>ERZ795045.4417-NODE-4417-length-11333-cov-9.526423_pt1 | contig 11333 bp, 12 predicted proteins | sample MGYA00375129_ERZ795045 | MGnify/ENA primary metagenome ERZ795045 (study PRJEB30174, sample SAMN05720166) | activated sludge metagenome | isolation source: anaerobic digester from wastewater treatment plant | place: Japan | collected 2015-05-15 ... | reverse complement strand
GGTATAATCTTTCTTACAGAGATAAAAGACACATCAATTGTAGATAAAACAGGCTTTACAGGGAATAATTCTGGTTCAAGATATCTGGCATTATAGCCTTCGATAATCCTTACTCTGGGGTCATTTACCAGGATTGGATGAAGTAGACTTTTACCTACATCTACTGCATATACCAGACCTGCTCCAAATTTTAAAAGACAGTGAGTGAATCCTCCGGTGGATGAACCGATATCCACGCAGACTTTATCTTTTATATCTACAGAGAACTCTCTTATAGCTTTTTCCAGTTTAAATCCACCCCTGCTTACGTATTCGGGTGGTCTTTTTATCTCTACTACGGCATCTCTCTTTACAAGTGTTCCACTCTTGGTAATAACCCTTCCGTTTACAGAAACCTCTCCTGCCATAATAAAGGACTGGGCTTGACTTCTAGTAGATACAAGTCCTAGGTCCAGCAGTAAGACATCTAGTCTCTCTTTATCTGATTGAAAACTCATAAAACTCATCTGTTGCAGTTTCAAATCTTACATCAACTTCTCTCACTCTGGCAGATGGAGGACCTTTTTTCAGTTCTTTTAAAAATTCTTCCAGTTTTTCCACAGGTCCTTCGGCAGTGACCTCCAATCTACCGTCAAAAGTATTTCTGGCATAACCTTTTATTCCGAGTAATATAGCTTTATATCTTGCAAAACTTCTAAATCCTACCCCTTGAACCCTGCCACCCAGAGTAACAACCATCCTTTTATCCCCCATACTCTCTTAAAACTGCCCCCAATACTCCATTTACAAATTCTGGCGTTTTGTCCTTTCCAAAGAGCTTGGCAAGTTCAACCGCCTCATTAATAACAACCTTGGGTGGAGTATCCTTATAATAGCGGAGCTCATAAATACCTATACGCAGTATACTCTTTTCTACTGGAGATATCCTTTCAAAATCCCAATCTTGCAGATGGGATTTTATGATATTATCTATCTCCTCTTGATTGCTCAATATACCTTCTAATATATTAATTAGAAAATCTTTATCTTCTTGCCTTAAGAACTCTAAATTAATCCTTTCCTTTATCTCCTCAATTGCGTCGGACCTGAATTCAAGTTCAAATATCAATTGGAACAACTTCTTACGAAGCTTTCTCCTATTCATAGAAGAATCTATATGCAATAAGCTTATATACCAACCTGGCAGATATAAAGCATGATGCCCTGTCTGTTCCCAAAACCTCTACCAGGTCACATCCAACTATATTCTTATGTGTAAATATCTCCTCTAAGAGATTAATTACATTATACCATAAAAGTCCTCCAGGTTCTGGAGTTCCTACCATAGGGAGAGTAGATGGATCAAAGACATCCCCATCTATAGAGATGAAGACATTATCACTGAGGAGATTAAGTATACTATCTATAAAGAATTTTTCATCTCTCAGGTAATCCCTAGCCTTAATTACCTTTATAGAGTTACTTGAATTGATGAATTCGTGTTCTTCTCTGGAGAGACTTCTAACTCCTACTTCTACTACACTTTTAAGTCCTAATTCTAATATTCTCCTTGTTACACAGGCATGGCTGAGATTTGTTTTATCATAATCATCTCTCAGGTCGGCGTGTGCATCCAGTATAAGGCAGGAGATGTCGTTATAATGTTTCAAGACACCTCTGATGTTTCCCAGCGTTAAGATATGCTCCCCTCCGATTACTACCGGGAATTTCTCTTCCTCTATTAATTCATCCATCAGGTCTTCTAATTTTAATATACAGGAAGTTAAGTTCCCTCTTTCCCACTGAGGAGCAGATATGGTTGCAATACCTTTTCTGAAAGGTTCAAACTCTAAGCTTTCATCAAACCACTCAAGAGCCCTTGAAGCAAGTATTATTTCATCAGGTGCCAGCTTTGTCCCGGAGAGATAAGTACCTGTTACCTCTAAAGGAACAGGTACTATTACAGCCCTAGCTTTCTCTATATCCTTATATTCTTCAGGGAAGTCTCCAAAAGTGACATAATGTGTATAGAACATCACTCTTCAGCCATACTCCTTGGGAATTCTAAGCCTCTATCTATATGGTGAAATTCGTATCTCTTGACCTTAAATTTGTCTATAATATACTCCTTAGCCTTCTCCAGATCAAATTCTTTACAGGAGAAGATATCTACAGTAAAGTATTCCTTTTCTGGATAAGTATGAATAGCGATATGACTCTCGGCTATCAGTACTACCCCAGAGACCCCCCAATCTTCAGGTATCTCTTTACTATCATACCTGAATACATACGGAGGCATAATCTTATGCATTCCAATAATATCTGGCAGTTCGTTTAAGACCTCATACAAGAAGCTTACATCCGCCAGTATACTTTTTGGACTTCCATAACAGTCTAGCATCAGATGTGGACCGTACACTTCTTCTTATTCACACTCCCTCTTTCCTATTAATTTAGCTCCATTATTATGGGGTAAATTGACTGAAATGTCAATGGGTTTGAGAGAAGGATATTCTTCAATTAGATGGATATTTATAGTATAATTAGGATAACTGAAATGTTTGTGATTAGAGGTGATCGATAATGCATGCTCATAATGGAATTAGCAGAAATAATCTTTTAGTTGTAACAGTTCTAAACTTCTCTATCACAGCTGCAGAAATAATCGGGGGAATGATTTCTGGAAGTCTGTCTCTGATATCCGATGCCTTGCATAACCTGAGTGATGGGGTAGCTATCCTTATAAGTTATCTTGCCATGAAGATCTCTCAAAAAGATAATAATGAGAGACTTACCTTTGGCTATAAGAGGGTTGAGATTCTTTCTGCCCTATTTAATTCAGTTGTGCTTCTGGCAATCTCCATCTCTCTATTCAGAGAGGCGTATATCAAGATTAAAGATCCTCAACCGATAGATGGTCTTTTGATGATAATTGTTGCATTGATAGGACTTCTGGCAAACTTTATTTCTGTATTGATACTGAGAGGAGATTCTCAGAGAAGCCTGAATATCAGGGGTGCCTATGTCCACCTTCTTTCCGACACATTGTCATCAGTGGGTGTAGTTATTGGTGGTATACTCATATATTTTTATAAGATTTATTTCATTGACCCTATTTTGACCTTTCTAATAGGGGCATATATTATTAAAGAATGTCTGGAAATAGTTGGTGAGACAGTAGAGATTTTGATGCAGGCGACTCCAAGAAGTATAGATATCAACAGGATAAAAGAGGAGATAGAATCTCTGGAAGAGGTTAAGAACGTGCATCATGTACATATATGGAGACTTGATGATAATGATATTCATTTTGAGGGGCATATAAATCTTAAGGAAAATCTGACGGTAGACGATACTGTACCGGTTTACAGGAAAATAGAAGATATCCTGAAAAAGTATAATATAACTCATTCTACTCTTCAGATGGAGTATGAATGTTGTGAAGGGGTTGGTTTGATTACAAAATGAGCAGGAGGAAAATCCTAGGTGTATTTGGTCTTCCAGATATAATCTGGAGCCGAGGTGAAACATTAGGATATTATGGTATTAATACAGTATTTATTGGTCATAGAAATATAGATAAAGATACTGTTGACAGAATTCATAACGAAGGGGCAAAGGTATTTGTAGAGGTGGGAATCTTTGCAGGTAAGGATACGGTAGAGAGACATCCTGACCTGGCTCCCATTGGTATGGATGGGAATCCACTTTCTCCTATTGACTGGTATATGGGGATAAATCCTGCTATAGACTGGTATAGAGAAAAGAAACTCCTGGAAATAAGGGATATTTTAGAGAATTACAATATAGACGGTTTATGGCTTGATTTTATAAGATACCCCTGTCACTGGGAAGTCTTAAATCCAAAGTTAGAACAGTCTTCATTTGACGATGTATCTGTAAGAAAGTTTGAACAATATACAGGGGAAGATGTAAGGGGCGGAGATGTTCAGGATAAAGCTCGATGGATTTTAGAAAATAAATTGGATCAGTGGACCAGATGGAAATGCAGTCAGATTTCCCTTTTCTGCAGAGATGTGAGAGATTTAATTACCTCTCTAAAAAAGGACGCCTTGCTTGGAATATTCTCTGTCCCCTGGAGGGAGGATGATTTTGACGATGCTATACATAAGATAATAGCTCAGGATTTTGAGGAACTATCTTTATATGTTGATGTCTTCTCTCCCATGGTCTATCATCTTATGTGTGGATTTCCTGCTGGCTGGATAAGGGAATATCCTTTATATCTGAAGGGTAAAACGGAGAAGACTGTTATACCGATTGTACAGGCGGTAGATGAGCCCAGAAAGGTAGAGAATCTGCAGGAGATAATCGAGTCTGTATTAAATAGCAGTTTGGATGGTGTTGTAGTATTTACTACCAGATCGATATTTGAGGATAAGGAAAAGATCAGGGCTTTAAAGAGTATAAAGAGAGACTTATTACAGGGGGTATGCTCTTGAGAAATTCCAGATCTACAGGTTTAATAATGTTAGTTTTATTTCTGACTCTGGTTGTTACTCCTGCACTGTCCAGAGAGAACTCCAGGGTAAATGTCAGATTAGATACTGGGGAAGAAAATCTTGGCTTAGAATTTGAGTATGACCTCAATTACTGGTTATCCATCTCTGGTGGATTGGGTCTTACGGTTTTAGATACCGGGAATAAAGGGATGGTGAGTCTAGGATTCAGGTATTATCTGTATGAGCCCGGATCTAGACTCTATCTAAAATTCAGAGGTCTGGCAGGATTTGACGAGAGCATCGTAAGATTCAGAGCTGGTTTCGGGTTTGGTTATGCGACATATATCGGTGACGATAGAAGCAATATAGAACTGGAATTATTAGTTGGAAATACATGTGGGGTATTGGAGATTAAACCTTCGATAGGAATTTCTATAGGGATAAGCAGATGATTTATCTCTTTTTATCGTTTATAAAATTAAGACTAACTGGATTGTAATCTCCAGTATTTTTTAGTATAGTTATCATATAGAAAGTCTTAAAGTGGAGGTGGAGAATATGAGGAATCTTTTCAGTTTAGTTTTATCTGTGAGTCTTATAGTGTATATAGTATTCAGCCCAGCTGGAGTTATGGCTAATAATTTGGATCTTCTGGTTACAGGTAACAATGCCTTTGCCATGGATATTTATAAAGAATTATCAGGAAAAGAGGGAAATATCTTTATTTCACCATACAGTATCTCTTCAGCTCTTGCTATGACATACGCAGGAGCCAGGGGTGATACCGCTAAAGAAATGGCAGATACCTTACATTTTAATCTGTCTCAGGAAGAACTGCACTCGGGTTTTTATAATCTATCCAGATCACTCGATGCTACGGGGAAGAGTTATCAGCTATCGGTAGCCAATGCCCTTTGGGGACAGAGAGATTACAAGTTTAACAAAGAGTTTCTGGATATAACTAACAGATATTACGAGGCTGGATTTAAAGAGGTGGACTATATAGATGAAGAGAATCGTGAAAGGACCAGAGAGACGATAAATAAATGGGTGGAGGATAAGACTAATAATAAGATACGAGGACTTATTCAACCTAGAGACCTCACATCCTTAACTCGACTTGTTTTAACAAATGCCATATATTTTAAGGGGAAGTGGGAATTTCAATTTGACCCTGAAGAGACGAGGAATATGCCATTTTATATCTCAGAAAGGGAAAAGAAAGAGACCCCAATGATGCATCAGATATCAAGATTTAGCTATATGGAAAATGATAGCGCACAGGTCCTGGAATTACCATACACAGGTGGAGATCTGTCTATGATTGTTATACTTCCCAGACCCGGTATCTCTCTATCTAAAGTAGAGAAGGGTCTCTCTTCAGATAAACTCCAGTCCTGGCTTGATAGTCTCTCTAAAGAAGATGTGGATGTCTATCTGCCGAGATTTAAGATGGAAAAGAGATTTATACTTAATGATACACTTCAAAAATTAGGTATGAAATTAGCCTTTGATGAATTTCTGGCTGACTTTTCTGGAATGACGCCCAAGCCGGACCTTCATATATCCAAGGTGATACATCAGTCTTTTGTTGAGGTTAATGAAGAAGGAACTGAAGCGGCTGCAGCAACGGCTGTTATAATGGGTGGAAAGGCTGTGGGGATCGGTCCGGTTCTCTTTAAGGCTGATAGACCGTTTATCTTCCTTATAAGGGACATACGTTCTGGAAGTATTTTATTTATTGGCAGACTGGCAGAACCAGGAAAGTAGGAGTGACTTCTATATCTTCTCCCTAAGAGTCTTTACCAAATTACTCCCTGTATCCACTATCATACTTATATCGCTTGAGCACATAATAAATCTCATACCTTTTTCTATCCAGGGGATGAGCATAGAGGGACTTTCCAGATGAACTCCCCAGGGGAAATTAATCCTGTTGCACTTTTCTGCCAGTTTCTCAATATGTTCCTGAACTACTGGATGACTAAGCTCCCCAGGGACTCCCAGGTCCTGTGAGAGGTCGTTGGGTCCTATAAGAACAGCGTCTATTCCCTCTGTGCTGATTAACTCGTCCAGGTTATCTATAGCTACCTTCGATTCAATCTGAAGTATAATGAAGACCTCATTATTTGCTGATTGGGCTAATTCTCTTGAATTTCCTCTGGCATAATCATTGGGAGCTCTCCTGAGAGCCATCCCTCTCTTTCCCAAGGGAAAATATCTGGTGGCTCTTACAATATTTCTCACCTCTTCCGCAGTTTCTACCTGTGGTACCAGTAACCCTTCTGCTCCAGCGTCTAAAGGTCTTGAGAGGTTATGATGACCAAATCTGGTTGGGACACGAACAAAGAGGTTTATTCCCGCTCCCTTAGCAGCGAGAGCCATATCCTGAACAGTCTCTATGGAGAATGGTCCATGTTCAGTATCTAGGATAAAAAAGTCAAACCCGGAAGTTGCCAGCATCTGGGCTATACTTGGGGACCTCATATCTGATACCATAGTTCCAATTACGGTCTTTCCCTCTTTTAACATTCTTTTTGTCCTGTTTTCTCTCACTTTAAGCCTCCTGTATCTTTCCATATTTTTTAAGCAAAGAATAGTTTACTATACTTTTAGGTGTCTTTCCAGTTAAAACATCTATGATATTCTGGGCAGAACCTACCGCCATCCTTATCACGCATTCCTTTGTAAGAGCAGCGCTATGTGGTGATAGCAGAATATTATCTATTCTTAACAGGGGATTATCTTCTTTGGGTGGTTCTTCTTCAAAGACATCTGTGCCTGCCCCTCTTATCCATCCCTCAGAGAGGGCTCTGGCTAGAACAATCTCATCCCATATAGGACCTCTGGCCATATTTAAAATAAACGATGAAGGTTTCATCATCTTAAGCTCTTTCTCACCGATTAGGTGCATCGTCTCTTGAGTAAGAGGAGTATGGATAGAGATAAAATCAGATTCTCTCAGTAAATTCTCCAGGCTTACCTGTTCTCCCTCAACCTCATTCAGCCTTTCTTTTTCCACATAAGGGTCATAGACTAATATCTTCATATTAAATGCTGTTTTGCATTTCTTCGCCACCAAAGAGCCTATCTTCCCGAATCCTATAATCCCCAGTATCTTACCATCTAAATCAATAGCGGAATACTCTTCCCTGATATTGAAGTTTCCCTCTCTTACTGCCCTATCTATATCCTTTAATCTCTTTGCCAGGGCGAGTATCATAGCCACAGTATGTTCGGCTACCGATACATCGTTGACACCAGGCGTGTTAAGAACAAATATTCCTCTCTTCGATGCCTCTTCCACATCTATATTATCAACTCCCACACCATGTCTTGAGATCGCCCTCAGTCTATCTGCCTGCTCGATTATCTCTTTAGTAAAGGGTGCAGTCCTCACTATAACACCGTCAAACCCTTTTATCTCTTTAGCTACAGTCTCCGGATCAGGACTGGTGGCGTATACAACCTCTATCCCGGCAGATCTGAGTAAACTTATACCCTGTTCATGTATGGGCTGTACAATCAATACCTTCATTTTTAAATACCTCCTGACAGGTAAAGTTTTTATTAACTATCTTATGATAACCTTCGATACCAGCTCTTTCAGAGAGATACTTATCTCTTCCAGTTCCCTCTTCGTATAAGAGGTCTCTTTAAGAAAATCCGGGTCCAATGTCTTCGTAGGTCTAAATTCCTGCAGGGCAAATAGTTTTGCTGATTTTATCATTTCTCCTATCTTTGAGAAATCATCTCTGCTGAGTAGAGACCTGACTGCCGTTGTTCTGAATTCATAGTCTATCCCGGAGTTCATTATAAGGTAGATGCTTTCCACTATTCTTCCAGTATCTATACTGGTAAGAGTTATCCTGTTGTATTTATCCAATGGTGCCTTGATATCCATAGCTATATAATCTAATAATTTTCTATCTATAAGCTCTTTTATTCTCTCAGGATAACTTCCATTGGTGTCTAACTTTACAAAGAATCCGAGCCTTTTTACCTTTTCCAGGAACTCAGCGATGTCTGACTGGAGGGTAGGTTCCCCTCCAGTCAGTACAACTCCATCAAGTTTACCCTTACGTTCATCCAGAAAAGAGAGCACCTCTTCTTCCTCTATAATATCTCCCCCATTACCCTCTATAAGCTCGGGATTATGGCAGTAAGGACATCTGAAGTTACAACCTCTGGTGAATACTACTGCTGAGAGTTTCCCTGGATAATCTATAAGAGAAAGTTTATGCAATCCTCCTATAAGCATACTATACTTTTGGTAGAGTTAGATCCATCTGTTTATTATACTTACCCTTTCTGTCAGCATAAGAGATCTCGCAGGGCTCGTCTGCTTCAAAGAATACAAGTTGGGCTAAACCCTCTCCTGAATATATCTTGGCTGGTAGTGGGGTGGTATTCGATATCTCTAAGGTGATATATCCCTCCCAGCAGTTACTTGACCAGCAGGCTTTGCCATTTCTACGGACATACAGTGTATGATTTGGAACAGTAACATCATAAACATAGTCATCATAAGGAACCTTACTGAACGAATCTTTATAGATTTTTGGCGTAAGATGTTTTTTAGAAATTCTTATCTTGTATATATTATGGTTACTTCTAACCGTATGATCTTTAAGGACTTTCTCTTTGAGACTCTCTTTAGGAATCTCTCTTACAATAGATGCCCATCCTGCTTTAAAAATAAGCTCCTGTAAATCATCAGCAAGTCTCTTAGATGATGTGGTAAACGTCCTAGTTTCTCTATTCCCATCACCAACCATAAAGGCATCAAGAAATATTTTTATCTGTCTTGAGCTAAGCTCTTTTATCTCTTGAGGAACAAATTTTTGATATGCCCTGCCAAATTGCTTGAGATAAGCTGATAGCTGTTTGTTAACTATTGTAAAACCAGTATTTGTTTCAAAAAAATGGAATGGAAGTTTATCAAGCCATTCCATTACAACTTTTTTCTTCTCACCAAAACATGCTATTTTGACATAATAATTACCTTTTTTATCCTTATAGGTACTGCCTTCTGCAAGCCATAATCCAAAAAATCTGAGCCAATCATCCATTTTTATTCTTAAAGGTTGTAAGACCAGAGGTTCTAATCTATGTCCTGTCTTTTTCCATAAACATACCCTGATGCTATGTCCACCTGTGACTTGTCTGCCTTCTTTCCTCTCAAGAAGCTCTTCTTTTTGAAGTTTATGGAGGTGATAAAGGAATGTCCTTCTGGAAATATCTGCTGAACATAATTCGTAAAGAGTTTCTGTGGAAACATACTCTCCATTTAGCTGACCAAGAATAGTATTTCTTATCTCTGCTCCCCTTTTTTCAATAGCATCCAGCTCAACAGGGGGTAATTCAAAGTATTCCTTTTCAGGGGCAAGCCAGATACAATCCCTCTTTAATTCATAGTTATATCTTCCATATATCTCTTCTGCAGGGATAAACTCAAAATAATCTTTATATCTATTTCTAGCATACATTAGATGGGCAGGAGTGACCACCAAATCGATGTTTCTTCCTTTAATCTGAATCATCTCACCATTAAATCTGAATTTTTGCATCCTTTCAATCTTTTGATACTCTAAAATCCCATCTCTATTTATAGTAGCTACTTCTTCATCCCCTTTCAGTTCCTCAAATTTCTTCCAGCCTTCTCCTGTTAAAATCTCTGTTTCTTTATCATAGCATGGTTCAAGAGGGGTTACATTTACTATAATTCCACATCTGGCATATGTTGATTTTCCTATGCATATGACTATTACATTCCTCGGTATCCTGAAATATTCAACAGACTTAGCCAGAGCAAATGAGTTAGGTGGTATTATGCATATGTCAGATTCTACATCAACAAATGACTTGCTGTCGAAGTTTTTAGGGTCGACGATGGTACTGTTTATATTGGTGAATATCTTGAACTTGTTATCCACCCTTACATCGTATCCATACGAGGAAAGTCCATACGATATTTTCCCATTACCTATAAGTTCAGGGCAGAATGGTTCTATCATTTTAAACTCTTCTGCCATCTTTTTTATCCATCTGTCTGACTTTACTCCCATTCTTTGTAGCCTCCTCGTATAACAGAAAAAGTTCTTCTTAGCTTGAATTCCTCCCGTTTTCCCCTGTTCCACTGGTTTACAGGTCTTAAATATCCAACTACCCGTGAATATATCTCTGTCTCCTCTCCACATTGTGGGCATAATTGGTACTCTCCAGCTATATACCCATGGCTTGGACATATACTGAACGTAGGAGTTATTGTTATATAGGGTAATCTATAAATTTCACAGATTTTTCTTATCAGATTCTTTACATTCTCGGGCTCATCTATCCTTTCCCCAACAAATATATGGAAGACCGTCCCTCCGGTATACATCGTCTGTATCTCGTCTTGAAGGTCAAGGGCATAGAAGATATCATCAGTATAATTGACAGGTAGCTGGGTAGAATTGGTATAGAATGGTTCTGCACCCCTCTCTCTATAATCATTCTCATTGGCACATATTATATCAGGATATTTATTCTTATCTATTCTTGCGAGTCTGTATGACGTTCCTTCCCCTGGGGTAGCCTCGAGATTGTATATATTACCCGTCTCTTCCTGAAACTCTATAAGTTTATTCCTCATAAAGTCAAGTACTTTCAGGGTGAAATTTCTACCCTCAGGAGTTCCTATATCTGATCCTGAGAGATTTAGACAGGATTCATTCATACCTATCAGTCCTATGGTTGAAAAATGATTCTTCCAGTATTCTCCGAATCTTCTCTTTACCTCTCTCAGATAGAATTTAGAATAGGGATATAACTCATTCTCCGTGAATCTTTCGATGATTTTTCTCTTTATCTCAAGGCTTTCCTTGGCGAGAATCATAAGCCTCTCTA
>ERZ795045.4408-NODE-4408-length-11352-cov-4.844118_pt1 | contig 11352 bp, 4 predicted proteins | sample MGYA00375129_ERZ795045 | MGnify/ENA primary metagenome ERZ795045 (study PRJEB30174, sample SAMN05720166) | activated sludge metagenome | isolation source: anaerobic digester from wastewater treatment plant | place: Japan | collected 2015-05-15 ... | reverse complement strand
GGATCGGAAATTGTTGTTCGAAAGCTTACAGAGATGGGGGCTGATGTAAAGGTTCACGACCCGTATGTCGAACACTGGTATGAATTGGAAAAGCAGGATGAGTATCCGGCTCCGGGACATTCATGGGCACGGTTTTTCCGCAATCAGGATGATTTGGTAAATCTACGCGTCGAAAAAGACCTTCCAGCGGCATTAAAAGGGGCAGAAGCAGTAATACTGGCTGTTCCGCATGCACCCTATCTGAATCTGGAACCCGATCAAATCATCAACTGGGTCGGCGGCCCGCTGGCTGTTATTGACTGCTACGGCATCTTAGATGATGCCAAAATTCGCAGGTATTTCGAGCTGGGCTGCGAGGTTAAGGCACTCGGACGAGGCCACATCCAGCGGATTAAAGAAAGTGTGCGCAGCCGATTAAAGAAATCTTCACAATAGACAATTTGCAGATATCCTTTATTCGGACAAATCGTAAAAGGGTAAAATGCGAAAATACTGCGCCCTTTTATTAGTTCAGCAAGTCTTTCTTTGAATGGCGAATATCTGGATATTACAGATATACATATTGCATTGTATTCTTTTTCTAATCATACTTCTTGCCCTTAAAATTAAATTTTCTATAATACTATTTTGCTATGATATTGTTAGGCCAATCGAGAAATTGGAAATGAAAAAGCTAAATCTACAATCTGTTCGAATACAAGATATTATTTCTAAAGAACAGTTCGGAAGGATTGCCGCCGGCTTTTTGCGGAATTTCAAACTTCCAGTTGAGACAACAGATATAAATGGCCAAGAAATACGGTCTCTCTGCAGTTCAAACTGTCATCCGGCATTCTGTCAGCGGATTCGTCTTTCTAAAACAGGCCTGAAGCGATGCAGAGAGGACCGTGTCCGCAGTTTAAATATCTCCATTGAAACCGGTCAGCCCTACATCACTCTCTGCCATGCAGGCATTGTTTTGGGCTGTATACCAGTGATGGACGGTAATATTCCTTTGGGAGGTCTGTTTTTCGGCAAATGCCTTTGGGAACCGTTGGATGAAACCATTGAATCGGATGTACAGAAGCGTCTGCGAGGACTTCATATCCATGAGAATGAAATTCGTCAGACGCTGCTGAAGGTTCCGGTGGTCTCGGCCCGGCGTATTCACGAGGCCTCAGAATTTCTTTACGTTCTGCTGTATCAGACAGCCGATCTGGATCCGCAGGTCATTCAGTGGCGGCGGCAGCGTTCGATGCAGCAGGCCCAAATCAGCCAAACCATCCAAGAAACCAAACTACTGGACTCGGATGAGGTCTATCCGTATGAGCTGGAATGTCAGCTTATCGGCAAGGTCAAAATCGGCGACCGAACGGGGGCCAAAGAAATATTGAATTCCCTGTTAGGCCGCATTTTGTTTCACAATCCCGGCAATATCAATCTCCTCAAAGCCCGTCTGGTCGAACTGCTTAGCGTATTGAGCCGAGCGGCAGCCCAGGGCGGCGTGGATATCAACCTGCTGCTCAATAAAAATATGGATTATATCAATAAAGTTTTGGCGCTGGATACACAGGAAGACATCTGCATCTGGATAAGCCACGCCCTCGATGAATTTATCGAAAGCGTCTACAATTCACAGGATGCCCAAAAGATGTCCCAGCTCAAGCCCGCTATTGAGTTTATGCAGTACCACTATTCGCAGCCGCTGACGCTGGCAGATATCGCCAAAAGCGCCCATTTGAGCGTATCGCGTCTGGCCCACCTTTTCCGCGAACAGATGGGCGTTACGATTGTGGACTATCTGACCAGTATTCGCATCCAGCATGCCAAACGGCTGCTGCTGACCTCTGAGAACAACTGCACCCGTATTTGCTACGAAGTCGGCTATAACAACCAGAGTTATTTTACCCGCGTTTTCAAGCAGCTTGTCGGCATGACACCGCGGGAATTCCGCCGGCAGAACAAGCGATAAAAAAACCCCGGCTTAACAGCCGGGGTCTTGTTCAATGGGTGCCGCTGCTGTATCCCTGACAATTTAGAGCGATTTAAGAGCGTCCACGATATCCTGTGCAACACGAAAAACAGTTCCATGGCGTGTACCTGCAGGAAATGACAGCTGGCTAGTAATATCGGTCCAGGCCTTCAGGTCCAGTGAAGCCGTTGCCTCCATTCGCCCTCGCGTATAGGCATCATAGTACAGATACCACTGTCCGCCAGCCTTTACAGCTGAGGGTCCTTCTACCCAAGCTGGGGAAATCGATTCGGAAGCAGGTCCCCAGGGTCCTGCGGCAGAGTCACTGAAAGCCATACGGATGTTTTTCTGGGCAATCGGCACTTTGGTCTCATTTTTAAGAAACATCACATAACCAGCGCCATGCTTGGCGATGAAGGCATCGATGCAGTTAAAACCGGGATCATAAAACAGGGCTGTATTGCTATAGGTTACAAAATCCTGCGTAGAAACATAGTAAATGCGATGGTTGTTGTCATCGCTGGGATTATAGGTCTCTGGAAATGCGCCGTCGATTGTGGTGGACCAAAAGATGAGAAAACGGTCCGTTGCCTCATCGTAAAAGATCTCTGGAGCCCAGCAGTTTTTGGCATTCGGCTCATGGGCCATCACAGGCAGAAATATCTGCTCCGACCAGTTGATCAAATCGGGCGAATGGGCAATGCCAATGCCCTTATCCCACCAGCCGGTTGTCCAGACAAGATGAAACATTCCATCGGGGCCTTGACAGATGCTTGGGTCGCGCATCAGCCGGCTGCCGACCTGCGGAGCAAGAAATGATGTGTCGCCTTTCAAGGCAGTAAACACCAGGCCGTCTTGACTGTATGCCAGATGAAGCCCATCTTCGCCGTTATTGCGAAACGAACTGTACAAAAACGCTGTCTTGTGCGGTTTGGACGTCCGGACCGTAACCACAGCAGCCGCATAACCCGGCATCTTAAACCGCAATGTCTGGTCATCCAGACCAACCACCTTGGCTTCAACACGAACTGCATGCGGATTAGCCAATGTGTTGCGGGCATACAAACTGCCCGGCGCCACATAATGCATATAGGCCGATTCAGCCGTAAAGGACGGATCGATTTCAAAGGCGACCGATTTGCTATCTGCATCCGGATTAACAATTCGGATATACAGTGTTTTTTCGTCTGCTGAAAGAGCTGAAACCACATTAAGATTGGTGTCTGTCCCGTTGGTTTGGACGCACAGAGGAGCGTAATGGTCATGCCACAGCTTCATAACAATATAATTCGGAGCGGCAAACCAGCCGGTATGGTCAAAGTTGATAAAGGCATTATCCCATCCGGAAGCCGACGTATGCCGCAAGAAGAGAGCCGGACCGCCGATTTCAAAAACATCTCCGGTGCGCTCAAAAGCATTCAGCAGGCCGCCAGCATACAAGCCGGTCCGCCAGTCGGTGCTCTGGGCATTCCATTCCGACATATAAATCTTCAAATCCGGATTGGCGGAGGCGGCAATATAGGCAGCCAGTTCTTTGATAAAGGCTTCATAGCTGCGGGGTCCCTGCTTATAGTTGTCCGGCGATTCGTAATGGTGCGTGCTAATGTAGTCAATCAGCACGGCACAGTTATCAATCAGCGTACGGTTCCAGGACTGATCATAGCTGCCGCTGCCGCAGGCAATCAGCTTGACAGGAACGCCCAGCTGTTCGGCCTTGATCCGCATTGCCGGCGCAAACAGCTGGACTTTGGCAATATAGTTGGTTATGCCGCCGCCCCAGCTGGTTGACCATGTTTCATTATCGATTTCCCAGTACGTTACATTGTACGGCTCCGGATGTCCATTCGCAGCACGGACAGCGCCCCACGGCGTATCGACAGGACCATTGCAGTACTCCATCCAGTCCAAGACATCCTGAAGGTATTGTTCTTCGGTCAGCTTATAAGGAATCGCCACACCGCAGGTGCCGTTCAGCAGGCCGGTGTTGACACAAATGAGCGGTTCGGCGCCGATGCGTCGGCACATTCGCAGGAATTCATCTGTCCCGTAGGAGTTGGTATCCTGATCATCCCACAGACTGATGGGGTACTTGCGGCGCTGATGCTGCGGGCCGATGCCGTCTTTCCAGAAATACGCAGACGCGTAGCAGCCGCCCGGCCACCGGATAATCGGCGGCCGCAGCTCTTCCACAGCCGACAGCAGATCCGGCCGATACCCGCCGACAGAGGCGGCATCCTGTCCCATCAGGCTAATCTGGTCAATTTTAACCGTACCGGCACCCAACAGAGTAATGCGGAGCATCCCCTGATTGGTTGAGCCGGCAGAGTCTATTTGAAACGGATATTCCGCCCAGTCAGCCGAAGGGGCCGGAAGAATTGCCTGTCCGAGAACGGTCGTATTGTCCAGCAGCTCCACTTTGAGACCTGCCGGCAAAGACCCCTTCATCCACAGAGAACCGTTGTATTTCTGCGGAATAAATTTGAAATTGTTCTGCATCAGGCCGGCAGCGGAGCCGTCACCAATAATCTGCACAGCATAGCTGTCATTGAGAGCATCGGTTGTCATCGTCGCCTGCGCTGTTCCGAAAACCGACCAGAACGCCGCTCCAAAGGCCGTTCCGGGAAGGTCCGGCAGACCGCTGAATAAAATTGCCGAATCGGGAATTTGGGCAACCTGAATATTGCGGAATCGGGCCTGGGTAGCCCATGTCCCCACACCCACTTGTCCGGTCAGATGAGGATTGCTGGAATCTGTAAAGCTGATAATCAAAACATTATCTAAATAAATGCTGTAGGTATTGCCTTGACAGCGAATACGGATGGAGTACCACTGTCCTGTATTAATGCTGCCGTTAACAGTTGTTCCGGAAACCGTGCTTCGGCTGCCGTTAATTTCCTTCTCGACAGCATGACGGACATTGCCCCATCCGCCGAGATTGAGCCAGTAAAAATTATCGCCGTCGGCATAGCGGAACGGAATAAGAAAGCCCTCGCTGCCCCCGTCCTTTCGGGCCTCAAGGGTCAATTCATAATCGCTCCAGCCTGTATCGCCAAAAGGCAGGCGCACATCGGTTGACAAACTGGATTGAATAAGCTGATTATCCTCAATCGACCAGATGCCGCCGCCTGAATCGCTCATTTCAAAGCTGCGGTTCCAAACCAGTTCACCCCATAGGCCGCCATTGACCGAATGGTAGATATGTTCCAGAAAATGCCCATAGATTTTCTCGTCAATCGTGTTGGCAATATTGGCCGTGTTGACAAAAAACGGCTGGTCTGAACGCTGAATGGAGCGGGCATAGGTGGTTTCATTGTACGTCCATGTATTCATCAGCCAGTCTGTCGCAAAATCCGTCAGATTGAGCGGGGCATCGGTTATCAGCCACAGTCCTGCTAAAACAGCAAAGTCTTCCAGATCGACTTTGCAGTTGAAATCATAATCCGTTTCAAGATAGCCCCAGACGCCGCAGGCATCTTCTTCGATGTAAACAGCCACATCGCGGATGGATACGCCATTAAATTTCGGATCGGTGCTTTGAACTGAATGCCCAATGTATTCAATATCAGCCAGCAGTGCCCCTGCATCGGCGACACCCACTGTAATGGTGCGGGGCTGGTTCCAGTCTGCACTGGTAAAGGTTATCGTCAAGCTCTGGCCGCTTCCATTTCCCACCGTCAGACCGGCGGGGGGCGTAATCGTCACCGTGACATCACCGGCCGGGGCTTCTTTCAGAACAATGCTGTAATCATCCGTATACACCAGATCTTGCTTGAACAACAGGGTTTTGCCGTCAGATTCGTTCAGTAAAATAGGATTATAGCCAAGAAATTCATTCGGCGCTAAAACGGTATCGCTGAAACGGACATTATCAAAATACCCTGTAATATGATCGGTAAAACTGTTATTGTACCAGCCCCTGCCGAATGTCCAGTTTGCACCGGAAGCAGCCAGCGCATTCTGGGCGGGCGTCTGGGAGGAAATGTCCAGCGAACCGACAACCTGATAGCCGCTGCCGTCCAGTTTATCGCAATACATCGTCAGCTCTGCCCCATCGCTGGTTACAGCCAAATGATACCAGCGCCCGGCTTGGACTGTAAAGTTGGAATCCAATATCCAGCGCTGTCCGCCGACGGATTCATAATTGATGCGAAAGGCCCCATTGACATTGTTTTTCTGCAGATAGAAATCCGATTCCGGCTCTCCGTGGCTTGCTCCGTCGCGGCCGATGAGGGTTTCCCAACCGGAAATATCATCCAGCCGTGCTGAAATTTCGATAGTCCATGCCTGCGGCGACCATCCGTTAATAACGGAATTGGTTGTATAGCCGTCCTGACTGCCGTTGCAATAGGCGCCTAAGCCGCTGCCGTCAGGTGTTTCGGCTGTAAACGACGGGCCGTATGTCGTATTGTAGCCGCGCATGACATAGCCGTTGACAATATCGACCGAGCCGCGTCTGGGCATATTGTAAAAAGGCAAACCTGCCGTACCGTCCTCAAAATTCCAATGGGCAATCGTCGCTGCCGATGCCGGCTGAACAAATAAAACAGCTGCAACGAGCAGGACAATACCGAAATAAGAACCAGACTTCATTTTAACCCCCGCAATGCAGATTTATAAAATAGCATATAAGCAAGCCACTCCGGCAGGAATAATCCTGCCGGAGTGGAGCCCAAACACATACACATTCTGAAGCGTAAATTCCAATCCCGCTGATTACGGGCAGGCCGTTGCCGGATAAAGACCGCAATCCAGCCATGTTGCTGCCATTATTGCCAGATCACCGAGATCTTCGATACAGTTGTTGTCATAATCATAGACCGGCTTGCTCAGACAGAACGTGCCCACTATATCATAATACATCTGGGCGATTTCGTCGGCTGTCAGCCCGTAGTTGTAAATCCGCACATCGTCCATTCGGCCCTGATACAGCGAATCGCCGTACCATTCGCTGCGTCCGATGAAGCAGTTGGTTCGGGTTACGATGTTGGGCAGATTGATTGTCCCTGTCACAAGCGGTCTGCCGTTGCGGTAGATGGTCGCATTGTTGGTCGCATTCTTATTGACCGTTACGACCAAAAACTGCCATTCGTTCAGGGTAATCCCGCCGGAAGGTGTTGTAATCGAAGTATTATTGGATGGATTGGTATTGTCATTTTCCAGACGCACGGTTGTACCGGTACCAACACGGGTAAAGTAAATGCTGTTGTTGGCGCCGTTGGTCCCGTTGCCAAATTCCACAATGCGTGCCCAGTTGGCCGCTGCTGTGGGATAGACCCATGCCCCAAAGGTCAGCCCTTGGCTGAAATCGGAGAAGCCATCGGGCAGGTCCACATACGGATCAACTGTATTGGTCGGGTTGCTGATTCCTGTTCCTGTAAAGGAAACAGCCTGTCCCATAGCCTCGTTGACGCTGGGTACATAGGCGATCGTAGCTGCTGCCCCGCTGGGGGTCATCACGGTTCCATGCATATTATTGCCGGAACTGTCGTTGGTATTGCCTTCAAACTGATACCACGCCAGAAGCCGCTTGACCACAATCGCCCCATTGGACGAATTGACGGATCCGCCGCTGTTGGTGGCCCGTGCATAGTATTGGGCTTCGTGAGCCAGCGAGATATTGCTGATTGTCAAGGTGCTGGTTGTTAATTCTCCATTGACGGTTTGCTGAATTGATACATCCGGATCAGCTGTGGTAATCTCCACATCGGGGGTGCCAACCTTGAACCACTGGATTGTACGGGTCAGCGGCAGCGTGCTGCTGCAGGTGGCCGTCAAAACAGCGCTTTCGCCGGGGAAGGCGCCTACCCGGCCGGGATTGACGCTAAAGACAGGCGACGGCGGGACTGTGGTGAAATTCCAGATCGGTCCGGTATAAACCGTGGTTCCGACAACCGCGTCCACACGCCAGTAATACTTGGTCGTGTACGCCAGCGGACCGGCAATCGCCTGCGACTGGGCAGTCGTCGTATAGTCCGGGGTCCGGGGCTGATTGGGATCAACCAGATTCGGATCGGTTGTAGGTCCGTAAATCTGATAAGAATCCGCTGTGACGCCGGCATTAATGAACTGCCAGCTCAAAGTCGGCGAACGCTGTGCATTCACTGACCGATGGCCGGGAGACGGATTGCCCAAATCGTACATCGTGTGCAGGAACTGGTCGGGCGTCAATGCCGCATCGCTGAACCGCACATCATCAATGTTGCCGATGACAAAGTCGACGTTGCCGCCATTGTACCAGCCGCGGCCGAAGGTCCAGACAAAATTGCCCTGTGCTAAAGCGTTATTCGTTCCAGAAAAAGCTCTGGAACCAACCAGCTGGTAGCCGTTGCCGTCAATTTTATCAACATACATCTTAACGGTAGTTCCATCCGAGACCACAGCAATATGGTACCATTTTCCGGCTTCGACCACAAAATCTGAATCGAGAATAAAGCGTTCCCCGCCAACCGTGCCGAAGTTGATGCGCCAGCGGTCGTCGATGTCATTTTTCTGCAGATAGAAATCCGCCTCAGCCACACCCAGTGAAGAGCCGTTCCGGCCGATCACCGTCTGCCAGCCGGACAAGGAATCCAATTTTGCAGAGACTTCAATTGTCCAGACAAGCGGCGACCACGTATTGATGGCATCAGCGCCGGCTGTGTAGCCGTCTTTGCTGGCTACCGGATAACGGGCGCTGGTTCCATAACCGGTCGGGGTATCCCCTAACGCAGAAAAAGACGGACTGTTGTTGGCAGTCCCGGACGCCCAACCCCACATATGGTAGCCGTTTCCAGAAAGATCGCGTGAAGCAATCGCCGGAGCCGTACCCGGATTCATTACTGTTTCTGGTGTGCCGTCCTCGAAATCATACCACAGCAACGTTGCTGCTGATGCCCCTATTGACAAGGAAAGCATCAGAGCAATTACAACTGCTGAATTCAATTTTTTCATAAGTTATACCTCCAAAACTCATATGCTGTTTTCAAATCCGATTTTCAACATTCAGAAAGGATACCCTTAATTCGGGCAGTCCGATGCCGGGTACAGACCGCAATCCAGCCACTGTGCTGCAAAGATAGCAAAGTCTGCCAAATTGAACAAGCAGTCGTTGTTGAGGTCATAGGTCGGTCTGGTGCGGCAGTACGGTGCGCCCGTATCAGCCACATACCGGTCGGCCACTTCATCCGGCGTCAGAGCATAGTTGTAGATGCGTATTTCATCCAGAAGCCCGTTGTAATAGGCGTCAGCCGCCCAGTTGCTCTTGCCGATATAGTTGTTTATACGGGTTACCACATTGGGAATCTGAACGGTACCGGTAGCAATCTGCAGCCCATCCTTGTACAGCCGGCAGCTTCCGCTGGCGTCCATTGTAATCGTAAACATCTGCCAAGCATTCAGAGCAATTGTATTGGTGCGGGAAACCGTACCGGAGCTGGTTGAGCCTTTATAAATGGTGTACTGCAGTGTTGCGGATGTCCCATTGCGGGCAAAATAGATGTTGTCGGCATTGGCCCCATTGCCAAACTCAAGGAAACGTGCCCAGTTGGCAGCCGAGCGCGGATAAGCCCAGACGTTGAAGGTCAAACCGCCTACAAAGTCGGCAAATCCGTCGGGCAGATCAACATAGGTATCGGTAGCGCCGCTCAAATCAAGGGCTTGTCCTACCTTGCCGGCTGCATAGGTCAGATTTCCAACCGCTGTGCCGTGATAGCCGGTGCCGGAGGCATCCGTCAGATTGTTTTCAAACGGCCAGTAGGCAATGAGCTTCTTGAGGACAATCTTGGCCGAAGATGAAACCGCTGAGCCGCCTGCATTGGTTGCCTTGACATAATAGCTGGCTTCCCTTGCCGCATCCACATTAGCAATGCTCAGCGTTGTAGTCGTCAGGTCGCCTACGGTAACAGTCTGAATAGACACATCGCCGCCGGCGGTAACTTCTACATCCGGCGTGCCGACCTTGTACCAGCGGACTGCATCGGTAAGCGGAGTTAAGCTCTGGCAGGTTGCCGTCAGCTCAGCTGTCTGGCCTTCAAACACATACGCGGATACCGGATTGACGGTAAAAGCCGGGAATGCAGGAATTGATGTAAAGGTCATTCCCGCACCCTGATAGGTGGTTAAATCGGTTGCAACTGTATCAACGCGCCAATAATATACCTTGTTGTTAAGCAGTTTCTGCGCAGACGGAACCGTATAGCTGGGGCTTGCCAGATTGGTTACGACCAGCGTGCTGATGCCGCTGACATCAGAGCGGTTGGGGTCCATAATATTGGGATCTGTCCCCAGATAAAGATTGTAGGACAATACATCAACATTGGCTTCAGGCGTCCACGAGAGCGTGGGCGTTACCGGAACCAGCGTCTGGCCGTAAATCGGATTATGACTCCGAATAACCAGCGGATACGCATTGTTTTCCCCGAAATGATTTGTAAAGCGCACTTCACCGGGATTGAGGGCCTTGTCATAAATGCGGAATTCGTAAATAGACCCATTCAATTCGGGGTCACCCGGATAGACGGCACTTCCCAGATAGGCAAAATTGTTATGCAGGCCTGACAAGGGCATCGAAACAGCCGTATTGGAGGCGGCTAAAACCCCGTTATGATAGATACGCATAGCGCTCAAGCCGCCTGACCCGCCGCCGGCTTCATACACGCATACAATATGGTATTTGGTGGCAGATGTAAGAACGGGTCCATCTACCAGCTGTTCGCCTGTTGACCAGCTGGGGAAACCATTGGTCGAAATAGCCAGTCGGGAACGGCCGGGGCCGGAAGGCGTGTAAAACAAACAATAGCCGCCGTCTCCACCGGAGGTATCGCCGAAGTCAAACACCCGCGTCCAGCCGCTGAGCCCATTGTCCATAAACCACGCTTCAATCGACACACTGGTATAGGTATTGATCGCTATCCCGGGACCATCCAGCACTGCACGAGCACCGGGCGAACCTCCGCCCAGCACCAAAGCCCCATTTTGTACGACCGCTCCATTTTCCAGTACAGTCTTGAGACCGCCGACAAGGTCATTGGCATCTGCCTCAAAATCGTACCGGTGGGTAATAACCGCTGAAACCGGAACGGATACTGCAAGGGCCAATAAAAACATAAGTACCTGCTTCATAGATATGTCTCCTAAAAATATGTATATAGATGCATTTTGTCCTCTACCTGTCTTGCTCCCCTTTTAAGACCCTATGTTACAACTCCTTTTTGGGATTTCCTGCTGATGGCCTTTTTCCGAGGCCATCAGCAGGATTTCGGCTAAAAAAACAATCTGCTTTACTAAAAACTAGCGTTTGCGAGCCAACACCGCAGCTCCCATACCCAGCAGCAGCAGCGTTGCCGGTTCCGGCACAACCATCAGGAACTGGTCCACGCTCAACGCAGCATCGGAAATGCGGACTTCATCAATAAATCCGTAGG
>ERZ795045.4407-NODE-4407-length-11353-cov-4.261020_pt1 | contig 11353 bp, 12 predicted proteins | sample MGYA00375129_ERZ795045 | MGnify/ENA primary metagenome ERZ795045 (study PRJEB30174, sample SAMN05720166) | activated sludge metagenome | isolation source: anaerobic digester from wastewater treatment plant | place: Japan | collected 2015-05-15 ... | reverse complement strand
TCGCCTTCGGAAATTTCTTTATATTGGGCCTTTGGCATTGTAAAGGTAACGCCGGCGCTACTGCGCAACTCGACCGTAAATGAGCATGTTCCTGTCAATTCGCCAAGCGTTCCCGGCACGGTGTTCCCCAGATAGAGACCGCCGCCGGCCCGCTGCTCAAATGGCGATGTCGGTTTTATTTCCAAGTCTTCGACCAGCACGGGTACGGACCCGGACACCTTCGTTCCGGGCGTCGTTTCGATTGCGATTTTGATTATTCTTTTTTTGGTTAGCATATTATTTGTCTCCTATATCTGTGTATATGGGTCATTATATTGCGTGCGATAATGCACGACAAATGTAACAGCTATGCCAGAAAACCCACTGCCATCGTCAAATTTTCTGCTGGGGCCGGGCACGGTATTGATGGCAAGCCCGCTGCGCGTTACATCTTCCTGAAGCGCCTTCCGTAGATCGCTCTTTACTCGATTGAGCCGCGTATCAATGCTATCCGTCGCAGCATCGCTATCAATGACCAATGCGATCAGCATGAATTCTTGAAAGAATTCCTCCGCCATTGGCGGTGCAGTCTCGCTGGGGTCATCGTCTTCTTGCCAGATCAATACGATACCATCACTTGGACAAACATCGGCAAAATCATTGCGGCGCGGCCGAATAGGCGTCAAGTCCTGATGATACCCGTTGGCTATCGTGATGCCCGCTACGGTCGCCTTGATGTCCTCTGCTATCTGCTCGATTATCGGCTCGTGTATCACCTGCCGCAACGATACATTGTCCAGGTCGAATGAGCTTACTCCATCGGGCACGCCGGACACCTTGAAATACAGATACGGGTCTGAGCCCGTATAGACGAACTCATCGGTATATGTCCCGTCCTGATCCTGTGTATGCCTTGTTCCATCCTGCTGATCGAATGATGCATAGACCCCTCCTGCATCCATTTGCATCGCCATTTGGCTCAGCGTATAGGTCACCCGATAGGTCTGTCCTATCGTTAGCGATTGCGGCGCCCCGATTGGCAGCGTGCGGAATGTCGTAGAATCGCCCTGCCCTGAATAGCGCGCCTTGCCATCGGATATAGTCCAGCCATTCCCGATTGACCAGCCGGTAGCGCTGGAAAAATCACCATTTGCTATCAGCTCAGGACCTAACATTATCGCCGCCTCTCCAATAGTACCCTAATCTGCATATCTACATTGCGCTCCAGATTTTGCATTGCATCCGCCATCGTCCGCGCCGGCAATGCGCTGTCTTCAGTGTAGATCTCTTTTAGACTCGGTCCCCTTTGGATGCTGATTGGCAGACGCGGTACGCTCGGCGCACTGCCGCCATGCCGTGTAACAATGCCTTCAGGGTCGTCATCTGGAGCTAACCGTTTAAAAACATTTTTGCCAAATCGCTCTACAATGAATGCATGCTCTAACAGAGCGCGTCCTCCATCCTTGAATATCTGGTATGATACGCCTGTTTTCGTTTGCCGCGCGCCAAAATGTCTTAGATTGATTGGCCAATAGGCCAGCGATAAATCGGCTTGCCAGCGGCGGTAGCTGGCTTTTCGCAGCTTGATATTATCACGGATATATTTTTTTTTCAGCGCCACCTTATCGGCCAATGCTTTCGTCAAGTCTGTTCGCGCTTTTCCAGCTGTCTTGTTGATTGCGCGGCTCATCACCTTCGGCATGCCCTTTGGGATAGACCGCAGCAGCGCTTGCACTTGGGCAAGTTTTTTTTCGTCTAATTTGATTTCAATCATTATCGTACTCCATAGGTAACCATGCCCGCATCTTGGCTGATGATTTTGGCGATAGACCGCAGCGTCGGCGTTTTGCCAACGGCTGTCGGGATTTTGACTTTTGCCAAACCAGCGTCAAATTCGGCTGTCGATAGACCTGTTGCTGCATCGTTTGCGACCGTAATCCGCATCGAGTACGAATGTCCGTGCGGTAATCCCGGCACGGGCTCGATGTCGGCGTAATCCACTATCGCCGTAATAGTCCGCTCGGTCTCACCATCCGGAAGAACAGTGATGCTTTCGCCGAATGCGTCAAGAAAGAACTTTGCATCCGCAACCAATCTTTCGCTGAATACGCTCATACTACAGATCCGCTATGCACATGATGACGCGCCGCTCTTGATTCCAGTACACCAGCTTCGCCTTGGCGCATTGGTCGGTTGATGCGGGCGATGATGAATCCCATAGCCGCCAGATATACCAGCCGCTTGGCATCTCAGTATCCGGTGTATCCTCATACAGACCGCTGCTCGAGTCTGCGCTGATAGAAGTGACACAATCTGTCCAAGTCGGGGATGATGATAAGGTATGATTGACCTTGTCAAACATCTGCCCGGTACACACATCATACCAGCCCGTCACTGGATTGGTTGCGTCGGTCTCAAATGGTAAGGATGGCCAATTCAGGTCATACAGTATGATCTGTCTATTCATATCCATTACTCCTTATAGCTATTATGTCGCTAATCATCTTTGTCCGGCCTGCAAACCGAACAGGGCGTATATCCAGCGGCTATCGCTTCTTCTTCCAACAATATGCACGGCGCATTTTTGGCATACCGGCAATCCAGCCGATGGTATCGTATTCCCATTTGCGTTATGCATACCAGTTTGATTTTAAAAATCGGGTCTTCAATTATCGGTTCGTTTGGTTCGTCCACAATAACCGGCTCATTGGGTTCAACCACATTGGGTTGTTCGATTGGCCTATGCGGTATCCAGTGCGCCGACAGCCAACTCAATTCGGTCATATCATAGACTGTCGTCCATTTGTCGGCCAATTCTCGCAAAAATCCCATACTGTCTGTGATCGTAGTATGGGACTGGGCTATATAGGCCTTCGTTGGCGTCATCCGACTGGCAGAGGCGGCTGGAATCTGAACCAAGATATACTGCGGCGGGGCATAGAAATACATATACTCCGGCATCAGGACCAACTCATCGGGTTTGTCCAGTTTCCATACCCAGCGGCCTGATTTTGGATTATTCGGGTCGGTGCATTGATACGACCACGTAATTGGCATCGCCGCTGCTGCTATTATCACCAATAGCAACAGCGGAAAAATCAGTGTATCGCTATGCACCATCCCTATCATATTCGTTGCATCCCATATCATAATCCATCGCTTCCAGCCGAATGGCCAGCTCGGCTATCTGTCGATTTAGCTCGTCCCTCTGCTCGATCAGTGCCTCCAGCTCCTGCCGCAAAATTCGATATCTGTCGGCTGAGCTATCCATCGCTATGGCCCCTGCTCATCCATTAATCGTATTTGTTCGGCTATCTGCTGTATATCCTGCGGTGTCATCCGTCTACCGACAACCAAAAGATTCGAAAGCAAAATCAAAAAGACCAAAACAATCTGCCAATATCTTCCAATGAGCCCTAATATCCCCTTTGCCGCAGCGTCGCTGTATCGCTCCAGTCGACTGATGCGCTGACCATACTCATGCAGCAGCATCTTTGCGCCGGGGCGGTCATTACCATACCATTCCTTTGCGATCTCATTGATTTTGCAATCGCTTTTGTGCTCGGCTATCGCAGCGGCGGCCGTCTCTCGTGCTGTGGTCTGTATGACCAGCATCGTGTAGGCGTCAATTGTTTGCCTCTGCTCGTCTCTGGGCGTCATATCATAGATCCTATCCACTATTGCCTATACCATGCGGCAGGGGCGCTTATCCTTGCTGCCCCTGCCGCCGTAACCAAGGAGCGGTCATGCTGCCGTCTTATGCACCGCCGTCAACCCATGTGCCGCGCATCTCTGCGACATACCATCCACTGGTCGTCGCAGCCAGCCGCACATAGTCGCCGCGTACAGATGTTGCCTTGGTGTTATGCAGCTGGTCTCCTTTATCCAGCGCCGTCGGACTGCAGAATTTATCGGCGGCGGCCACCTCTATCTGCAGCTGGCTTTCGCCATCCGCCGCATCGTTTTGAATGATAATCTCGAACCCGGGCGACGTTGCCAACATCGTGATGATAATGATGTCGTTGGGCTTAGCTGAGCCGTCGCAATGGATGACCTTGCCACAGTCGGTATCGAGGACGGTATAGTCCGCCGTCTTCTTGACATGCGTCCTGTTGGGCCAATGCGGCAGAGCAGGATTGACCTCATTGAGCAGGACTTTTGCTTCCGTGTCTGTTGCTGCCAATGATGATGCAAGAGTCCCAATCCAAAAATCCCCATTGGCCGCATTGGTCGTGCATGCGCCGGTATTGCCGTCAACGCCGATACCGTCTTCGTCCCACCATACATTGTCGCCGGCGTTTCCAGCAACGGCGGCATTGCGCACTTTGACCAAACCCTTTGTAAGCACGGACCCTTTTTGGCCGCTAACAAGGTTCTGTTGTACCAGTCCGGCCTTGCCCGCCATCTGGATAACCTGACCTGCAGTATAGGATGTCTGCGCCACCAAGTCCAGCACCTCATCCGATTGATACGCTTTCGCTTCTGTATTCATAGTATATACCTTTCATTTGTTAAAGTTTCGTTTCTGTTTATGCCGTGTTCTTTTGCAGCCCGCGGAAGTCTTGAGCGGCAACGCCAACATCGATGTATGATTCGAACTCGATGTACATATCCGATATACTCGGTACGACATGCACCACAGGCACTTGCCGGCCGTTGAGGAATCCTACCTCAATGGTATCAATCTCGTTCGGGTTGCCGGTCAAATACCATGTCGTAGCCGATGCATTCGCGTTGAATGTCGTATCGCTGAGCAGGTCTTCGCCGATTACAGTCAGGATATTTTCCAGAACATTCTTGTTTCCGGTCACTGTAGAGCCGCCATAAACGATCAGCGGGCTTTCAACATACTGCCGCGCGGCAAATTCCAACTCGGATGGCACTAACAGGAAAGCGGGCCGAACCCGAATCTTCTTGCCCGATGCATCCTTCTGCTGACGGAAGTAAACAATACCCGATTGGATGTTGTCGATGGTCAGAGCCTTGCTTGAACGCAAATTCTTATGCGTACTATGGAACAGCGCAACGCCATCCTGCAGAGCTGCATTATTCAGCAGCACACCATAGACCAGCTCGCTTATCAGCAGTTGCCCATCGCGGCCTCGCCGCTGCGGGACTTTGGTCAATACGCCAAGGTCATCGTTGATGATCGCCTGCCGGCCGAACCGGTCTTTGCGCCCGTATGTCTCCAGGCGATTGACGGCCTTTTCTTCGGTTTCGCTGCCCAGCTTCAATTCGCCGCCATCGCCAACCTTTTCGAGTCCGCCGTCGCCGGTCAAGCGAACGCGAGTCGCCACTTTGAAATCGCTGAGATTTCCTATTTGACACCATTTGGTCCATGTAGGTTCAACGCTCTCGTATCCCTTCAGTAGGGATTTGTTGTAAACTGCGCCAAGCACCGTCGGCAGGGTGGAAGTATTCAGCGCCGCACGAATCATCTCATCCCGCCCAACAGGAACTGTTCCGCCATCCAGCAGGATAGACTGCCGGCAGAGGTCAATCAGACTCATGTCGCGGTGCTTATCGGCAAGCTCCGCACGCTTTGCGCCATCTACCTTATCAGCTAAAACCAAATCGGCTGAACCCGACCGCATCAGCATAATATCTACCAGCATCCGCTGGTCGATACTGCGGTCCGGTACGATAATGCCGACCGATGCGCCAACCTTGTTCTGGTTGCGTGCGCGGATAACCTTCAGGAATTCGGCGCGGGCATTCTCGATTGTCATCGCAGGATCGCACAGGCAGCGCTGAATATCCTTTTCTTCGATGCCCAAGCCGGCTGCTTCTTCTCGAATTGCTGCCTGCCGCGCCAGCTCTTTTCGGACGGCCTCTTCAGCTATTCGCTTGGCTTCGGCCTCACTGATAGCCGACTGGACGCCTGTAGCGTCGGCAGACTGTTCCGTTCGCTGACCATCGACCGCAGTGTTATCATCTATTTGCGTCCGAACGGTCTCGGTCAGATCCTCATTGTCTTTGTTCTTCATGTTTGATTCCCTTTCTGTTGCAATAGTATTTTGTTTATTCCTTGTTTTTGCTTTCGGGTCTGCCCCGATGGGGCAAACGCTGTTTTCCCTTAGTTCCCATTTCACCGCTATCCGCAGCGGCATAGTCGGTGATGCTGTATATGTTTGTCCGCCGACCTCGGCGGTCTGTCCGGGTTCGATGAGGACGCCGTCAATGACGCGATAGCCAACGGAATTATCCGTCAGATGCCCCTCGCGGCATAGCGTCCATGCATGCTCCACGTCCGGTGAGCTGCTGTAATAGTTTCGGCCTATCAGCCTGCCGTTTTCAATCCGCAAATCCCTTGTGCTTCCAAGCTGCGTTTGAACGCTGGTGCGATTATGGGTATCCAGCAGCGGGACTTGCTCCGGCAATATCGCACCATCCATTCGCAGTATCTCTTCGATGACCTCATAGCGCTCCCAATCGACTACCCTGACGCGGTCTTCTGTAGCCAATACCGCCACTACTGAACGGGTTGACAGGTCAAGCGTTTTCAAGTCCGCTCGATAGGCCCGCACTGTCAAATCGCAATCAATCCGCTGCCCGTCCGGCAGGACCGGTTCAGAGCGTACCGTTAATACCTGCGTACTATTCTTCTTCTGCGTCTTCATTTTCATTGCTCTCATTTTTTTCATCTTTAAAGGGAATGCCGTATTCTTTCATCATCGCGATTTCTTTGGCGCGCTGAATAATCTTGCGCCGCCAATCCTGCCCCTTCTCGGCGTATATATCCGATAGCGTTGTTGTTCCTGCAGATAGATTGATTTCGTCAGCTTTGGCCTCTTTGGTCGGGTCAACATGCTTGAAGCCCGGCCAATACCATTCGACCGAACGACCGGCCGTCATTGCCTGCTCAAGTGTCGGCCGTGATTTAAAAAATCCGGGAATTAAAAATGCTTCGGTCAGCCATGCATTGAAAACGCGGTTCAGAAATCTGCGCTCTCCCCATCTACGCGTCGTCGTAATGAATCGGAAGAATGCCTGATGGTCAAGCCGGCCGGAAGCGTAATTGTATTCGGCGCTGTTGGCGGCGGCCAAATTGTATGGCATGCTAACACATCGGGCAATTTCGTTGATGATTTCCGCTTTGAACATCTTGTATGTCGTTGACGGATGCTGCGGCATCATCTGCTGGATTTCCCATCCGGCTGGCAATGTCAATAGTGCGTTTCGCTCCAGCTCAATTACATCGTTTGATTCGATGGATTCATTATCGCTTTCCAATCCCATTGTGTTTTTCAGCACGCCGGAATGGTTGGCTGCAGTTTCTGCCGCCTCGATTGTTGCCAGCGTAAACCGCCGCAAATTCGCAAACAGCGGCAATGCCGGCGTAAACCACGGAATACCAAGATGCTGGCCGGGGCGCAATACTCGATAAAGATGAATCACCTGCATTGCCGGAACACGGTCGTATTCCCAGAGGTGCTCAACATAGCTGCTGTTAGGATTATCGCGTAAAATATAGTATGCGACCGGCCGTCCATAGGCGTCAAATTCAATCCCATCGTGCAGCTTCTTTGTTACGCCGATTGCATCCATCGGATTGCATAGCCGCGTCATTTCAACCGCTAAAAGGCGCAAACCGACTTCATACGGACCGGCGCTTGGGTCTTGTTTGAGGACGGTTAGCGAACCGCCGCATTCGCATTGCTGCAATGCTATCTGCATTCGCAAAAGCTCGCCGAACTCCATCGTTTGCGTGTAGTCGCAATATTCAGTCCACTCGATAAATCGCCTCTCTGCTTCCTCGTCGAACTCCTCGTTGCCGCTGTTGACCTGCGGTATCGGCCCTGTTCCAACCAGATAATCAGCCAGCGTATCTGCTATGCCTGCGCAATAAGAATTGTTGCAGATCTCGTACATGGCCCGCTTGCGGATAGTTGCCAAATCGCCGCGCAGCAATGTATCAATGTCGAAATCTGATGCATATTGCCAGTGCTTTTCGTTGAGACGATTCGTTGCAGCTGCGTCGAAAAACGCTCGGCTGCTGATATACCGCATGCGCGGCTTATCGCTCAAAATCATTTTTTGCTTCGGCATCGCTGATTTTTTCTTCATCACAGACGCCCCCCAGCAGACTTATATCCTGTCAATCTATAGCCCGTTTTACCGCCGGCGCGGGCGGCCAAAGCTGCGTACCGCTCCCGAATCTCTGTCAGCTCACGCAGCGACCGATAACGGATAGTCCTGCCGGAGCAGGTTAGCTCTCCGGGTCCGCTCACGCCGGAAAGGATCGCTGCATCAATCGCATCGATGATTGCTTGATATGTCGCTGCTGTTGCCATGATTTCTCCAAAATTTCCTTTCTATTTTTATCAATGCATTTTTCTATAAATTTTCAAGCAAGAAAATTCGTAAAATCAAAAAATAATCTATATATAGAAAAAATTTTATTTCTGGATTTCCACATCGATCCTCTCTATCGTTCGGACCTGCCGCCCGCAGTTTCGGCAGATGCGCCGGCGGCGGATACGGTTGCCAACGATTGGGCGTGAATCAATCGTATAAAAATGCGTGCAGCCGCAGGACGGGCATCGCAAACCTACGATAGGTTTGTGCTCGCCTACCGTCATAGGCGCCTCCGTGGCTTTTCGCTGAGCCGTACCCGCACGGGCTGGATATTGCGCTCTTTGAGCGCCTGCTCAATCTTTTGGATTTCGCCTTCGCTCCAAATCTCATTGACGCGCCTGTAGTATCCAGCGGCCGTCGCATAGCAGCTGGCGTCCAATGCATGCGTCGGCAGGCCTCGCTCCTTCGGCCACCAGCCCCATTTGCCGTCTTCATTTTTCCCCTTATACTCGTTGCCAAGCTCGGCAAAGAATTCAGGCGGCATATCCCGATTGTAAGATGTGCTTGCGGGCGCTCCCATCGGCGCTTCCGCCCAAGCGGCGACAAGATCCTTCAGCTGTACGACAGCCAGCGTAATCAACTCCATACCGACATATTGATGCGCGTATTTGCGCCTGTATCGTTTTTCCCTCTGCTCCACCACTCGGTCTAATGGCGTAATGCGGAACATCTCCGTCTGCGTATTCGGACCACCCTTGATGGGATACCATATGCGCAACCGCCAATAGCGCCGGCAAAACTGATAGACCTCGTCAACGATTTCGTTTTTCAAATCTTCAGGCTGATAGCCGGAATCGATAAACCCGCAGGATAGCATCAGCTCCGGCTTATCGCATGGTTCTGCCCACGGGAATGACTGAATCGTCGTCGCTCGAAACATCTCCTCCAATGAGCCGGCATGGCCGTATAATATATCATAGTTGCGCAGGTCGGGGGCAAAACCTTTAACCAAATAATCAATGCGAACCTGCCCAAGCTCCGACCTATGGTAGTCAGCGCCGGCTACCAATATCTGAACATCGTTGGGGACAACTCCGGCGGGATAATTATTCTTCTTCAGCTCGAGATCGCTAATATGGATGACCTTTGCTTCTTCCTTCCATGGTTTACTCTGGAAAGCGCGAACCCATCTCTTCATGCTGGATTTATCGCCGCGTGACATGCCGTTGACGGCCCGGACATACTGGGCGGCCATCGCGCTTACCGGAGCAAACTTCGGATACGCCATCATCATGTGCCAGTTGAAGCTGTATTGCGGGCCCTCCGGCGGCGGGCCGGTAATCGCTCCCGATGCATCCATTGATTGTCTCGGCTTACCGCGCGAACCGTCGGGCATAATCTCCTGATGATGCGATATATAGACCCCTTCCAGATTTGCGTGCCAGCGGTCGGCCTCCGACCAAGCGCGGCCGCAATGTGGACAAACATAGCGGCTCAGGCGCGGGCTGCGCTCATAGGTCGTCGGACTATAGTACTTATTCGGAGCTGGTCTATCAAGCACGATATATCTTTCGTCGTTTTCATCTACAAATGTCCTCAGCTCATGCCATCGCCCGCAGCCGGGCAGCGGACATGGGACATACCAGAACTCATCGGAGCCGGCCCGCATCTGCTGGTCGTGCAGGTCCCCCTGCACGCCGGGGCTGGAGACGCCCAACTCAATAGCCGTCTCCTGCCATGTCTGCTGCCGGTCTCTCCCGCTTTCGATGGGGTTTTCGCCGTCGGGCAGAATATCAAACAACACGACCTCATCGTACACCATTACACGGATACTGTTATCGCTAAGCGTAGCGATGCTGGATGACCAGCAGGGATAGATGATCATATCTCCTAAATCGGTCGGCTCACCGATATTGAGCCGGCGGACATCGCCGCCAAGCCGCTCCAGCAATTGCGGTGAGGATTCGAACAGCGTCCGAAATTTGCGCATGCGATTTTTCGCTACATTCTCCTGCGGCAAGACGATGCCAATCGGCGACGGGTCATTGCGTACGATATAATCAAGCAGCAAACCAACCAATGTACTCTTTCCAGTCTGTCTGCTGGCTGAAATCCAGATTCGTACCGGCGGATTTTGCAGTAGGGATACAGGCCGCCGGATATACGGTGTATAATCGTCATTCCACGGCCCGCTGATTTTTGAAACTTTTGGCGACAGGATATAATGCCGCCGCGCATCCTCCAATATATCTACACGCCGGCGATCCAGAAGAATATGCCGCTCTTGTTCGGCTATATCCAGCGGCTGCGGCAATATGATTCCATTCATTTCAGCCTGCCGCTTCTCACTCATCTTTTGGCCCTTTCGTTTCATTGTTTTCTTTTGGTTTTAGTTTTCCCAATAAAGCCGCAAGATCATTTGCGACCTCCGGCGGAAGAAGGTCTGCCCAATCGGCTGGCAATTGACTGCTGGCGCGCCGAAGGCCGGAATTGTATTGCGACAACAATTCAGCCACTTGCGATTCAGTTTTGCCGGCAAGCCGCAGATATAGACTTTCCCCGTTTGCTGCAATATATTTATCCAAGGCAGCGGCTCGGGCAAGAAGGCCGGCTACCACGCGCTCGGCTGGAACAAGTCTCCTTTCCAGCTCATCTATCTGTACCTGTATCTTTCGTGCGCGCAAGCGCTTGGTTTCGCTGTCGATGTCGATTCCATAGCGCCCGGGCTGGCGGGCGATCTTGTTCTCTATGAATTTTTTGTACCAAGGAATAAATGAGCGCAGATTATATGTGCGTTTGTCAGGATTGACCGGCGCCGCTGCTTCCTTTTGCCAATTTAGAAGTGTCAGTCGCGTAACCCCGAACAATTCAGCCATCATCGCCGTCGGGATGTGCTCAATATCAAAGGTTGTTTTCGCAACTTCCTTCTTGAGCATTTCGGCCAGCTGCTTGGCTACCGGCGGGGTCAGCTCGCCGGTCCGCGCTCGGTCAATGTAGATTTTCAGAATTGCTATTCTCGTCGCGCCGGGCATTATTGAAACATTCGGCAGCTTCAATATCAGTTGCCAGCTTGGCT
>ERZ795045.4392-NODE-4392-length-11391-cov-5.530169_pt1 | contig 11391 bp, 8 predicted proteins | sample MGYA00375129_ERZ795045 | MGnify/ENA primary metagenome ERZ795045 (study PRJEB30174, sample SAMN05720166) | activated sludge metagenome | isolation source: anaerobic digester from wastewater treatment plant | place: Japan | collected 2015-05-15 ... | reverse complement strand
CCGGGGTCCTTCAAGGGCTGTCGCATCTACTCGCGGCAGCCCTTTTGCTTGTACCTCGTCCTTCGCCTACAACTGTGAGATCAGAGACAAGCCGTCGCCGGTGGACAGGGTCCTGGAACTGAGCGAGTTCTCGCTCATCCAGTTTGACGGCCCGAACTCATACTGGGTGACATCCCAGGTCGGCGGCATGCGGGAGTACTTCAAGCGGGTCCGATAGCCGCCGGCGCAAAGGCGCGCGCGTTTTGCCGGTGCCGGCACGGGGAACTCCACTAGGGATGGTTGGAACACCGCCCATAGATCCGAATTCCCAGGAGGCCATCGTTCGGCGGCAGGATGCGGGAAGGCTGACGTGGTGCGCGCCCGCGCTGATGCTGTTTGCGCGCTCTGCGCTCGCCGTGGCCGCGCAAGCCGTTGTCGCCGTCATCTTCGCCCTGCGCGGGGCGCCGACTCCATGGCGTGACGCTGAGCCATGGCTGCCGGTGTACGGCACTCTCATTGACGCCGGATGCCTGGCGCTGCTCTGGTGGTTCACGCGCCGCGAGGGAATCGGCCTGTTCGAGCTGGTCGGTTTCCAGCGGGCACGCATCCTCCGGGATGTGCTGTTGGGCCTTGTGCTCATCCCTGTGAGCCTCGTGTTCATTTTCGGTGGCACCTATGCGGCGGCCTGGATCGTCTATGGCACGCTCAAGCTGCCGCTCCTCTTTGGAGACCTGCCATTTCCGGCTGCTCTCTATGGCGTGCTGGTGTGGCCCTTCATCTGGGGGCTGACCGAGCAGATGACCTATAACGGTTATCTGCTGCCGCGCTTTCAAGCTCTAGCCCGGAGTACGAGCTTGGCGGTCGCGGTCGTCGCGTTCGTGTGGTCCTTGCAGCATTCTTTCATGCCGCTGACACTGGATACGGAGTTCATGACGTTTCGGTTGTTGGCGGCGGTGCCAAACACGCTCTTCCAAACGCTGGTGTACCTGCGACTTCGCCGGCTGGTTCCGCTCGTGGTGGCGCACGCCCTGATGGATGGAGCGACCGTGCTCTTCCCCTTGTTAGCGAGATCATAACGCTTGGGGAACAGGTCGCTGCGGGTCATTAGGACAAGGGTTGGCGTTCGCACGCTCGCGCAAGCCAGTCGGATGAGCGCCATGACGGGCCAGCCTGATGGATCGGGGACTCCATGACGCTCAACGTCCTCTGGAGACGGGTGATCCGTCAAGAGTTGCTCCCGAGAGCTGCCGGAGGACGTACTCCCGGATCTCCGTCGGGCTCGGGGTTGGCGCGGTGCGCCGGCCGCCATCCAGCCACCGCCGCAGCATGGGGCGCATCGGCGTGTCGCATCCGGGGCAAGCCGGCGGTGGCATCTCCCGGAGGTCAACCTCCCATTCGCCGCAACCGGAACAGTGATACACTTGCTTGCGCCCCGAGAGCTTCCCGCGCTTCGCGACGGGCGCACCCTCCAACGAGACAATGTCTAGCGCGAAATCAACCGTAGGCGCGTTGCTCAGGTGAGTGCCCACGCCAAAGCCGACCGCGCCGGCCGCGGCAAGGGCTGGGATAACCTTCTCGTCCAGCGATCCGGAGACGAAGATCCGCACGTGGTTGAAGCCGCGCAGATCCAGCTCCCAGCGCACCTCGCGTACAATATCGACGAAGTTGCCTCGGCGCGAGCCAGGGGTATCCAGGCGCACCCCGTAGAGGGCTTCCCCCAGCGTTTCAGCGGCGATGATCGCCTCGGCTTTCTCGTCCCAGTAAGTATCGACCAGAGCGATGCGTGGCACCTCGGGCGGCATCGTCTCATCGAACGCGCGCCACGCCTCCGCCTGATCCTCGAAGAGGATCATCAGCGCATGAGGCATGGTGCCGGTGGGCGTGATTCCCAGGCGCTCCGCACTCAAGATGCAGGAGATGCCGTCGCAACCGCCCACCCAGGCGGCACGGTCGATCATGGGAGCGATGGCGGGGTGCATTCGCCGGGCGCCAAAGGAGAGGACGGAGGCGTCGCCCGCTGCCAGGCGGATCCGGGCGGCGCGCGTCGCGACCCCGGTGGCCTGGCAAAGGAAGCCAAGAAGGGGCGTTTCGTAAATGCAATAGGCCCCGTACGGCCCCTCGAGGGTGAGCACCGGGATACGCCGGCCACGCCGGTCGCGCGCCGGGAAAAGCGTTCCCTCCGGCAGCGCGTCGATGTCTACCTCACGCCCCTCCAGCAGGCTCAGCGCCTCGTCAAGGCCGCACAGAACCCCCCACGGCCAGTTCTCCGGTAGGCCGCCCGTGGTCACCTCGGCATGGGCGCGCCGCTCCAACAACCCGCGTTGGCGCAGGACCTCCTCCGTGTGCCGGAAGTAGATATCTGTCGTTGCCCCCGCCCTGATCTCGGCTTCATCCGCGGTATGAAAGCTCTGCATTGGCCTCTCCCGCGGAGCCATACCCCTCGCGGGGGGTACGGAAACGAGGCCGCGCGGGAGGGCGCAAAGTGCGGTGGCGATGCGTCCAGGCGTTGGCCGCACTCTGCGCCCGATGCCGTCAAGCGGTCACGGTCACTCCGTTTCCACCCGCACGGCCTCTCCCTCATCATACACAATCTCGCCTTCGATGCTTACGATGACGCGTCGGACGGGCACTTGGCGGTTGGCTTTCTGCATCGCCAGTTGGACAAGGCGATCCAGGCCGTGGCAGCAAGGCACCTCCATCATGACGATGGTGATGCTGCGCAGGCCGGCGTGGGCGATCATCGCTGCCAGCTTCTCGACGTAGCCGTCGGGATCGTCTAGCTTGGGGCAGGCGATTGCCAGAGCCCGGCCATCCAGAAAGCGCGCGTGGAAGTCGCCGCACGCGAATGCGGAGCAGTCCGCGGCGAGGAGCAGGTCGGCGTCCCGGAAGTACGGCGCCTCCGGCCAGACGAGGTGGAGTTGCACCGGCCACTGACGCAGGGCGCTGGGTGTGCCTGGCGTTGGCTGGCCTGCCGACGGGCGTGGCGCAAACTGGCGCATCGCCGCGCCGGGGCACGAGCCGGTGGCTGCACGGCGGGCCGCTGGCGCAGCCGGGGTGTGCGCCGCGTTCACGTGATGGTCAGGCGCGGCATGGCCGGCTCCCGGCCCGCGCATCCGGGACACATGCGCCATGGCGGCAGCCTCGTCGAACTCTGGCGCCTCGCGCTCGATGATCTCGATAGCTCCCTGGGGGCACTCGCCCAGGCAGGCGCCCAGGCCATCGCAATACTCATCCTTCACCAGGCGCGCCTTGCCATCGATGACCTGGATCGCGCCCTCGGCGCAAGATGGCACGCACAGCCCGCAGCCGTTGCATAGCTCCTCGTCGATCTTCACAATCTTGCGAACTGCCATTTTCCCCTCCCTCTCGCGTGTGTGACCCCATAGTATCACACACGCGAGGTGAAGAATATGACTTTCATCATATGTTCTTGCTCAGGGAAAATGTCAGTAGTTTGCTTAGCGAAAATGTCACTAACACACAATGGAGTGGCGCCAGGGGATGGCACTCTCCCGAGCTCATACGCATGAATGCAGATAGGACATCTGCCGCGCCCTGGCCTTTGGGTTGGACACCGCAGGTTTGGCTTGCGCGGCAGATGGTTGCGACTTCGCTATCGCGCGCTGTCCAAGCGGCATCGTGCGATAGCAAAGTCGCTCTTTTCCATGGTAGAGACCGGGTGATTACCTCAACCCGGTTTTGCTGTCTCTGTTCAAAAGAACACACTCCATACTCTACTCTACGGCTCACCGTACGGGGTAACATTTTCCCTGAGCAACAACACAACAACCTGGGATTCCGACATAAGGAATCCGAAGCCACGGAGGCAGCGCGCAACCCGGCGCGCGGGGAGCAATCCCCGCGCTGCTTGCGAGCGAAGCCCTGCCGGGCTGGGCCGGGCTACATTCGCGGCGCAAGCGCAACGGTGCGGGCTGGGATGCGGAGCCCCGAAGGGGCTTTGCCGGAAAGCAGCGCGGAGCTTCGAGCTCCGCGCGTGCGGGCGGCCCTCTCCTTATGTCCGAATCCCAGCACAACAACATTTCCTGTTGACACCACCGGGAGCGCGTGGTATCATAGGGAGCAAAGAGGAGGATGGCGGCAACCGGTTGCCCACTACCGACACTGGCGAAAGGAAGCTGCTGCGCCAGGTCGGATCGACAGCGGGAGCCACAGGAGGCCCTTCGGGGTGGGATAGCGACGCCCCTGGTCGGAAGTGGCCGGCAAAGGAGCGCCGGCAGGCGGCGGCTCCCCCGGGCGGCACCCTGGTGGCGGTGCGGCCCGCGTCTTGCGCTTCTGGCGCCAGCGAGAGCCGCCACCGAAGTAGGAAACAATTGCCGTCAGGATACCCTGGGAGAGCGGCCATCCGGAGAGTGCCCGCGCCGAGCGGGCGGAAGCGAGAGGTTCTAGAGATGCAGAGCGATGTACCCCATCCGCAAGGCCTTTACGATCCGCGGTACGAGCACGACGCGTGTGGCGTCGGCTTCCTGGTGCATCTCAAGGGCAAACGCTCGCATCAGATTGTCCGCGATGGCCTCGCCGCACTGAACAACCTGAACCACCGCGGTGCGAGCGGCGCGGAGGTGAACACGGGCGACGGCGCCGGCGTGCTCATCCAGGTGCCCCACGAGTTTCTCTTGGAGCAGTGCGCCCGGCTGGACATCGCCTTGCCCGGCCGGGGCGAATACGGCGTTGGTACGCTCTTCCTGCCGCGCGATCCGAGCCAGGCGGCTATCGCGAAGCGCCTCTTCGAGCGCATTGTCGCCGAGGAAGGCCAGCGCTTCCTCGGGTGGCGCCCGGTGCCGGTCGATAACCGCATGCTCGGCGCCAGTGCGCTCTCAGCCGAGCCGCGCATGGAGCAGGCGTTCGTTGGCTGGGGGCCGAAGATCCAGGACCCCGACGCCTTCGAGCGGAAGCTCTACGTCATCCGCAAGCGGCACGAGTTCGCCGTGGAGAGCAGTGGCATCCCCGATGCCGAGCACGTTTACTTCCCCAGCCTCTCCTGCTACACGCTCGTCTACAAGGGGATGCTGACGGCAGAACAGCTCGCACTCTACTTCCCGGACCTGCGTGACGAGGCCCTGCAGAGCGCGTTCTGCATGTTCCACTCGCGTTTCAGCACCAACACCTTCCCGAACTGGCGGCTGGCGCACCCCTACCGGATGATCGCGCACAACGGCGAAATCAACACCCTGCGCGGGAACATCAACTGGATGCGTGCCCGCGAGGTGCTCCTGGAGTCCACCCTCTTCGAGCCCGGCGACCTGGAGAAGCTCATCCCGATCACCCGTGAGGGCCTGAGCGATACCGCGACGCTCGACAACGTGGTGGAGCTGCTGGTCAAGGCGGGGCGCAGTCCGGCGCACGCGATGATGATGCTGATCCCCGAGGCGTGGGAGAAGCACCAGACGATGTCGCAGGAGAAGAAGGACTTCTACGCCTACCACGCCTGCCTCATCGAGCCGTGGGACGGCCCCGCGTCCATCGCCTTCACCGACGGCAAGACGATCGGCGCCACCCTCGACCGCAACGGCCTGCGCCCCTCGCGCTACTGGGTGACGAAGGACGACCGGGTGATCATGGCCTCCGAGGTGGGTGTGCTCGATATCGCCCCCGAGAACGTGGCACACAAGGGCCGGCTAGAGCCGGGGCGTATGTTCCTGGTCGACATGGAGCAAGGGCGCATCGTCGGGGACGAGGAGCTGAAGCATACCCTGGCCACGGCCCAGCCCTACGGCGAGTGGCTGGCGAAGTACCGTGTCCGCCTGGAGGACCTCCCCGAAGCGCCCGAGGTGCCGGCGCCCGACCCAGAGACGCTCCTGCGACGCCAGCAGGCCTTCGGCTATACCCTGGAGGACCAGAAGTACATCCTCGGCCCAATGGCCAGGGATGGGATGTGGGCGCTGGGGTCGATGGGCACGGATACGCCGCTGGCCATCCTCTCGGACCAGCCCCAGATCCTTTACAACTACTTCAAGCAGCTATTCGCCCAGGTTACGAACCCGCCACTCGACTGCATCCGGGAGGAGTTGATCACGTCGCTCCGCTCCAACCTGGGCCGGCGCGACAACCTGCTGGAGCCGGAGCCGGAGGCAGCGCAGCGCATTGTTCTGGAGACCCCCATCCTCACCAACGAGGAGCTGGCGAAGCTGAAGCAGCTCGACGGCTGGCGGGGGTTCAAGGCCGCCATCCTGCCGATGCTCTTCCCGGCGCTGGAGGGCGCCGCGGGCCTGGAGCGCGCCATGGAACGGATGTACCAGGCGGCGAGCAAGGCGGTGGCCGAGGGCGCGAACATCCTGATCCTCTCCGACCGCGGGGTCAGTGCGTCTCACGCGCCGATCCCATCGCTCCTGGCGTGCTCCGGCCTGCATCACCACCTGGTGCGCGAGGGCCTGCGCACCCAGGTGGGCCTGGTGGTCGAGAGCGGCGACTGCCGCGAGGTGCATCACTTCTGCCTGCTCCTCGGCTACGGCGCCGGGGCCATCAACCCCTACGTCGCCTTCGAAAGCCTGGAGGACATGGTCCGGAAAGGCCTCCTGGAGGGGGTGGATGCCGCGCAGGCCATCAAGAACTACATCAAGGCGGTGTGCAAGGGCATCGTCAAGGTCATGGCCAAGATGGGCATCAGCACCGTGGCGAGCTACCGCGGCGCGCAGATCTTCGAGGCCATCGGCTTGAGCCAGGAGCTAATTGACAGGTACTTCGCCAAGACCGCGTCCCGTATCGGCGGCATTGGCATCCGCGAGGTGACCGAGGAGGTGCTCGCGCACCACCGGCGCGCCTATCCGGAGCGCGAGGTGAGCCCGCCGCGCCTGGCGTGGGGCGGGCAATACCAGTGGCGGCGAGAGGGCGAGTTCCACCTCTTCAACCCGGAGACGGTGTTCCGCCTCCAGCAAGCGACGCGCACGCGCGACTACGAGCTCTTCCGATCCTACAGCCGCCGGGTGAACGATCAGAGCGAGCGCCTCTGCACGCTTCGCGGCCTCATGGAGTTCCGCTTTCACGAGCGAACGCCCATCCCCATCGACGAGGTAGAGCCGGTCGAGTCGATCGTCCGGCGATTCTGCACCGGGGCCATGTCCTACGGCTCCATCAGCAAAGAGGCGCACGAGACGCTTGCTATTGCCATGAACCGCCTGGGTGGGTGGAGCAACACCGGCGAGGGCGGTGAAGACCCGGACCGCTTCTTCCCGGACGAGAACGGCGACAGCAGGCGCAGTCGCATCAAGCAGGTGGCCTCGGGCCGCTTCGGGGTGACCAGCGAGTACCTGGTGAGCGCCGACGAGCTGCAGATCAAGATAGCCCAGGGCGCCAAGCCGGGCGAAGGGGGCGAGCTGCCAGCGCATAAGGTCTACCCCTGGATTGCCAAGGTGCGCCACACGACGCCGGGCGTGGTTCTGATCAGCCCACCGCCCCATCATGACATCTACTCCATTGAGGACCTGGCGCAGCTCATCTACGACTTGAAGTGCGCGAACCCGAGGGCACGCATTAGTGTGAAGCTCGTTTCCGAGGTGGGCGTGGGCACCGTGGCCGCGGGCGTCGCCAAGGCCCACAGCGACGTGGTCCTCATCAGCGGGCATGACGGGGGCACGGGCGCCAGCCCGCTCACCTCGATCAAGCACGCGGGCGTTCCCTGGGAGCTGGGTCTGGCGGAGACGCAACAGACGCTGGTGCTGAACAACCTGCGCGACCGCATCATCGTCCAGACGGACGGCCAGCTCCGCACCGGCCGCGACGTCGCCATTGCGGCGCTCCTCGGCGCCGAGGAGTTCGGGTTCGCCACGGCGCCCCTGGTGGTGATGGGGTGCGTCCTGATGCGCGTCTGTCACATGGACACCTGCCCTATGGGCATCGCGACGCAGAACCCAGAGCTGCGCAAGCGCTTCCAGGGCAAGCCGGAGTACGTGGTCACCTTCTTCCAGTTCATCGCTGAGGAGCTGCGCGAGATCATGGCGCAGCTCGGCTTCCACACCGTCGCGGAGATGGTCGGGCGCAGCGACCTCCTCGACATGCGCAAGGCCATCGAGCACTATAAGGCGAGGGGCCTGGACTTCAGCAAGATCCTCTACCGGCCGGAGGTGGGCCCCGCGGTCGCCACGCGCCGGGTGAAGGCGCAGGAGCACGCGATCGGAGAGTCGCTGGACAGCGAGATCCTGGCCGATCCCAAGATCCAGCGGATCCTCGACCTCCCGGTGCATATCCGCTGGTGCCCGCCGGTGCAGCGCGATGTGAAGGGCGAAGCAGTGCCCTCCCTTGCCGGCATAGAGATCCCTCGCGCCGAGCTGAAGCTGCCCATTCGGAACGTCCATCGGACGGTCGGGGCCATCCTCGGGAGTGAGATCACGCGCAAGTTCGGGAGCGAGGGCCTGCCGGAGGAGAGCATTCGGATCCACCTGACGGGGTCGGCCGGGCAGAGCTTCGGGGCGTTCGTGCCGCGCGGCATCTCGCTCACGCTGGAGGGGGACGCCAACGACTACGTGGGGAAGGGCCTCTCCGGCGGCAAGATCGTCGTCTTTCCCCCGCGGGAGTCCTCCTTCGCCGCCGAGGAGCAGGTTCTCGTGGGCAACGCGGCTCTCTACGGGGCGACGCGAGGCCGTGCCTTCTTCCAGGGCCTGGCGGGCGAGCGCTTCTGCGTGCGCAACTCGGGTGCCTACGCCGTCGTCGAGGGGTGCGGCGACCACGGCTGCGAGTACATGACGGGTGGCGTCGCCGTCATCCTCGGCCCCACGGGGCGCAACTTCGCGGCGGGCATGAGCGGCGGCCTCGCCTTCGTCCTCGATGAGGCGGGCGACTTTGCCCTGCGCTGCAACCAGGAGATGGTGGACATTGAGCCCCTCACAGACCTGGAAGATCAGGCGATGGTACGTGCGCTCGTCGAGGAGCACGCACGGGAGACCGGCAGCCCCGTGGCTGCCCGCGTCCTGGCGCAGTGGGAGGCGCTGCAGGGCCGGTTCGTCAAGGTCTACCCTCGCGACTACCGCAAGGTGATCGAAGAGCGGAAGCGGGAGCAGGCAAGCGAAGCGCTGGCGGGCGCGTCGGCTGTCAGTCCGGCCTCTCCCGTTGTCGCCTGAAGCGGCAGGGTATATCATGCCCGACCGTGGCAGGAAATCGAGGAGAGCAGACAGATGGGCAAGCCAACCGGATTCCTTGAGATACCGCGAATGAAGGCGCCGCGCCGCCCTGTCGAGGAGCGCGTGCGGGATTGGCGCGAGGTCGAGCAGCCGCTCCCCACGGACGCGCTGCAGAAGCAGGCGGCACGCTGCATGGACTGCGGCATCCCCTTCTGCCACCAGGGGTGCCCCCTCGGCAACGTGATGCCGGACTTCAACGACCTGGTCTACCGGAACCGGTGGGATGAGGCGATCGAGCGTCTCCACGCTACCAACAACTTCCCGGAGTTCACCGGCCGGCTCTGCCCGGCGCCGTGCGAGGCCTCGTGCGTCCTCGGCGCTACCGCCGACCCGGTGACCATCAAGTACATCGAGCATGCCATCATCGAACGTGCCTGGCAAGAGGGCTGGGTTCGGCCCCAGCCGCCAGCCATCGAGACGGGCAAGCGCGTTGCCATCATCGGCTCCGGCCCTGCCGGCCTGGCGTGCGCCCAGCAGCTCCGCCGCGCCGGCCACCAGGTGACACTCTTCGAGCGCGCCGACCGCATCGGCGGCCTGTTGCGCTATGGCATCCCCCAGTTCAAGCTGGAGAAGCACGTTCTGGACCGCCGGTTGGCGCAACTGGAGGCCGAGGGCGTCGAGTTCCGGCCCGGCGTGAACGTGGGCGTGGAGTGCGACGCCGCCGCGCTACGCCGAGAGTACGATGCCATCGTCCTCGCCGGCGGAGCGACGCACGCACGCGACCTGAACATCCCCGGCCGTCAGCTCAAGGGCATCTACCAGGCGATGCACTTCCTCCCGATGGCCAACCGCTTTGCCATTGGCGATGTTGTCAATGAAGCGGGCGACATTCTGGTGAAGCCGGTGCCCCCCTATGAAGGCGACGGCCAGCCGGTCGCTCTCCTCTCCGCCAGAGGCCGCAAGGTGGTCATCATCGGCGGCGGCGACACCGGGGCCGACTGCCTCGGCACGGCGTTGCGCCAGCAGTGCGAGAGCGTCGCCCAGTTCGAGATCGTGCCGAAGCCGCCGGAGACGCGCGCGCCGCAGAACCCCTGGCCGCAGTGGAGCAACATCTTCCGCGTCTCCTCGGCGCACGAGGAAGGCGGCATCCGCGAGTACCAGATCAGCACCCAGGAGTTCCTGGGCGACGCAGAGGGGAACGTCTGCGCCCTACGCACAGTGCGCGTCGAGATGCAGATGCAGGCCGGCCGGCCGACGTTCGTGGAGATCCCTGGTACCGAGGAGATCTGGGAAGCCGACCTGGTGCTGCTGGCGATGGGCTTCCTCGGCCCTGAGAAGGGCGCCGTGATGGAGCAGCTCGGCGTCGAGTTCGACGAGCGCGGCAACGTGAAGTCGGACGAGTACCGGCAGACCAACGTAGAAGGCGTCTTCACCGCCGGCGACATGGCGCGCGGGCAAAGCCTGATCGTCTGGGCCATCGCCGAAGGCCGCCACTGCGCCCACGGGGTCGACCGCTACCTGATGGGCGAGAGCGCCCTCCCGCGCCCCCTGGCCCACGGCCAGGACAAGCGGCCATTTACTTAGCCGGGGCCACGGCTGGGGGATCCTACCGGGCTCTTGCCCCGGTATGCGGGCGCCTTTCCGGTGCGGCCTGCGCCTCGCGCCGTCCCTGCCGCGAAGCCGAGACTGCGCTCGCAGGGCGAGAGCATCTTATTGATGGCTATCCGACCAACACCTTCAGCAGGTAGTTGCCATCCAGGCCGGCCTTCTTGCTACGGGCCTTGATACCCCGTTTATTGGTGCGCTCCTGCTTGGGTAGGGTGAGAGCAACCCGCCGTAGCGTGGCCATGTTCGCCGGAGCATGATCCTGCCAGATTCGGCAGGCATCCTCTCCCATGCTTACATCCAGCCCCCAGTGCAAGCTGTTCTCGATGCACCAGTGCGACCGAATGGGCCGTATCAACTTCGCCGCGCCTCCCTCAAGGCTGCTGATGAAGTGGCGCATCTCGCTGGTCACCTTCTCACCGATGGTGCGGTCACCACGCAATTCGCCAGTTCCAGCAGCTTGAGCAGCCCGGGCAACGCCGTGATCCCGTTGCTCTTGCCGTCCACCTTGATCTGCCCCAAGGCAAGCCCGCTTTCCGTCGCCCAGGCGCTTACCATATGGATGGCAGCCTAGCCTGTGGCTATATCAAAGCTATGGCGCAGTGTCTTCCTGTCCAAAGCCCGGACCAGCCAAAGAGCACCCTGAGATTCCGATATAAGGAATCCGAAGCCTCGGAGGTAGCGCGCAACCCGGCGCGCGGCGATAGATCACCGCGCTGCTTGCGAGCGAAGCCCT
>ERZ795045.4384-NODE-4384-length-11415-cov-4.171655_pt1 | contig 11415 bp, 12 predicted proteins | sample MGYA00375129_ERZ795045 | MGnify/ENA primary metagenome ERZ795045 (study PRJEB30174, sample SAMN05720166) | activated sludge metagenome | isolation source: anaerobic digester from wastewater treatment plant | place: Japan | collected 2015-05-15 ... | reverse complement strand
GCGAGCTGAGTTTCCAAGTGCTTCAACTCGGCCTCGTACTGTTTGAAACGGCGCGCCTTGCCAGCCTGCCGTTGCAACGAGATTATCTGCCGCTTTACCTCGCGAATAACATCATCGACTCGGAGCAGGTTCTGTTCAGTGTTTTCGAGCTTGCGCAACGCCTCGCGCTTTTGAGCCTTGAATCTGGTTATTCCTGCGGCTTCCTCGAAGACCATCCGGCGTTCTTCGGGCTTGCTTGACAGAAGCTGGGTCATGTTCCCTTGGGCCATTACGCTGTAGCTTGCCCGCCCAACACCTGTCCCCATGAAAAGCTGCTGGACGTCTTTCAGTCTGCAAGGTGTTTTGTTGATGAAATATTCACTTCCGCCGTCCCTGAAAACCCTTCGGGTGATTGTCACTTCACGGTACGGCAGTTCGATGCCGGCAGCACGGAGCTGAGCTTCGTCAACGCCCTCAATTGTCAGGCTGACCTCGGCATAGCCCATCTTCGGCCGTTTTTCCGTCCCGTTGAAAATGACGTCGGCCATCTCCTCTCCGCGCAAGGCCTTGGCTGACTGCTCCCCTAAAACCCACCGAACGGCGTCCACGATGTTCGATTTGCCGCAGCCGTTTGGCCCCACAATGGCCGTGATCCCCGGCTGAAAGACCAGCGAGATCTTCTCCGAGAAGGACTTAAACCCAACTGCAGTGAGACTTTTTAGGTACACCGCAACCCAGTTAACTCGATTCTAAGCCCGATGTAAAGGACAAAACCACAACATACAGTGGCCGGAATGCGGTCATGCCCCAACTAATGGAGGCTCACCCAACCTTGCCGAAGTCTTTCCAATCCATTTTGTGCTCTCTATTCCAACAACGCTGATTCCCGGCCCGGCGGCACCCGCCCGAGGTGATATTGGAAGAAATCATTAAGAAAACCCGCCAATGCCCGCTGTGTTTCGGGGGCGGATTGCAGGCTGGAAACCTGCGCAAGCTCCAGCCGTGAAAGCTCTTCGGCCATGCTCACAGCGGCGGGCCGTAGTCCTGTCCTCGGCCAATCCGGGCTCAGCCCTGACTCGGCGAGAAGTTTCAGTTCAAAGGCCAACACCACCAGAGGGTTTGGATTGCCCGAGGAAAGAGTTTTTACAGCATCGCGCAGGAGGTCATACAAGGCTGGCACGGCAGTCTCTTCTTCTGCTGTGCGTTCTATCAGGCGGGCACAATAGGCTGCCTGGCAGAGCGCGCGGTAGTCTTTGCGCAAACCGGCGTGGATTTCTCGGACGACGACTTCGCGAAGTATGTGCAACGCAGAACTGCGGCTCCTGTTGAAGGTGAAATCAGCTTCATAAAACAGGTCCAGTTTCCCGCGAAACGGCGATTTTGGCCGCCGCGCGCCCTTTGCGATGGTTGAAATCCTTCCCCATGAAGGCGTCAGCCAACGGACAATCAGGCTGGTCTCGGCAAATGGCAGGGTGCGCACTACGAGCCCGGTTGCGCGCTCGACACTCATGCGGGCGGTTGTATTGCGGACAATGTGTTCTCTGCAGGTGGCAGCTCAATTCGCCGCTGGTACTCGGGGGTCACAGACCCGAGGCTGATAACGTACTTGATTCCTTCAGCAACTGACATTTCCAGCGGGATCACATCGCTTTCAGGGACAACAAGCAGAAAACCGCTGGTTGGGTTTGGCGTAGTTGGAACAAAAACTCCAACCATTTTCTTTCCGAGTTTTGCAGAGGCTTCCGGGTGTTCGTCGCTCGTGATAAATGCCACAGAGTATATTCCCCGACGCGGGTATTCGAAGAGCACCACCTGCTTGAACGCTGATTTCTTCGTGCTCGAGAACGCCTCGTTGACCTGCTTTACGGTCACGTAAATCTTGTTGAGCAGGGGTACCCGCGAGAGGACGGTATCAACCAGCCGAATCAGTTTCCGCCCGACGTAAAACCTTGCCCCGCGTCCTATAAGGCTCACCAGCAAAACAGCGAACAACAGTGCCGCCAGACTCCAGTACCAATACATCTCGCCCTGGCCATCTCGTTCATGCGTCAGGTGGCGAGGTATGAAGAACAGTAACAGGTCGGTCACATTCGAAACGGTGCCAAAAAGCCAGCGCACTATTGCCAGCGAAATCACCGCTGGAAGCACAACGGCAAGGCCGGTCAGGAAATTGGCCCGCCATCTGGATGCTAACGATCGCATATGCGTTTTATGGATTGCCTCGCGCATGGCAACCGGCCAATCCCCTCCAGATCGAAACGGTCGCGCAGCCTTTTCAAAAGTTTGTTTTCTGCCTGTTTCATGACTCGCCTGTCGGAGGCGTTTGAGTCGTCAAATCCCCGCAAATGCAGCAAACCGTGCACCAGATACCGCACAACTTCGCATTGCCAGTTGGTGTGATATCTCCGGGCCTGTCGTTTTGCTTCGTCCAATGAAATGACAATGTCGCCCCGCAACGAACAACCGGGACTTGCGGCGCTTGCTCCGGCCGAATGATCGAAGGCGATGACGTCCGTGGTGCCGCCATGCCCAAGCCAGCGCCGATTCAGTTGTTCCATGTCAGCATCGTCCACCAACACAACGCACAACTCGTGAGATGCCTCACGTGCTGCATTGATCGCGAGCGGCTCTTCGCTTATCGCAGTGAGAATGATTCGGCGCAGCAAAACCGAGTTCACGCGCTGGTGCGGGTGCTTGTTGCGCAAAGCCAGCTCAGGTTTGGCGGTTTCCCCGGTGAGCTTCATACGCGGCGAGAATCCGCTGAACCAGCGGGTGCCTGACAACATCCTTTTTGCTCAGCTCGACAATGGCGATTCCTTCGATTCCGGCCAGTGCCTCGCGGGCTTCGATCAGGCCGGACGCTTTCTTTGACGGGAGATCGATTTGCGTGAGGTCGCCTGTGACCACGGCTTTGGAATTGTGGCCGAGCCTGGTAAGGAACATGAACATCTGTTCGGTTGTCGAGTTCTGCGCTTCATCGAAGATGATGAACGAGTGATTGATGGTTCTTCCGCGCATGTAAGCCAGCGGAGCGATCTCGATTGTTCCGCGTTCCATCAAGCGATGCACTTCCTCGGTTGGGAGCATGTCATAGAGCGCGTCATACAGTGGGCGCAGGTAGGGTGCTAGCTTCTCTTTCAGGTCGCCAGGTAGGAACCCGAGCGCTTCACCGGCTTCGACGGCGGGGCGAGTGAGGACGAGGCGGCTGACCTTGTTTTCCCTGAGCGCGGCGGTTGCCATGGCCATGGCGAGATACGTTTTGCCTGTTCCGGCCGGGCCGATCCCAATCGTGAGGTCGTGCTGCCGGATTGCCTCAATGTACCGGCGTTGGCCGGTGGTTTTTGGCGTGACACTGGCTTTGCGGGTCGAAGTTTGGATGCGTTCTGCGTGGAGGCTTTCGAGAGCGGCGACGCCCTCGTTCTTAACGACTGCCAGTGCAAGGGCGAAATCTTGGTTGCGGACTGCGCCGCCCGATTTCAGCGTGCCTTCCAACAGTTGAAACAAATGCCGTGCTCTGCCGATGGCCTCTCCGTCTCCTTCGAGTTTTATCCACGAATCGCGTGCGGTTGCGCGCACATCAAGCGCTTCCGCGAGCGCAGCAAGGTTTCGGGGGTCGTTGTTGTACAGTTGTTGTGTTAGACGTGCGCTTTCGAAATGAAGTGTTTCTGTGGCCATTTCGGGGGAGCTACAAAGACTGTGTGGGCTGAGCCTGGGATTGTTCTGCGAGCGCGGCGCGCAACTGTGCTGCCAACTCGGTCAACGCCTGCGGGACCACGGTTGTCTCTGCCAGAACTGGCATGAAATTGGTGTCGCCGTTCCATCTTGGCACCACGTGGATATGCAGGTGCTCGGTTACTCCGGCGCCTGCCACGCGCCCAAGATTGATTCCCAAGTTGAACCCATCGGGTTTCATCACTTTCTTCAAAGCATTCACGCAACGCCGCGTCAACAGCATTAAGTCCGTCAACTCTGCGTCGCTCAGTTCATCCAGGTTCGAGGTTTGTCGATACGGAACAACCATCAAATGCCCGCCTGTATATGGATACGAGTTCAGCAATGCATAACAGCTCCGCTCACGAACCAGAACAAGGTTCCCAACATCGTCATTCGACTGCGCAATGCGCGTGAACAATGACTGGTCTGTGGTCGGCGACTTCGGCGCCAGGATGTACTGGATTCGCCACGGCGCGTGGAGGTGTTCCATGATTCAACGCTAATCACAGCAGAAACTTTTGTAAAGCCATAGTCTAATCGCCATGCCCGAGTTTTGCAAACATGGCATTCGGTCTTCTCGCAGAATCTTCACGGCAGACGCCACTTCTGGGTTGTTTTCCCGACAGACACGGCGTTTCCGGAGCGCGTGATCTGCTGGGATGTCGCTCCTGAATGAGCTCGATGCCAGGTCTGCATTGTCTGCTCCCAACGCTGACATCCGCCCCAAGGTCATGTTTCTGCTGCCAATTCTTATACCAACAGTTCTTCTGCCACCGGTTTGGTGCTGGTGTCTGATCTTTCTGGCCTGTCACGATTCGTTCTGAAGCGCGAGGTTCACCAAATTCGCAGGGAAGGCAAAGCCGCCTCATTCGTCGTGGTACTTACTTGTCAGTGCTCAGGCCGCCGGAGCTTCTTTGCTGGGGTGTAGCTGCTGCACCCGGAACTGTCATGGGCGGGACGGGTTCTTTAGGCGGGGGCATCGGTTTGCCGACCAGTCTATAGAACTCAGGTCCGTCCAGTGTCTCCTTCGACAGCAACTCAGCAGCGATTCTCTCGAGTTGATCGCGGTGTTCGGTCAGGATTTCTTTCGCTTTGGCATATGCATGGGCAAGCAGCGATCTGACTTCCTCGTCGATTTCACGCGCTGTTTGCTCTGAACAGTCGCGCTGGAGCGACGATTCAGCAGTGGGCAAGAACAACGCTTGCCGCTGAGCACAATGCGTCAGGCCGATTCGCTCGCTCATGCCGAACATTGTGACCATCTGCCGCGCAAGAGCGGTCGCGCGTTCGAGGTCGTTTTGCGCTCCTGTGCTTACTTCGCCGAACACCAGTTCCTCGGCTGCCCGTCCGCCCAGCAGACCACAGATGCGATCGACAAGCTCGCTCCTGGTGAGAAGGAACTGGTCTTCGTTTGGCAGTTGCATTGTGTAACCCAACGCAGCCCGCCCGCGTGGCACTACGCTGATTTTGTGCACCGGATCGGCGTGTTCGCTGTGCGCGGCTACAAGCGCGTGGCCAACCTCATGGTAAGCCACGCGGCGCTTTTCTTCGGAGTTTAGTCGCCTGCTGCGCCGCTCGGGGCCGGCCACGACTTTTTCGATGGCTTCTTCAAGGTCGCGCTGAGTGATTTCCTTGGCCTTGCGCCGCGCCGCAAGCAGTGCCGCTTCATTCAGCACGTTTGCAAGGTCAGCGCCGGAGAAACCGGCGGTTGCAGCTGCGATCCGACGTAGATCAACATCGGCTGCGAGTTTCTTGTTTCGCGCGTGGACTTTGAGAATGGCTTCGCGGCCGTCGATGTCAGGGGCATCGACCACGATCTGCCTGTCGAACCTGCCTGGCCGGAGCAGCGCCCTGTCGAGCACCTCGGGCCGATTCGTCGCTGCAAGAATAATCACGCCCGTGTTGGCCTCGAACCCGTCCATTTCGACAAGCAGCGCATTCAATGTTTGCTCGCGTTCGTCGTTTACTGCGCCCACGTGAACACCCCGCTGCCGTCCAATGGCGTCCAGCTCGTCTATGAAAATGATGCAGGGCGCGTGTTCCTTGGCTTGTCGGAACAGGTCGCGAACCCTTGCCGCACCGACACCGACGAACATTTCCACGAAATCAGCGCCGCTCATCGAGAAGAACGGAACTCCGGCTTCCCCTGCCACGGCGCGTGCCAGCAATGTTTTCCCCGTGCCAGGCGGCCCGACCAACAGGGCCCCTTTTGGTATGCGTGCGCCAAGCTCTTGGTATTCCTTCGGGTTCTTGAGGAACTGCACGACCTCGCGCAATTCTTGCTTGGCCTCTTCACAGCCGGCCACGTCGTCAAAGGTAACGCCCGTGTTCTTGTCAACGATCAGTTTTGCTCTGCTTTTCCCCACGCCGAGGATTCCTTCGCTGGCGGCTCCAACACGCCTTGCAATCAAGGACCACAAGCCGATCATGAACGCAATTGGCAACACCCAGGCCAGCAGGAATTGCGAAAGCGGGTTTGGTCGCGTTCCGGTGTACTCGACGCCCGCGGCTTGAAGTTCCTTCACAAGATCAGGGTCCTCGACTCTGACTGTCCGAAACAGGAACGGTTTTGTTTCTGCGATTGCTTTTTCCATTCCATGGGCAAGTTCAATCCTGTTCGTCGGCAGCGGCCTGATTTCAGGAACCGCAACGGCGTTTGTTTGGCGCGCGACCAAAGGAACGACACGCCCCACGATCTCATCCTGTTTGATGGCTGCTTCGACGACTTCGCGTCGTTCGAGGTGAGCCTTGAACTGGCTGTATGGGATTGTACGAATTGCCAGTTGTTGATAGACCCCTTGCCACCCCCAGAGCACAAGAAGCGTGGCAACGATGTACCATATCAGCCAGCGGGTTTCCGGCCCGAACTTGCCGGGCAACTTTATCGTCGGAGGCGGCTTCTTCATATAACGCACTGGTTCGCACAAGCCAGGCATTGCCTGCTTTGCCGGGTATGATGCGAACAGTTGTTGTTAGGAATAATTGCAGTTCCCATCTCTTACTGCAAACCTAACGACTCCACGCCCGGCGCGCAAGGCACTGCGCGCCCAAACTAATGTAAGGTTTCATGAGAAGTGGGGCGTGCCGTCCCCGGCTCTCCGAACCGGGGCAGACACTTTTTCTCATTTCCGCGAAGAATCAGCGAACCGGGCAAATCAACGTAGGTCTGCCGGGCTTCAATTCCGGGTCTGCTCGCTTTGTCCCAACTTGGCTGGCTGGAAAAATTCGCCCCAGAATATTCAAAGAGGAAAATTCGATCCCTGTTTTTGGTCTTCATTCCACAGTTCGAGGAACAGCGGTGTAACGCCATGCGTTTCCTGCAGTTTTGCCAAAACCGGTTGCAGCTCGTCGGCGTCATAACGCTGCATGCATGGGCTCGGGTTGAGGCGCAGTCTCGCCAACAGAATATCCACACGGCTTGACATGTCGGCGGGCTTTAAAGAAGCTGGCAGTGCGTTCCGTCCATCAGGGCGGCCGCAGAAATCAAGGTTTTTGCATGAGAACAAATCAATTCTTTGCTGGGATGATTGTTGGGCTGGCTCTGGCATGCGGAGCTGAAGTTCGCGCAGGGGAGACTGTCGAGCCTGGGTTCACATCGCTATTCGATGGCCGGACGTTGTCTGGATGGAAACTCGTGGGAGGGCACGGGCCGGGATACATCGTCCGCGACGGTTGCATCGTTTGCCCTGCCGATGGGGGAGGGAATCTGTTCACAGAGCGCGAATACAGCGATTTCGTGTTTCGTTTCGAGTTCAAGCTTTCGCCCGGCGGCAACAATGGGATTGGCATCCGCGCGCCGTACGAAGGCGACGCCGCATACGTCGGGATGGAAATCCAGGTCCTCGATGATTATGCCGACCAATACAAGACTCTTTACCCGTGGCAATATCATGGGTCTGTGTACGGCATCGTTCCTGCCAAACGGGGTTCGTTGAGGAAAGCCGGCGAGTGGAATGAAGAGGAGATTGTTGCTCAGGGCCGGCACATCAAGGTAACCGTAAACGGCCAGGTGATAGTTGATGCTGACTTGAACCAGGTTGCTGACGCTGAGGTCATCCGAAAACACCCCGGTATGTTCAGACCCAAAGGCCACATCGGGTTCCTTGGCCACAGCTCGCATGTCGAGTTCCGCAACATTCGGATTCGCGAGCTGCCTGCTCAGGCCGAAGCCGATAACGTGGCCCCGGAGGGATTCGTCGCACTTTACAACGGCAAAGACCTCGCCAATTGGAAAGGGCTTCTCAAGAGTCCGTACGACAACCCCGAGAAACGCGCCAAACTCGCGGCGGCTGAGCTGGCTCAACTGCAGGCCGAAGCGGACCGCAGAATGCGCGAGCATTGGAACTCGGAAAACGGTGTTCTGGTCTTCGACGGCAAAGGCGACAGCCTCGCTACTGCCAAGGACTACGCGGATTTCGAGCTCCTGGTTGATTGGAAGATCCTGCCCCACGGCGACAGTGGGATTTACCTGCGCGGCACCCCTCAGGTCCAGATTTGGGACCCGTACACGCAGCCAACACAGGCTGGCAGCGAGGTCGGCTCCGGCGGCCTTTATAACAATCAGAAAAACCCATCCAAACCACTTAAAGTCGCGGACAAACCAATCGGCGAGTGGAATCGGTTCAGGATAATAATGGTCGGCGAGAAAGTGCACGTGTTCCTCAACGACGAACTGGTGGTGAACGACGTCACACTCGAGAATTACTGGGACCGGAGCAAACCCATTTATCCTTCAGGCCAGATCGAGCTTCAGAACCACGGGAACAAATTGTTTTTCAAGAACATTTACATCCGGGAAATCCGGCGATAAACACCGACACATTTTTTGCGGCGCGGCTATGCCGGACCAGATGATCCGGCTTTGAGAATCGCGTAGGCTGGAAGCGATGCCGAGGCGGTTGTGCCGAATCGCTGCGGGTGATTTCGCGCCTCCAGAGTCGATTCGTTAGAGCGGCAGGCGGAATCGTTGGAGAACAGAGTGTTGAACAACCTGAAAGCTCGCGGCGGCTTTACAAGTTGTCCATGTCGTCGGTAGAGTGGCTGTATGCAAGCAGTCATTCAAGGTCCGGTCTATGTGGTGGGCGATAACATCGACACCGACCAAATTATTCCTGCGGAGTATCTGAACCTTGTTCCGACTATTCCGGAAGAGTACGAGAAACTGGGCGCATACGCGCTTTGCGGGCTTCCTCAAGACCTTTATCCTGTGCGGTATGTCCAAGAAGGCAAGTTGGACAGTGTTTATCCAATCGTTATCGCGGGGAAAAACTTTGGTTGTGGCAGTTCACGAGAGCACGCTCCGATAGCGCTGGGTTCGGCCGGCTGCAAGGTTGTCGTGGCCGAAAGTTTCGCGCGAATCTTCTTCCGCAACAGCGTCGCCACAGGCGAACTGTATCCGTGCGAGAGCAAGAACCGCATTTGCGACAAGGTCAAGACGGGTGAGGTTGCCGTGGTCGATTTGGACGCTTGCACTTTGACTGTTTCCAACAGTGGCAAAGTTTTCCGATTGAAACCGTTGGGTGATGTTCGGCCTGTTGTCGATGCAGGCGGTCTGTTCAATTACGCCCGTTTGGCAGGAATGATATCTGGCGAGGCGCGTCCCAAAGCCAACCAGCCCGGAAATCGTACTGCCTGACAAGGCCAACACTCAAACATTGATTCCGGTGAGGTTTCCGGGTTTTTGACTTGTCAGCCGGGGGCAACGCCTCGGGAAACGAGGCTACCCGGAATCGTCCACGCTCTGAAGAGAGCGGAAGCCGGCAGAGGCGAGAAATGTCGCGACTCATGGGCTGGTGGCCTGTGGTTCTCGTCGTTCAAGCGTGCGCGCTTCCATTCATCCCGTTGGATGTTGAGCGTTGTACGTTGCGCGTTGAATGTTTCGAAGTGGAGTGCCGATCAGGCAGCCATGTTGACAACGCTCACCCTCTAACTTGCAACTCGCAACGTTTGGCCGAAGACCGGTCTTTGGCATGGGATTTCGAATCTTGTGCCTGGCACACTATTCACCGGCAAAGCGCTGCCGAAGAGCCCTGGTTGGCTGAGTTTCTATCCTTGCTCAAGGTCGATGGGATTATGAGCCTGACGAGCAACCCCTGCTCCACGCCGCAACTCAGGCGGACCTGATGCGCACGTCAAGCGCATACCGCGCAAAGACTTTTCGCCACTAACAAAACGCAGGTCAATCCGGTCCGTGCCACCGCTGCAGTCGGCCGCGCAGTTGGTCCAGATGACTTGCAGCTCGGTCAAGGCCGACAGCGAAATCGCGCTCGATTTGGGAGTACTGCGGGATTTCGCCCCATGCTGTGACCGTGAACACCTCAAAAGCGTGCGGCGAGTCGATCCCGAGTTCGCGGTTTTTGCGATCGAACCGGTGGCGCAGAGTTGCGCGCCAGTCGTCGATGTTGCGTGGCGTCTCCATACGATGACGGCCCACCCATGGGAGCCATTCCATAATCTGCGACTGGTGGCACCAAGTCATCTGAGTGATTTTCTCGAATGCGGGTTCGACATCGATTGCGATGTCGTGGGTGTTGCCGCCGAACATGTAACCGTCGTACACGGCGATTATGACCGGGACCTTGCAAGGCTTTGAAACGGTTTCGTCGGCCGGGTATTCCGGAGTGAAAGCGTGTGGGACATTGATCATGTAAGCAACTTCGCGCACGGCTTGGGCGACGGCGAGGTGGTCAACGTGAACTCCAGCCAATGGATCAGCAGGCAAAGGCGGACAAAACAGGTAGTCCGGCTCGAAATCTCGGATGGCTTTCCACAGAGCGGCAAGGAATTCGGGTGTTACCCGCAGGCACGCTTCACGCGGCACGCGTCCGTCCGGCAAACGGAGGAGTTCGAAACAATACCCGCCAATCTGAGCGCTTCTGCGCTGTTCCTCGAACCTGATGCGGCCTGTCTCTTCCCGAGTTCGGAAATGATGTCCGGCCTCGCCGTCTGTGCAGATGATGACTTTTGATTGGAACTGCTCGTTCAGTGACGACCGCAACAGTTCGAAAGTGCCGGCTGCGGTGAACTCATAGTCATCGTAGTGAGCATGAACAAACAGAGTTTTCATCGTTGCAAGTGGACATTGTGCAAGAAACGCATCCGCAGCCCATGATATCCACAGTCGGCGTGGATGTCAGCAACGGCTTTGGTCTCGACGTTATCGAACCAACCTGAAGAACGCGTGTGAATAGCCCGCTGGCGCGCGATATGGAGAGGCACTGTTCGGAACTTCCTCCCACGACTCCGTCAATGAACGGCACATTTGAAGCCGCGCATCGCCGTTCCAACGCAGAACAGGTCCGCCCGGTTCGAGTTCGATTCTGAGGCTTGCCGGGCTTGAAGAACCGGGTTTGAGGCGGGCCAAACCGTGGACGGGTTGGAATCCAATCCGCGTGAAAGCGCCGCCGACGAGCACTCCACCGTCTTTCTCGGCGAGCAGAGCGTTGACTACGGCGTCTGTGCCAGCTTTGATGCCGGAGGCCGCAGAAGGGTCTGCCAAATTGCCGTCGGCGCCTGTTTGGACGATGTTGTTGTAAGGTACACTGTCGTAACTCGAAAACTCGCCTGCCAATAGCAACCATGCCCCAGTATAAGGCTGGACCGAATACACGATTGGCAAATCACCGCCATCGACACCCAAGCCTGGCACAAACTGCGCATCAAACGAACCGTTCTTCTCGAGTCTTGCGATGCCGCTACGCGGGTGGCCGTTTATGTTTTCAA
>ERZ795045.4376-NODE-4376-length-11435-cov-4.731107_pt1 | contig 11435 bp, 12 predicted proteins | sample MGYA00375129_ERZ795045 | MGnify/ENA primary metagenome ERZ795045 (study PRJEB30174, sample SAMN05720166) | activated sludge metagenome | isolation source: anaerobic digester from wastewater treatment plant | place: Japan | collected 2015-05-15 ... | reverse complement strand
TGAAGGAATATTTGTACAACCCACGCGGGTTGTTAACCGCATTCTTGATTTCGTTAACCGCATTCTTGATTTCGTTGTACATCCCTGCGGTCCATCTCAATTCCACAATTGTGCCTGCGTTCCAAGATCTTGCTGTTGTGCTTTCTGCTCCGCGTTCAACTGTCCACGTGTTGCCTGAAACACCGGCAACCTTGACTATTTCATAGTTCACATTGTCTGTGAGAACCGCCACGAACGGCGGGCTAGGAAACTTCGAACCGTCTAACACAGTTATCGTGGCCTGAGTGGAATTGATGCTTGTAGCTAACTGTGTATAAGCATTATTTGCGGCATTGTACGTGATCACGCACATCCCTCCTTCAAGTCTGATGATCAAAGACTACATACTGCACTCCATACACTGACCCAATTTTTGAATAGTTGCACGGTGCCATGTATACCTTCCCGTCTAACCACACTATACCACCACAAAACTTGTTAGTGTCACTTGAAATTGTTATTTCCTGTACAGTAGATGGCGGAACGAAATATAGTGCAGATGAATTATTGTGCGGGATCAGAAGGAATTTTCCGTTAGGTAGCACAGTAATACCCCAGAACGCGCCTGAGGTTACTTGGACAGGCACGGTTGTAGTTGCGATAGAATCTACGTTGAGGCAAAGAATGTTAGTCGCATTGTATGGAGCGAAATAAACGTAGGTTTGATCTAAGCTTGCGGCCGCGCCGACGTATTTCGCGCTCCCAGAAATCGAACCAACGGTTGTTAATGTATCATCGGAAGCTATTTTAAGAATGCTAGTCGAGTCGTATGGAGCACAGTAGATAATACCTTTTGCAAGTGCGCCACCGGCGTATTGTGCTGTTCCCGTCAAACTTCCTAAGGTGTACATAGAATTGTTAGATGTGTCTAACACTAATACCTTTGTTGCATTGTGTGGTATAAAATATACTTTTCCATTTCTTTCAATCGCGCCCCAGAATCTTCCAGATGTTGCGCCCACATCGGGAATTGTGAGATAGCTAACACCATTAGTCTTTATGTCGATTATTAGAATCTTGTCGCTGTTGTATGGTGCACAATAAATTTTTCCGTTATAACCTGCACCGCCACGCCAATAATCGGTGCCACCGCTGACATTTATGACTCCTGTTGTGTTAGTCGCGGGATTAAAGGTTAAGGCGTAACTAAGACTCTTAGGTATAAACACGATTGTTCCTCTTGCAAGTGCTAAACCGCTAAATTTGTTAGATGTTATTGACTCGTACACGTCTAAGTCGATATACTTATCGTAATCGACTAACGCATGGTAGAGAAACATTCTGCAAAAGTCGAGGTTGTCTATACTTGTTAGTTGATTTAAGGTTTTTAAGGTTATCTGTGGTGAGTCTATCCAATTAGTTTCTCCTGTTATGAGTCTTATTAGTGTAGCGACGTAATCGACAAAATCTGTTAGGCTAACATTGCTTGAACTAAGACTCTTATATTGGTTTATACCTCTTAGTCCTAACTCGATAGCTTGTAGATTGTTTTCTATTCTATTTAAACTCGTTGGGTCAAGAAAATCATAATAATCCCAATTTGTTTTTGGTGTTTGCCAACCACTTGGAAGTCCCATATTACCACCCTTTCAATATTGTACCAGAAGAGTATAAAACTTTGTTAGTGTCATATCCCGCAAGGTATATCTTGTCTGTGCTTAACTGCCCAATAGTGTTGTACGTGCTTTTAGAAAGTAAATACTCTACAACAAAGTTTAATTCCTCTAACAATTTTGGGCGGTAGAATACGTAGGAATATGTAGTCCAACCGCAAATAAAATTACATATGCGTTTATATCCCGCATGACCTATATTTACTGAATCGGGCTTAGAATCTACCTCAACAAGAGAATCGCTAACAATCTTATACACCTTTGCGCCATTGTATTGATACGGTACGACTAACTTCCCGGATGGTAACTGAATTATCGTTCCATATAGATAGGTGTCTATCGTCTCATTTTTGGAATAAACACTATTAGACGTACCTTTGCATTTGTAAATAACAATGTTAGGCGATGCGTAGTTATCACGAAAATAGATATAACCATCGTATCCGAGAAACACATTTGCCACGATTGGGCGGGGTTGATGGCTGTAGAGCTGACCAGATTGAACCCATGTGTATGCCAAAGTTTGTGTATCGAACACGAGATAATCAAGAGAATAATAGCCCGATATTCTTGAACGAGGCTCAACTGGAATAAAATAAATATATCTGCCATCATAAACAATGTTGTGGAAGTTAGTTTGAAAATTAGGGGTAGGAGTTGGGCCACTTACATATGGTGGAGAATAAAATTGTGCACTACTAAAGCCGTTGCGTGGATCTACAACGCACACATTACCATATTTTGTCATAATATACAAAAGATAGCCGTTCCTAACAATCTTTATTGCGTAATAATATCTTAGTTGTGATATTCCAGTCACTTGCCCTGTTTCTGGCTTATACTCATAGAATGTGTAGCCTGGATTAGAACTGGAAAATGTGAAATAATATCGGTTTAATGCGGGATAGTACACAATATCGTCAGGGCGTGAATTGAAATTTATTTCTACCGTGCTATCTATAACCAACTGTACTCTATTTTTGTATTCATCGACTTGTTCGTACTCACTAACTATGTTAGGTGAATAACTTAAGAACTGTCTAAGACTTGTAACTGGTGGATAGTGCCAGGTAGATAACACATCTCCTTTAATACTGGCTAACTGTGTTTTAAATTTATATGCGATATTCCACAACGTAAAATCTTGATAATTCGAGCCGAAACTGTAGGATTTTGCTGTTGATTCAATGTTATTTATTTTACCTTCAAATGCATTGAAATTGCCCGCTAAGATTGTATCTCCATATTTCCATTTTGTTCCTATTTCCACAATTCGTTTGGTGGCAAATCTACTTGAATTAAACACTCTTAACCACCTCTATTTTTGATGTTAAACCGTTGTGCAGGTCTATCTCCAACCTTGTTACTGCACCTTCAAATGTCCCATAGGAGATTATATCATTCAGTTCAACATTGTAAGGATGAACGGTCTTAGCCACCATTAACAAACTTCGTGATGAATAGATATCTAGCATCTTATCTGCTAAGTTAGATGCTTCTTGCATTGTTTGAATAAAATGAGAGGATATGTTTAGTTTTTTATCTCCATAAATAGTGGTAGACTCTGTGTTTCTTTTTGATATGCTTGCTTTTGTAAATTTAACTTTTTGCCCTTCAAATGTCACAGTTGCTGTTCCTGTACCACTTAACCTTAGCTTACTTCCGTAGTTTCCAATTTGTGATGCTTGAATTGTGCAGTTCACAACTTCCGCACTAACATTCTTATATGGATTTTTAAAATCAAACTCAAATTCTTCTTCACCATTCAGCGTTATGTTTGCCGTTAAAATAGTGCTTGATTGCTCTAACTCCACATTGAAAAAGTTAACACTAACATTGTTATACAGGAAATCATCTGCTTGCCGTTTTGAACTTGATAGGACCTGACTAACATTCAAATAGTAATTACTCCCTTGCCCGATGTCTTCAAACACAATTGTAGAGTCTCTTTTGCTCCAACACAACGTACCAGTTGCAAGGGCGATTTCTTTCAAGGTATCATATCCTGTTTTTCCAAGGATTGGTATCGGTACGATGGTTGTAGAAAAATAAGAAGGATAGGAGAAACTAACTCCGTAATAATCGGCTAAGATGTTTAGTATACTTTCTAACGATGAATTATCTGGCGCAGTCGCATATAAAGGCTCTTTTAATTTGCGTATGACATCCGTGGCAGTTATCTTTGCTTCTAACTTAGTTGCTATAAATTCAAGCAGTATAAGTTTGTTATATACTATTTCCTCATCTTCATCATAGATTTTCACCAGTAATTCTGAATCTGCACGTCCCCATTGTGGAATGTATGCTTCAGAGAACAGTAAATCTTCATTTCTTAGTTTTATTGAAATTTGTTTTTCTACTATTTGTCCCAATTGTGTTCCGCAAATGTCCTCTACTGCATGTATTTCTGAGATTCTGCTCTCATCACATTCAAAACCCGAAAATATACGGAGACTGACTTCTAACAAATTCACGCGTCTATATGCATCCGTTTTTGAAATATCGATCCTTATCTGGTCAATTGTTGTTACAGAAGGAAGGATAACGTTGGAACTAATATTGTTAGAGTATACTAAATCTCCTTGGTAATAACACTTCACCGTCCCACCTAAGATGTTGCCGTATGCAGAATTCCAGTAAAACCGAATTTCTTTAAGTGGTATCGCAGAAAAAGAGACAATAACATAAAAATCTAAATCACCACTAGAACTGGCTGGCGCAGATAATATCCCGACTTCCCAGTCCGGGTTAAGTTTGTTAGTGTTATCGTCTATAACAAGCAATCCATCGTTTATTCGAACCCTGTCTAATGTTGCAAATCTCAATCCGTTTGAAAGAGTATTGTATATGTCGGTACTGCGTCCCCACCCATTTGTAGTTATGTATGCCATCCCAAACGTTTGTCCAGAGGTAAGCAACAGCTTGGCTCTTATTCTACGGGTTTCATTTGCAAACATTTTTTACACCTCTATAAGTGATACCGATGTGTCTTTCCAGTACCTAACATTGTTACGTATAAATGCAAGTGTGGCTTTTCTATCTCCCACATAGGCTAACATTTCAATACTTCCCAAACTTGATGTGTCTAATCTAACATAAAACTTAGGGCGTCTGCTTCGGATAGCATCCAGTATCTGTGACCATTGGGAGTCTGTTAACATTGTCCAAGTTAAATCGATTCTGCGTTTTTCTGCAATGAAACTTATGTACATTGTGCCGTCTTCTGCTCTTTCTGCGGTCGACAAATCAAAATAGGATACTTGCACATCATTAGGAGATGGTAATTGTGTCCAGTTTATTTCCTCCACGCCTTTTATGTAGAGCACTTAGACCACCTCTATGCCTAATCTTTCAAACTCTCTAATAATGTAAGGTACAAGTGTTTGTGCTAACTTAGTCCCGTCTAACTCTATTGTAATATTGGTTTCTTTTTCATTCTCGCTATATGTGCTCCTGAACAATGTTAGAGCGTTATATACTCCTACCTCAACCTCTTCGGCAAGTGTACCATTTAGTGGGACAACCGCCTCGGGGCCTGCTTCACCTACCATCGCAAATGTCGGGCGTGAAACAATTCCACCTTCTGCAAGTCCCAAGGCCCCTTTTATCGCTCCAACTGCCCAGCTTGCAAACGCGAATATTGCAGCCCCAGCTGTTGCCATTACTGCTGCGGCAAGCAGGGGGGCTCCTGGCCCAGCCCATGCGAAAAATGCTACAAGCGCGGCATATGCTTGTGCCAAAAATGCGCCAACAGCAGCGGCAGCTTGCCCAATCATACCAGCAACCCAATTAGCTAAACCTGTTAGACTAGTCTGAATAACTTGCCCCATAAGTTGCACAAAAACGTATCTGAACATGTTTCCCACCGCGCCCCAAATTCCTTTCATTGCCTCACCGACTGTCTCTGTGCTTGAAAGCAATCCCCACAAATGATCCGCGATATCATCGCTCATTCTCTTGAAAGCATTAGACACCGTTTTTTGGATATCCTTCGCAGACAAGCCTAAATTCGAGAAAAAGCCTTGCATGTCGCTGGTTGCTTTTTCTATATCCGGCTTTGCCTTGTTTAGAATAGTATCGCTGATCGTTTGGAAGGCACCGACGACAGCACCGGATATTGTTTCAGAAGCACCAGACAAATTTTGTTGCATGCCACTAAACAATGTTTCAATTACACCTATCATGTCGGGAATTATCGAGTTACCGACTAATACCTCGCTTGTATTTCTCCAATCATTCACGATTCCTGTAGTCAAGTCTATGTTTGCTTGTGCAATATTCCAAGACTCACCATCCACTATTGTAGACGCAATTTCAAATGCTGTGCCGATGTTTTCAATCGCCGGAACTAATTCACCTTCAATATGTCCGACGCTTTCCATTACGGCGCCTTGTAACTCACTTTCCAATGTGGAACTAAACCCTATTACGGGGATTTGCGATGCATCGAACGCGGTTGAAACCGCTTCCATGGTAGGAAGCAAAAGGCTATCAATGTTAGCTGAAACATTAGTTATTGCTGGTTGCACGTCTTTTTCTAATATGTTGCCAAATCCAGATGCCGATTCTTCGGTGGTTTCGAATGTTGTCCCGATGTTTTCAATCGCCGGAACTAATTCACCTTCAATATGTCCGACGCTTTCCATTACGGCGCCTTGTAACTCACTTTCCAATGTGGAACTAAACCCTATTACGGGGATTTGCGATGCATCGAACGCGGTTGAAACCGCTTCCATGGTAGGAAGCAAAAGGCTATCAATGTTAGCTGAAACATTAGTTATTGCTGGTTGCACGTCTTTTTCTAATATGTTGCCAAATCCAGATGCCGATTCTTCGGTGGTTTCGAAATTTACCTGTAAGCCTTCGAATTTTATGCCTGTATCCACAGCGGCAAAACCTGTTAGTTGCAATTGCCCCTCCACAAGTTGAAAGTTTCCAAGACTTGTTTTTAATACAGGGTTCAAAGTAGCAAAATCTTGTGACAATGTTGAGAAATTGGTGTGCAATTTCAAAGACGGTTTTACCATGCCTTCCACGGATCGCTTCAATGGCTCAAGGTTAACACTCTTTGACGCACTTGAAAGATCTTTTATATCTCTAACGAGATTAGAGAATGGGCTTGTTTCTTCTTGTTCTTTTGATATTTCGTGGACTTCATCAAAACTCTGTAAGTTTTTGGATTGTACTTTTTGAAGAGATGATAATTCACTAACTAATTTATCCGTTGCTTGTGCTGCTTCGTTTGTAGCTTCTGCTTGGCGTATTAGTAATATTGCTGCCTCTTCATAGCTAATACCCAATTCTTCCGCTTTTTCGATTACTTGAGTAGATGAAATGTTATACTTGTCTAATATTTTTAGTGCTTTATTTAGTGCTTCAACACTCTTTGTTGTTTCCCACAATTGCATCGCTGCTGCATATCGTTCGGCGTCGCTTGCCGCGGTGTTCATCGTGTCACGCAGTTCGCTAACTTTTTGCTTGAATTTTTCGGCGTGTATCGCGCCCATGATGAAGTCTGCGATGAGAAAGCCGATAAAACCAGACAGCACCTTAACAGAGAAAGAAAGTCCTTGCAGAGCCACCGTAATTTTGCTAACCACATCTAACACAGTTTTCGTAGTTGCGACCATAGCAACTATAGCTGTACGCAAGGCTATGATTGACTTGATAAGCGCTCCTATAGCTGCCGTTAAAGGACCTAGGAGTGCTAAGAAAGCTAGCGAAATCACCAAAGTGTTCTGAAGCGGTTGCGGTAATGACGCAAACGTTTGCGCTAATTTTTCTACGACCGGGGTTAGCTTTGTTAGTGTGCCTGCGAAGGAATTCAAAATAGGTGCTACGGCCGCACCTACTTTTATGAAGGTCGTTTTAAGCTGTGCTTTCAAAACCTCTAATTGTGTTTGAATTTGTGCGCCTTTTTCAATAAATGTATCGGATAGTACCAGCCCAAGTTTGTTAGCTTCCTCTTTTGCGCTTTCTATCCCTTCAACCCCTAGCCCGAGGATGGGAGCAATGTCTTTCCACGCAAGCCCGAACAGAGCGGAAGCGATGGCGTTTCTCTCAAGTGTATCTTCCATTTTCGCTAAGATTTTGATCATTGTATCGACTGCTTTGTCGGGACTCATTTGTCTAAGTTCATTAAGGTTTATGCCTAACTTTGCAAATTGTTCTGCTGAAATTCCTGTTTCTTGCTCAAGAGTAGGCAGTTTCCTGATGAATCCTGCTACAGCGTTGGTAAGTGCTTCAGTGTCGACCGCGGCTTTTCGTGCTACGTGACGCCACTCTTGGATCGCTTTCGCGGACAAGCCGGTGATTTCTGTTAGGTCAGATACTCTATCGGAAAAGCTAGCAAATTTAGTGACTGCCAAGCCGACGGTCGTCGCAAGAGCGGCGATGGGGGCAGTCAAGGATACGGAGAGCTGCCTGCCCAACGAAGAAAGTTTGTCGCCTAAGGCAGATAGTTGCTGAAATTTTCGCCCTGTTTCCTCTATTTCCCGGCTAACTCTGTTAATCGCCTTATCAAATTCAGTGGTAACCGCTCGAAAAATAACCTGCAATTCAGCCATCACAATCGCCCCAATCTAGCTTTTAGCTCTTCGAAATCGGCTTTGGCTTTTGCAGGATCTATCTTTGGTGCACGTGGCTTAGAGAGTAATTTGTCAATCTTAGGCAAGCGCTTTGCCCTATTGAATGCCGCAGTCAGCCAAGCTAGGAGGCTTAGCTCGTCGTGTTTCGTGCGCTGTTTCTCCTCGACTAGTATCATTAGTTCGGCTGGGGTTAGTTCCATTAACCGGCTTAGTGGGATATTGTATGCGCCAGAAATGCGCACAAGTTCTTCATACCAATCAATTATCCTTGCGCCTCTGTGTTCAAATTTTTTTGACCACCCAAACTCAACTGCAACGCTTCAGCGATTTTTTCAACTAACTTTGTTATATCGCCAGCCATATCGATTAGCTCGCCAACACGTTCAGGGGTAAGCGAAGAGTCCTCTCTACTGAGCCCTATCCACAGCAACGCCCTAATTTCTTTAGCGCCCCACTGTACGCTATTCAGCTCAGTTATCTTCCGCCCGAGTACGTCTTCAAGTTTGCACAATTCATTAAACCCATACCTGAGCGTTCTGGGTCGGTCCAGTTCAACAATTACATAAGGTTTCATTTATCAACCCTCCCAAACTAGGTTAGGTAAGATTAAGTTATTGTGAGTTCGCCAGTGCCTTGAAATTCGACTAAGAAAGTTAGCGCGTCTTCCATCGCTGCAGCGTGCTCAATGTGGGTGATGATGGCTTTTCCTGAGGCACTGAACGAACCTGGTTTTTCCATCTTGATTTCGACCTCTGTGCTATTGTTGAATGCATTAACTAGTGCTTGCTGAGCCAGATCTCCATCCACGTAGAGCCCATCGCAAGATATCGACCACGTTTTCAGCCCTTGGAGAAACGTACGCCAGTCGCCTTCGTCTTTTGTCGTGACATCAATTGTGTCCACGTCTAGCGTGAGAGTCGCGTCTTTTTGCCCACTAATGATTAAATATTGTGTTCCGTCCTTGATCTGCACCAGCACGTCAACACCACGAATTTTCGTCATTTTCCTCACACTCCTTCATACACGTGAATTTTTAACCTTATTATACCATGCTTGTATGGAGGCTCGTCCGCAAGCTCTACATTGTCTGGGAAGATCCAAATTTGTTTACCATCCACAACTATATTAGTGTATTCTAACACATTCAGCACGCCTTGAATAATGCTAGCTATTTCCTTATAGCCTGGATACCCTGAAAAAACATGCAAGCTCAAGGATATTATAGCTCCTTGTTCGGTTTTTGTCGAATTGTCTGTCGTAGTCGCTTCGCCTAAAACAATGTAGGGCATTGAGGCGTCTGCTGGCACGTCTTCGAAGATATTGTAATTGTCCTTCAACATAGAAAATATTGTTTGTCGAACAAGATTTTGTGCTCCTAACATTGTTCAATCTCCCTCTCGATCCGCCGTAATTCCTGCTCAAGCCATTTCCTATTTTGTTCATAGGCAGGCATTAAATAAGGCTTAGGTTTTTGAAACCTAGTTCCATGCTCAACATAACTTGCATAAGGCATGAAAGCGCCTACAGTCGCGAAAACTGATCCATGTGCGCCGCGGTCAATCTGCACCATGATAGAATTCCTCAACGCTCCAGTGCGCACAGGTACCCTTAACTTCGCGGCTCTCTGCGTGTTCACGGCTGCCGCCGCGACTAACTTATTTATTTGTTCCCTAACCTTAGTGCTTAATCTGTCAAACTTTTTGATCAATTCCTCTTTTCCTTGAAGCTCAACTTGAATATTCATCCTAGCATCTCCTCACACAGCAGCCTAACATCATAAATTGTCGCAAAGTTTCTGACAGCCTGCTTAATTTCGTAGTATTTCCCTTGCACCTGTACGGCCATGCCAGGCTTAACTTCCTTAGTCGTTTTTATGTGACACTCAAGCCGATTTCTGTATTCCTCCCTCATCTCTTCTTGACCTGCGGCTTCGTTTTTTTCCTCAATAAAAGCCCAACATTGACCTACAGGGCGCAAGGTTTCAATCCGCCCGCCTTGTTCGTCAAGGGTGTAGGTCTTTTCAAACAATGTTACCCAGAATTTGTATTCTCCGAGGTGCATTATAGCAACCTCCTCCGAAATGGGCGGAATAGCGCGGATATTTCAGACGCTTCAGGACGCTTCGTGTAAAGCTCTGCAACGACCCGCAACAAGACCTCCTTCATTTCCTCTGGCGTATCGTCATACCCTGCTTTAAGCGTGAACCAGTATTTTTCGTTCACGGGTACCTGGAGTTTTCCGTCGTCCAACAGAGTTAGCTCACTCGAACTTGGATTAATTATCTCAACTACAGGGATTCGTGGTACCTCTTCTTTGTTAGTCGTGCTGTACCCTTCGCATTCATACAATGTTAGCGTGGGCGCTATGCCAGTGTAGATGTCGAAAAGCCTGTATGCAGAAAGTATTAGCGAAGATATAAGTTCGTCGTCTTCGAGAACATCTTGGTCAATTTTTAGGTAATTTTTAACCACAGACACAGGAATCAAATTCCCAATTACTTGTGCTTTTAAAACGCGAATCATCCCATCACCTCAATGGCGGGGGGTGTCCCCCGCCTAACATCATTAGTCACTTCAGTTTCAGAATACCGAACGCCGCTGGAACTATCACGCCACCACCAACGCGGTAGTGTACCTTGAAGCCCACAAGCCCCGACTCTGCGTACAGTTCGTTCAAGCGCTGGACTGTGACACTCGCGCGGTCAAGGATCAGGTAGCTAGTTTTGAAATCGCCGAAGATCATGATCTTGTTCCCGCTCGTATACTCTGGCACGGAGTCGTTAACATAAATAGGCCTGCCTAACAATGTATTAGGCAATCCTTGCGCAACTGCAGGACTCCAAATGTAGTTTCCCTTGGTGTCCTTCAACTTTCTTAGTGCTTTTTCAGTTGAGGAATGACACACGAATACCGCGTTCTGGCGGTAACGAGCATCAATTAAATAGTAAAGCTCAAGAACGTCATCGAACGAAATCGTATTAGCGGCCGTCTGGTCCTGCACTGTTCCGCTTGCGTTCAAAACTCCTTCAGGCTGGTTTGCGGAATGTCCGCTGCCTGCCAAGAACACTGCATCTTCGGCAGCTGCTATAGCTTTTGCAAACTCCTCCGTAACAATTGTCGCGAGGTTAACGTCCGAATCCATGAGCAAATCTTCGCCTATCTTAGTTAGTCCATACAAATCCTCGACATAAATGTAT
>ERZ795045.4373-NODE-4373-length-11438-cov-3.788720_pt1 | contig 11438 bp, 3 predicted proteins | sample MGYA00375129_ERZ795045 | MGnify/ENA primary metagenome ERZ795045 (study PRJEB30174, sample SAMN05720166) | activated sludge metagenome | isolation source: anaerobic digester from wastewater treatment plant | place: Japan | collected 2015-05-15 ... | reverse complement strand
GCACGCGCAGCAGCCGCGCCTGCAGCGCCAGCGGCATGTCGCCGATCTCGTCGAGGAACAGGGTGCCGCCGTCGGCTTCCTGGATCAGGCCCCGCCGCGGCCGCGGGCCGGCGCCCGAGAAGCTGCCGGGCACATGCCCGAACAGCTCGCTTTCGATCAGGGTCTCGGGGATGGCAGCGCAGTTGACGGCGACGAAGGGGCGCCGGTGCCGGGCACTGGCGGCGTGCAGCGCCTTGGCGAGGTATTCCTTGCCGGTGCCGGTCTCGCCGTGAAGCAGCAGGTTGATCGGCGCGTCGACCAGGCGCGTGGCGCGCTGCAACTGGCGCTCGAGAGCCGGATCGTCGCCGCACAGGGCCGCCAGCGGTGCCGCGATGGGGGCGGGTTCCGCCGCGCCGGCGTCGCGGCCGACGCGCCAGCGCGGTGCCGGCGGCACCGCACCGATGAACAGGGTGCGGCCGCTGCGATTGAGCGTGAGCACGCGCCGCTCGGCCGGCAAGCTGGCCAGGCAGCGGCCGAACTGCTCGAGGCGCGCGTCGAAGAGCGCCTCGAACGCCTGACCCAGCACCCGGCTGGCCTCTCGCGGCCCGGCGTGGGGCAGGCCGAGCTCGCGCTCCAGCAGCTCCTGGGCGCGCCGGTTGTGGCCGATCACGCGGCCACAGTCATCGAGCGCGAGCAGATAGTCGGGGTTGACGTCGACGAACGCGGGTGCGCTCGACAGGCGCAGGCTCCAGTCATGGCGATGCACGCGGGCGAAGTGCGCGTTCTCGATGTGATGGGCATGGACCTTCACCAGTTGCAGCGCCAGCTGCTGGCTCGACTTGGGCAGGGGTGACACCAGCGCCGAGATGTCCAGGATGGCGTTCAGACGCCCGGCGGAATCGAACACCGGCGCCGCCGTGCAGGTGAGCGGGATGTGCGTGGCGTCGAAATGATCCGTCTGGTGCACCGTCAGCGCGCTGCCGGTGGCCAGCGCCGTGCCGACGGCGCAGGTGCCGGCGTGCATCTCGTTCCAGTCCGACCCCAGGTACAGGCCGGCACGGCGCAATTGCGCCGCGGCCTGCTGGTCGCCCAGGTAGTCGACCGTGACGCCGTGGCCATCGGTCAACAACACGACGTAGCCGATGCCGGCGACCTGGCGGTACAGGTCGCCCAGCCCGTGGCGGGCGATCTGGGTGAACTCCTCGACGCGTTCCTGGTGCTCCCTCAACTGGCTCCAGGGCAGGATGCGTGCCTCCTGCATGCGCGTGGGGTCGAGCCCATGGTCGTCGATGCAGCGCTGCCACGAGCTGCGGATGATGTCGTCGTGGCGGGCCGCAGTGGCGGCCGGGCGCGAACCCGCCGATCCGCTCGTGAGGTCGAGCACCGTGTCGATGTGCTGACGCTGCCGCGAATCCACCGGGGGTCTCCTGCGCGGTGGTGAACAGCATCGCACTATAGGCGCATGGGGCGCATGGGGCGCATGGGGCGCACCGAACGCGTCGGGCGATTCCTCTCGGCAGGCCCCGAGGCGCGGCCGACGGCGGCCTGCGGCGGCCACGCGCCGCCGCCTGGCGACTTGGCCACCGCCTCATGCCGATCCGCCAGCCGGTTGCCCCAGGCCCATCGTCGTGCGCAAGCGGTGCCGGTGGCTGCATCTTCGGGATTGCCCCGGACTTCGAAGCGTCGTAATGACGCGGCCGGCTGGACATGGCCACAGACCACCCGTTGGTGGGTGCTCGCTTGTCGCGCGTCGTGCGCGGTTCTAGACTGCAGCGCCAACCCCCGACGAAGCGGAGGCAGCGCGATGGGCAAGCATGCGCTGTGCATCGGCATCAACAACTACCCCGGCACGCACATGGACCTGGCCGGCTGCGTGAACGACGCCAACGACTGGGCCGCGCTGCTGCGGACACGCGGCTTCGACGTGAAGATGCTGCTCGACAGCCAGGCGACCAAGGCGGCGATGGTCGAGGGCTTCAGGTCGGTCATCGGCGCGGCGGCCGGCACCGACGTGGTCGTCATCACCTACTCGGGCCACGGGACCTACGTGCCGGACACCGACGGCGACGAGATCGACGGCCTGGACGAGGCGCTGTGCCCCTACGACCTGCAGACCGGCGGCGCGGCGCTGATCGACGACGAGATCCACGATCTGCTGCGCGCGCGCAAGGCGGGCGTGCGGCTGGTGCTGATCTCGGACAGCTGCCACTCGGGCACGGTGACGCGCGCCGCGGCGCCCGACCCCGGTGCCGGCGACGCACCGCGCCCGCGCTTCATGCCGCCGGGCAACTGGCTGCCCGAGGAGTGGCTGCCCCGCGGCGCGAGCGCCAAGCCGCTCGCGCGGGTCGCGGTGACGACGGGCGGCTCGGCCTTCAGGAGCGCGCTGTCGCGCAAGAGCGGGGACCTCCTGCTCGCCGGCTGCAAGGAGGGCCCCAACAACTTCAGCTACGACGCCCGGATCAAGGGGCGTGCCAACGGTGTGTTCACCCACTACGCGATCGAGGCGCTGGCGGCGCTCGAGGCGGACAAGCCGAATGCCAGCTACGCCGACTGGCATCGCGCGATCACGCCGCAATACCTGCCGTCGGCCTCGTACCCGCAGAGCCCGCAGATCGTCGGCGACGCGGTGGCGCGCCGGCGCAGGATCTTCACCTGATCCGCCCGCCCGGCCGCTGCGCGCCCGGCGCGGACCGCAGTGCGCGCGGGAGCGGGCCCGGTGCGCAGGCAGGCCGGCGTCCGCGCGCCGCCAGACGATGCAAGGAGCACAGACATGGCCCAAGCGATCAGGCTCGTCCTCACCGGGCGCCAGAGCGCCAGCGCCGAGCTGCCGGCGCTGCTGCAACCCGCCGTGCGCAGCGCCGGCGACGGTGCCGGCGTCGATGCATTCCTGCCGCCCGGCTATCTGGTTGCGACGCGCAGCTTCGACGTCGGCCCGGCGGCGCGCGGCGGCGCAGACGGCGTCGCCGAGACGGCGCAGGCGCTCGACCCGGGCGAGGTGATCGTTCTCGAGCTGGAAGACGGCGGCGTCTTCGTCGCGAACGCCGAGCGCCTGCGCGAGGCGCTGCAGCTCAGCCATCCCGAGCTGGTCGGCAGCGATGGCCAGATCCTGATCGAGCGGCTGCGCGCCGAAGGTGCGGCGCGGCGCGGCCCGCTCGGCGACGCCGTGGGCGGCCTGATCCGCAAGGTCTGCACCGTCGTCGTCGGCGCCACGCCCGACAACGCGATCGTCACCGAGGCGACGAGCAAGCTTGCCGAACTGGGCGTCACGAATGCCGCCTTGCTCGGGGTGAGCTGGCTCGGCACCAAGGCCTTGATGTGGGCGATCGAGAACCGGCTCGAGCGCGAGCCCGGGCGGCTGTACCGCTGGGCGGGCGCCGAGGGCCGCAAGGAGGATCTCGAGCCGGTCGACCTCGTCGCGCAGCCGCCGCGCGACCTCGAGCGCAATCCGCTGCTCGTCTTCGTGCACGGCACCGGCTCGAGCACGCTGGGCAGCTTCGGCGAGCTGCGCAGCGGCGAGCGCGATCTGTGGGGCACGCTCGAGCAGCGCTACACGGGCGGCATCTATGCGTTCGAGCACCGCACGCTGTCGGAAAGCCCGATCGACAACGCGATCGAGCTCGTGCGCGCGTTGCCGCCGGGCGCGCGCGTGAGCCTGGTGTCGCATTCGCGCGGCGGCCTCGTCGCCGACCTGGTGTGCCTGGGCGATTTCGATGCGCTCGTCGACGCCTACACCTACCGCTACGCCGGCACGGGCGACGCCCAGGCCGAAGAGGCGGCGCGCGTCAAGGCAGAACTCGATGGCGCGCACGCCGAGCAGCGCCAGCGCCTGCGCGAGCTGGCGGCGCTGCTGCGCGAGCGCAGCCTGTGCGTCGAGCGCTACGTGCGCACTGCGAGCCCGGCCAACGGCACCCGGCTTGCGAGCGCCAACTTCGATCTGTTCCTCTCGGCGCTGCTGAACCTGATCGGCGCCGTGCCATTCCTCTACGCGAGCCCGTATTACTCGGCCTTCAAGCGCGTCGTCGTCGACATCGCCAAGAACCGCACCAATGCGCATCTGGTGCCCGGCATCGAGGCCATGCTGCCCGACTCGCCGATGGCGCGCCTGCTGCGCGACGCGCCGGTGCGCGCGGGCATCGGCATGTCGGTCATCGCCGGCGACATCGAAGGCGGCAGCCTGCTGCAGCGCCTGGGCGTGCTGCTCACCGACTTCCTGTTCTTCGACGACGCCGACAACGACCTGGTGGTCGACACCCAAGCGATGCTCGCCGGCATCGCGCCGCAGGCCGCGGCGCGCGTGCTGTTCGATCGCGGCGCCGACGTCTCGCACTTCCGCTACTTCGTCAACTTCGACACCCGCAGCGCGCTGCGCGACTGGTTGACGGCGGGCGACGTCGCGCGGCTCGATGCGTTCCGCGCGCTGCCCTCGGCCGCGGATTTCGAGGCCGCGCTCGCGGCGGCGACGCGCGACGCGCTGGTCACGGACCGCCCGGTCGTGGTCGTGCTGCCCGGCGTGATGGGGTCGCACCTGTGGGCCCACCGCAGCGACCACGTCTGGTTCGAAGCGCTCGACATCGCCGCCGGCGGCCTGGCCAAGATCGAATGGGGCTGCGACGGCGTCGAGGCGCGCGACCTGTTCGCCTCGTCGTACGGCGAGATCTGCGTCGAGCTCGCGAAGACGCATCGCGTCGAGCGCTTTTCCTACGACTGGCGTCAGCCGCTGGACGTGCTCGGCGAACGGCTGGGCGAGTTCCTCGACCGCCTCATGGGGCAGACTGCGCAGCCGATCCGCCTGCTCGCGCACAGCATGGGCGGTCTCGTGGTGCGCGCCTGCATCTACCGGCGCCGCGCCGTGATGGACGCGCTGATGGCGCGCGACGGTGCGCGCCTGCTCATGTGCGGCACGCCGCATCAGGGCGCGCATTCGATGGTCGAGAACCTGCTCGGCAAGGGCGACACGCTGCGCCAGCTGGTGTGCCTCGACCTGAAGCACGACATGCAGCAGGTGCTCGACATCGTGGCGGGCTTTCGCGGCGCGCTGCAATTGCTGCCGCGCACCGGCTTTCGCGACGTCTTCCAGGCGCAGCCCGGCGGCGGCGAGGTGCACGACTACTTCGACCCGGCCACGTGGAGCGGCTTCAAGGGCCAGGTGCGCGACTTCTGGTTCGGCGACGGGCGCTGCGCGACGCCCACGCGCGAGGCGCTCGTGGCCGCCGGCTGGCTGTGGCAGCAGGACAATGAACGCGGCGGCACGCCCGGCCTGCCGGCCGCCTACGAAGGCAAGAGCGTCTATGTGTTCGGCATCGCGCGCAACACGCCTTGCGGCGTGCGCGACGAAGGCGGCCGCCCGAAGATGGTCGGCACCACGCTCGGCGACGGCACCGTGACCTGGGCCTCCGGGCGCATCGGCGGCATCGGCTCCTTCTACTACCTGCCGGCCGCGCACGGCGACCTGCTGGCTACGCGCGAGCATTTCGCGGCGCTGGTCGATCTGCTCGCCGGTGGCGTGACGACGCGCCTGTCGACGCAGCCGCCGGCGCTGCGCGCCATCGAGCAGCCGCAGCCGGTGACGTACGACGCGGGAGCGCCGGTCGTGGTCGACGCGCGCGGCGTCGAGCACGCGCTCGTGGGCGCCTCGTCGCGCCGGCGCACGCCGCCGCGCGCGCGGCGCTGCCTCGACGTGTCGGTCAGGGCGATGGACCTGCGCTTCGTCACCGACCCGATCCTGGTCGGGCACTACGAGCAGGACCCGATCGCCGGGCCCGAAAGCCTGATCGACCGCGAACTGCTCGGCGGCGATCTGGGCCAGCGCTACGGCCTCGGCCTGTATGCCGGCGCGCGCGGCAGCGCGCTCGTCGTGCTGCGCGCCGGCAACGGCGCGGCCGCGGTGCGCGCTGCCGTGCGCGGCGCCGTCGTGTGCGGGCTCGGCCCGTACGACGGTGCGCTCGGCATGGGCGACCTGACCGAAGCCGTGCGCACCGGCGCCATGCGCTATCTGATGCAGATCACCGACGTGCTGGGGCGCAGCGAGCGCGAAGTGGGCTTGTGCGCACTGCTGCTCGGCTACAACTCGTCGGCCAACCTCAGCGTCGCGGCATCGGTCGAAGCGCTCGTGCGTGGCGTCGTGGAAGCCAACCAGCGTTTCCGCGAAGCCACGCGCCTGGACATCCGCATCCGGCGTCTCGAAATCGTCGAGCTGTACCAGGACACGGCGATCGCCGCCGTCTACGCGCTGCGCCAGCTCGACGCGCGCCTCGGCGCGCTGGCCGCCAGGCTCGGCACGACGCTCGTCGTGCGCGGCGAACTCGAGCAAGGCGAGGGCATGCGCCGGCGCCTGTTCGACGATCGCAACCTCGGGTACTGGCCGCGCCTGATCGTGACCGACGCCGATCGGCGCGACGACGCGCCCGCGCGCGCGGGCGAGATGCCCCGCAACTGTCCCGAGGACGGCGGCGCCGAGGGTGGCGTCCCCGGCGCCCCCGGCACGCCGGCGGAGCCGCCGACGCGCATCGCCGATCGCCTGCGCTTTCTGTACCTCGGGCAGCGCGCGCGCGCCGAATCGATCGTGCTGCAGCGCCAGCCGGGCCTCGTCGAGCAGATCGTGCGCCAGCAGATCCATGTCACGGCGTGGCAGGAGGACTTCGGGCGCATGCTGTTCCAGCTCATGGTGCCGCACGACTTCAAGGAGGCGGCGCGCCAGCTCGATCGCATCGTGCTCGTCGTCGACAGCTACACCGCCAACCTGCCGTGGGAGCTGATGCTGGCCGACGATGCCGAGCGCGACGGCGGCGACGGCAAGCCGCTGGCGGTGCGCACGCCCGTGGTGCGGCAGCTCGCCACGTCGCGCTACCGCGGGCAGGTGCGCCAGGGCCTCGTGCGCCAGGCGCTGGTGGTCGGCAATCCGTCGGTCGAGGGCTTCGAGCAGCGCTTCGTCGCACCCGGCGCCGCGCCCCTGCAGGCGCCGCCCTCGCTCACGGGCGCCGAGGCCGAAGCGCGCGCGGTGGCCAGGGTGCTCGAGGGCGTGGGCTACGGCGTCGAGCGCGAGATCGGCAGCGAGCGTCGCGCCATCGACGTGATGGCGGCGCTGTACCGCAGGCCCTATCGCATCGTGCACATCTCGGCGCACGGCGTGTTCAACCTGCGCCACTGCGACGGGCGGCCGCGCAGCGGGGTCGTGCTCTCCGACGGCCTGCTGATCACGGCCGCCGAGATCGACGCGATGCCGAGCGTGCCCGAGCTCGTCTTCCTCAACTGCTGCCACCTGGGGCAGATCGCGGTCGGTCGCGACGGCAACAAGCTCGCGGCCAGCCTGGCGCGCGAGCTGATCGACATCGGCGTGCGCTGCGTGGTCGCGGCGGGCTGGGCGGTGAACGACGCCAACGCAAGCCTGTTCGGCCGCACCTTCTACGAGGCGCTGCTGCTGCAGCGCCTGCCGTTCGGCGAGGCGGTGTTTCGCGCCCGCCGCGCGGTGTGGGAGCAGGACCCGAGCGACATCACCTGGGGTGCGTTCCAGGCCTACGGCGACGCCGGCTGGCGTGCCGAGGCGCGCATCGATGGCGCGGCCGGTGCCGACGGCGCGCCGTATGTCTCGCCGGACGAACTGCTCGACGATCTGGCGCGCCTGCGTGCCGACCTCGCGCGCCGGGCCCAGAGGCTGGGCGAACGCGAGCGGCGCACGCTGGTGCGCGCGCTCGAGGACAAGCTGAACAAGCGTTGTCCTGCCGGCTGGCTGGAGCTGGGGCCGGTCCACTCGGCGCTCGGCGCCACCTGGGCCGACCTGGGATTGTTCGCGCGCGCGCGCCGGGCCTACCTCGAGGCCGTGCGCGCCGGCGACAAGGCCGGCGGCGTGCCGATGCGCGACGTCGAGCAACTGATCAACGTCGAGGCGCGGCTGGGTGAGCAGCGTGCTGAGGTCGAGGCGACGGCTGAGATGGGGCGAGAGGTGGAGGGTGAGGTCGGAGGTGAGGGTGGGGCCACAGCAAGCCGCAGCGCCGAATCGCCGCTGGAGCTCATCGAACTGGCGCTCACCCGGCTCGATCGGCTCGAGGGCATGGTGGGCGCGGGCTGCGCTGCGCAGGCGGTGGCGCCGCTCAACGTGGAGCGCAGCGCACTGCGCGGCAGCGCGTTCAAGCGCAAGGCGGGCGTTCATGCCCGGCAGGCGCTGCGCGCGGCCGAGCCGTCCGCGCTCGTGCGCGGCGCCGTGCAGGCCATGCGCGAGGCCCTCGCCGCGTCCGCGCGAGCCTACGCGGCGGCGGCGGGCAGCCCGGGCGCGGCGCGCTTCGACCCCTATCTGGCACTCAACCGGCTCGCGCTCGAAGCCTCGAACGCCGATGCCGTCGAGACCACCGCGGCGAGCGACAGCGCGGCGCTCGAGCTCGCCCGGCAGTGCCGGCAGCGGGCGCAAGACGATTTCGCGCGCCAACCCGACGCGTGGAATGCCACCATGCCGGCCGACGCGCTGCTGGTCGCGCACCTGCTGGACGGCCGGCTCGGGCGCGACGACGAGGCCGGGCATGCCGCGTTCGACGCGGTGCAGCGCGCGTACGACGAGGCGCTGCGGTGCTACCCGCTCACGCCCGTGCAGATCGACTCGTTGGTGACCCAGCTCGAACTTCTCTCGCGCTTTTTCGACGCGCGTCATCTGGACGGCGGCCTGGCCGCGCACAGGCTCGTGGCCGACCGTCTGCTCGAGCTGGTGCAGCGCATCGATCCCGGCCGGGCGCCGCGCGGCGACCGACCGGCGGACGGCACCGCGGTGGGCGGCACGCCGCCCGCGACCGCTGCCGGGTAGGCGGCCAGCCGAGCGCGACGGGCCAGGCGCCTGGGCGGCGCAGGTGCGGGCGGCACCCCGCCGCCCGGCCTTCAGCGCCCGAGCAGATCCAGCAGCGTGCGCGCGACGACCTTCGTCGCGCGGCGCAGGTCCTCGAGCACGATGTGTTCGTCGGCGCGCTTGGCGTTCGATTCGAGCACCGTGCGCGGTCCGGCGCCGTAGATCACGGCCGGGATGCCGCGCTCGCTGAACAGGCGCGCGTCGGTGTACAGCGGCGTGCCCGAGGCCTCGATCGTCTCGCCGAAGACCGCGCTCGCGTGCCTGCACAGCGCATCGACCAGCGGCCGGTTGCCGGGCAGCGGCTGCATCGCGTGCGCCAGCAGCAGCCGCCTGATCTCGACCGTGACGCCAGGCAGGCTCGTCGCGGCGCGCTCGATCAGCGCGCGCAGGCCGGCTTCGACCTGCGCCGCATCCTCCTCGGGGATCATGCGGCGGTCGATCTTCAGCACCACCTTGCCCGGCACGACGTTGGTGTTGGTGCCGCCTGCGATCTGGCCGACGTTGACGTAGCCGTGCTCGATGCCCGCGACGGCGCTGCGGTGCTGCTCGAGGCGCGTGTTCTCCGCGTACAGGGCCGTGAGCACGCGGTTGGCGGCCTGCAGCGCGTCGACGGCGGTGCGCGGCACGGCCGCGTGGCCCATCCTGCCGTGCACGGTGGCTTCGAGCTGCAGGCAGCCGTTGTGCGCGGTGACGACCTGGTAGGCGAAGCCGGCGGCGATCTCGAGGTCGGGCTTCGTGAGCCCGTGCTCGAGCAGCCAGCCGGGCCCCAGCAGGCCGCCGAACTCCTCGTCGTAGGTGAACAGCAGGTCGATGCCGCCGGCCAGCGGCACGCCGGCGGCTTCGAGCGCGCGCGTGGCGAAGACGAAGGTCGAGAAGTCGCACTTGCTCACCGCCGCCGCGCGGCCGTAGAGCCTGCCGTCGGCGATCTCGGCGCCGTAGGGGTCGTGCGTCCAGCCTTCGCCCGGCGGCACGACGTCGCCGTGCGCGTTGAGCGCGACGATGCGTCCGCCCGGCGCATAGCGGCGCTGCACGACGAGGTTGGTGAGTGATTGCAGGCCGTAGGCGTGCACCTGCGCCGCGGGCACTTCGTGCGCCTGCGCGTCCAGGCCCATCGGTGCCAGCAGCGCGCGCGTGCGCAGCGCGTGCGGCGTGTTGTTGCCCGGCGGCGTGTCGGTGGGCACGCGCACGAGCTCCTGCACGAAGCGCACCTGCTCGTCGAAGTGCGCGTCGACGAAGGCGTCGAGCGCGGCGTAGGGGGCGGTCTGCTTCATGGCGTGTCGGCGGCGAGTTGGTCGAGCAGCGACTGCAGGGCACGCACCGCCAGGTCCATGTCGTGGCTGGTGCTGGATTCGAGCGGGTTGTGGCTGATGCCGGCGTTCTCGCCGCGCACAAAGAGCATCGCCTGCGGCAGCAGCTCGTGCATCTTCATCGCGTCGTGGCCGGCGCCGCTGGGCAGGCGCTGCACCGGCAGGCCGAGCGCGGCCACCGCGCGCTCCCAGCGCGCCTGCCATGCCGGCGCGCTGGGCGCGGCGGCGGCGCGCATCGTCTCCTCGAGGCGGTGGCCGACGCCGCGGCGCGCGCACAGGGCGTCGAGCTCGGCGAGCACGTCGCGCGCGCAGGCGTCGCGCACCGCGTCGGTGGTGGCGCGGATGTCCAGGCTGAAGCGGCAGCGCCCGGGGACGACGTTGATCGAGCCGCCCGGCACTTCGAGCATGCCGACGGTGGCCACGAGGTCGGGCGCGGCGGCGGCGCGCCTTTCGACGTACAGCAGCAGTTCGGCCACCGCGGCGGCGGCGGCGCGGCGGCGGCCCATCGGCGTCGTGCCGGCGTGGCTCGCCATGCCGAACACCTCGCCGACGTAGCGCACGCTGCCGTTGATCGAGCTCACCACGCCCAGCGGCAGGTCGAGCTCGGCGAGCACCGGCCCCTGCTCGATGTGGACCTCGACGTAGCCGAGGTAGCGCGCCGCATCGCGCCGGCACTTCGGGATGTCGGCGATGCACAGCCCGGCGTGCTCCATCGCCTGGCGCATCGTGATGCCCTGCTCGTCCTGCTGGTCGAGCCAGGCCAGGTCGAAGTGGCCGGTGAGCGCGCCCGAGCCGAGGAAGACGGCCTTGTAGCGCTGCCCCTCCTCTTCGGCGAAGCCCACCACCTCGAAGCCGAACGGCAGGCGCCGCCCGGCGCGCGCGAGCTCGCGCACGCAGGCCATGGCCACCAGGATGCCCAGCCGCCCGTCGTACTTGCCGCCGTTGCGCACGGTGTCGTAGTGGCTGCCTGTGAGCAGGCGCCGGGCGCCCGCGTCCTGGCCGTGGTAGAGGCCGACGACGTTGCCGACGGCGTCGATGGCGACCTCGTCGAAGCCGCACTCGGCGCGCATCCAGTGCGCCAGGCGCTGCGCGACCGCGCGGTGCGCATCGCTGAGGTAGGTCACGGTGAGCTCATCCCGCTCGGCATAGCCCGGCTCGCTGTGGCTGGCCAGGCGTTCGGCCCAGTCCCAGACCTGGTTGCCGAGCGCGGGCGCGCAAGCGAACTTGTCGTCGAGGCGGATCTCGGCGATGCGGTGGATGTTGCGCAGCGCCTCGGCGAACTCGAAGTCGGGGTGGTGGTGCAGCCGGCGCTCGAAGGTGGCGAT
>ERZ795045.4369-NODE-4369-length-11456-cov-5.999737_pt1 | contig 11456 bp, 9 predicted proteins | sample MGYA00375129_ERZ795045 | MGnify/ENA primary metagenome ERZ795045 (study PRJEB30174, sample SAMN05720166) | activated sludge metagenome | isolation source: anaerobic digester from wastewater treatment plant | place: Japan | collected 2015-05-15 ... | reverse complement strand
AACGCTGCCCTGTCACGGCAGAGGTCGCGAGTTCAAGTCTCGTCGTCTCCGCCATTTTTGTATCTTGAAATTATTCTTATATTTTTTTTGTTAGTTTGTTAAATATACTTAACAATAAAGAATAACATGGAAATACATCGATTAAAATATCCTAAATCAAAAAAGCTGACGCATTCCCGAATTCACTATCTTTGGGCAATTCAAGATTTAAATGAAAGAAATGGTTTTGCAAGAGCAACTGATGTGGCTTCTTTATTAGGGGTGTCAAGAAGTGCCGTGTGTATAGCATTGTCACACTTAAAAGATTTAAATTGGGTTGTCGAAAAATTGCCTCACCGTTATCTTGAATTAACTAATCGCGGTAAAAAACAATTAGCAGAAGTAAATAGTAATTTCAATATGTTGTGCCATTTTTTTTATTCATATCTTCAATTAGACAAAGAAACCGCTACAAAGCAAGCATGCCTTATTGAACATCTTATTTTAGATAAGGTTGCTAAAAAAATGACTCGATTCATAGAGGACAATTCATCACCTTCATCCTTTGGCATGCAAAATTCAACTAAAAATATTGGGGAAACCATAAATGATTGAGTATTTAATTATCACATGCGCATTAGTAATGGCTTCGATTTATTTATATACCATAATTAGACGAAATTTAAAGAGTAGATGTATAGAATGTAATCCCTATCAATGTCAAGAATGTCCATATATTCAAACAATAAAGTGTACATGTCAAAAATTCCCTTCTGAAGTGAAAATAGGTGCTATATTAAAGGAGAGCGTGAATAAAAATGGAACCATCATCCAATAATCCGTGTAAACATAAACTACAAGGATATACTCCAAGACTTAGTGATTTAAAAGAGGGACAACTTGCTAAAGTGATAGGGATAAGAGGCGGTCCCCCGACATATAGAAAAAGGTTATTAGACTTGGGCTTAACACCTGGAACAGAAGTAAAAGTTAGCCGAGAGGCTCCATTAGGAGACCCAATAGAAATTGAACTGAAAGGATATTTCCTCGCGTTACGGAGAAAAGATGCATGGCATATTCTCGTCGAGCCTCTTCAAAACAACCACGAATAATTATTGTCGGAAATCCAAACTCGGGGAAAAGTTCTATTTTTAATGAGATAACTGGGGGACTACAAGAAGTAAGTAATTATCCTGGGGTTACCGTAGAACGGAAGTTAGGTTCATTTGAGATTAATGGAATAAAAATCCTGATTGAAGATTTACCTGGAATTTATTCGCTGACACCATACACAGAAGAGGAAAAGATTGCAAGGAATCAAATTTTAAAATCAGATATAGATTTAATTATCAATGTTGTTGATTCATTAAATCTGGAACGGAATCTTTATTTAACGACTCAAATAATAGAATTGGGAAAGCCTTTCATTATAGCCTTAAATATGAGTGATATAGCACGAAAACGGGGTATCCTTATTGACCATAAGCAATTGTCTCGCATTCTGAATATCCCTGTAATTCCAACCGTAGCAAACCAAGGGGAAGGAATTGCTGAACTAAAGCAGATTATTTATTCTTTTATAACTAACAATACATCCATTTTACCTAAACCAGTGATTTACGGACATGAAGTCGACTCTGTTGTTGAATCTTTATCCGAAATTATCTCCGAATTCCTTCCTAACGAAGAAAAAACGAAATCACGTTGGTTCGCTATAAAGTTATTGGAAAAGGACTTTGAAGTCACTCATTACTTGGACACTTTTATTTCTGAGAGTGAATTAAAAGAAATACATAAGGAAGTAGAAAAAGGGATTAAGGAAATAGAACAACATGAAAACGAAGACTCCTCAGTAGTTATTTCTCAAAGGAGATATGGTTTTGCTTCGGGTGCAATTAGGGAATGTGTAAGTTACACTGGAGAAGCAAAGCAGAACATAACAGACCAGATAGACAATATTGTGTGTAATCGTATTGTAGGACCTTTTCTTTTATTAGGGGTGGTTGGTTCTTTATTTTTTATTGTTTTCAAAACAACTCAGGAGTGGAAATGGTTGCCTTTACCAACAGGATGGGTTAGTCCTATTGAATTATTTGAAGAAATATTTAAAATTATTTCCGTGCAGTTTACATTTCTTGAACCTAAATATCCAGCCATCCATTCTTTGATAACAGATGGCATTATTGGTGGTGTAGGAGCAGTATTAAGTTTTATCCCGCTTATTTTTGTACTATTTTTCTTAATATCCAGTTTAGAGGACACTGGGTATGTTGCACGGATAGCTTTTATATTAGACCGCCTTATGCGCACTTTTGGATTACAAGGTAGGTCTATATTAGCCTTAATAATTTCTGGTGGACTTGGGGCTGGTGGTTGTGCTGTACCTGGAATTCTTGCAACCAGAACGCTCCATGAACGGAAAGATAAAATTGTAACTATGCTTGTTGTTCCTTTCATGAGTTGCGGTGCGAAATTGCCTGTTTATGCTTTGCTGATAGGTGCTTTTTTCCAGCAATATCGCACCCTCGTTATGCTAATTTTATGGTTACTTTCTTGGGTTGTGGCTCTTATCAGTGCCTTTGTGCTTAGTCGCTTTATCATACATGGAGAACAAACTCCATTTGTATTGGAACTACCTCCATATCATATCCCAGTGTTCAGAAGCGTTTTTAGACATACATGGGGACGTACATGGATGTATATTCGAAAAGCAGGAACTTTAATTTTAGCAGTAAATATTATTATGTGGGCATTGTTTTATATGCCTCTTCCACATCAACGGGTCGCAACACAAACGGGAAATAAAATTGAACATAGTATTGCGGGTGTTTTAGGTAAAACTATAGAACCCCTAACAAAACATATAGGATTCGACTGGAAAGTAAATATCGCTCTTATTGGTGGAATGGCAGCTAAAGAAGTCATTGTCGGTAGTTTGGCAACAGTTTATAGCATAGACAACGAAGAAAATGACGATGAACCAGAATCACTTTCTACAATTATATCTACCAGTAATGATTGGTATCCGCTACGTGCGTTTACTATGATGGTATTTGTAATGCTCTATTCCCCTTGTATAGCAACATTAGTTACTATTGGAAGAGAAACAAGGAGTATTCGCTGGCCTATTTTTTCTTTATTTTTCTCAACCTCTATTGCTTTTTTAGTTTCATTGATTGTTTTTCATATTGGGTATTTATTATCATTGGGAACATAATCCCTTACTTCTCAAAAAAATAGATATACTAAATTTAGAAAAATGAATCAACAACAACCACGAAATAACACTAAAATAACACCCCTGTCTAATATAATCTTATTAATAGGGTGTTGTTTGTTATTTTTTATTAGCCTTTTATTATTTTCTGGAACGTGGCAAAAGGATTTTATTGGTAAAGATGAAGATATATTTAGAGAAATTCCAAAACATATTGACGAAAATATTGATTTTTACAAAACCCAACCACACATTCCTTTTACATACATTACTTTTATTCTTTTCCAAAAAATTTCTTCCATAACCTCCTTTCATTACATTATCAATTGGTTATTACATACATTAAACACCCTTCTCCTTTTTAATCTTTTAGCCCGTAAAAGTAGAACTATAACTTCTTTAATTTTGGCTTTATTACTTTCATGCTTATTCCTTGTTCATCCGCTAAATATATATTCGACTTCGTTCCTTATTAATCGTGGGGGCTTACTTTCTTCATTCTTTGCATTAATTTTATTTGCTCTTTTATATACAAGGGATGAGGATACCTCAGCTTATTTATCTGTCATGTTTTATTCAATTATCTTAATTATTTTGTCAGTATTCAGTCATTTTATTGGCATTGTAATGATTATTCCTGTCCTATATTATTCATACTTATACAAATCAAAAAATGAGTCTATTCAACATACTATCGTTTATTCGGGTGTAATACTGTTCGGTGTTTTGTTTTCTACATTTATATTCTTTGCCTTATATAACTATAACTATCATAGAGATTTATTTGAAGCGACTCTTCCATTCAACTATTTTAATACTATTAGTGGATTTTTTATATTAACTCTCTTCCCAACTTCTTTTTTCCCATTACAGTATTTTGGAATAGAGTCTTTTCTAAGTATACCCATTACTGTAATGATACTTTGCTTCTTGTTCATATTAGGATTTTATTTTTATCGGAATTCCAAGACCATGCATTTTCTTTCATGTTTAGTATTGGTTTTGAGTGTCATTATTTACCCTGTTTTCCAAAGAGTTGATTTAAGCATGTGTAATAGTAGTTATTTTTTAATTTTAAGTTCGGTTATTCTTTGTTTTTTTGTTTTCCAAAATATTTTTGAAGAAAAGAAAATTATTAGCTATTTTACCACTATTTTTCTCATCATTATTTTGTTTGCCCTTACGTTATTCAGCTTTCAATTAACTTACGAGCTTCGTGACCCAGAAAGATTATGGTTGGCTTGTGCAGGAAATTACACTTCAAATCCAGAAACTTGGAAATATTTAGCACGAATCTTGACTAAAAAAACCCATAAAGAAATACCTAAAAAAGATATGTACATTGATAAAGCAGGGCAAGCATGGAATGCACTATTAGAATTACAACCTGACAATACAGAGGCGTTAAGAGGAATTTCATTGCTATGTTTGGAAAACAACCGTTATGACGATGCCAGACAATATATAAAAAGGGCTATTAGTTTGAATCCTTTTGAAAAAGAAAACATAAGACAACAAATAAAAATAATTGAGAGCGAGATAAAGGCAGGTAATAATAATCCAGACGACCTAATACACATTTATAACTCATATATGCATTTATATTTAATTGAGAAAAATTTAAATCAAAAGGAAAAATTAAATTTCCTAAAGATTGCAAAGGGACTATCCAACTATGAACAGGCATGGGAAGTATTACAACAGGATTCTGATATGTTAGACGATAAAACTAAAGAGGATTTGTTAAAACAATATGAGAAACTAAAAATACTATTTAATAATATTCCTGTTCCTTTGTCAAAAAGTGGAGATTCATTTACCCCGCCTTACTTAATGATAGCAGATTATTATGAACAAAAAGGATTACTTTCATTGGCTAAGGCGTGGTTATCTGCTGGATTTCAAAAGGAACAAAATAACAAGGATTTTCTAATAAAACTTGGAAAAATATATGGGAAATTAGATAAGTCCACAGAATTTATTGAAAGATGGGGAAATTTCTTAGGTGACGATAACCAACTTTGGGAAAAATTGGTTCGGGAATGTGTTATCAATAGTAACTTTTCTTCTGCACAAAATTATGCAGATAAAATTCCCTATTCAATAAGTAAAAGATATATGTTTTTATGTAATATAGCAATTGAAAATGGCTATCAAGAACAGGCAAAATTATGGCTTGAAAAAGCAAAAGAAAGTAATCCTACGTCTGAGGAGATACAGGAAATAAATGAACTTATAAACAAAATACAAAAGTAAATCAAAGGAGTATATGTATGAGTTATATCGCAGAACGAATGAGCCGTATTGATGCCAGTGGAATTCGTAAAGTATTTGCATTAGCGGGAAAGATGAAAAATCCAATTAATTTAAGTATCGGACAACCTGATTATGATGTAGATGAAGTCTGTAAAGAAGTCGCTATAAATGCGATTAAAAGTGGTTTTAATTCATATACACAGACATGGGGTATTGAGGAATTACGAGAAGCAGTACAGGAGTATTATCAAAATAAATTTGGGGTAAAAATATCAAATGTAATGATAACATGTGGGGTATCGGGTGGGCTTTTCCTTGCTTTGTTAGCCACAGTAAATCCTGGAGATGAAGTCGTTTTTGCTGATCCTTACTTTGTTATGTATAAACACTTAGTTAATCTGTTGGGGGGAAAACCTGTATCTGTAGATACTTATCCCGATTTTCACTTAACAGCCGAAAAAATAGAACCTTCTATAACAAGTAAGACAAAAATTTTGATTTTAAATAGTCCATCCAATCCTACAGGGATAACAATTCCAAAAGAGGATTTAGCAAAGATTGCAGAATTAGCAAAAAAACACAAATTATTAGTAATAACAGACGAAATATATGAATCATTACTATACGATGAACAACCTTCTACAATTGCAGGTATGTATGACCAGGTTATACTACTTAATGGTTTTTCTAAAAATGCGGGTATGACAGGCTGGCGTGTAGGATACGCTGCAGGACCCGAAGATATTATTCAACAGATGAACACCCTGCAACAATACACCTTCGTTTGTGCCCCTTCATTTGCCCAAAAATCAGCCGTTCAAGCGTTAAAGTCTGATATGACACAAAAAATAGAAGCATACCGTAAGAAGAGAGATTTGATTTATGAAGGATTAAAAGATACTTTTGAAGTAGTAAAACCTAAGGGTGCCTTTTATATATTTCCAAAGGCTCCAGGTGGTGATGGAGATGAATTTGTGAAAAAAGCAATTGAGAATAATATTCTAATTATTCCTGGTAGCGTTTTCTCTGACAAAAAAACTCACTTCCGTATTTCTTTTGCCGCTCCAGACGAAACTATCAAACGCGGTGTAGAGGAACTCAACAAATTAGCAAAGCAGTTTTTATAAAATTACTATTTCGTAAATTGAGATCTAATCTTTTACACAGAAATTATCTTCGCCCTGACCAGGACACCAATAATAAGATGGCGAGTTAAAGATCTGAATAGCACGCAAGATTTCTTCAAAAGAAATACTCCAATCCTGTGGATTGTAATCTGATGCATGAGGCTGACAGGAACGATCTCCTCTATTTCCAGGGACATAGCCATCTTCTGTTGTAAGCCATGACGGAGCACAACTATACTCTCTATAATTATAAAATTGTATAACTCGCAGTAATTCAGTCAACTCAACTTTAAAGTCTCCATCCGTATCCAAAGAATGAGGTTGCTGAACTTCCTGTCCTTCACCTTCTCCCTCTTCTATCCCTTCCACTATTCCTTCTTCTACCCCCTCTAAACTCCCTTCAATTACCCCTTCTCCTTCTATGAGACCTTCTCCCTCTGTTACCGAACCTTCGCCTTCTGTTCCCGAGCCTTCGCCTTCTTGAACTTCGGGCTGAACATTTACTGTTATAGGTCCATACGATTTAACCACATAATTATTGGGGTCGTTTTCACAGTAATAACACATATAAGTTCCCGAATCTTCTAAGGTCAATCCTTCAATATTCACGGTTCGTTTTGACGTTCCTTTGATGCGTTCGTTAGCTGTTAGCAAAACACCGTCCTTATACCACTCATAGGTTGTCAAATATACATGAAGTAGTTCTGGAACATATAAACGGAGATTTGTTCCTTCGTTTACTGTAAAATTTCTTGGAGGTGGGAATTGTGGAGGTTTTACGTTCGGGTCAAGAGCCGAATTTACAAAGGCTTGCTTGCCATCACATTCAAAGTAAAGATATTCCTGAGCATTGGTAAATCCATCTTTATCGGCATCGGCAAACTCAGATGGAGATAATATGCCATTCCCATTAATATCTTTTGCTCCTAAGTAATTCGTCAACAACTGATAATTTTTTGAATCTATAGGTGTGAATGTCAAACCGGGTAAAAACTGAGAAACACTTTCTGATGTAAGTGCTACGGAAGCGGCAGAAATAGTACCCACTGTATTCATCTCACCGAAAGTTAAATAAGCACAGAAAAGAGAATCTAACCCTGCAAACACTCTCAAAACCATATTGTCATGCTCGGGAGTAATTGCTCCACCTAAATCATTACGAATACGAGCAAGATTCTGCGTCCATGCATTTGCAACTAATGTATGAGATATACCACCGTTAGCACTTAAATCAATACTATCATCTTTTATACAGCGTTCTAATAGAGCAAATTCATAACTATCGAGCATGCCATTTCCTTTGATATATAATGATTCTGGGTCAACATCTTCATCATTTAACAATTGCTGGACTAATGGGAATAAATTCCCATTTATATCCAATTTGTCTTCATCAAAAGAAACAGCAAAATTGATAAAAGGAAGATAGGGTTTGGTTAAGACAGATAAATATTTTTGAACCTGCTCAAAATTATCTTCTTCAGGCTTCATTAAATCCGCAAAGGCAAAAGGACCGTAATACGTAAATTTCCCGTTGTCCGTCCATGTCGGAGTATTGGGTCCTCCGAGAGGTGTTCCTTCAGAATCTACAATGCTATCATCATCTAAAACATGAATATGGACAACCTCTGTCAGGGTGCCTTTTTTCGGGTTTAAGTTAGGGTTCAAGTCAACAGTAACTGTATAAGTTTTACTATAACCTGAATCAGGAACTATAGAGATAATTTGAGCCTGACTAATATCTAAACTTTTTCCACCTACTTCTATTTCTGCGGTTGCTATTTCAAAATCTGTTGGGTCAACACCTGTCACCTCTTTCGAGAATATAACTTCAAACTGATATGTCTCTCCTTTTTCATTATGTACGGGGTGAATTCCAAAAACTTTGGGATAATCAAGCCAGTATTTTATAACACGGTCAACCATTCTCCGTGCCATGAAATAATATCCCTCTTCGGTTAAGTGCATATTTCTATCTAACAAGGAATGAAGTGGGTTAAAATATTCAGGGAAACCTGGCACATTTAATTCATTGCTGTTCTCATCTGTCCAAGGGAAAGTCCAAACATCATACGGGTCGGGAAGTCTCAGAGGAGGATAATCATCTGGGGAGAAACCAGGCTTTACATAACCTGCAGGATAAACCAACTGTTCTGTTCCCCAAATTGGGTCATTATCGGAATCAACCTCATATTCAAAAACACCATACATAAATTGCATAAGCCCATAGTTACTAATAAAGTGGACGCGGTCCCCTTTACGGTCTGCTAACCTTTGCTTATAAATATCCAGAACCATAATTCCTAACTGCTGGGTTAACAAATCGCATTCACTTCGTTTTGTATCGCCACCGAAATCGTAAGAAGTCAGTAAAACACGAATGTCAGGGCGAACAGATAAAATAAGGTCAATCAGATTATCCATATCTTGATTGACTATCTTATTTGCAAGAATTTCATTCTTATTATCTGGATGCCCTGGACATTGAAATCTCAATTCTCTATACGGGTCATCTGGTAATACAAATTCGGTTCCATAAAGGGCATCATTACCACCTAAGGAGATGACAACAATATCTATTGTTGGATAATCAGTTAGCATTTGCACAACCGCATTCCTAATCTGTTCTGCCGCAGGAAATTGTTCGACATTAACAAATTGGAATGTTTTTCCTCCTCCGACAACAGATTCATTAGCAACTTCACAGTATTCTTCATAACCTAATTCGACAAGGGCTTTCTGAAAAGAACGGAACCACCACATAAACATTCCCCAACTATCACCAACAATAGCAATTCGAGGAACTGGATTTGGTAGGTCGGACAGAGATTTTATATTAGAACTACTTGAAAAAACATTTGTAAAAGTTATTAATAACAAACAAATCCACAAAACTATAATTTTTTTCATAACAGTTCCTTTCATTCATTTTAATTAGATTATATATCCCAAAACTTTATTTCATTCATGTGATTTTGCGATTACTAAAAAACTTGAATTACTCTAATATAAATAATATCTATATAATAATAGCACATTATAAAGGAGAAGGGAAATTATGGATTTAAAGTTTAAAGATAAAGTAGTGCTTATTACAGGTGCTTCGGAAGGGATAGGCCGTGCTTTGGCAAAGGTATTTTCAAGAGAAGGTGCAAAAATAGTCATATCAGCCAGAAATGAGTTACGACTAAATGAATTGGCAGAGGAAGTTAAAAATGATAATAATTCAGTAAAAATTATTAAAGCAGATGTTTCCAAAAAGGATGATTGTTCGAATCTAATCTCTAAAACCATAGCCCATTTTGGCAAATTAGATATTCTTGTAAATAATGCGGGTAGAACAATGTGGTGTCAATTTGATGAGATTCAGGATTTAATGATACTAAAGGAAATTATGGAAACAAATTTTTATGGTTCTGTATATTGCACATACTATGCTCTCCCCTATTTATACAAAACGGGGGGACATATTGTAGCTATTTCCAGTGTTGCAGGCTTAACAGGTGTTCCCTGCAGAACGATTTATTTTGCAAGCAAACACGCAATGGTTGGCTTTTTTGATTCACTACGTGTTGAAGTAGAACCTAAGGGTGTTCATGTTACCATTGTTGCACCGGACTTTGTAAAATCGGAAATTCATAAAAGGGCATTGAAAGGAGATGGTTCATCTCTTGGGCAAACGCCAATGGTAGAATCAAAAATTATGACAGCAGAAGAATGTGCAGAATTAATTTTGAAAGCCATCTTAAAAAAACAGCGACTATTAATTACATCAAATAGAGGGAAAATAGGTAGATGGTTAAAAATGTTCTGCCCTTCTCTTGTAGATAGAATAGCGAGAAAAGCCATTGAGCAAAAACATTAATCTGTTTAACTAACACTCAAAATCGTAAATTAGCACCTTATTCCAAAAAGAACTGAATTCAGACAAAAAGTTTCTATGTATTTCATGGTTCTGGTAGGCATCATGTCCTTTTATATTACTAAAAATAACCACAAGTCCAAAGGTATAACTATCATCAATTACAGGACGTTTTGCAGTCTGGGCAGGCGTTCCAACATAGAGTTTGACTACACTTGGTATTTTTGATAGTTCTAATAATCCCTCGTAAAATGCTTGTTTTTTAGCCTCACATATATCTTCTTTTAACCAGAAATAAACACTATGAACTACCATTTTTTTATATCTCCTTCAATTGAAAATCTTAAATGATTAAAATACCAGAAAACAATAAATCCAAAAGCACCTGTTATATGCCATAAAGAATGCCAACCTATAAATGTAGGTTTAATGAAGTCATCACTTCCTGTGGCAAGTATTAATCCCAATAAAAAGATAACCACCAAAATTTTTAGGACATATTTTTGTTTTTGTGTGAATGTTTTTGAATAATAGGTCATAATAGAAACAGATAAAATTGCGTTTAATATTAATGCAACTTCTCCAAAAGTAAAACCACTTTTTTCACCTAATTTAAGAAATACACGTTCAGGTGGAGCAAATATTTCATATCCTAATTTAAAAACGACAAAGAAATTTATCACACTCAGAATTAAAACAAATCTTTTATAATGCATATTCTTAAAAAAATCTCCTGCCAAAGCTAATTCCAACGCCCAAACTAAAAGGATATTAGTAATAATATCTACAGAAGTCCACAATTGCTGTGTAGGATACATGTGATGAATAATAGTTGGAATAGCAGTTATAATGATTGTAAAATAGAAAAACAACCAGCGTAATGGTTGTTTGCCATCAAATAACCAAAAAAGAGTTACAATTATACCTGACCATAAAGTAGCAAAGGAAGTAACAACATTTGAAACATGAGCGTCATGTAAATACATATAGATTTCCTTATTCCAAATGGTTATAA
>ERZ795045.4353-NODE-4353-length-11490-cov-5.211893_pt1 | contig 11490 bp, 9 predicted proteins | sample MGYA00375129_ERZ795045 | MGnify/ENA primary metagenome ERZ795045 (study PRJEB30174, sample SAMN05720166) | activated sludge metagenome | isolation source: anaerobic digester from wastewater treatment plant | place: Japan | collected 2015-05-15 ... | reverse complement strand
GCAAGAAAAACCCCAAAGAAGCCTGTTGGTGTTGTATACTACTTTCGCCCTCCCGCTTTCCACAGAAGATGTCCAAAGTTCAGGGCATCCCACAATGTCGGCGAATTTGGGAAGCCTCAACCCCCACATGCACATGAGGGCTATGTCGTACGCTGTGGAATAGTGTCCAGGAGCGGATAGTCCGTGCGGGTTGGCGAAATGGGTGTTCTTCAAGCCCATGCTTGCTGCGCGGGCATTCATCAACGTCACGAAATCTTCTACCGATCCACCTACATGCTCCGCCACAGCCGTTGCGCCGTCATTTCCTGACCTCAGCATGGTAGCGCGGAGTAATTCCTCAAGCTTGTAATCTTGCCCAGGAACAAGGTTGAGTGTCGATCCGGGAACCTTGGCTGCATTCGGTGATACGCGCACGATATCAGCCAGATCGCCCCGTTCAATGGCGACTATGGCTGTCATGGCCTTGGTTATGCTCGCCTGTTCTCTTCGTTCATGTTCGTTTTTGGCATAGAGCACGATCCCGGTGGAGGCTTCGACTAGTATGGCGGCTCGGGCGCTCACCGCAGGTCCTTCGCGGAAAGCGCGGTGGTAGATGAGTTCGGGACGCCCAGGTGGGCTGAGGTATGGGGGCGACAGTGCGGGCACCTCAACGGGACAGGCTGTGCGCAGACAGACTCCGATGACCACCCCGATAACAAATGATGTTAAAACCTTGAAGGCTCTATAAGTGAGCAATTTGGCCCAGCGCCCCCGATCAGCCCAAGTTGACTGCCTTAATTCTTACGCCAAGCGAAGTCTAGCTAGAACGGAGGAGGTATGTCATTGGGTGTGTTAGGGCCTGCACCCGGGCCGTCAGTGATATAGGGATTATGAGGGCATTTGCGACATCGTTCCCGTGCTACATAGAGTTTGAGCTCGTCAGGGATGGTGACCTCGGGCATATCGCCTGTGATCATTGTTGTACGTCCCAACGACGTAACATGGATCACCGGTCGTTTCCCATAGGATGATCCGAGGTATCCCTCTGAAAGAAGCTGCTCGATTATCCCTTGGATCTGGGCGATTGTAAGATGGCCCAAGGCACCAAAATGCCTGACCTGTCTAATGTCGATTGTGCGAATCTGTTGTGATCTAGACCCCTTTAACAAGAGAGCTATCTTGGTGCGTCCGACAGGCTGAGGTATTGAGTCCACACATTCCAGCACGATGCAGGCAAGACGCTTGCCATTGAGCAACTCGTCACGCTCCGGCTGTGCCGCAACCACATCGTCACCTCCAGTATAAGTTATTGCACCAACAGATTACCATAGGTCCCTTTAGATGTCAACTGTATCCTATTTTGCGGTTATAGGCGTAGCAACTACAAACTGATTTGTTTCATAAAACCTCTTACCATCTCCAGATATTATAATTGGAGCAGGGTTCTCCCAGAACGATCCTGTCGCTTCCACTGAGAGCGGTGCGTCGGGCGGAAACGCCAATTGGAACTGGGCTTCGATCGGCTCTTCTCCCGATAACACGGTGCTGATTCGCACCATATCGCCATCTTCTTCAATAAGACAGCGGCGGTTGCTGGAGAGTACCGCCATCCCTTGAGGACCTACAATGCATATCTTAACGGAACGGATAGGGGCACTCGATAACAGCCTAACCCAGAGCGCGGGACCGTCCATCTCTGCAACGAGGCTCAGCCGCGGAGCACTGAATGAATATGGTATGAGATGCGAGGTGGATCTCGCGTCTATCTTTTCGGGGCCTCTCTCTCCAGAGCGCGAAACGACAGATATCCCCTTGATGTTGTCATTGCTTTCAAATACTAGGCTATGCCCTCCAAGTCCGTCCACTACATGCGTAACCAATACTGGCTGGGGCCTTCTCGAATTATAGCTGGGGTACAAAAACAGGCTGGCGGTCAATATCAAAGCCAACACACCCAGAATCCACATGAAAGTCTTGCGAGCGGAGGGCCTCCTCTTCCTGCTTTCTGGAACTGAACCTGGAGCAACTCGGTACTCTCGTAGCGTCGTGCCGGGGGCAATGTCGTAGAACAGGTTGCCAGGGGAATAGAAGGTCCCTCTCCTTCCCCTCGGTTCCGTTGCCAGGACGAGTATGGCGATTGCATATGGCAGCGCGAGCGCCGCAACGAGAAGGCAGAGGAATATGGGAACCAACAAGAGGTCCGCAATAATCCGGTTTCCCACGCCAACAACGGCCTTGCACCCAAGCCACACTACGGGCACCGGAGCAAGGCAAGCAAAGATCTTCCTTGCCGTTCCTTCCGGAAACAAGAGAGCAAGCGACGTAAAGATGAGCCCGAGAGAGAACGGGAAAGACCCGGCCCGTAGGATAGGCACGGAAAGGCAAACCAAGGCTGTCTGTATAATCATGGCAAGGCGAAGCATCGGGGCGCGAAGAGGCTCTCGTACACCAGTACCTGTAAGGGATAGTATGAGAATTGCGAAGAAGAGTGCCCACACTGCGCCAGCGAGAATGTAGGGAGCGGGATATGCGGTCCACGGCCGCTCGACGCCTCGCACTGCTTCAACCACGACAGACGGAAGAAAGGCGGTCCAAAGAACCACAGTCATTACCGCATAAACCGCCAGCGCCATTCCCACGGCCTTGACTGTCCCGGCAGATCTTACTCTGGAAAGCTCATCATATAGCATGCTGTTGCTATATGCGATGCAAGCAATCCCAATCACGACTGCTGCAGCCGCCACGATCACACTGTTTATGTAGGAGACTGAGATAATATCCCCGAATACTCTTAGGGAGATATAGGTCCCAGTGGGCTTCCCAATTCTGTAGGCGGAGGCTGCCCAATCTGCAGCAGCCACTACAGCATCTGCAGCCATGGCCACTCTCGCACCGCTCACTTCAGCAGCAACATCCAAGTATGGGTCGAGTGAATTGCCTGAGTAATACGGGAGCGAACGCGCAGTGGTAATGGTTACAGCCGGAACGCCTGCCACCAGGAAAGGTGAGTGGTCAGTGTGCACCTGCGGCATCATGGCTATGGTCGTGTCGAACCCTACCGGCTTTCCAGTGGAATCGGCCACGGCATCCACCAGCCGCTCAAATGCCTTGGGGGCTAACGCCCGGGGCCCTCCCCATGGTATAAGGCGCACCGAATCTCCACGGCCTACTGCATCTATGTTGATCATGATCGCAACGTTGCGGGGATCGATGGGGCCGGCGGCTGTGCCTTCGGTAAATGCCTTCGACCCGGCCCGCCCCATCTCGTTGGATCCGAATGCCACAAAAGCAACTTGCGAGCGGCCAGTCAGCCGGCCAGATAGGAGCCTTGCCGACTCCAGCATGGCGGCGAGTCCAGAACCGTTATGGTCGGCACCGGTTGAATCCATTCCATAAGTGTCAAGTGATGCTCCGATCAGGATCAGCTTCGAATCAGGCTTGGCCGAAGGTGCAACGGCTATGACGTTTTCAGATACTGAAACCCCGTCCGCAGTCTCGCGTGAAAATGGGACTCTTGTCACGGTGTACCCATACCCTTCCAATGTATCTGCAACATAGTCCGCGGCTGCGGTCTCCCTCATCGTACCGGTTGGCCTCGGACCGATCTCGAGCGAAAGCTTCTGCACATGCATTCCCGCCAAAACAGCGCTCGCCCTCTCCCGGGCAGGGCTGCCCGCGACAACGCCCAGCGGGATCAGCATCATTGCTGCTAGCAAAGCAATCGCTGAAACAAGCCACCTGAGGCGGCCTATATGACAACGACTTCCTCTACGTCTCAACGGTCATGTTCCACCTCTATTCTGCCGGTTCCGATCGTGAAAACCACGTGTATCACACGGGACGCAGTTTCGTAGTTTGCGGAAACCCATCTTCGCCCCGTACCGAACTCCGTGTCATGCCCGCGTCCATCTCTTCTTAGGCCGATCCGGGATTCAATGTTTCGCCTGGTTTTCGCAAGGACCACAGGGTCGACTGCGATATCAGCTGCATCCGGATTTCCTGAAAAGTCTGCGCGAGCTGTGCCGGATCCCACTTTTTCCCGTGCTCTATCTATTCCCGAATTGCCTAGCCAGGAGATATCGGCCTCTTTTGGTCAAAAGCCCGCGAGTTGTCTCAAGCCCTGTCCGGTAAAGGAGAACACGAACTTTCCACTTACGACTCGAACTTCAACGTCGCGCACGTCAAGTCCTTCAATGATTCCATCGACACTGCCGAAGCCAACCTTGATGTCGAAGAAGTAGTCAGAGCAGGTCACCTACGGCGATTTCGTATTCATCTTTTCACGGCACGACGGTCTATTCGCTGGCGACCAATAACCGGCCTTGGCTGCAAGCATGTTCCGGCCGTGTTCAGCCATGATCTTCATGCTTCCCGAATCTATGTCCATTTTGAGATTGAGTTCCTCATGGTTGAGGTCTCTTTGCATGACAACAAACGCTTTGTGCGTGAGGTTGCCGTCTGTATCCACAACTTGCTGGGCGTCAGGGGCCGTGGCAAGAACCAAAAATACGCCGGCGAGTGGCAGAAGGGCTGTGCCAATGGCAACGCTCATTTTTCTGTTTCTGGCAATCCTGTATATTCAGCAGAAGAAGAACCCCGGCCAATCGATTTTCACGCCATTCTCCTCCTCGCCGGTACACTCCATCGGTTCTCCAAGTTTTCTTCGTTCTGCCGTACACATGGACCCAATTTGGCATAGGCTAAGTGTGACCTGGTTATTGGAGGGAATCAGATTATGGCCACTGTAGCCCAGGTGAGGCGCATGTTTGCCGGAGGCAATACGTCCGGCGGTTTTCGCTCCTTCTATGACAACATAATAGGACAAGATGCTACCAGAACCATAGTCCTAAAAGGAGGCCCCGGAGTCGGAAAATCGACTCTGATGAAGTACATTGCCGAACACATGGCCGATCTCGGTTACGATGTCGAGCTCTTTCACTGCTCCTCGGATCCGTCTTCTCTGGACGGCGTGGTTATGCCGGGAATCGGTGTCGCGCTCATGGATGGGACCGCCCCTCACATGGTGGATCCCCGTTTTCCAGGGGCTGTAGACGAAATTCTGTATCTGGGAGACTACTGGAACGAATCTGCGATGCGTGCCAAGAAGGACGAGATAATAAACTGCTCCAAAGATGCATCCCGCCACTTTCAGCGCGCCTACAGGTTCCTCCGGACTGCAGGGGACGTGCTAGATGACTGGAGCGACGCAAATGCTGAAGCGCTTGATGCAGGTGCCGCCAACAAGCTCTGCCACCAGATAATCGTGGACGTTTTCGGACAGACGAGCGTGGCTGACCACCCCGGCAAGAAACGCAGCCTCTTTGCATCGGCGATAACACCCGACGGCTTCGTCAACTACCTCGACACGGTGGTAGCAGGCTGCTTGAGGCGGTTTGTCATCCACGGAGGCCCTGGATCCGGAAAATCTACCCTCATCGGGCACGTAGCCGACCACGCGATCCGTTCAGGGCTAGATGTGGAGCTTTTCCATTGTTCGCTCAACCCCGAAAGTCTCGAGCACCTTGTGATACCTGCTATCAAGACAGCACTGATCACGTCTGTCGAACCGCACGTGTGGACCCCTCGCAAAGACGACATCGTCATAGACATGGAGCAATGTCTCGATCGAACAGTCGTAGAACGCAACGCAAGGATAGTGGATTACGACCGCAGCCTAATGCAAGAGGCGATGGACCGAGCAATATTCTTCCTCGGCCAGGCGCGGGACGCGCACCGTTTTCTGGAATCCCTATACACTCCCAACATCGATTTTGATGCTGTCAAAGGGCTAAGGGAACGAACTCTCAATAGAATCCTCGAGTATGCAAGTGAATCTCGCCAGGTTGCCCCGGAGCGCGGGAACTGAACAGGTCCCAACAGTTCACTGCGGAATCCTGGAATGTGCGCTACCTGTTGTTGGGGTATTAGTTGCCTAATGAAAGCCGAGATAATTTCTATAGCACTACCTCTACAACATCCCTGTCGATCCGTCTTATGGTCTCCGTTATCTTGTCAGCCAGAGCGAGGTCGTCTTTGCACGCTGCCCGCACTTGTCGGAGAAGGTCGATGGCCCGCCGGAAACTGGAGACTACGTCGCCTTCGGCATAACTTGAACCCTTCATCAAGTCAGCGAAGTCCTCGCCCTGGCTCCATCTGTAAGCAAGCGGGGCAAGGCCGGTGAAAAACTGGAGTGAGCTTGTGCCTACAAAGCTCTCTTCAACAACCTCTATAGCTTCGGCTACTTCACGGATTCGGGCAAGATCGAACGGGACTGACTTCGCAGCGAACTCTCCGCGCCGCGGCTCATAATCGATGCAAACCGCCAATGCAGCGATTTGGTCTATGTCGAACTCGTGAAAGACGCCTGCAAAAATCAGCTCAGTCACAAGGAGTTCCTGCGTGTGTATTTCGCGGCATATTTCCCCCCTAGGCAAAAGAACGCCGTCTTGCACGTAACTGAGTCTTTCAAGGAGTGCCTGTTTCCTTCTGAACTCGTGCACATACCTTTCCTCGCTACCTAGCCTACGCATGCGCTCGTATAGATTCTCCATGCGGCCGACTACGACTCCCCTCTTAGACAGCAGTTTTCGGCAGGCCTTCCTCCGAGCGACCTCGCATTCGCGGGTATCCAGTGAACCGAGCTCAGCTCGGATCTCGTCCATTTCAACTCTGAGCGCAGCGCGTTTGCCGCGGCTTCTTTTCCTTTTGGAGGCTCTCTTCAGTTGAACCCGGGTCTCCGCGAGACGGGAACGGAGTTTTCCGGCGTAGAGCGGACATCCCGGTTTGTCCAGAAGCTCGCACGCTTCCGCGATGATCTCGGATTCCATTGCTCGCGCAGAGCTCAAGGCCTCCTCTATTTCCAACCTCTCGGCATCCCTCTGATAGCTGGCGAAGTTCTGCTTCAAGACTTTGCGTATTTCCTCCGGCGACCGGGTCGCGATCAGGTTGACGACGGTGTTGTATGATATGGTAAATCGGCTCACCAAAGGCTCGACGCTTCGTTCATCAGTGCTGGGATATTCTTCGGGACGGAAATAGTTGAGGTCCACGAGTATGTACACGTAGCCTTCAGGGTCTATGCCCCTCCTGCCCGCGCGCCCCGCCATCTGGAAGTATTCCTGGGCGCTCATGGGCGCGAAATCGACGCCGTTGAACTTGCGGACTCCGTCAAAGCACACAGTTTTCACAGGGAAGTTGATGCCCACGGCAAAGGTCTCAGTAGCGTAGAGAACCTGCACCATCCTGCGCTCGAAGAGGTCTTCAACGATCTCTTTGAGGACCGGCAAAAGCCCGGCGTGATGGTATGCGATCCCCCTACCCAGTATTCGGCGCATCTTCTTAACGCTCGGCATCGACTCGATATTCATTCCTTCGATTCTCTCATCGAAAAAGGAAAGGACTTCTTTTCGTTCGGCAAAGCTCAAGTAATTTGCCGTTCTTGCCAGTTCTTCGGCTTTTTCCTCACACTGTCTCCGGCTGAAGACGAAGTAAAGGCATGGCAACTTCTGTTCCTCCGTGAGATAATTCACGAGGTCGACATGGGTTGTCGTCTGGTATCTCGGGCCCGCCCCAGCCGCCAAAGCTTCGGCCTCTTCGATTTCCCGGTCTCGTTCGGCCTTGTACTGCCTCATCTCCTTCAATGTGCATGCGCCGCGCGATTTCTCGTACACAAAGTGTCTCAGGGGAACTACGCGCTTAAAATGGCGGACTACTGCCACATCATGTCCCTTTATCTCCCGCATCCAGCAGGCCAGCTCGCCTGCGTTGGGTATGGTTGCAGAGAGCCCGAGGAGCCTCATCTGCTCCGGCATGAATATAATCGACTCCTCCCACACCGTGCCACGGTCCTCATCGGAGATGAAGTGTATTTCGTCGAATATTACGTGGGAGACGCCGTCTAAGGCGTGGGGACTCAAATGGAGCATGTTCCGGAAGATCTCCGTGGTCATGATCAGTATCTGGGCCGATGAGTTGATGACGACGTCGCCCGTTATGATCCCGACGTTCTCCTCGCCCAAAAGCCGTTTGAACTCCTTGAATTTCTGGTTCGACAAGGCCTTGATGGGCGCAGTATATATCACTCTGCTCTTTTCGTTGTACATACGCTCGATGAGATAGTCGGCCACCAATGTTTTGCCGACGCCTGTAGGAGCAGAAACGAGGACGGATCTTCCGGCCTCAAGATGCCTGATGGCTTCCTGCTGGAAGGGATCGAGCTTCAATCCCCTGTATTCTACGGGCACAGCAGCGCGCTCCTCCTCGGAAACAGGGAATTCGATATCCGGCGCAAAAGCCGCCACAGAACGCGACAATTCCTTTTTGCGTCGATGTTCCGAGCCATGCTGTGTCGGCCTTTTGGCATTGCCGGGGCCGTGCAAGTCCGAAGATTTCCTTGAACGGCTCTTCGCCGGGCCCGGCTGTTGCTTCTGCCTAGCCGTCGGCGCGCCCGCTCCGCCGCGTCTCTTGCGCGACGACTCCTTGTTGCGTGCCTTGGAATGTTTTCGATCCTGCATTAATTTATCACCTCAGTAGAGACAACGCGGACCCGAGTCCGCTCTGCTTTGAAAGGCAAGCCCTGGCTGCCATCTTGAGTATACAGGTTCTCGGTGCCTGGGACAATTCAGTCGGCGATATTCGAAAGCGGTCGCACCGCCCAGCCCGGCCTATATGGTTTAGTACAGCCCCATGCCAGCCCCAACTATTCAAGGCATCGCAATCGAGGCGCGTTTCGCGGAGGCTCGGAGACAATCCTATTCGCCTGCAGAAAAACCCGGAGCCTCTTCTGAAAAATTGCTATAGGAAAAGCCGATGCGGAATTGGAGGTAGTGATTATGGACCCGAGGGTGTGGGAGCTGGCAAAGATTCTTGTAGACTACTCAGTCAGTGTCCAAGATGGCGATGTGGTGATAATCAGCGCGGATCTCGACGGTTCGCAGCTGATGGATGCGGTGTACAGAAGAGTCCTCCAACGGGGAGGACATCCTAGGTTCAAAGTCTCCATGCCCGAGGTGACGCGGATTCTCTATGAGAAAGCATCACAAGAGCAGTTGGCCACTTTGCTCCCGATCGACCTCGCGGAATATGAGGCATCGGATTGCCTGATAAGCATATCCGAGACTGCGAATGTGAGCCCTGCCAAAATGGGGGTTAGGCGCCGAGCCGTACAGCCTGTCTCCGATTGGTTGATGAAGAGCAGTGTGAGGTGGTGCTGCTGCAACTTCCCATGCAATACACTGGCTCAAAAGGCCGAGATGTCGCTAGGGGAGTACGAGGATTTCGTCTTCGGAGCTACAAACGTGGACTGGCCCGAGATTATCGAAGCGCCAAGTGGCGGCCGCAAAGAAGCGACTGATCTACGGTTCTCCATAGCCGACAGGCCGGGCATCAAGTGCGACGGACATTACAATATGCCCGATGGCGAGGTCTTCTTTCCCCTGTGGAGGATTGAGCGGAAGGCCGGTGCTGAGAAGAACGAGGAGTTTCTCATGGAGATGCTCGATACCGACCCGGGAGCGAGGTACATAGGGGAATTCGGGATCGGGTCGAACATGGGGATAACCAAGTTCACCCGGGACATTCTCTTCTGGGATATGATCGCAGACCTTCGAAAGGGCGGCGAGATCCAGTTGGATGGGGTGCCCGTCCAACGAAATGGGACATTCCTGAAGTAGGATCCTTCAGTCAGCACTGCCCCCTCAAGCATGCCGAAGCCAAATCGCAGCGTTCTGATGGGATAAGATGCTTCTTTTTTGCCTAACGCCAAAAGGCCCATATTGGAGTTATTTTCGCCAAATACCGATAACGGGACACGCAAGTTGGCAGACTCTGCGCCTTGAACAAAACGCGTCTTTGGCTGCAATCTTCATCACATGCGTCCCCCCGCAAGCCCGATGTTAGCGCGACTATTGCCGCCAATTAAACCACGACACTCATTGCCAAGCAACTCTTCTCAATTGCGTAGGCCAACCTGAACAGCAGCATCTTGCAGTACCCGGGCGGATTTCTCAAAGTTCTCACATTCATCCTCTGTGAGGGGGATGTGGAGGAAACGGTCGACACCCGAGCGATTAATCACCGCGGGCAATGAAAGACATATGTCGCGGGCGCCGCAAAATCCATCTATGAGGCAAGAGACAGTCATAACAGCACTCTCATCGCGGAGTATGGCGCGGGTGACTGCGGTGAGGGCCAAGGCTATTGCATAGTACGTGGCGCCTTTTCGCTCTATAACTTCATATGCTGCATCGCGCACTTCCTCAAAGATTCGGGTTCTGATGGAGCTGTCGCATGCCCTCCCGCACACAGGGCAATACTCGTCCAGACGCAAGCCTGCAATGTTTGCGGTGCTCCAAAGAGGCACTTCTGAGTCTCCGTGCTCGCCGATGATGTATGCATGAACATTTCCAGGCGCGACCTTGCAATGCTCGCCGATGAGTTGCCTCAACCTGGCGCTGTCAAGAAGGGTGCCAGAACCTATGACTCGACTAGCAGGAAACCCCGACATCACGATCGCGGCATACGCCATGAGATCGACTGGGTTGGTGACGACGAGCATTATCGAATCCGGACTGGCGGCAGCAGCCTTGGGCACTATGTCCCGGAAAACCTCCACGTTGCGTTTGGCGAGGTCGAGCCTGGTCTCTCCCGGTTTCTGCGCCGCTCCGGCAGTTATCACCACAATGTCCGAATTGGAGGTGGCCTCCCAGTCTCCGCTCCTTATGCGGACAGGAGGCGCAAAAGGAGCGCCATGCGAAAGATCCATGGCTTCGCCCTCCGCCCGCTGGACGCAGGCGTCCAGCAGGACTATCTCTGACGCTGCCCCGCTAAGCATCAAAGTATATGCATAAGTCGACCCTACAAGGCCAGCGCCGATCACAGAGACTTTATTCCGCCGCCTAGTGTGGATAAGGTGTTTCATTGCGAACTCGCTCCTTCGATGTGCTCATGAATATGCTCCCCAGAGAAGCGAGTAAGCAAACGCCCTCCCCGCCTGAAGTGGAAAGGGCGTCTTGTCAACAACTTATGCAGCCTGTCAACTCAGTTAATCGGCGGCTACTTGTGCTTCTGCATTACAATGGGCCTCTCCATAATGCAGTGGGCGCCTCGCTTTGCTATTGGAAAGTCAATCGGCCCCGCATCAGCGTATCCATCCATCTTCGCCGTCACTTTGTACATATCGCACTTAACTTTGACCGGAGTAAACCAATATCCATTTTCGTCAGTATCACAGTTCAAGCTGTAATCGGGGTTGGAAGCTGATGTGAGTGTTACTATCGCGCCGCAAATAGGAACCTGAATGACCTGCCCCTCGCTGCCCTCTGCGCACTCAACGACACGACCACTGGCAGTTGCCCACCCTCCGAAGTACAGAGTGCATCCGGTCAAGCATGTGCACATCAGAACAATAGCTGCACCGAGCAAAGCACGCTTCATCTGCCATTCCTCCATTTAGGGCCTATGCGCAAGATTTCGTCATAAGGAGCCATTTTTGATGTAACGGAAGCCCACGAT
>ERZ795045.4349-NODE-4349-length-11500-cov-4.508170_pt1 | contig 11500 bp, 9 predicted proteins | sample MGYA00375129_ERZ795045 | MGnify/ENA primary metagenome ERZ795045 (study PRJEB30174, sample SAMN05720166) | activated sludge metagenome | isolation source: anaerobic digester from wastewater treatment plant | place: Japan | collected 2015-05-15 ... | reverse complement strand
GGGGGCTCTTTTTTGTTCGTCCCTGGAAGACATCATTTAGAAAATCAGCATTTTTAAAAGTTAATGTAGCGGGATAACCCTTGAATTGTCCCCGGTAAGCGGTAACGCGGCCTTCCTCGAATACCAGGGTAGTGGAAGGATCACCTCCCGATAGACGGAACTGAAGAGCGAAATTCCATCCGGCAATCGCTTCGCCAACCACCGGGTCGTAGGCGGCAACATCCTCGAGCAGGGGGAGGATCGCCCCCAAATGCAATCGGGCCAGCACCATGGATTGGTCCCGGTTCAAAAACGTCACCTCTTTTCTTAAAATATGCAGACATATATAGAAATACCTTTAAATATCATATTCGTGAATTGCAACATAATTCCTGCCACGCATGCGGATGTAGGAAATTGAGGTAAAGATTGAAAAAAACCAGGATGAACCTGAGTATCTCTATCCTTTAAATTCACCTTATTCCCTCCGACCTCCGACTTCCGGCCTCCGGCCTCTATTTAAGCAGGCGGCGCAGCTGCATCATGGCCGTATAGTTGGGCAGTATGATCAACTTCTCGCCGGGCGCCGTCGCGGCGAGCGCCTTTTGCAGCGCCCTTCGCAGAACCGGCTCCACGATCATCTTTGCCCCATCGAATCCCGCTTTTTTCAGCCGCCGGGCCACGTCAACGGCCCGCGTTCCGGAAAGAACCATACTGCCCGTGCGAAAGCGGAGCCCGGCCAGCTGCTCGAAATCTGTTTCCCAAAGCCAGGATATATCCCTGCCGTCGGCGGGACGGTCGTTGATAGCGATGAGAAAATGTATCCGGGAATCGCCTCTTCCCTGGAGCAGGGTGCGAAACACCTCTCCGGCGCCGGCCGGGTTTTTGATCAAAGCAATGAGCAGGTCCTTGTTGCCCAGGCGGCGCCGCTCCATCCTGCCGGAGGGCGGGGCGGCGGCGGCAAAGGCATCTCTGATGGCGGCCTCCGGCATGTCCAGGGCAGTGGCTGCTGCTGCGGCGGCAAGGGCATTGTAGAGGTTGTAGATTCCGGGCAGAGGCAGCGCCGCTTGCAGCAGTTTCCCGCGCAGGCTCAGCGTTGCCAGGGCGCCTCCTTCCGGCGCGGTTTCGAAACGGCGCAACTTGAATTCCGGTTCAGGCCGCATAAAACCGCAGTTGGCACAGCGGTAGCGGCCCAGGTGAGCATAGTAAAGATCGGTGTAGATGAGATCGCGGTGGCAGCGGGGGCAGGGAAATCCTCTCTCCGGAAAGACCCGGGTGATGGAACCGCGGGGCAGATCGAACCCGTAGTAAATTGTCTTCCTGCCGCCGCTGTCGATGCCGGCTAGCAGGGGGTCGTCGGCATTTAAAAAAACAGCGGCCCCGGGAGACATAGCCTGCACACCCCTGCTTATCGCATCCTGCACCTGCTGCACCCCTCCAAAGCGGTCCAGCTGATCCCGAAAAATATTGGTTACCACGGCGCCGCGCGGCTGCATGTCCTTGGAAATTGCCGGAAAGGCCCCTTCGTCCATCTCCATAACAGCGATATCGCCGGGCAGCCCTTCTTTCCAGGCGCCGGTTTCGATCAGGGTTGTAGCTACGCCCCAGGCCAGATTGGAGCCAGCCTTGTTGTGGACACAGCGCAGACCGCCCTGCCGGAAAATTGCCGCCAGCAGCGAGGCGGTGGTGGTTTTGCCGTTGGTTCCGGTAACGGCGATCGTTCCCATTGGCAGCTGCCCGGCCATAAAGGAGAGCAGCTGCGGTGATACTTTCAGGGCAACCCGCCCGGGCAGGGTCGTGCCGCCATGTTTAAGCAGCCTGGTGCCAACGATGAGCATTTTACCCAAAAAGAGGGCGCCATAGTCCCGCAAGCCTGCCCGGGGAGCGCCGCCTGAGCCGGAGCGCTTTCTAGCTGCCAAATTCACGAAACTCCTTCCCTTAACTTAAACAACTGTTTAACACTTCGACATGGTGAGATCCAATCCTGCTGCGATTGCCAATCATAGAGAATTATGGCCATTTCTGTTGTGATTATCCTATGCCTGGAAGGGGCAAAAGGCAACGGGGAAACGGGGCACCGGCAGGAGAAAAGAGCCCCGGTCTGCGCGCCGCAGAGAACCGGGGCTCTTTCAATGCAGCATAATTTATGATTAAATGGGATCGTCCCGATCGGCGATGCTTCTGACCATATCAGCGCGGGTGATAATGCCGGTAAGCTTGCCCTCGCGGTTCACTATGGGCACGCGGTTGATTTGACGCCGGCTCATTAACCTGGCTATTTCTATGAGAGGGGTTTCTTCGCTTGCAGTATAGACCTTTTTCTTCATCAATTTGCTGACCTTTGTCCTGGCCAGCAGGTCTATGCCCCGGCGGATAGAAGCCAGGTCGTTGATATCGGTATGGGGCGAGATCCAGCCGGAGGGATCAAACAGCGGAACAACATTCACCTTTTGCGAATAGTGAATGATATCCGTATTTGAGATAATACCGATGAGCATGTTTTGAGCATCGGTGACAGGCAGGCCGCTGATATTGTGCCTGTCCATCAAGTCGATCGCCTCTTGAAGGGTTTCATCCCCGGTGATGCTGATCACCTTGGTGGTCATGACGTCCCTGGCGGTTTTTGTCAAGATGATTCTCCTCCTCAGTTGTGTTAAAAAAACTCGAAGGCTCTATTCGCTAAATAGGGAAGGGTTTCCTGCCGGAGAAAAGAACCGGTCCATGTTGAATACATTTTAGAAGGCGGGTGTTGATCCTGTTTGCTGAAAAGCTGAAAGCGATAAGCGAAGTTGCCCGGGGCGCCAGGCCGGCCTCGCTCCTGCTCAAGGGAGGCCGGGTGGTCAACCTCTTTACCCGGGAAGTAAGAGATGCAGCCGTGGCTGTAGAAGGCTCTACGATTGCCGGAGTGGAAGCCGGGTATTCCAAAGGCCGCGAGGTAATTGACCTTGCGGGGGGTCTAATAATTCCAGGGCTGATCGATGCGCATATCCATCTTGAGAGCACCCTGCTTCTGCCGGCGCATTTCGCCGCCGTGGCGCTGCCGCATGGGACTACCGCAGTTATCGCCGATCCCCACGAGATCGCCAATGTCCTCGGAGAAGCGGGCATTACTTTCATGCTCCGGGCTACTGAACAGCTGCCCCTGGATTTTTATTTTATGGCCCCCTCCTGCGTCCCGGCGACAGAGATGGAAACAGCCGGGGGCGAAATTACCCCGGAGCAAGTGGAGCGGCTGCTGGATCAGCCGCGCATGCTCGGCCTTGCCGAGATGATGAATTACCCGGGGGTAATAGCCGGAGATGCGGCGGTGGCGGCGAAGATCGCCGCAGCGCACCGGCGGAAGAAGCCGGTTGACGGGCACATACCGGGCCTAGGCGGCCGCGATCTGCAGGCTTACCTGGGGGCCGGCATCTCTACGGATCACGAATGCGTCAGCGCGGCCGAGGCGCTGGAGAAGGTTGGCTGCGGGATGAAGGTGATCATTCGCGAAGGCTCCGCCGCCCGCAACCTGGCTGCCCTGCTGCCCGCCGTTAAGGCGGCCGGCAGCCGGCATTTCATGTTTGGCTCTGACGACAAGGAAGCAGCGGAACTTTTGTCGGCGGGCCATTTGGACGAAATCCTGCGCCGGGCGGTAGCGCTGGGCTGCGACCCGCTGGATGCGGTGGAAATGGCCACCCTGAACCCGGCGCGGCATTACGGGCTGGCCCGGCGCGGCGCAGTGGCCCCCGGCTACCGGGCTGACCTGGCTGTAGTTGACGATCTGCAGAGCTTTAACGTGCGGCTGGTGATTAAGGATGGGCGGGTGGCCGCCCGTGAGGGAAAGCCGGTTGCGAAAATAACCTCTCCTCCGGCCGATGAGGGCGTCATGCACACGATCAAGCTGCGGCGCCCGCTGCAGGCTGATGATTTCAAGTTCAAAGCCGGGCCCGGAGCCCTGCCGGTGATCGGCATAATCCCGGAGCAGATCATTACCGAGAAGCTGACGCTCGAGCCGCGGCGAGACGAAAGCGGCGCCGTGCTGGCCGACCCCGGGCGCGATATAATCAAGATCGCCGTGATCGAACGGCACCGGGGCAGCGGGCGGGCAGCCCTGGGCCTGGTCAAGGGGCTGGGCCTGCGCAGCGGGGCCATCGCCTCGAGCGTGGCTCATGATTCACACAATATCATCGTGGCCGGAGTGGAGGAGGCGGCCATGGCGGCGGCGGTTAATGAACTGGCGCGGGCCGGGGGCGGCTTTGTTGCCGTTGACGGGACCGCCATGGTGCGCTCCTTATTGCCACTGCCGGTAGCCGGCCTGATCTCGCCGGAACCCGCTGTAAAGGTGGCCGCAGCCATGGCCGAGGTTACCGCCGCCGCGCGCTCTCTTGGAACGGCGCCTCTTAATCCTTTTTTGACGCTCTCTTTCCTGGCCCTGCCGGTTATCCCGCATCTGAAGATAACCGACCGCGGCCTCTTCGACGTGAACAGCTTCAACTTCATCCAGTTCTCATAGTTAAGAGAGTAAAATGGCAAACTCTATTGACCGCTGATAAGAGGATTTCTGCATTGAAATTCCCCGGGGAGGGAGGCACAAGCATCTATCCTATCCTCCCCCCGGGGATGTGCGTGGGCAAGATTCTATGGGCACCTACTCAAGGTAATCGATTAACGCTTCTTCTTTCAACTTGGAGATTAACTCCTGCTTCAATACCGGAAGCTTATTCTCCTTGACCGCTTCCTTAACTTTATCCGCCACCTCTTCGTAGGTAACCTCCCGGCCTTCCTTGTGTTCCAGCTTCTCAATGACATGATAGCCGTAAGAGGTTTTTACCGGTGCGCTCCTCCCGCCAACCTCCAGGTTAAAAGCCGTCTCTTCGAACTCCTTTACCATTTCTCCACGGGGGAAGAAGCCGAGGTCGCCGCCCTGCTCTTTTGAGCCGGTATCTTTTGAGCTTTCCTTGGCAATCCCGGCAAAATCTTCTCCATTTTCAAGGCGGGAAATTATTTCCAGAGCCTCCTCCTCGGTATCAACAAGGATATGGCGTGCCCTGACCTGTTCGGGGATATCAAAATCTTCCCGGTTCTCTTCGAAATATTCCCGGGCTTCCGTTTCGGTTATCTCCAGATCGCCGGTAACGATCTTTTCCAGCATGATATTCACCCGAAAATTATTGCGGATAAAGTCCATGGGGATGCCGCGGCTTTCCAGGTCAAGCTTCAAATTTTCTTCGTTCCCCATGTAGTACTCTCCAACGATAATGTCAATTTCAGCATCGATCTCTTCATTACTGACCGAGATGCCGCGTTTTTTCCCCTCTTGCAGAATCAAACGTTCAACAATGAGATCGTCCAGGAACTCTTTCCCGTACTGCATATACATAATCGTGTAAAGCTCGCTGCGCTTAATCTTCTCACCGTTCACCACGGCCACGGCCGGGTCATGCTGCATGAAAATGATCAGCGCTACCGCTCCCACGATCACCAGGGCCAAAACCAGTAAAATGGCCTTTTGCGGCCCCGGCAACCCCTTTTGCCCTTCCTTATTGCTCATTTAAAAACCCCTTTTCTAGTCTTAATCTGGCATCAATTTTTTTAAGCAAGCTGCTCATTAAATTATAACACTGCCAAGGGAGCCGTCAACTTGAAGAAAATCCCGCGCTACAAATTTGCGGCAATGAGATGGGCCATGGCACATGCAGATTTTCAGGGGATAATCTTGTTTAAGGGAAACTCGACGATGCCCTCGGCCCCGGCTTCTTTTAATTCACAAATGAGCCGGCGCACCTTCTTATCATCAACAACGCTTTCCACCGCCACCCATTGATCCTCGCTGAGTGCAGAGATGGTGGGCTTGCGCAGAGCCGGCAGGAGAGCGATGATCCGGTCGAGGTTATCGCGGTGAACGTTCATCTTAAGCATCACCTTCTGCTCCGCCAGCAGCGCTCCTTTCAACAGGGTAACCATATGCTCCACTTTCTTCTTCTTCCAGGGGTCGCGCGAGCTGGCCGGATTCATAATTACCCGCGGCGTAGAAACGAGTATGGTTTCGATCTCGCGGAGGTTGTTGGCCTTCAAGGAGCGGCCCGTTTCGGTTAGTTCGGCGATGGCGTCAGCCAGAAGGGGCGGCTTTACCTCGGTAGCCCCCCAGGAGAAGATAACCGCGGCGGAAACCCCTTTACTCTGCAGGTAGCGCCTGGTGGTCTCAACCAGCTCGGTGGCAATCCTCTTTCCTTCCAGATCGGCAACTGTATTTATATCCGAGTCCCGCGGCACCGCCAGGACCAGGCGGACCGGGCGCAGGCCCCGTTTCGAGAAAGCAAGCTCGGCTATCTCTTCCACCTGAACCCCTGTTTCCACAATCCAGTCCTTGCCGGTGAGGCCAACATCAAGCACCTGCTCGGCGACATACTTGGGGATCTCCTGGGCCCTGATAAGGACGCATTCGATCTCTTCGTCATCAATGTACGGATAGTATGAACGTTCGCCGATACTGATATTGTAGCCGGCTTTCCTGAAGATCTCCATGGTTGATTCCTGCAAGCTCCCTGCGGGGAGACCCAATTTCAGCCTTTTCAACCCCACTCTTCCTTTCATCCACTCAATATAAAATATTTAGATTCAGGCTATCATTTTTAAAAGGAGCCGTCAACCTGCAGGAGAGATCCTTCGCTTCGCTCAGGATGACAAAGAAGTTCATGAAAGCTACCGTCCTTGCCAGTATCATATCCAGGCCGAGAAGCCAGTCATGATTTTCTGATGGCATCGCTCAGGCCGCTGATGCATTCGGCCAGGTGCTCCAGCTTTCCTTCAATGCGGACGAGCAGGTAGATGCTTACGGCAATGGGAAAGCCCCAGTTGCCCACAATAGTTACTATCTCTTCCACCGCTCCTGCCTCCTTCCTCCTTCTCTTTTTGCCGCCCGCACCGTGCGGCAGTTCAAGCATACGGCAGGCGGCCGCTATCCTCAACTGTCTGCCGGCAGCTCTTTGCCGGAGGAAAAGGCCATGCTACGGCGCAAGCCCTTGAAATCCTGCTCTGTTCAATGGCAAATCGGGACGGTTCGCCTCTCCGGCGGGCGGCGCTCCTTACAAACAAGGCATAAAGTAAAAAGGACGGGCCTGCAAGCATAGATCTGTTTTTAAGCAGCCCTGTCCCTGCCAGGCAAAGAGGCCTTAATTAGGGGCGATCTGTTTAAACAAGCAGGAACCGGCAGGTTTGGGAGCGAATGTTTAAAATGTATTGAATCTTCTGCCCAAAAAGGAGGTCGAACCTATGTCCGCCAGTGAAATGAGGCGGGCCAAACGCCACCTGGAAACTACCCGCAAGATGAAAGATATGCTGCCTCGTTTTTTTATGCGCACCCTTGAGAGGCGCTTCAGCAACGAGCCCCTGGCCTGGTGCATGGTCGGGGTGCCGCCGGAGCTGCTTAAAGCATTCAACCTGCTCTGGGAGTGGCCTGAAAACTTCGGCACCATCTGCGCCAGCCGCCTGGTCGCTCCCGACTTTATCAAGGCAGCCGAAGGGGACGGATACTCCCCGGAGCTGTGCACCTACGTGACCAATACAATGGGCTACTGCAAGATCTGGAAGGACAGCGGCGAACCGCCGGAAGCAAGCCCCATACCCGGCGGTATGGGCAACCCCTCCATGCTTCTGGGCTCGGGCTTTATCTGCGAGCCGCGCTACAAGTGGTTCCAGGCCATCGCCACCCGCTATCTTGACGTGCCCGTATACAGCAGCGACCCCCTGGCCCCGCCGTGGGATGTGGATCCCCATGATCCCCGCATCGCCGCCCATTACAAGGACCTGCTCCGGGAAGACCTGCAAGGCCAGGTGGAGTTCCTGGAGCAGCATACCGGGAAAAAGCTGGACCTGGACCTGCTCCGGGAAATCCTGGCTCTCTCCCACAAGGCCCTGGCCTACTGGCGCGATACTCTCTACCTGCGCAAGGCCATCCCCTGCCCCATGGGTTCTACCGATTACTTCTCGGCCATCATCCCGCAGATGTACATGGTCGGCGAAGAAGAGGCAGTCGATTTTTACCGGGAGATCTATCACGAGGTCAAGGACAGGGTTGAACGGAAGATCGGCATCGTCGAAGAGGAGAAATACCGCCTCATCTGGTTCGGGCTGCCGCCCTGGTTCAACCTCGGTTTCTTCAACTACCTGGAGTCGCTGGGGGCGGTGGTGGCCATTGAATCGACTTACAATGTGGGCAACTGGTTCGAGGTGGACCTGGACGACCCCCTGGAAGCCATCGTGGAGCGGACCTGGCGGCGCGCGGTGAAGATGCATGAATACGGCACCGAGGTCATGCCGGAGCTGTGCAACCCCGCCGTCTTCGGCGGTTTCGCCGGCAGCCGCATGCTCGAAGAGGCGGTTACAGAATACAGCCTCGACGGGGCGGTGATGCACCTGACCCGCTCCTGCCGCGCCGTCTCCTTCGGCGAAGTTCATACCCGCAACCGCCTTGCGGAACTCGGAGTCCCCTCGCTGATTTTTGAGAGCGACATGGCCGACCCCCGCCTCTGGTCGGACGCGCAGATCAAGACCAGGGTGCACGCCTTTATCGAGACGATGGCCGGCCGCAGCACGGCGAAAGGCTAAAAGCATGAGGGTTTTATTGATGATATTACAGAGGGAGAGATAAAAATGAAAGACATGCCTGTACTGGCCCGCGCGGCAGAATTGAACTCGCAAAAAGAGGAGCGCGTGCGCGAACTGCGGCGGGAAAGCGGCCGGCCGGTGATCGGCTATCTCTGCTGCTTTGCCCCGCCCGAGATGATCAGCGCCGCAGGGGCAATTCCTTACCGGATTACCGGCAGGCCCGGGGAGCCCACATCCGAAGCCGACGCTTACATGGAGCCGTACGGCTGCAGCTACGTCCGCAATGTCTTTACACAGGCCCTGAAAGGGAGGCTTGATTTCCTGGACGGACTGGTGATCTCGCACAGCTGCGACCTGGTGCAGCGGCTTTACGGGATCTGGACCTACTACCGCCCGCTGCCCTATTCCCGGCTTTTCAACGTCCCCCACCAGGTTACCCCCCAGGCAGAGCGTTTTTTTATGAGAGAGCTTGGTTTTTTCAAAGAAAGCCTGGAGCAGTTCACCGGGCAGGAAGTAACCGGGGAGAGGCTGGCAGAAGAGATAGCCCGGGCCAACCGCAGCCGGGCTCTGATCCGGGAGCTTTACCGGCTCAGGCAGGAAAATCCTCCCTTAATCAGGGGCAGCGAAATGCTGGAGCTCCTGCTGGCCGGCGGATGGCTCCCCCCGGAGGAGTTTCAGAAGCTGCTGAGCGACACCCTGGCCGGGATCAAAAATAGACCTGCGCAGGAACCCCCGCGCCCCCGGGTTCTCGTCTGGGGCAGCTTGCTCGACAACACCGCCTTCTACCGGATGATCGAAGAGGCGGGCGCCCATGTTGCCGCCGACGACACCTGCATCGGCTTCCGGCTTTTTGAAAAGGACATTCCGCCGGCGGATGATCCCATCGAAGCGCTAAAAAATCACTACTTTATCAATTTCCAGTGCCCGCGCACCGACCGCGGGCCGGGCAGGCCGCGCTTTGACTACCTTCTCGAAAGGGCGCGGGAATACAATGTTGACGGAGTCATCGGCTATATTATCTCTTTCTGCGATCCCCATAAATTTGACTACCCCGATTTAAGGGATTACCTTAAGGAAAGCGGATTTCCCATGCTGCTCATCGACGACAACTACAGCTTTGCCCCGGCCGGAGCCATCCAGACCAGGCTGCAGGCCTTCATCGAACTGTTAAAAAGCGGGGGTTCTTTTTCAGCCACCTAGCAACGCACGGCGGGGTTCCTCCGGGCTGGACCCTCAGGATAAACCTTCAAACTTCGTCATCAGGATGACAGAAATGGGGGCCTATCTAAAACATAAATACATGTATAGAGGGTTTCCACCCTCATGATGACAGGAGAGGGGTTCTGAAGCCAATCACCCCTTGTCACAAAACTGCAGTTATGAGAGAATAAGGACATTGAACCTGAAACGGATGCAGCTTTAAAACAAAAGGTGTGATTGAATGTGGCACTGATCGTCCAAAAATTCGGAGGCAGCTCTCTGGCAACACCGGAACATATCCGCCGCGTTGCCCGGATCATCGCTGAAACTAAAAATAGCGGCAACCAGGTGGTGGCAGTTGTCTCGGCCATGAGCGGCGAAACGGACCGCCTGCTGAAGCTGGCCCGCGAAATTTCGGAGGAGGCGCGGGAACGCGAGCTCGATGCCCTCGCCGCCACCGGCGAGCAGGCCAGCGCAGCCCTGATGGCAATGGCCCTGGAAGACCTGGGTGTTCCCGCCCGCTCTTTCCTGGGCCTGCAACTGCCCCTGCTGACTGATGAGCAGCATACCCGGGCGCGCATCATAAAATTGCCAACGGAGCGGTTGAAAAAAACCCTGGACCAGGATATTGTCCCCGTGGTCGCCGGCTTCCAGGGTGTCAACGCCAACGGCGACATTACCACCCTTGGCCGCGGCGGCTCCGACACCACCGCGGTAGCCCTGGCTGCGGCGCTTAAGGCCGATGCCTGTGAGATTCACAGCGATGTTGACGGTGTCTACACCGCCGACCCGGCGATATGCCCGCAGGCCCGCCACCTGCGCCGGATCACCTACGGCGAGATGCTCGAGATGGCCGACATGGGCGCCAAGATACTGCAGATTCGCTCCGTGGAGCTGGCCCGGAAATTTAAAGTCCCCCTGCTAATTAAATCATCTTTCGGCAGTGACAAGTGCACCTGGATCGTCGAGGAGGAGATAAACATGGAAAGCGCTGTCATCAGCGGGATCATTCTCAGCCGCAACGAGGCCAAGTTGTCGGTTATCCGGGTTCCGGACCGCCCGGGCGTGGCCTACCGTATTCTCGCCCCGCTGGCGGAAGCGGCTATAAATGTGGACATGATCATTCAGAACGCCAGCATCGACAGGTGTACCGACTTTACCTTCACCGTGCCCAAGACTGATCTTAAAAAAACCCGGGAACTGGTGGAACAGGTTATCACGGAAATCGGCGCCCAGGAACTCCGCACCGACGACGACATCGCCAAGGTATCGGCTGTCGGCCTGGGAATTAAGAATTGTCCCGGCGTTGCCGCGCGGATGTTCAAGGCGCTGGCCGGGGAGGGAATCAATATCCAGATGATCAGCACATCTGATATCCGCATTTCCTGTGTCATCGAGGCCAAGTACGGCGAGCTGGCCGTGCGGGTGCTTCATGATGCCTTTGAGTTGGAAAAAAGGAACAACGAGCGCACAAATAACTTTTCCCAATAATCCTAATAAACTGCCACCGGATTCTCGTCATCAATTACGGCCAGGTTCTCGGAAAGAAGCCGGCGGATATTCTTCGGCAGGCGGAAAAGACCTTCGTGCGTCTCTCCGTCATAAAATTTAAGCTGGTCCGCCAGCGCTTTCAGCCGTTGATCCACCTTTTCGCGATCCAGCGCCAGGGGGTCATGGAGGTCGGAGGCGATAATAAAGCTCCATTCGCTGTCAAAAGAAGGAATATGTGTATGAT
>ERZ795045.4336-NODE-4336-length-11518-cov-5.167321_pt1 | contig 11518 bp, 6 predicted proteins | sample MGYA00375129_ERZ795045 | MGnify/ENA primary metagenome ERZ795045 (study PRJEB30174, sample SAMN05720166) | activated sludge metagenome | isolation source: anaerobic digester from wastewater treatment plant | place: Japan | collected 2015-05-15 ... | reverse complement strand
GACGTGGACGGCAGGGTTCAATACCGGGGTACGAGCAGGTCTTTCGACGTGGTCCCAGGCAGGGTCAACGACGCGGGGACCATCACCCCCCTGCCCGTCAACTCGCCGCCCGTCTTCGAGCAGATCGCCCCCATCAGCGCCGCATACGGCACGCTCGTGACCTTCACCGTGCACGCGAGCGACCCGGACGGCGACCTGGTCGCCTTGAGCGCCCTGTCGCTCCCTTCGGGCGCAGAGTTCGACACGCAGACCGGGGTCTTCACCTGGTTGCCCTCGCAGTACCAGTCGGGGACGCACACGGTGCGCATCCAGGCGGTGGACGACGCCGTGGAGCCCCTGAGCGCGGAGCTTTCCGTCACCATCGTGGTGGGGGGCGCCCCTGTGTTCAACCAGGTGGGGACGCAGAGCGTCGCCGAGGGCAGGACCCTTTCCTTCACCGTCGACGCAGTCGACCCCGAAGGGACGAGGGTGACCTACGCGGCGGTGTCCATCCCGCAAGGTGCGAGCTTCGACTCGGACAAGGCCGTCTTCACCTGGACCCCGGGCTACACCCAGAGCGGGAACTACACCGCCCGCTTCTCGGCCACCGACGAAGAAGGGCTGAGCTCGACGCTCGACGTGGCGATCAGCGTGACGAACACGAACAGGCCGCCCGTCATCAGCGTCCCGTCGAGCCCGGTGCACTTCTACGCCACCGGCGTCTCCAACAGGCTCACCATCTCCGCGACGGACCCGGACGGGGACAGCCTCACCTTCGACGCCGCCGAGATGCCGACCGACTGGTGGGGCTCATACATCGACGGCCCCGTCTTCACCCCCTCCACGCGGACCTTCGTCTGGGGCGAGCCCGGTACCGCGAACGCGGGCGAGTACAAGGTGCTCTTCAGGGTGACGGACAGCGGAAACCCGAAACTCGGCGACACCGCCTACGTCACGATCCAGGTATACGACACCGCCAGCCAGCTTCAGGACAACACATACCCGGTGCTGTCCCCGATCGGCTCACAACGAGGCGCCATCGGCCAGCAGCTCCAGTTCACCGTGTCCGCCACGGACGCAGACGGCGACTCACTCACGTACACGGCCGCCTCCATCCCCGGCAAGAACGCGCCTTCCGGGTACACCTTCGCGGACAGGGTGTTCTCCTGGACGCCGTCTGCGAACGGGAACTACTGGCTCAGGTTCACGGTGAGCGATCCCGACGACCACGCGGGCTACACCACGTCCGACTCCGAGGACGTGGTGATCACGGTCGGGAACGTCAACCGCCCGCCGGTTCTCGACCCCATCGGCAGGAGGGCCGTCTACAACAACTTGACGTTCTCCTTCGTGGTCACGGCGACTGACCCGGACGGCGACAGGGTCACGTACACCGCCACGAACCTGCCCAGGGGGGCGAGCTTCGACGCATCCACGCAGACCTTCACCTGGGACGTCGTCGACTTCCCCGTGGGGAGCTCGTACACCGTCCGCTTCACGGCCACCGATAGCGGGAGCCCGCAGGAGAGCGACTACGAGGAGTGGTGTTCACGGTGGTGTATCCGCCCCTGATCTGACCTTCCCGGATGGAGAGAAAGGGCCTGTTTATGAGGGAGACCACAGGAACGAGGATGTTCGTTGCGGCGATCGTCTGCACCGTCGCGATCTTGGGCCTACCCGACGCCGGCCTCGGCATGGAGAGATCCTTCAATACAGGGCTCGAGGTCTCGTGGTGGAAGACCGACGAGGGCGACTCGGGCAACCAGGTGGTCGTCCCCCTCGCTGCTGCGGCAAGGGGCGAGGCGTTCAGGTTCTCCCTCCTCTCGGCGATCGTGAGGACGTCCGTGAAGCCAGACGACGGGTCGTCCGCCACGCTCGCCGGGGCCGCGGACACCAAGGCGGACCTCTCCTACCAGGTGCAGGACCGCCTCCCCGTCGATCTCCTCGCGGGCATCGGTTTCAACCTGCCGACCGGGCGGACGGATCTCGACGAAGAAGGCCTGGCTGTCGCGGCCCTGCCCTCGGAACTGCTCGCCATAAACGGTATCGGCGGGGGGTTCGACGTGAACCCCTACCTCGTCGCGGCCAGGCAGTTCGACGGGTGGTCGGCCGGCTTCGGGCTCGGCTACCTCGTCAGGGGAAAATACGACTACAGCGACGCCCTCGAGGACCTCGACCCCGGCGACGTGCTCACGCTCACCGCGCGCGTCTCCCACGAATGCACGGACGCCGTCCAGGGAAGGCTCTTCGCGGAATACGCACATTACGGAAAGGACGAGCTCGACGGACAGGAGTATTACCGCGACGGTGACCTCTTCCTCGTCGGCCTGGGCGCATCGGCCTCGCTGCCCGCGTGGAGGCTCGAGGCCACGGTCTCGGGCGTGTTCAGGAAGAAGGCCGCCTTCTACACCACATCCTCGACGCCGGTCGAAAAAGAGAAGAACTACGGCGACGAGCTGCACGTGGACCTCAGGCATTGGCTCCACCTGAGATCCACCACCACGGTCGTATCCCACGCGGGCGTCCTCGTGATGGGCGCAAACGGCTTCGACGAGGAATCCGGGCTCAGGCACGAGGGCATGGTCAAGGTCTCCGCAGGCGCCGGCATGGAGAAGAAGATCACGGACGCATGCACCTGCGCCTTCGACCTGAGCGTCTTCTCCCTGAAGGACAAGGCGAACTGGTTCCACCCGGACGAGGAGCTCACGTACTCGGGGTTCACCGTCAAGGCCCACGCCCGCTGGGCCTTCTGAGAGACCTGACCGTAGGAGGCCTCGGGCCGTTTACTTTTCCGCCGGCCTGCTTTACATAGGGAAGCCGTATGGATGCACGCAAGCTCGCCCTGGTCGCTCTCTTCGCGGCGCTGACTGCCGTCGGCGCCCTCATCAAGATCCCCCTGTGGCCCGTCCCGATGACCATGCAGACGTTCTTCGTCCTCATGGCCGGCATCGTGCTCGGCCCCAGGCACGGAACCTTGAGCCAGGCGGTCTACATCCTGGTCGGCCTCATGGGGCTGCCGGTCTTCTCGGGAGGTGGCGGCCCTTCCTACCTCCTGAGCCCCACCATGGGCTACCTCATAGGGTTCGTCCTCGCCGCATGGGCCGCAGGCCTGGCAGCCGGGGGCGGCAGGATCTCCTTCGGCAGGGCCCTGGGTGCCTCTGTCACGGGGACGGCGGCGATCTACCTAGTGGGGGTCCCGTACCTCGCCCTCTACATGCATCTCGTGCTCCACAAGCCGGAGGCCGTCGGTGTGGCGCTCAAGACCGGGCTTGCGGTGTTCGTGCCCGGGGACATCCTCAAGTGCCTGCTGCTGACAGCCGTGGCGCCGAGGATCGCCGCCCTGCTGGCGCAGCGGGAAGGGCGCCACGCGCGGCACGATTCATGATGTGGGCGGACAGGACGGCCGCGATCGCGGCCGTCCTCAAGCGCGGCGGCACAACTCCATCTACGAGAGAAGACGTGTTCTTCAGGGCCCGGGGACGAGACGGGTCCGTCCACCGACACCGCCAGCAAAGCCTTCCCCGTGCCCCGGCGCAGGCAGGCCCTGCACTCTCAAGCGCCGCGAGACCATGGTGACCGCTCGCACGGCCTTCCCCGGTCGCCTGTTCATGCGGATCCTGAAGATTATGGCACTACGGGTCGGTCGGTGAAGGCTGCATGATACCCAGCGGGTGGCGCCGCCTCTCAGGCACACCCGTGAGCCCCTCGTGCACGGGGCCACGAGCGGTGGAGAGCTGGGTGCATGGCCTCGCCCGGTGTGAGCCTCTCGTACCCGGGGCCAAGAGGCCAGTGGGGCCTGTCCCGCGGCGATCACGCGCGCCAGACCCTCGTGCCCAAGGGCAAGAGGCACTGTGCCCCTTGGCCACCGCGGGCGTGAAGGCGACCCTGCACGGCCCGGCCCGTACGTAGAGACCCTTCGATCGGCTTCCTGACCCGCGGGATGAGGCCGCGGCGAACAGGGACCCGCGAGGGGGGAGTCCCTCGCCCCCGCCGTCCCCGCCTGTCTCAACCGCCCATGGTGATCCTCACGCGGACGATCCTGTTGCCGCGCATCCGCTCGATCTTGAGGCGCATGTCCTCGTAGACGAGGGTTTCCCCCTCCTCGGGGATCCGGTCGAGGGTGTGGTAGATGAGACCAGACAGGGTGTCGATCTCGTCCGGGAACTGGCGGCCGATGTGGCGGCCGAGATCCAGAAGGCTGATGCTCCCGGTCACGATGAAGCTCGTGGGGCTCACGGGGACGATCGCTGGCCTCACGATATCGTGCTCGTCCGCGATGTCCCCCGTGATCTCCTCGATGATGTCCTCGAGCGTGATGGCGCCCTTGACCGTCCCGTACTCGTCCACCACGAACGCCATGTGGAGGTGCATGTTCTGGAACACCACGAGCTGGGTGAAGATGGAGGTGGTCTCCGGGACGAAGTGGGCCTCCCTCATGCAGTCCTTCACCCTGAAGACGTCCCTCCTGTCCAGGTGGGTCCAGAGGTCGCGGATGTGCAGGTACCCCACGATGTTGTCGGCGGTCTCCCGGTACACGGGGTACCTGCTGAAACTCCTCGTGGCGATGACCTGGAGGATGCCGTCGAAGGTGCTCTCCTCCGGGACGCACACCATCTCCCCTATGGGGAGCATGACCTTGCGCACCGGGACCTCGTCGAGCTCCATGATGGCGGAAAGCATCCTCGCCTTGGGCTCGCTCAGGAAACCCTCCTGGTGTCCCATGGCAATGACCGACCCCAGGTCTTCCTCGGAAAAGTCGTGGTGTCCCGGTCCCTTCATGCCCAGGAGCCTCACCACCCAGCGCGCGGCAACGGTGAACACGTGGACGAAGGGCTTGAGAACGACCGTCAGGGCCTTCACCGGCGTGCCGAAGAGCAGGGCGACCATGTCGGACCGGTAGGCGGCGATCGTCTTGGGCGTGATTTCCCCGAAGAGGAGGAGGAGAACGGTCATGGCGATGGTCGCGTACAGGATGCCCTCCTCGCCGAAGAAGGAGATGAAGAGGGCGGTCGCGATCGCGGAGGCGAGGACGTTGACGAAGTTGTTGCCGAGGAGGATGGTGCTGATGAGCCGCTCCGGCTCCGCGAGGATCTCCTCCACCGCCCGTGCCCGCCTGTTCCCCTTCTCGGCGAGCGACTTCATGCGGAACCTGTTGACGCGCATGTAGGCCGTCTCCGTCCCCGAGAAGAAGGCGGACATGAGGACGAGGAGCAGGAGGGAAACGATGTAGACTACCTTCTCCGTGGTCGTGACCATGGCATCCTCACCTTTTCACCCCGGGTCTCACTCGAACAGGAGCAGCTGGGCAGACCCGGGCTTCCTCGCCTTCTCGACGATCTCGCGGACCGCTTCTTCGGGGATCCCGCCGATGTACGGCGACTCGCCCTCGTGCGGGCATACCAGGTACAGGCGTTGTCTGGCGCGCGTGAGCGCGACGTAGAAGAGGTTCCTCTCCTGGACGGGGTCAGAGCCCTTGAGCGGGAACACGCCGCGGGAGAGCCCCGCCACGAAGACGCAGTCGAACTCGAGCCCCTTGGCCGCATGCGCCGTGATCACGTGCACCCGCTCCCCGGTGACGGCCGCGTCGTCCCTCGTGAGCCTGACGAAATCGATGAACCCCCGCGTGTCGCTCCCGAAGAGGAGTGCGTAGCTGTAGAGCGGGTGGGTCTCCGGCAGCGGCGCAAGGTCGAACAGCCCGGACTCCTCCATGCGCGCAAGCCGCCTTGCCACGCTCGACCCGTCCTGTGCGGCGAGAGTGCGCGCCAAAGCCTTCAGCTCGTCGTCGCGGGCTGGTCTCTTCTTGAGGTAGGGCGTGACGTCCTCCCCCGCGAGCAGGGCGATACGTTCCGCCACCCCCCGGGTCTCGCTCAGGGGCCTCGCGTAAGCGGTATCGCAGGGGATGCCGGCCTCGCCGAGCGCCTTCAGGGCCGACAGCGCCTGGCTCTTGGTCCTGACGATCACGGCGATGGAGCTCAGGGGATACTCGCCTGCGGCCCTGTGCACGCCCGCGTGCGTGAGCCCGCCCGAGAGGGCCTCCGCCTCGCGCGCGACGAACTCCCAGGGCCTGGGGGTGCGCACCAGGGTCACCCTGGGGCCGTCTCTGAGCGAGCGCACCGCCTCCCGGCCGACCACGGCGTTTCCCGCAAGCGCAATGGGCCTGCCGAAACGGTACGTGTCACGGATGTGCACCGTGCGCGCGCCCGGCATGTCCTTTCGGAAATCATCGAACGCGGCCGGGCTGCTCCCCCTGAAGCCGTAGATGGCCTGGTTCGGGTCGCCGATCACCAGGACGCTTGCGGCCCCCCGCACGAGCGCTTTCAGGAATTCGTGCTGAACCGGGTTGATGTCCTGGAACTCGTCGACCATCACGTGTCTCCACCGGGGCGTGAACGCCCCAGCCCGGACGAGGCGGGAAGCCTCGTCCACGAGCCCGTCGTACGTGAAGCAGCCCTGTGCCCTGAGCATCCTCACCAGGCCTTCCTGCTCCCTGTCGAGGGGGGTCATGGTCCCCTGCCGGTAGAGGAGGTCCTCGACCCACGCCCCGGCGTCGGCGTCCAGCGCCGGTTCCACCACCCTCACGAGCTCGCCCTCGTCCATGACCTGGAAGTCCAGCCCGGTCTCCCGCAGGATCCTCGCGGCCAGGGAGTGGAAGGTGCAGACGTCCACCCCGTGGTCGCGGCCGCACCCCTCCTCCAGCCTCTGGGCTATCTCGCGCGCGGCCCTCACGGTGAAGGTGACGGCGAGCACGGGGCCTTCGCCCTTTCGCGCCAGCCTCACGGCGCGTTCCACCAGCACCCTGGTCTTTCCCGTCCCGGGACCCGCGATCACCGCGAGCGGGCCCTCGCCCCACCCGGCCGCCTCGAGCTGTTCCGCGCTCAGGCCTGTCACCGGCGCGCCCTGGGCGGCCCGGCAGGCATCCTCCACGGCTGGTTTCCGGGGGGGCCTTCCCCGCCTGGCCCTGCCCGGCCCGGTATCGAGACGGTGATCGAAGAGGAGGTCCCTGTCGGCCTGGGCGAAGAGCCTCACCTTCCCGAACCTGCCGTCGTACCCAGGTTCCTTGATCACCTCACCGGCCCTCATGCGCCGTATCGCGGTCGCCAGTGCCGGCCCGCCGACCGCCTCGATGTCCCCGCAGGGCACCTCCACGAGCAGGGGGAGCTCGCCCCCGAGCGCGGAGGAGACCCTGGATGCGGCTTCCATCACCCTCTTGGTGGGCGAGGCCACCTGCATGATCTCCGAGATGATCTCCGCCAGGGGCACGACGCTCGTGAAGGGCCTGGCGCCTGGGGGAACCTCTCCCTCGGGCCTGTCGGCGAGTTCCTGCACGCGGTGCAGGACGCCTATGGTGAGGGGCTTGCCGCAGACCGGGCACAAGAGGGACGCCTGCCTGCTCGAGTGCGGTTCGAGCACGACCCCGCACTCCCTGTGCCCGTCCAGGTGGTACTTCCCCTCCTCGGGGAAGAACTCCACGGTCCCCGCCAGGCCCTCGCCCGTGGACATGGCCCGCACAAAGGCGTGGTAGTCGAGGTCCACGTCGAAGACCGTCGCCTCCCTCCCGAGCTTGTCCTCGGAGTGGGCGTCCGAGCACGAAATGAGCCTGTAGCGGTCCAGGCGGGAGACCATCCAGTTCATGGGCGGGTCCGAAGACAGGCCGGTCTCCACCGCGAAGACGTGGGAGGCCAGGTCTTGGTAGCATTCCTCGATGGAGTCGAACCCGCTCTTGGAACCCAGTGCGGAGAACCACGGGGTCCAGACGTGGGCGGGGACCACGAACGCCCCGTGACCCGAGGACAGCACGATCTCCGCAAGATCCCTGGAGGTGATGCCCAAGATGGGTCTCCCGTCCGAGAGGATGTTGCCGAGCACGGCCAGGCGGGACGCGACCCTCCTCGCCGCCTCGATCCCCGGTACGCCCACGAGGTGGTGGACCTTCCGCACCTTCCCGTCCTGCTTGTAGATGGTGCTGATCTCCGCGGTGAGCATGAACCGGGTGGGGCACGGGTCCCCCCTGAGGCGGTAGAGGCCGCCTTCGGCCTCGACGAGAGACTCCTCGATCTCGGAGAGCCACGCGGGGTGGGTGAAGTCTCCCGTGCCGAGCACGGCTATGCCCTTTGCCTGCGCCGCGTGTGCCAGTGCCTTCAGGGTGAGCCTGGAACTCGTGGCCCTCGAGTAGCGGGAGTGGATGTGCAGGTCGGCGTAGATCCTCATGCGGTCATCCCCGCCCTGCCACCACGCTGCGCCGTGAGGCGAGGGGTGCATGCGGCGGTCCGCCCCCGGGTGTGGCCGGACAGGCGGCACGCGCACCGGCGAACCCGCGGAAGCACCGACGACGAGCCTTCTTGCCGAGTCGAAGGGGTTCTGCTATGAAGGCATCTGTATGGGCTCGCACCTGAAATATCTTGCATTGGTTTTGATTCTTGCAGCCATTGTAGCATGCGGCCGGGAGAATAACAACAAGCCCGAGCCGACCGGGCCCGCAGCCGGCGGCGTGAAGGACGACTCCCCTGCGTTCGGCGACGTCCTCGTGCTCTCCTCCATCGGCGATGCGAGCACCCTGATCCCCATGCTCGCGAGCGACAGCTCCTCCCACGAGGTGGCGGCCTTCATCTTCAACGGCCTCGTCAAGTACGACAAGGACTTCAACATCGTGGGCGACCTCGCCCGATCCTGGGACATCGAGAACGAGGGCAAGCTCCTGCGGTTCCACCTGAGGAACGACGTGCTGTGGCACGACGGGGAAAAGTTCACGGCGAAAGACGTCATGTTCACCTACAGGCTCATCGTGGACCCCCGCACACCGACCGCCTACGCCGAGAAGTACAAGCTCGTCAGGAGCGCCCGCATCGTCGACGAGTACACCTTCGAGGTGGAGTACGACAAGCCCCTGGCCCCGGCGCTCATCAGCTGGGGGTCCCTCCAGATCCTGCCCGAGCACCTGCTCAAGGGCCAGGACATCTCGAAGACGCCGTTCGCCAGGAACCCGGTCGGGACGGGGCCCTTCAGGTTCGTCAGCTGGCAGACCGGGCAGAAGATCGTGCTCAAGGCCAACGAGACCTACTTCGACGGCATGCCCTACCTCATGGGCATCACGTACCGCGTCATACCGGACCAGAACACCCAGTTCCTCGAGCTCAAGGCGGGCGCCATCGACATGATGGGGCTCACCCCGCTCCAGTACCTCCGCCAGACCTCATCCCCGGACTTCGAGTCGAAGTACAACAAGTACAAGTACCTGTCGGACGGCTACACGTACCTGGGGTTCAACCTGAAGAGAAAACCCTTCGACGACGTGCTCGTCCGCAGGGCCATCGCGCACGCCATAGACAAGCGCGAGATCATCAAGGGCGTGCTCATGGGCCTGGGAGAGGTGGCCACCGGCCCCTACAAGCCCGACACCCGGTGGTACAACCCCTCGGTGAAGGACTTCGCGTACAGCCCGGACAGCGCCCGCGCCCTCCTGATGGAGGCCGGCTACCTCGACCGTGACGGCGACGGCGTCGTGGAGAAGGACGGCAAGCCCCTGAGCATGACCGTGCTCACCAACCAGGGCAACCCCCTGAGGGAGAAGACCGCCCAGATCATCCAGCAACGGCTCAAGGCGGTGGGCGTCGACGTGAGGATCCGCATCATCGAGTGGACCGTGTTCCTCAAGGAATACGTGGACAAGGGCAACTTCGACGCGGTGATCCTCGGCTGGAACATCCTCCAGGACCCCGACCTGTTCAACGTCTGGCACTCGAGCCAGGCGAAGAAGGGCGGCCTGAACTTCGTGGGGTACAAGGACGCGGAGGTAGACTCCCTGCTCGAGAAGGGGAGGCAGACCTTCGACGAGTCCCAGAGGAAACGCTGCTACGACCGGATCCAGGAGATACTGGCGGACCAGCAGCCCTACGTGTTCCTCTACGTGCCCTACAGCCTGCCTGCCGTGAGCTCCCGGATAAAGGGCATCGTCCCCGCGCCCGCGGGGATCACCTACAACCTGGAGAAGTGGTACGTGCCCAAGCACCTCCAGAAATACACCATCCTGCAGTAGGGAAGGCGCCGGTGGTCCGTTTCCTCTTCAGGCGCCTGCTCGTGCTCGTCCCCACCTTCATAGGCATCACCCTGGTGTGCTTCGCGGTGATCCACCTCGCACCCGGATCCCCCACGGACATCCAGACCCAGATGAACCCCGACATAACGCCCGAGGCCATCGAGAAGCTCAAGGCACACTACGGGCTGGACAAGCCACTCCACGTCCAGTACCTCGTGTGGATGAAGAACCTCTGCCGCCTCGACTTCGGGCCGTCCATGAGCTCGGACGCGCGCCCCGTCTGGGACAAGATAAAAGAGCGGCTCCCCGTGACCATCTCCATCAACCTCGCCTCCATGCTCATCATCCTCCTGGCCGCGATCCCCCTCGGGGTCGTCTCGGCCCTCACGCGCGCAAGCCTGCTGGACAGGGTCATCACGGTGGTGGTGTTCGTGGGGTTTTCCATCCCGAGCTTCTGGCTCGCGCTCGTGTGCATGGACCTCTTCGGCGTCCGGCTCGGGTGGCTGCCCGTCTCGGGCATCCACTCCGCCCGGTACCCCGACCTGTCTTTCGCGGGCAAGGCGGCGGACCTCGCCCGACACCTCGCGCTGCCGGTCCTGGTCTCGGCCTTCGGGTCGCTCGCGGGCATGAGCCGCTACATGCGTTCCAGCATGCTCGAGATCATACGGCAGGACTACATCCTCACCGCCCGGGCCAAGGGCCTGCCCGAGAGCGTGGTGATCTTCAAGCATGCCATGCGCAACGCCCTGTTACCCGTAATCACCATCCTCGGCCTGTCCGTCCCCGGGCTCATAGGCGGAAGCGTCATATTCGAGAGCATCTTCGCCATCCCAGGGCTGGGGAAGCTCTTCTACGAGGCCATCATGATGCGCGACTACAACATGATCATGGGGAGCCTCACCATCGGCGCGGTGCTCACCCTGCTCGGCAATCTCCTGGCGGACATCTGTTACGGCATAGCGGACCCCCGCATCAGGGTGACCTGAGATGGAGTTCCTGAGAAGGTTGCTCCGCGACAGGCTGGCCGTGGCAGGGCTCGTGATCGTGATCGCCTTCTTCGCCCTGTCCACGCTCACGCCGCTGATCGCGCCGTACGACCCTTCGGCGATCGACGTGGACAACATCCTCGCCCCGCCGTCCTCGAAACACCTCTTCGGGACCGACGAGCTCGGCAGGGACGTGTTCACCCGCATGCTCTACGGCGCCGGGATCTCGCTCAAGGTGGGGTTCGTGGCAGTGGGCATCTCGGTGCTCGTGGGCACCCTCCTGGGGGCGCTGGCCGGCTACTACGGCGGGTTCGTGGACACGCTCGTCATGCGCTTCGTGGACATCATGCTCTGCTTCCCCTCCTTCTTCCTGATCCTGGCCGTGATCGCGTTTCTCGAGCCGTCCATCTTCAACATCATGGCCGTCATCGGCCTCACCTCGTGGATGGGCATCACGAGGCTCGTCAGGGCGGAGTTCCTCAGCCTCAAGGAAAGGGACTTCGTTCTCGCGGCAAAGGCC
>ERZ795045.4335-NODE-4335-length-11522-cov-3.441005_pt1 | contig 11522 bp, 10 predicted proteins | sample MGYA00375129_ERZ795045 | MGnify/ENA primary metagenome ERZ795045 (study PRJEB30174, sample SAMN05720166) | activated sludge metagenome | isolation source: anaerobic digester from wastewater treatment plant | place: Japan | collected 2015-05-15 ... | reverse complement strand
AACGACCCGACCATGCGTCGTTCCCATTGGGCGCCACGTAGAGCTGCGTGTCAGAAACTTGCGGCCTTGCAAATGCAACCGATGCCACGAAAACAGCAACCGCAATCACAACCGAGATTCGCGTCGGCATACGACAGTACCATCGCACGGCCCTGTGCAGACTCAAGCCGATTGTTCGCACCAGGCAAGGCGGGCACTCCGCCCACACCATAAACAATGTGCCTGACACCATATCGCCATGACGCCCAAAACAATGTGTCTGTCCCCATATCGGCATCCGAGCGGTTCCCCACAGACTTCCGCAACCTCGGATTGGAACAAGGGGCAATTTGCGGACCACGCCCCAATCAAGGCCCAAAACCCAAACAACGAGCCTGTCACTCTATTTGCGTCCTTTTTTGACGGGTGTGGGTGCCAGGCTCGATGTTCAGTCACCGACCTGAAAGCTCGACTCCAGTACTCAAGATTCTGACTTGGAGTTGGCTCGAACAACAACAGGCCGGATTTGACACCCCGTGCGCATCATGTATAGTCCCCGGCTCTCATGAACCGCAATTTGCACGTTGCCGTTGTCGGCGCAACAGGCGCCGTTGGTATCGAAATGATCCGGACATTGGAGAGACGCCAGTTCCCGGTGAGCAAGCTCACATTGCTGGCCTCGGCCCGGTCCGTCGGAAAACCTCTCCAGTTCCGCGGGCAAACCGTCCTCGTCGAAGAGCTGAAAGAAGACTCATTCAAAGGCATCGATCTTGCCCTGTTCAGCGCCGGAAGCGGAATCTCGAAGCGATTCGCTCCAATCGCAGCAAGGAACGGCTGCGTCGTCGTGGACAATTCGAGCGCATTTCGGATGGACGACGACGTGCCGCTGGTGATTCCGGAAATCAACGCGGCTGACGTCAGGCTTCACAAGGGAATCATCGCCAATCCCAACTGCACAACGGCGATTGCACTGATGGCCCTATATCCGTTGCATGCGGCTTTCGGCTGCACACGTATCTTCGCCTCGAGCTACCAAGCCGTCTCGGGCACCGGCGCCCGCGCCATAGCCGAACTGGAACGACAGGTTAAGCAGATCGTCAGCGGCCAGGAAGTCACTCGCGAGGTTTACCCACACCAGATTGCATTCAACGTCCTGCCTCACATCGATTCTTTCCTCGACAACGGCTACACCAGAGAGGAAATGAAAATGGAAAACGAAGGGCGTAAAATCATGCATCACCCGACCTTCAGGGCAAGCGTCACATGTGTGCGTGTCCCCGTCTATCGTGCCCATTCAGTCGCCATCAGCGCCGAGCTCGAGAAACCCGTCACAGTGGCCGCCGCACTTGAAGTGCTGCGCCGTGCCCCCGGCTTGGACGTGATAGACAATCCCGCCAACTGCGAGTACCCAATGCCGCTGTACCAGGCTGGCAAAGACAACTGCGCCGTAGGCCGGGTAAGAAAAGACTGTGCCCTTGACAACGGCCTCTGTTTTTGGGTGTCAGGCGACCAGCTCCTAAAAGGCGCCGCGCTGAATGCAGTCCAAATAGCTGAAGAACTGCTCAAGCTCTAGCCCGCATATTTCTTAGCCCGGCGCAGCCGGAACCAAAGTCGCCCTGCGGCCAGTGCCCCGCTGCCTGCGCTCCCCGGGCTGCATGCCACGCCGGGCTGCGAAATCTCTGCTGCGACTCAGTCGCAAGGAAGAGCGCGCTCATCCCAATAGTTTCTCAGGCGCTGCCGCGGATGCACTCGGCGTTGGTAGGCGCGAAGCGCTTGGAGTGCGGCAGCTTGCTGCCGCCTTCTTTCTATGCCCAAACAATGTGTCTGTCCCCATATCGGCGCCCGACAGCTTCATCCACAGACTTCGCCAGCCGCCGATTGGAACAAGGGACAATCTACGGGCCACGCCGCAATCACGGGCACAACCCAAATAACGAGCCTGTCACCCTATCCACCGCCCCCAAACATCGTGCTGTTGTGATCGCCTTACTGGCGGCCAGAGAAGCGGATACGGGGAAACTGACGGAACTCGCGGCGTGAAAATCTTCGCAAATATGAATGATTCTTCAATACAACAATCCAGCCCGGCCCAGCCGCAAACAAAGTCGACTGCCCGGCGCTGCCCCGGCTCCTGCGCCCCCTGAACTACTTCAATCCGGCAGCCTCCAGCGCCGCGGCGCACCCCGCATAAAGTCGTCAAAAAGCGGGCCCACAACAGCATTCACGTCTCCAGATACCAACTCAAGGCGTGTGCGCGTCGTTGCTGAGCGACCAGCCTCCATGTCACGGCCCCACAAACACAAATACATCGAATAATGCCCTTCCGACTCATGGGGAGTCGCTATCGCAAAACAATCCCCCGGCGTCCCTATCAGAACAAAACTGAGACCGAGGCTCTCGGCACGACGGACACCAACCGGCTTCGCCAACACCGGATAAACTGCCCAGTCCACAGGATTGGGTGGCAGCTTCCAACGGCCGTCCATTATCACCTCGCGCGCCAGCTCATCCCGTGCGAACATCTGCCAATCTCCAGCCGCTTTTAGAGCGTGTTTCAACACGGGTACTGCGCCAGCATCCCCGCCGTCCTTCGCCAAAACCATTGCGTTGGTGAAAGCCGGCGAACAATAGGAAGCAAGGAAGGCCTCGAACGCTTCAAGCCGCGCCGAGGGAACCACCGTTGTTCTGAGCTCGATGCGCGTCGGCGACAGCCACTCATACCGTGCGCGCAGCTCGAAGGGCCGTCCCGGCTCGGCTGGCCAAACGATCTCGACAACAGCGTCGGAAAGCTGCTGGACTTTGCAGGGCCAATCCCATGCGCCCCCACCGTAGCGTTTGCCCCGTGTGAACACACGGTAATGACTCAACAGCCCATTGCTGCCGTCCAAACGCGCGCCGGACGGAACATGCACCACATCCGTCAAACCCAGCGGTTTCGCCCCCTTTGCAAGTCTCCCTCGCAAAACCCCCGTGTCGAACTCGAAACCGCCGTCCGCGGCGGGGCGGAACACTCGCCCCGGCAAGACTGCGTCACCTGCCTGCGCACGCGCGTGACCCGGCCAAAAAACCGCACACGAGATTATGACTCCACACAACAGCGCACAGCACGTTTTGTGGGACCGGCACCCGTTTTGCTCTCTCACGAAGGCGTTCATACTCTGATCTTGGAAGAATGGCAGCAACATCGCAATGGCCATAGCATGCACTTCATCCTGCGCCCGGCGCAAGCGCTCTTGTATTTTCTGGCCAATCACTTAAATTGCTCTCATGAAAAGCGACGTGTTGCCCGTTGAAATTCGCGGTATCATCCCGGCTGCCGGAGGATGTGCGATATTCATCGGGAACGATGAAAAGGTCTTCGTCATCCAGGTTGAAAACAACATGGGTGCCGTGATCAACATGTTCTTGCGCGACACCCCAAAAGAACGCCCCCTTACACACGACCTAATGAACAACATGTTCCGCGCTTTTGGCATCACCGTCGAACGTGTCGTAATCACCGAACTGAAAAACTCAACTTATTACGCCCGACTCATCCTCCAACAGGAAAACGAACTCGGCCGAAAAATTGTCGAGCTGGATGCCCGCCCCAGCGATTGTCTCGCCCTCGCCACCGCCGCAAAAAAACCGGTTTACGTAACAAGAGACCTGTTCGACCAGGTTGAAGACATGTCCAAGTACCTCACTCAACTCAGTGAAGGTTCCAGCGATTCCGACGAGACCTGAGCTTCCCAAACGTGCCTCAAGGTCCAGCAAAACGGCGTTCACCACAGCGCGGCACGGCTACAACCGAACGATGCCCTCAAACGACTCCCCTTCGTTGCATTGGCACTGCTTTGCCATCCGGCACCATCCAGGGGAGCTTTCGACCACGGAGAGGAGGAAGGCCCGATAAGTGACTGAACCCGTTGAAGGCAGCAGTGCTGAACGATCGGATAATCTGCGCCGATCACGCAAGGCGACCAAGCCGGCAGGTGAGCCAGCCCCACCCGTGGTCCTCGTCGCCGGCGCGGACGAATTCACCGTCAAACGTCGCGCACGCCAGTTGTTCGACGAATGGCAAAAGGACACCGGCGGCATCGACAATGAAATCATCGATGCCGACACACGCACGGTCGGCGACGCCCTCAAAGCTATCTCACGCACCACAGAAGCGCTCCAAACTTTGCCACTCTTCACCACCACCAAAGTGGTCTGGATGCGCAATTGCTCTTTCCTTTCCCCCGAAAAGCCCGGCCGGTCAAACGCGGTCTCGCCGCTCGAACAGCCCCTCGTAAACTTCGCCGCATTCCTCCGGTCCTTCCAATGGACCAACGTCCGCCTGCTCATCAGCGGAGGGCCGATCGATCCAAAAGCGCCCTTGGCGTCCACCATCAGAGAAATCGGCAAAGTCGAAATCTTCGATGGTCTCTCGGCCGCCGATCGCGATTGGGCCGAACAAGCCGAACAATTCGTGCGCGCTGAATTGGAAGCGCGCAAGCAACAGATTGATGACGATGCACTCGGCGCGCTGGTCGCAGCCGTGGGACCAAACCTACGCCAGCTCGCCACTGAGGCCGAAAAAGTCTCACTGCACGCAGGCACCCGATCCAGAATCACCAGCGCCGACGTCGCCGCCGTCGTAAGCCGACAAAAGCAAACCCAGGCGTTCGGCCTCGCAGAAGCATTGGGTGACCGTGACCTCCCCGCCGCTCTTCGCCACCTCGATGACGAGCTTTGGCAGACCCAAATCAAATCCGATCACAGTTCTCTATCCATCCTCTACAGTCTCGTTGCCAAACTCCGTGCCATGCTCCTCATGAAGGAGCTACAAAAGGCCGGCTTCATAAGCCCGCGCACAAGTTACCAGCAGTTCAAGTTCCGTCTCGAGCAAGTGCCAACCGATCTCCTCGCTGAGAACCCGAAGTTCAACCCTCTCAAAGCGCATCCTTACACGCTCTTCAAAGCTTCGCTCCAGACTGCAAACTACTCATTCGAAGAACTCGTCAACGGCTTGGAGATCCTGCTCGACTGCAACCGGAAATTGGTCGGAAGCCAGCTAGACGAAGCCGCTGTTCTGCAAAGTGCGGTTGTGAAGATAATCGGCGTGCAAAAGCGCAGCGGCGGGCGCCGGACCGGAGACAGAAACTTCTGACTCGGAAACCTCGCCGGAATGAAGCTTTCAGTCCGGAAAGAGCGCACCCTCAGACTTCCCGATCCCGCCGCGCAGCAGTCCTCCAACCGGAGCTTGGGCTGATACCATTTACCAAAGCTCTGCCTGATTACCAACGGCTTATGCGCTGAAATTTCGGCGTGGTAGGTCAGTAAAGGTTCAGCGCTTTTTTCTGCGACGTCACGGGGTCTGATAATACTGACGCATGACATTAGACGAGCTTATCTCGAAAGCGCATCGCAAAACTCACACTCCTTTCACACGTGAACCTTTGCCACGATCAACCCCATGTCGCCTGTCAGCCTTTGCACTTCCATCCGGCAGCCCGGCGTAGCCGGAAGCGAAGGTGCCTGACGGGCAGTGACCCGGCTCCGCCCTCTTGCGGGTTGTCGGCCACGCCGGGCTGCGAAATATCTGCTGCGACTCGGTCACCAAGAAGAAAACAATGTGTCTGTCCCCATGTCGGCATCCGAGGGGTTGGTCCACGGATTCTGGGAACCGCGGATTGTAACAAGCGGCAATTTGCGGACCACGTGGCAATCAGGGGGCAAAACCCAAACTACGAGCCTGTCACTTCCCACCGCGAGCTTTGAGCCAGATCATGATCATCCCAAGATCAGACGGCGAAACACCGGAAATCCGCGATGCCTGCGCCAACGTCTGTGGCCTGATCCGCTTCAGCTTTTGTCGCGATTCAGTTTTCAAACCAAGAATCGCGTCATAATCCACCCAATCAGGAATCACCATGCCTTCCATCTGGCGCATGCGCTCGACTTCGGCCTGTTGCCGTTCAATGTAACCTGCGTACTTGACAATCACCTCGACTTCTGTGGCAACGTCCTCGGGCACAGGCGGTTCTGGCTGGGGAAGATCGGCGTGTCTGACGTCCGGCCTCTTCAAAACCTGCTCCAATGTCAGCGACCCGTCCTTGGTTGAACGCAAACGTTCAAGCTCTGCATTGATCGCTGCTTCCTTGGCCAGGAACTTCTCATAACGCCGCTTTTGCAACAGCCCAACTTCATAACCTACCCGGCATAGCCGCAGATCCGCATTGTCCTGTCGGAGCAAAAGCCTGTATTCCGCCCTCGAGGTGAACATCCGATACGGCTCGCTGGTCCCTTTGGTTACCAAGTCGTCGATCAAAACACCTATGTAGGCTTGGTCACGACCAAGGACAAGGGGTGGCAGCCCTTTGACACGCAGCGCTGCGTTGATGCCGGCCATGATCCCTTGGCCAGCCGCTTCCTCGTAACCGCTCGTTCCATTGATCTGACCAGCCAAGAACAGGTTGCTGCATACTTTGGTTTCCAGCCATGGGGTCAGTTGGGTGGGATCAGCATAGTCGTACTCAACTGCATAAGCAGGCCGCATGATCTCTGCGTTTTCGCAGCCAACGACCGACTGCACCAAAGCCACTTGGACTTCGTAAGGCATGCTTGTTGAAAGGCCGTTGATGTAGATTTCCTCGGTGTTTATGCCTTCGGGTTCCAAGAACAACTGATGTCGCTGCTTGTCAGCAAACCGAACGATCTTATCTTCGATTGACGGGCAATACCTCGGGCCGACACCCTTGATCACCCCCGCGTAGAGTGGTGACTTGTGGAGATTTGCCCGAACGATGTCAGCGGTCTTGCTGGTGGTGTATATTATGTGACATGGGACTTGGCCGCCGGCTTGGGCCAAGACCGAGTTCGGCGGATAAGCTGACACACGGTTCGGCGTGTCATTCCCTGATTCCTCTTGTTCCACGTGGAACAATTCGTCTGTCCAATGGCTGAAATATGGCACCGGTTCATCCCCGTCCTGCCGCTCCGTCTTGGAAAAATCGATCGTCCGTCTTAAGAGGCGTGGCGGTGTGCCCGTTTTCAGTCTGCCCAAGGTCAAACCAATTGCCTTCAACGATTCACTCAGCTTAGCCGCGGACGCCTCGCCCGCACGCCCCCCTTCGATCCTCGTCATTCCAAAATGCAGTAAACCTCTAAGAAACGTCCCTGTGGTCAGGATCACCGTGCGCCCCGCAAACCGAACCCCGAGCGCAGTCTCAATCCCGGTCACCCTGCCCGCCTCAGTAGTCACGGCCACGACCTCGCCCTGCGCACAGGTAAGTCGCTCTTGCCGTTCGCAGACCTTTTTCATCTGGAATTGGTACGCCTTCTTGTCACATTGCGCGCGGGGCGCCCACACGGCCGGACCTTTCTTGCGATTCAGCACCCTGAATTGCAGTCCGCTCAGGTCAGTTGCCAATCCCATCTCCCCGCCCAAAGCATCGATTTCCCGCACCAAATGACCCTTTGCAAGTCCACCTATGGCCGGGTTGCACGACATTTGGCAGATGGTGTCCAAGTTCATGGTAACCAACAAGGTCTCCATTCCCATCCTCGCCGCAGCCAACGCCGCTTCAACACCAGCATGGCCACCGCCCACCACAATGACATCGTACTGCTTCTGTTCCTGACCCACGGCGCGATCATACCACAACATCACTCCGGCCACAACAGTCAAACTGCCGCACTCCACGCGGCCGACAAGCCTGCTGGGCTCGATTACGCATCCGCAATATCACAATCCCAGAGCCTAACGCATTAGGCGCGCTTATGTATATTATGAGATTCTTTTGGCTTGCTCGATGGTCCTGTCCGTGACATGATTTGGCAGTGTCAAACACGCAGTTCACATGACGCCTTTCCAGCGCAACGAACTGGCTTCCCGTCTCGCCAAACTTGCTCGCAACGGCGTGTTCATCGGAACTTCGTCTTGGAAGTACGAAGGCTGGCTCGGCCAGGTCTATACAGCAGAGCGCTATACCCACCAAGGTCAATTCTCGAAAGCAGCGTTCAATCGCACGTGTCTGCATGAGTACGCGGAGACTTTCAAGACAGTCTGTGTTGACTCCGCTTACTACCGATTTCCGGAACCGCCTGATCTGCAATTCCTTGCATCACAAGTGCCTGAAGACTTTCTCTTCGCCTTTAAGGTAACAGACCAAATCACCATCCGGCGTTTCCCGAACCTCGCAAGGTTCGGTCCGCGTGCCGGCCAACTGAACCCCGAGTTCCTCAATCCCGACCTCTTCGCTTCAAGGTTCATTGCGCCCTGCGAAACGATCAAGCCCAAGATTGGTCTGTTGATTTTCGAGTTCTCGACGTTTCACAGGTCGGAGTTCGAGCGCGGGCGCGATTTTGTTGCTGCACTGGATACGTTCCTCGGCCGCATCCCCAACGGCTGGCCCTACGGCGTCGAAATCCGTAATCCAACCTTCCTCGGGCCCCTCTATTTTGAAGTCCTCCGAAAGCATCGGGTAACACACGTGTTCAATAGCTGGGAACGAATGCCGCCGTTGCCTGAACAACTCAGGCGGCCCGGCGCTTTCACGAACGACGGCTTGGTTGCCGCGCGCCTTCTTCTCGATCCCGGCCATCCCTATGCCCTTGCTGTCAAAGAGTTTAGCCCATACAACCAGATCGTCCGCCCAAGCCCATCCGCGCGCGCGGGAGCCGTCGAGATAATCCGGAACGCGATCGCCTCTAACCAGAAAGCCGCGTTTATCTACGTCAACAACCGCTTGGAAGGCAATGCGCCGCAAACAATTTGGGCAATCCTCGAGCAAGCTGGCGCCTGACACCGTGCAACCAACTGCCCCCGAATTCATTCCGTTACCGGCCCGCCAACGGGCCTTGATCCTCTACGAGGACAGAAACGTGCTGGTGATTGACAAGCCAGCCAATTGGATGCTCGCGCCACGGCACTGGAAACACACGTCCCGAAATCTGCAACGCGTTCTCGAGATCGCAATCCAAGAACACCATGCATGGGTGAAGCGGCGCAACATTCGATTTCTTCGGTATGTCCATCGCCTTGACGCTGAAACATCGGGCTTGCTGATTCTGGCACGCAATAGACTTGCACTGACACGGTTTACACGGCTCTTCGAGACCGGCAGTGTGAAGAAACGTTACGTGGCAATCGTAGCTGGGCTGCCGCCCAAAACTTGGCACTGTTCCAAGCCGATCTCATTTTGCAAGGTGCCTCAGCCACAAGTGAAGGTTGGTAGAGCTGACGGCAAACCCGCTTCAACGACTTTCACTCGTCTCGCCAGTTACACCCTGCCGAGCAGCGCAGACTGCTCGGTGGTTCTGGCCGAGCCACAAACTGGCCGGATGCATCAAATCCGCGCGCACCTGTGGGCCACAGGATTCCCCGTGTTAGGAGATCCTTTGTACTGGGACGCGGGCCTAAACAGAGATAAGTTCCGCGCGGGATCAACTGATTATCCTCTCGCGCTGCGTGCGGTTGGACTCGAATACCCAGACCCTTTCACAAGAGCTGAGCGCAGGATTACCGCAGAGGCGTCACATTTCCTTGCTGCATTCCGAGCACCAAAACCGGTCATCGAAACAGTGGAAAACGCTGTGAAAAACTGGCCAACAAGATCCGGTCAGCTACCGAACAACAGGACTGAACACAGCAATCGACAAGATATTCACAATGGTTAACGATGCACAAATGCTTGAGCCAACCTTGACAACGAATGTTGTTTGACCTATTCACAGCCCTTAATAATATGACTTTGAGACGTCCAACACTGCCGTCTTAACACCGAATGAAACTGTCCATAGCAAAAGATCAGCTTAGCGATGGCCTGCAAGCGATACACACTATCGTACCTTCTCGGACAACATTGCCTATTCTCTCGAATGCGCTCGTTCGTACCGTGGAAGGCCAGGTCGAACTGACAGCGACGGATTTGGATGTGACAATATCAGCCACCGTCGGAGCCAGAGTTGACGTGCCAGGTGCACTAACGCTGCCAGTGAAGAAGCTCGCCAGCATCGTAAGAGAACTCGCGGTGGGAGAGATCGAAATCGAGGTTGACGACAAGTTGTGCGCGGCGATTAGCGCGGGCCCGTCCTTCTTTCGCATCAATGGGCTCTCGGCTGATGATTTTCCTACGATGCCTGACATCGGCGGCGCACCGCTTGTTACGATGCCGCAGGACAGATTCAAGCGCTTGATCCAAAGAACAGCTTTCGCCGCATCAAGCGATGAAAGCCGCTATGTCTTGAACGGTCTGTTCTTTTCGTTCAAGGAACACAAGCTCACAACTGTCGCTACAGATGGCCGTCGGCTTGCGTTGGCGGAGGATGAAGTTGAGCTGAGCTTGGATGGCGCGTGCGAGTTCATCGTACCAAGCAAGTCGGTTGCGGAGATTGCCCGACTGGTGAAGGGCACAGGCGAAGTCGAGATTTGGGTCGCGCAAAACCAAGCTGCGTTCAATTTCAAGCCCGAGCAGGGCGTGCGAGCTCGTCTGGTGACGAAGCTGGTTGAAGGCGTCTATCCGAGTTACCAGCAGGTTATCCCGCGCGAGTCCAAGGAGCGCGTTACTCTCGTTCGGGAGGAATTCGTGCAAGCCCTCAGGCGCGCCGAGATCATGACGAGCGAAAAGAGCAACTCTGTGAAGTTGAGCTTCACTAGGGACAATCTCTTAATCACGTCGAATACTCAGGACGTCGGCGAAGCGCGCGAGTCTTTGGCCGTGAACTACAAGGGGACCGACATGGTGATAGCGTTCAACCCGCGTTTTCTGCTCGACGCTCTCGAGGCTTTGGATGACGACGAGGTGTATCTCGAGTTGACCGACGAATTGAGTCCGGGCCTGCTCAAGACAAGCAGCCCATTCTTGTACGTCATCATGCCGATGCGGGTCAACTAGCCCGGCCGTCGAACCGCCTAACCGCACCAACACGCCCGACCCGGAAATCTCACCGGCCAACGCCCCATGGTTTCGCCCATGCCCGGGCTCCGGTGAGAGTCCCGGCCAAGCGCGGCTGCGCTTCAGACGGACCAGGCATGCAGCACAATAATACTGAGCCGGAGCCCGCCGCTCTTGGCGCATGGTACGCTTCGCACAAAGCCGCTGTTCCGCCGCCACTTCGCACTTCGTTGCCGGCCGACCTATTGCAGCGGGAAATGAGTTGATCCTGTACATGCCGCTTGCCACCCACGCAGGTCCGGCACGGACCCAAATAGAGGGACAGGCTCGTTGTTTGGGTTTCACGGCCGGATTGCAGCGGCGCCTGCAAATCGCCCAAGTGGCAATCCGCGGATGCTGAGGTCTGTGGAGGCCTCCCTCGGATGCCGATATGGGGACAGGCACATTGTTTGTGGTGTGCGCGGAGCGGCCGCACTGGCTTACCCACGATTTCATGGAGCGCGTTATCAGCAGCGGCGACCGGTCGGTACACTGAGTCGGAAGGTGCAACGCAACACGTCCGACTTACAATGTGCAGATTTCAGCGCCCTAAATCGAAGGGCGTATGGTGAAAAGATGGCGGACTGCTAGCCCGGAAATCTCACCGGAATGAAGTTTTGGGTGCCTTGGTCCGGTCAGGCG
>ERZ795045.4323-NODE-4323-length-11545-cov-4.763621_pt1 | contig 11545 bp, 6 predicted proteins | sample MGYA00375129_ERZ795045 | MGnify/ENA primary metagenome ERZ795045 (study PRJEB30174, sample SAMN05720166) | activated sludge metagenome | isolation source: anaerobic digester from wastewater treatment plant | place: Japan | collected 2015-05-15 ... | reverse complement strand
CGCACGGCAAGTCGGTGAACTGCGGGCAGATCTGCGTCGCGCCCGACTACGCGCTGGTGCCGCGCGAGAGCCAGGGCGAATTCGTGGCCGCGGTGAAGGCCAGCTTCGAAGGCATGTACGGCCAGCGCACCGAGGGCAACCCCAACTTCACCAGCGTGGTCAGCGACAAGCAACTGGCGCGCCTCGAAGCCGCGCTGGCCGACGCGCGCGCCAAGGGCGCCACCGTCACCGCCTGCGCGCCGCTGCCGCAGGGCGCCGGCAACCGCCAGCTGCCGCTGCACATCGTCACCGGCGCCATGCCGGACATGACCGTGCTGCAGGAGGAGTTGTTCGGCCCGGTGCTGCCGGTGGTGCCCTACGACCAGCTCGACGACGCCATCGCCTTCATCCACGCGCGGCCGAGGCCGCTGGCGCTGTACTGCTTCAGCGCCGACGCGGCCGAGCGCGACGAGCTGCTGCGGCGCACGCATTCGGGCGGCGTCTCGGTCAACGACTGGGGCTGGCACGCCATCAACCACGACGCGCCCTTCGGCGGCATCGGCAACTCGGGCATCGGCAACTACCACGGCGAGGAGGGTTTCCGCGAGCTGTCGCACGCGCGCACCGTGTTCCAGCGCCGCCGCTGGTTCCCGACGCAGCTGTTCCATCCGCCCTATGGCAACTTCGTGCAGCGCCTGGCGATGAAGTTCTTCCTCGGCGAAGCCGATGCGTCGCTGGGCGGCAAGGCCGGACACTGAAACCACAGACCCCCCACCACAAGGCCACCCACCACGAGGACACCGATGAGACAACTCCGACAGGCCGCCGCCCCGCTGCTCGGCGCCGCGCTGCTCGCCGCCGCAAACGGCTTCGCGCAGCCCGCCGCCCCCAAGCCCGCCACGCCGGCCACCGAAGCCGCCAACGCCGCCATGCAGCAGGCGGTCGCCGCCTTCGACAAGCGCGACTTCGAAGACGCCACACGCGGCAAGCTGGCCGAGCTCCCCGACCCGCTGATCAAGGCCGCCGACGGCCGCGTCGTGTGGGATGCGCGTGCCTTCGACTTCATCATGAAGGGCCCGGCGCCGGCCACCGTCAACCCCAGTCTGTGGCGGCTGGGGCAGCTGAACCACGCGCAGGGCCTGTTCAAGGTGGCCGACGGCATCTACCAGATCCGCGGCTACGACATCGCCGGCATGACGCTGGTCGAAGGCGCCACCGGCTGGATCGTCATCGACACCACGCTCACCGCGGCGGTGGCGCGCGCCAGCCTGAAGCTGGCGATGGATACGCTGAAGAGCACCAAGCCGGTGGTGGCGGTGATCTACACGCACAGCCACGTCGACCACTTCGGCGGCGTGCGCGGCGTGGTCGACGAGGCCGACGTGCGCTCGGGCAAGGTCAAGATCATCGCGCCCGACGAATTCATGCAGCACGCGATCGCCGAGAACGTGCGCGCCGGCAACGCGCTGACGCGGCGCGCGCAGTACATGTACGGCGCGGCGCTGACCCCGGGCGACAAGGGCAATGTCGGCATCGGCCTGGGGCCGGCGCTGAGCGCGGACAACCCGGGCCTGATCCCGCCGACCCAATACATCAAGAAGACCGGCGAGGAGCTGACCATCGACGGCGTGCGCATCCAGTTCCAGATGGCGCAGGGCTCCGAGGCGCCATCGGAGTTCATGTTCTATTTCCCCGACAAGAAGGCGCTGTGCCTGTCGGAGGTGGCGACCAAGCTGATGCACAACGTCTACACCATCCGCGGCGCCAAGGTGCGCGACGCATTGGGCTGGAGCAAGTACATCAACCAGACGATGGACCTGTTCCCCGACGCCGAGGTGGCCTTCTCCAGCCACCATTGGCCGACCTGGGGCAAGGACAACATCCGCGCCTTCCTGGCCAACCAGCGCGACACCTACCGCTTCCTGCACGACCGTGCGCTGCACCTGGCCAACCAGGGCCTGGTGATGGACGAGATCGGCAGCGAGAACTTCTTCCCCAAGGGCCTGGCGGTGGACGCCGCCTCGCGCGGCTACTACGGCTCGCTCAGCCACAACCTGCGCGCGGTCTACAACTTCTACCTTGGCTACTACGACGCCAACCCGGCCACGCTGAACCGGCTGCCGCCGGCAGACAGCGCGAAGCGCTACGTCGCCGCGATGGGCGGCGAGGCGGCGCTGCTCGCCAGCGCGCGCAAGGCCTTCGCCGACGGCGACTACCGCTGGGTGGCCGAGCTGGTGAACCATGCCGTCTTCGCCAACCCCGGCAGCACCGAGGCGCGCGCGCTGCAGGCCGATGCGCTCGAGCAGCTGGGCTACCAGACCGAGAACGCGACCTGGCGCGGCGCCTACCTGATGGGCGCGCAGGAGCTGCGCGCCGGCTTCAAGCCGGTGCCGATCAGCACCAGCAACCCGGACACGGTGCGCGGCATGACCAACGAGCTGCTGTTCGACTTCATGGCCCTGCGGCTGGACCACACCAAGACGGATGGCTCGAGGGCGGCGATCCAGCTCGAGTTCACCGACGTGAACGAGACCTGGGCGCTCGAGCTGTCGAACTCGGTGCTGAACAGCACCCAGGGCCGCGTGCTGAAGAACCCGGATCTCAAGCTGACGCTGACGCGCCCGGCTTTCCTGGCGATGCTGATGCAGGGCAAGAAGCTGCCCGAGCTGGTGCAGGCCGGGATGGCCCAGGTCGAAGGCAACCCGCAGGCATTGGGCGCGCTGGTGGCCAACACCGCGACCTTCACGCCCGACTTCAACATCGTCACGCCTTGAAGGAGCACAAGACCATGCTGCAACCCGGACTGATGATGCACACGCCGCTGCTGCTGTCCAGCGTGATCGAACACGCGGCGCAGCAGCACGGCGACGTCGAGATCGTCTCGCGCGAAACCCACGGCTCGCTGTTCCGCTACACCTACGCCGACTGCGCGAAGCGCGCGCGCAAGCTGGCGCATGCGCTGGGCCAGCTGGGGCTGAGTGCCGGCAGCGCGGTCGGCTCGATCGCCTGGAACAACCACCGCCACCTCGAGGCCTACTACGCGGTGTCGGGCAGCGGCATGGTGATGCACACCTGCAACCCGCGGCTGCATCCGCAGCAGCTGATCTACGTCGTCAACCATGCCGAGGACCAGGTGGTGCTGTTCGACGCCAGCTTCGCGCCGCTGGTCAAGGGCATCGCCGCCCATTGCCCGAAGGTCAAGGCCTGGGTCTGCCTGGCCGATGCGGCCCACACGCCGGCGATCGACGGCGTGGCCGGCGTGCTGAACTACGAGGACCTGATCGCGCCGCACAGCGATCATTTCGAGTGGCCCGAGTTCGACGAGAACAGCGCGGCGGCGCTGTGCTACACCTCGGGCACCACCGGCAACCCCAAGGGCGCGATGTACTCGCACCGCGCGATCGCGCTCAACGCGCTGGTGCTGAGCACGCCCGGCGCGCTGTCGCTGTCCACGCGCGACACCGTGCTGCCGGTGGTGCCGATGTTCCACATCAACGCCTGGTGCATCCCCTACGCCGCGCCGATGTCGGGCACGAAGCTGGTGCTGCCCGGCCCCAAGCTCGACGGCGCCAGCGTGTACGAGCTGATGGAATCCGAGCGTGTCACCGTCAGCGCCGGCGTGCCCACCATCTGGCAGGGCATGCTGCAGCATGTCGAAGCCAACCAGCTGAAGTTCAGCACCATGCGCCGCACCGCGGTCGGCGGCTCGGCGATGCCGCAGTCGCTGATCGCCCGGTTCGCCGACGACTACGGCGTCGAAGTGATCCATGCCTGGGGCATGACCGAGACCACTGCGCTGGCCACCGGCACCTCGCTGGGGCGCAAGCACGACGCGCTGTCGGCCGCTGACCGGCACGCCCTCGTCGCCAAGCAGGGCAAGGCGGTGTACGGCGTGCAGATCAAGGTGGTCGACGAGGCCGGCAAGACGCTGCCGCGCGACGGCAGTTCGCAAGGCGAGCTGATGGTGCGCGGGCCGTGGATCGTCAGCGGCTACTACAAGGCCGAGGGCTCGCCGCTGCAGGACGGCTGGTTCCCCACCGGCGACGTCGCGACCATCGACGCCGACGGCGTGATGCAGATCCGCGACCGCGCCAAGGACGTGATCAAGACCGGCGGCGAGTGGATCAGCTCGATCGACCTGGAAAACGCCGCGGTCGCGCACCCTGCCGTGGCGATGGCCGCAGTGATCGGCGTCAAGCACCCCAAGTGGGACGAGCGGCCGCTGCTGTTCGTCGTGCGCAAGCCGGGCGCCGCGCTGGAGAAGGAGCAGATCCTCGGCTTCCTGGCCAAGCGCGTCGCCAAGTGGTGGGTGCCCGACGACGTCGTCTTCCTCGAGTCGCTGCCGGTGGGCGGCACCGGCAAGGTGCAGAAGGCCGACTTGCGCAAACAATACGGCGGTGTGTTCGGTTGATGGGAAATCGGCGAAAGGCGCGTATGGATCGCAAGCTCGATTCGATGGTCGACGCCGCCGGGTTGCCGCGGCGCGACTTCCTGAAGGTCGGCCTGGGCTTGTCGCTGGCCGTGACGCTGGCCGGCGCGCTGCCGGGCTGCAGCGGCGGCACCAAGGCGCCGGCGCCCGATCTGGCTTTCTTGCAGCCCGGCGACGTGGCCCTGTTCAGCGCGATCATCCCGGTGGTCGTGCTCGACCTGGGCACGCGCAGCACCGCCGAACAGCAGCAACTGCTGCGCCAGACCCTCGCCAACATCGACGGCACCTGCGCCGGGCTGGACGCGCACAGCCGCGGCGAACTGCGCAAGCTGTTCGACCTGCTCGCGATCGGCACGCTGCGCTACGTGCTCACCGGCGTGGGCCGTTGGAACGAGGCCAGCAGCGAACAACTCGAAGCCTTCCTCGAGCGCTGGCGTGCAAGCCGCTTCGCCACGCTGAATGCCGGCGGCAACGTGCTGGTCAGGCTGGTGGCGGGCAGCTACTACGTGATCCCGGCGACCTTCGCGTCGGTGGGCTACCCCGGCCCGCTCGAGGCCATGTTCAAGGCCGTCAATGCCTGAGGGCAACCCATGAGCTTTCCTGACCTCTACACCGAGGGCATCGCCTCGGGCTGGAAGGTGATCGACGCCGCCCGGTTGACGGGCGCGCGCACCCTCGAGGCCGACGTCGCCATCATCGGCAGCGGCGCCGGCGGCGGCGTGGCGGCCGAGATCCTGAGCCAGGCCGGCCTGAAGGTGCTGCTGATCGAAGAAGGGCCGCTGAAGACCTCGGCCGACTTCAAGGACATGCAGGAAGCGCGCGCCTACCGCGAGCTGTACCAGGGCGGCGGGCCGGGCAAGGCCACTTCCGACGGCGCGATCACCATCCTGCAGGGGCGCTCGGTCGGCGGCTCGACCACGGTCAACTGGACCTCGAGCTTCCGCACGCCCGAGCCCACGCTGCAGCACTGGGCTGCCGAGCGCGAAGTCACGGGCCACTCGGTCGAGCAGATGAAGCCGTGGTTCGACCAGATGGAGCAGCGGCTGAACGTCGCGCCCTGGGGCACGGCGCCGAACGCCAACAACAGCGTGCTGCAGCGAGGCTGCGACAAGCTGGGCTGGGAATCGCACGTGATCCCGCGCAACGTCAAGGGCTGCTGGAATTCGGGCTACTGCGGCTTCGGCTGCCCGGTCAATGCCAAGCAGTCGATGCTGGTGTCGACCATCCCCGCGGCGCTGAAAAACGGCGCGACGCTGGTGCACCGCCTGCGCGTGCGCGAGTTGCAGCATGCCAACGACCAGATCACTGCGGCGATCGGCGATGCGCTGAATGCCAAGGACGGCAGCACGCCCACCGGCGTGAGCGTGACCATCCGCGCGCGCCACTTCGTCGCCGCCGGCGGCGCGCTGAACACGCCGGCGCTGCTGCTGCGCTCCAAGCTGCCCGACCCGAACCAGCGGCTGGGCAAGCGCACGCTGATCCACCCGGTGGTGCTGGCCACCGCGGTGATGCCCGAGCGCATCGAGGCCTTCTACGGTGCGCCGCAGTCGATCGCATCGGACCACTTCCAGTGGAAGAACGGTGCCACCGGGGCGATGGGCTACAAGCTCGAGGTGCCGCCGATCTTCCCGGGCATCGGCTCGGCGGTGTTCAACCTGTACGGCCGCGAGCTGCAGCAGGGCATGGCCGATTTCCCGCACGCCAACGCGGTGCTGGCGCTGCTGCGCGACGGCTTCGTGCCGCAAAGCGAGGGCGGCAGCGTGCGCCTGGGCGACGACGGCAACCCGGTGCTCGACTACGACATCTCCGACTACGTGTGGGACGGCGTGAAGCGCGCTTGGCTCAGCATGGCCGAGCTGCAGTTCGCCGCCGGCGCCAAGGCGGTGCGCGTGGCCCATCTCGATGCCGCGGCCTATACCAGTTGGGCCGACGCGAAGAAGGCCATCCCCGCGCTGGCGCTGAAGAAGTTCCGCACCACCTTGTTCACCGCGCACCTGATGGGCGGCTGCGCCATGAGCCAGAACGCCCAGCGCGGCGTGGTCGACAGCCAGGGTGCGCACCACCAGATCGCCAACCTGTCGGTGCTGGACGGCTCGGTGTTCCCGACCAGCATCGGCGCCAACCCGCAGCTGTCGATCTACGCGCTGACGGCGCAGAACGCGACGGCGCTGGCGCAGCGGTTGCGCGGCTGAGGGGGCTTTCGCACCAGGGCCGCACACCCAGCCGCGATCAATACTGCAGCCGCGCATACAGCGTCTTCTGCGCCGCCTCGCGCGCCTGGCCCAGCGTGTGGATGCCGGCGGCCTGCAGCAGCGGGATCAGCTTGAGGAACACCTCGGCGGTGACGATGGCGTCGCCCAATGCGGTGTGCCGGCCCATCACCGGCACGCCCAGCCGCGCGGCGATGTCTTCCAGCCCGTGCGATTCCTGGTTCGGCTGCGCCAGCGCCGACAGCAGCAAGGTGTCCAGCACCGGCTGCTCGAAACGCACGCCGGTGCGCTCTTCCTTCAGCTGCAGGAAGCGCATGTCGAAAGCGGCGTTGTGGCCGACCAGCACGGTGTCCTGCGCGAAGGCGTGGAAGGCCGGCAGCACGGTGTCGATGGTGGGCTGGCCGCGCACCATCGCCGGCTCGATGCCGTGGATGGCGACGCCGGTGGCCGGGATGTCGCGCTGCGGGTCCACCAGCTGCTCGAAGGTCTCCTGCCGGCGCAGTTTGCCGGCGACGATGCGCGTGGCGCCGATCTGGATGATCTCGTCGCCCTGCGACGGGTTCAGCCCCGTGGTCTCGGTGTCGAACACGGTGCAGCTCAGCTCGGCCAGCGAGCGCTCGTCCAGCGCGCGGCTCGACTCGGTCTGCGCGAACAGGTCGAAGTCGTAGTACTCGGGGCGGCTTTCGCCGCGCACGAAAGTGTTGTCGTCGAGCGGGCCTCGAGCGCCGGCCAGCGGCAGCAGGAAGCGGAAGAACGCGGCGTGGCGCACACGCTCGCGCTCGAACCAGAACTCGCCGCCGTGGCGCTGCACCACCTCGCGCACCGACAGCGCGCTGCTGTCGGCGCCGATGCGCATCGGCTCGGTCTCCCAGCCGATGACGGTTTCGGTGCTCATCGCCTGGCCGATCCACAGCAGGTCCAGGTGCGCGCGCATAGGATCGCTGCCGGGGTCGCGCTCGCTGCGCGCCACGCCCAGCCGCAGCTCCACGCGCTGGATGTCGTGCTCGCCGAACAGGCGCGAGCCCAGGCTGGCCAGCGCCATCAGCAGCGAGAAGCTGTCCACCTTCAGCCACAGCGCGGCGTCGACTTCGTGCGCCGACACACGCAGCCCCAGGGTTTCGAGGCGCCGCTGCGCCGCGGCGATGAAGTCGGCGCCGTGCATGTCTTCCAGCGGCCAGCGCGTGCTCAGGTCCTGCGCGCCGCGCGCGGCCAGTTCGCGCACACGCTGCGTCATGGCCTGCGCTTCGTCGCGCACCACCGCCTGGAAGCGCTCGCGCATCGCGGCGTCCAGGTCGGGCATCTCGAGCATTTCCACCGCGGCCTGCAGGTTGCCCAGCGACGCCCGCGTGCCTTCGGTGAAGCCGTGCAGCAAGGCGTCGCGCGCCGAGTCGGCTTCGAACTCGCGCGTGATGTTGTCCAGCATCAGCACGAAGCCGTGGATCTCGTCGCCGCCTTTGGCTTCACCCGAAGCGCCGCGCACCGGCGTCATCATCGCGCGCAGCAACTGGCCGGCGCGCGTGGTGGTGACGAACTGCGCGGTGGGGTGCATCGCGCCGCGCTGCAGCCGCGCCTGGATGTTCTCCAGCGCGTGCGCCACCAGCCGGCGCTCGAACACGCTGTAGATCGAGCGGCCCAGGCCGATCAGCTCGGCGCCGCCGGCCAGCTCGGGCGCGCTGGACAGCGCGCGGAACTGCATGCGCGCGCGCTGGTTGTAAAGCAGGATGCGCCCGTCCAGGTTGCACACCACCACGGCCTGCGTCAGCTCGGCCATCAGCGCGGCCAGCCGCGCGCGTTCCTGGTCGATGTGGCGTGCGGCTTCGGCCACCTTGGCCGCCATCTGCTCGTGCAGGTCCTTGCGCTGGCGCAGCAGTTCGTTCAGCGACTCGCCGATGCCGCGCAGCGCCGCCGAGCCGGCGGGCTCGATCGCATGCGTGGCATCGGTGCTGCCGCTGCGCGAGCGCGCCTGGTCGAGCAGCCGCGCCGCGGCCGCCACGTGTGTGTGGTACAGCCTGTTCAGCGCCCACGCCGCCAGCGCCCACAGCACCAGCCCCAGCAGCACCAGCAGCATGCCGCGGGTTTCGATCACCGCCGCCAGCGTGTCGCGTTCGTGCGGCGCCAGCGTGGCCCACAGCCAGGCGCCGCCGCCCAGGCCGAACAGCGCCAGCAGCAGCCCGGGTGCCAGCAGCGCGGCCGCGAGTGCCTTGTCGACGCGCTTCAAGACGCCGCGCCCAGCATCTCGGCGACCTTGGCCGCCAGCTCCTTGGTGGAGAAGGGTTTGGTCATGTAGGCGTCGGCGCCCACGCCCAGGCCCTTGTCGATGTCGGTGGCGCGGCCCTTGGCGCTGAGCATCAGCACGCGTGTGCCGCGCAGGGTTTCGTCGGCGCGCAACTCGGCGCAGACCTCGTGGCCGCTCTTGATCGGCATCATCACGTCCAGCAGCACCAGCGCCGGGCGCTCGCTGCGGATCATGTCGATCGCCTGCTGGCCGTCGCGCGCCACCAGCACCCGGTAGCCGGCGCGCCCGAGCAGGTATTCGAGCGAGATCACGATGTTCGGCTCGTCGTCGGCGATCAGCACCTTGTGCGTCATGGCCGGTCTCCTTCTTCGGTGTTTGCGTTCAACGGTAGCGTGAACCAGAAACACGCACCTTGCGTCGTGTCATCGCGCAAGCCCATGCGCCCGCCGAAGTGCTCGACGATCTGGCGGCTGATCGGCAGCCCCAGGCCCGTGCCCTGCGGCCGGTTCAGCGCGTCGCCGCCCTGGCGGAACTTTTCGAACACCAGCGCGCGCTGTTCGGGTGGCACGCCCGGGCCGTTGTCGTGCACCGTCACGGTGAGTGCGTCGGCCTCGTGCTGCAGGCCCAGCCGCAGCAGGCCGCCGCTTTGCGGCATGAACTTCGCCGCGTTGGACAGCAGGTTCAGCAGCACCTGCGTCAGCCGGTCGGAGTCGGCGCGCAGCAGCGGCACCTGCTCGGGCACTTGCAGCTGCACATGCGCGCCGCGTTCGCGGAACAGCTCGGCGGTGGTCTGCACCGCCTGCAGCAGCAGCGCGCGCAGGTCGATGTCGCTGTTGTGCCATTCGGCGTGGCCGGACTCGATCTTCGCCATGTCCAGCACCTGGTTGACCAGGCGGCTCAGGCGTTCGGTTTCGGCCACGACGATGCCCAGGAACTTCTGGCGCTGCTCGGCGGGCATGTCGGCGTCGTCGCGCATCAGCTCGGCCAGCGCGCGGATCGAGGTCAGCGGCGTGCGCAGCTCGTGCGTGACCGACGACATGAAGTCGTCCTTCAGCTTGTCCAGGCTCTTGAGCTGCTCGTTGGCGCGCTTGAGCTCCTGCGTCACCGCCTCGAGCTCGTGCGAGTAGGCGCGCAGCTGCGAAGCTTCGTCGAGGATGCGCATCACGTCGCGCAGGTCCAGCGTCTCCTCCTGCACCACCGAGGCCACCACGATGCGCGCCGACGCGCTGCCGATGGCGCCGGCGAGCTGGGTTTCGACGAACTGCACCAACGCGGCATCGGGTTGCAGCTGTTCGACCTGCGCCGTACCAAGGCGGCGCGCGTAGTCCTCGAACAGCGCACGCGCGCGCGCCGCACCGAGGAAGCGCCCGAGCAGCGGCAGCAGGTCGGCCACGCGCGCGCGGCCGCGCCAGAACACCGGCACCGTGCTGGCGGTCCGCTGGAACACGTCGACGAACAGCAGCGCCTGGCTGGCCTCGCGTGCCGACGGCGCACGCCACAGCGACACGCCGACGTAGGCGCCGATGTTCAGCAGCAGGCTCCAGAACAGCGAATGCGTGAGGTTGTCCATGCCGCCCAGGCCGAACAAGCGCTCGGGCTCGAGCAGTTCGATGCCGAACAGCCCGTTGTCCAGGAAGTCCTCGGGCAACCAGCCCGACTTGGCCAGCGACGGCAGCATCAGCGTGTAGATCCACAGGCCGAAGCCGGCGAGCAGCCCGGCCAGCGCGCCGGCGCGCGTGCCGCCCTTCCAGTACATGCCGCCGAACAGCGCCGGCGCGAACTGCGCCACCGCGGCGAAGCTGATGAGCCCGATGCTGACCAGCGCGTAGGCGTCGCCGGCGACGCGGAAGTACAGCCAGCCGAGCAGCAGCAGCAGCACGATCACCGTGCGCCGGATGCCGAGGATGACGCCGGTGAGGTCGCGCTCGGCGTAGCGGCGCAGCCGCAGCACGAGCGGCAGCACGAGGTCGTTGCAGACCATGGTCGAGATCGCGATCGCCTCGACGATGACCATGCCGGTGGCCGCCGACAGCCCGCCGATGAACGCCGCCAACGCCAGCGCGCCGTGGCCGCCGGCCAGCGGCAGCGACAGCACGAAGGTCTCGGCATCGGCGCCGCCCTTGCCGAAGTACAGCAGCCCGCCGGCGGCGATCGGCAGCACGAAGACGTTGATCGCCAGCAGGTAGGCCGGGAAGGCCCAGGCCGCGCGCCGCACGTGGCGCTCGTCGACGTTCTCGACCACCATGACCTGGAACTGGCGCGGCAGCAGGATCACCGACAGCATCGACAGCACGAGCAGGGCGAACCAGGCGTCGAAGGCGAAGCCCCCGGCGCCGGGCTGCAGCACGCGCGCGATCGCCGGCGCGGCCAGCGCGCGCGCGAACAGGTCGTCCGGCCCGCCGTACAGGCCCCAGACGACGAAGCCGCCGACGGCGACGAAGGCCACCAGCTTGACCACCGACTCGGTGGCGATGGCCGCCACCATGCCCTCGTGGCGCTCGGTGTTGTCCAGGTGCCGGGTGCCGAAGGCGATCGTGAAGCCGGCCAGCACCAGCGCCACCGCGAGCGCGAGCAGGCTGTGCGCCGTGCTGCCGGCCGCGCTGGTGGCGTCGACGCCGGTGAGCAGTTCGTAGCCCGCGGCCACCGCCTTGAGCTGCAGCGCCACGTAAGGCACCACGCCGACCAGCGCCA
>ERZ795045.4316-NODE-4316-length-11568-cov-4.556501_pt1 | contig 11568 bp, 9 predicted proteins | sample MGYA00375129_ERZ795045 | MGnify/ENA primary metagenome ERZ795045 (study PRJEB30174, sample SAMN05720166) | activated sludge metagenome | isolation source: anaerobic digester from wastewater treatment plant | place: Japan | collected 2015-05-15 ... | reverse complement strand
GGCGGAGGTCGACCGAGTCGCTGCGGCGAGGTCGACGATGTACTGGCGCACCGCCGGCGACGCGTGCACGCGGCGGACCGCGTGGACCATCGCCTCGACCCCGGCGGCATCCACGACCGGTTTGAGGTCGGCGAGCGGGTCACCGGCTCCGTGGCTGTCCAGGAGTGCGAGTTCGGCGCGTGCGTTGGGATAGCCCATTGAGATGCGCGCCATGAAACGGTCGCGTTGCGCCTCGGGCAGAGGGTAGGTCCCCTCCATCTCGATCGGGTTCTGGGTGGCCATCACCATGAATGGGCGTGGGAGCGCATAGGTGGTCCCGTCGACGGTCACCTGCGCCTCCTCCATCGACTCCAGCAGCGCGGACTGGGTCTTGGGGGAGGCGCGATTGATCTCGTCACCGACGACGACATTGGCGAAGATTGCGCCCGGCCGGAACTCGAAACTGCGCAGGTCCTGGTTCCAGACGCTCACTCCGGTGATGTCGCTGGGGAGCAGGTCGGGGGTGAACTGAACCCGCCGGACGGTGGCATCGACAGAACGGGCCAAGGTCTTGGCGAGCATCGTCTTGCCGACACCGGGCACGTCCTCGACCAAGAGGTGGCCCTCGGCGAGCAACGCGACCAGCGCCGTCCTGATGACGTCGTCCTTGCCCTCGATGACCGTGGCCATGGCCCGGGCCAGGTCCGTGGTGACCTGGAGCACGCGATCCAAGGCCACCCCGAGCGCGTCAGGGGTGGCGGCTTCGCCGTCGGGGGGTGCCGACCTGCTCGTTGCGGCCTCGGTCTGCCAGTCACCCACGCGCTCACCCTCCCCGGTGGCCATGACGGCCCTGTCGGGGCGTCTCGTCTCAGACATCGATCTTGCCTCACGGCTGGTCGGAAAGGGAGGGAGGAGGCGAAGCCATTCGACGCGAATTTTGCCCCACTTTCCACCACCCCCTCTGACCTGCAGAAATACTGGATCAGAGCGAAGAATACTGGTCTCGAGCAGCGCAAATTTGAAGCAGGTGGAGTAAAGTGGGGGAAACGGGCGGCGAGAGGTCGTGAAGGGTCGATGTCAGGGGAGGTGAGGGTCGGTGTTCCTCGGGACGCACACGCCGCGGTTGGACGACAAGGGACGGCTCTTCCTCCCCGCCAAGTTCCGCGACCAGTTGGAGCGCGGCCTGGTCGTCACCCGAGGCCAGGAGCGCTGCCTGTTCGTCTTCCCGATCGCCGAGTTCGAGCAGGTCACGACGGCCATGCGCGAGGCCCCGACCACCAATCGCAATGTCCGCGACTTCATGCGGGTCTTTCTCTCCGGTGCCTCGGACGAGGTCCCCGACAAGCAGGGGCGGGTGACGATTCCCGCTCACTTGCGGCAGTACGCCGGACTCACCAAGGACTGCACGGTCATCGGGCAGGGCAGCCGTATCGAGGTCTGGGACACCGACGCCTGGACGACCTGGCTCGCCGAGCACGAGCAGGCCTACTCCGACACCTCCGAGGAGGTCGTGCCAGGACTGATCTGACGCCGCCCGCCCAGCCTGCCCGCTCGACCCCCACAACCCCCACAACCCCCACAACCCCCACGACCCCGTTCCTCGGCCTCCAGCCGGACGATCCCGACGCGACTTCCCCCGCGCCGGGCCCGACCGGATGGGGACCCGGGCACAGGGACGCACCGCCACCCAGACCCAGCCCGTCGAAGGAACACGCGATGAACGCCACCCGCGGACCGGCCGCCCAGCGCCACGTTCCGGTTCTGCGCGACCGCATCGTGGAGTTGCTCGCTCCGGCCGCGGCGCGTCCGGGGGCTGTCCTCGTCGATGCGACGCTCGGCATGGGCGGCCACAGCGAGGCCCTGCTCACGGCCTGCCCGAACGCGCGGGTGGTCGGCATCGACCGGGACACCGAGGCGCTGGCCCTCGCCGGTGAGCGTCTGGCCGTATTCGGTGACCGCTTCACCACGGTCCACGCCGTCTATGACGACATTGCCCACCTGCTCGTCGACCTCGATGTCCCGCAGGTCGACGGCATCCTTTTCGACCTGGGGGTCTCGAGTCTGCAACTCGACGAGGCCGACCGCGGCTTCGCCTACGCCCAGGACGCCCCCCTCGACATGCGCATGGACCAGCAGTCGGGGCTCACCGCGGCGGAGGTCGTCAACACGTATGCCGCGGCCGACCTCGCGCGCATCCTGCGCGACTACGGCGAGGAGCGGTTCGCCGGACGCATCGCCTCGGCCATCGTCCGGGAGCGGGAGAAGGAGCCGTTCACCACGTCTGGGCGTCTGGTCGACCTGCTTCGGGATGCCGTTCCGGCAGCCTCGCAACGCACCGGTGGGCACCCCGCCAAGCGGACCTTCCAAGCGCTGCGCATCGAGGTCAACGGCGAACTCGCGGTCTGGGAGCGCGCCCTTCCTGCCGCGATCGAGGCCCTCGGGGTCGGCGGCCGGATCGCGGTCCTGTCCTACCACTCGCTCGAGGACCGCATCACCAAGCGAGCGCTCGTGGCGGGGGCCACCTCTCGCACCCCCAAGGGGATGCCGGTCGAGTTGCCCGAGCACGCGGCATACCTGCGGCTACTGACCCGAGGCGCCGAGGAGGCCGACGCCGCCGAAGTCGCCGAGAACCCCCGATCTGCCTCGGTCCGGCTGCGGGCCGCCGAACGAATCACCACGACGAAGGGATCGACGCGATGAGCCAAATGGCGACGGCACGCGCTCTGCCGCGCTCGGGTGCCACCAGGGCGCCACGGCCGCTGAGGCTCATCGCGCCGGCGCCTCCGGGCCACGCCGGGCTGGTCGCGACCTGCCTGGTGCTGCTCACCGCGGGGTTCGTGGCGGTGTTGCTCCTCAACACGTCCATGGCCACCGGGGCGTTCACCGTCAGCCGGCTGCAGGACCGGGCCGACGAGCTCTCGGACACCCGCACGGCCCTGCAGCACGCGGTCGATGCCCAGAGCGCTCCTGCCGAACTGGCCAAGCGGGCGCTCGACCTCGGGATGGTCCCGTCGACGAGTGCGGCCTTCCTGCGGATCAGCGATGGCCAGGTCCTCGGCGTGGCGGAACCCGCCGCAGCGGACACCGGTTTTACGGTGGTGGCTCAGGCCGGATCGGCCCGAGCAGCAGCACCAGCATCACCGGCAACACCCGCAGCACCGGCGGAGCAGGCGACCGCCGCGGCCCCGGCCGCACCGCCCGTCCCGGAGTCGGGGACGACCGTGACCACCATCGTCACGGTGACCCGGACCACCGTGACGATGGTGCGTGGCGATGTCGTGGAGAGCACGGTCACCAGCGTCGACAGTGCGACGGGAGCCACGACCAGCACCACCTCCCGCACGCCCATCCCCGCGACACCGACCGCACCCGAATCGACACCCGCGCAGCCTGCGCCACCCGCCCCGACCAACTGATCGACCTCGACGGAGCCAGACCGTGACCCCACCCAGGACGCCCCCGGGCGCTGGCCGTGGTGGTTCGGCGACCCCACGCAGTCGACAAGGTGGGCGACCAGCCAGGTCCACGGGCCGCAGCACTGAGAGTCGCGCCGCTCGCCCGGTGCCGCGCTCACGGACTCCCGAGAGCCCGCGACCGGCCGCGCCTGGGCGGGCGGCGACGCCGAGGCGGCCAGTGGCCGCCAAGACCACCGCCAAGGGTCGTCCGTCTCCTCGTGCTCACGCGACCGGTGGGGGTGGTCCGCGCCGACCGAAGGGGCCCACCTCGAGGTGGTCGCAGCGGCCCGGGCGACCTCAGCGCCTGGTGCCCCCACACCGTCGGATGCGGACGCTGCTCGTCGCTGTGGCCTTCGTGTTGTCGATCTTCGCCGCTCAACTGGTCCGGATCCAGGGCTTTGACGCCTCGGCGGTGGCCGCCGAGGCCCGCAAGCAGCGCACGGCCACCGTCGCCATCCCCGCCCTTCGGGGGCAGATCCTGTCCTCCGACGGGGTCGTTCTGGCGGCCAGTCAGGAGCGGATCACCGTGGTGGCCGACCTGACTGCCATCTGCACCTATCAGACCAAGAAGAACAAATGCGACGACGCCAGTTCGGGGCAGGCGGTGGGCAAGGCAGCGGCTGCCCTGGCCCCGCTCCTGGGCCAGGACGAGGCCAAGCTTCGCGAGAACCTCACCGGCACGGCCCGCTATCGGATCCTCGAGCGGCAGGCAACGCCACTCACCTGGCGCAAGATCGCCGACCTGCGCATCCCCGGGATCTACAAGGACCAGACACCTGGCGCTGACGTGTCCGTGCCCCAGCGGACCTATCCGACCGGACCGGCAGCCGCCTCGCTCGTCGGGTTCGTCACCAACGACGGCAAGGCGGGGGGTGGTGTCGAGCAGTTGATGGACTCCACGCTGCAGGGCACCGTCGGCCAGGTCGAGTACGAAACCTCGGCCACCGGCGAAGTCATCCCGGCGGCCGGCCAGACCCGCAAGGAGGCCGTCAACGGCACCGATGTGCGACTGACGATCAACTCCGGGCTGCAGTGGTATGCCCAGAACGCTCTCGCCCAGAAGATGGAGCAGACCAACGCCCTGTCCGGCACGGTCGTGGCGATGAACGCCAAGACCGGTGACCTGCTGGCTGTCGCGTCCTACCCGACCTACGACCCCAATGACATCGGCCGCGCCAAGGGCAGCCTGACGAACAAGGCCTTCGGCGAGGTCTTCGAACCCGGCTCGACGGCCAAGCTCATGACGATTGCCGCGGCCATGCAGGACGGCACTGTCACTCCCGACACCCCGGTCATCGTCCCCCCGACCCTCCCTCGCTACGACCAGGTCTTCAACGACTCCCACGCGCACCCGACCGAGTATCGAACTGTTACAGGCGTTCTCGCCGAGTCCAGCAACATCGGAACGGTTCTGGTCAGTGAGACCCTGACCCCGAAGCGCCTCGAGGAGTACTTCCGGAAGTTCGGACTGGGCACCAAGACCGGCACCGGTTTCCCGGGGGAGTCCGCCGGTCTGCTGACCAAGTCAGAGGACTGGAGTGGCACTCAACGGGCCACGGTGGCCTTCGGTCAGGGACTTTCCGTCACGGCCATCCAGGCCGCTGGTGTCTTCCAGACGATCGCCAACAACGGGGTTCGCGTCGAGCCACGGCTCATCGAGTCGACCACGGACAAGGACGGCACCGTCAAGCAGACTCCGGCGTCGAAGGGCAGCCGGGTCGTCGACGAGAAGGTCGCCAAGCAGGTCAGCGAGATGCTCGAAGGAGTCGTCAGCCCCAACGGCACCGCCCCCCAGGCACAGATCGCGGGCTACCGGGTCGCCGGCAAGACCGGCACGGCTGACCGCTACGACCCCACGGTCGGCGGCTACAGCGGCAAGACCGCGAGTTTCATCGGCTACGCCCCCGCGGATGACCCCCAGATCGTCGTCGCGGTGATCCTTCAGCGGCCCACCAACGGCTACTTCGGCGGGTCGACGGCGGGCCCGGTGTTCCATGACGTGATGACGTATGCGCTCCAGGAACTCAAGATCCCACCGACCGGCACGGCCGCGCCACAACTCGTCCTGGACGTCGAGCCCTCAGCGGCCGAGGCCGACCCGACCACGCTGCGCAACAAGCCCAAGGGTTCGGGCGGGTAGGGTCCGAGACCGTGACCGCCTTGCGACCCATCCCTGCCGGGTCGACCTCGATCGCTGTGCTCGCGAACGCCCTCAGTGTCGACCCACCGGCCGGCCCCGACACTGTCGTGTCCGGGGTGACGCTCGACTCGCGTTCGGTGCAGTCCGGTGACCTGTATGCCGCGCTGCCGGGCGCCACGACACACGGCGCCCGCTTCGCGTCGGGGGCCCGGGATGCCGGTGCGACAGCGATTCTGACCGACCCGGTCGGCGCGCAGCTCGTGGCCGAGCAGGGGGTGGTCCTGCCCGTGTTGGTCCACCCGGAGCCGCGCGCGGTGCTCGGACACCTCAGTGCCCTTGTCTACGGCACCGACCGCCTCAAGATGCCGCTGATCGGGATCACGGGGACGAACGGCAAGACGACCACGGCATACCTCATCCACTCGGCTCTGGTGGCCCTGGGTCGGCAGGTCGGCCTCATCGGCACGGTCGAGACCCGTATCGGGGATGAGCGGGTGCGCAGCGTGCGCACCACCCCCGAGGCGCCCGACCTGCACGCGCTGCTCGCCACGATGGCACAACGTGGGATGGACGCCTGCGTGATGGAGGTGTCGTCCCACGCCCTGTCACAGCACCGGGTGGACGGAGTGATCTACGACCTGGCGCTCTTCACCAACCTCTCCCAGGATCACCTCGACTTCCACCACGACATGGAGGACTACTTCGCGGCGAAGGCCTCGCTCTTCACGCCTGCACGATCGCAGTCCGGCTTGGTCTGCGTCGACGACGACTGGGGCCTGCGACTGGCCGGGCAGAGCGAGATCCCGATCGACACCCTGACCACGCAACCCGGGGGACTGGCCGACTGGACCGTGACCATCGACCCCCACGACCCCCACCGATTCGTGCTGCGCGGGCGCGGTGACGAACTGCACCTGGTGTCCGCGCTGCCGGGCGCCTTCAACGTCACGAACACCGCCATGGCCGCCGCCGCTCTCCTCCTCCTGGGAGTGGACAGCGCGGCGGCTCAACGCGCAGTCCTGGCGGACCCGCACGTGCCGGGACGCATGGAGCGGGTGGTGCTCGACGACGGTCGGGACGACCTGCCGGCGGTTGTCGTGGACTACGCGCACACACCGGACGCGATCCGGGCCGCCCTGGAGGCCCTTCGACCGGTGACCGCGGGAACCCTGGTGTGCGTGACCGGCGCCGGTGGTGACCGGGACCGCGACAAGCGCGCAGCGATGGGACGGGCAGCTGCCCTCGCCGACGTCGTCATAGTCACCGACGACAACCCGCGCTCGGAGGACCCGGGCTCGATCAGGGAGGCCGTCCTGCGCGGTGCGCGCGCCGAGACCGGCGGCGTGACTGTTCTCGAGGTGGGTGATCGACGGGAAGCGATTGCCCGGGCCGTGGCCATCGCGGCCGGCGTCGAGCCAGGGGGCGATGCGCCCGGGGCCACGGCGCTGGTCGCGATCATGGGCAAGGGCCACGAAACCGGCCAGGAGATCGGCGGGGAGGTCCACCCCTTCGACGACCGGGCCGAAGCCCTCAGTGCGCTCGAGGCCGCCGCCACGCAACTGGGGGAGGCGTCGGCGTGATCCCCGTGACCTTGGCCCAGATCGCTGCGCTGACCGGTGGAGTGGTCGTCGGGACCGATGACCCCGACGCTGTCCTGGTCACCGGTGACGTCGTCACCGATTCCAGGGCGGCCCAGGCGGGCGCGCTGTATGTCGCCCGCATCGGCGAGCATGCTGACGGTCATGCCTTCATCCCGTCGGCGCTCGCCAACGGGGCCGTCGCCGCGCTCGTGTCTCGCGTCGCTCCGGATGAGGTGCCACAGGTCGTCGTCGACGACGTGCAGGCGGCCTTCGCGAGCCTCGCCCGCTGGGTCATCGACACGCATTCGGACCTGCTCGTCGTCGGGATCACCGGCTCGAGTGGAAAGACGAGTACCAAGGACCTCCTCGGCGAGGTCCTGCGCGTCACCGGTCCGACGATTGCCCCCGAAGGATCGTTCAACTCCGAGGTGGGCGTGCCCCTGACGGTATGCCGCGTGCGCCCGGAGACCCGCAACCTCGTCGTGGAGATGGGGGCCAGAGGGTTGGGGCACATCCGCTATCTCACCCAGATCGCGCCCCCCCGAATCGGGGTCGTGCTCAACGTCGGCACCGCCCACATGGGTGAGTTCGGCTCGCGGGAGGCCATCGCCGTCGCCAAGGCCGAGCTCGTCGAGGCGCTGCCTGCTCACGGGGTCGCCGTCCTCAACGGCGATGACCCCGCCGTTCGGGCGATGGCCGCCCGGACGCGCGCACAGGTCGTGCTCGTCGGTGAGGCTCCGGACTGCGTCGTTCGGGCCGAGCACGTCGACCTCGACGACAGAGGCAGGCCCCGCTTCGACCTGGTCACCCCCGAGGGCCAGGTGCCTGTGGCCCTGGACTTGGTCGGACGGCACCACGTCGGCAACGCGCTCGCCGTGGCCGCGGTCGCCCGCGAGGTCGGCATGTCGCTGGCCGACATCGCGGACACGCTGGCCGCTGCCCGCCCCATCAGCCGGTGGCGGATGGAGGTGACCGTCCGGTCTGACGGCGTGACGGTCGTCAACGACGCCTACAACGCGAACCCGGATTCCATGCGCGCGGCCCTCGAGGCGCTGGCCGCGATGGCGTCCGGGCGACGCACGTGGGCGGTGCTCGGCTCGATGCTCGAGCTCGGTGAGGAGTCGGAGGCCGAGCACGAGGCCATCGGTGCCCATGCCGCGCACACCGGGGTGGACGAACTGCTCGTCGTCGGCGACGGCGCGCGCGCCATGGTGGGAGGTGCCACCGGATCCGCGACAGTGGTCCGTTGGGTCGCCGACGCAGCCCGGGCCGGAGCACTGCTGGAGGCAGAACTTCGATCCGGTGACGTCGTGTTGTTCAAGTCGAGCCGGGACGCAGGACTACGGTGGCTCGGTGAAGAGGTCGCAGCCGCGACCACAGACCCCGACCCGGAAGGAGGGCGCTGAGAGTGCTCACCGTCCTCGTGGCCGCGGTCGTCTCGCTCATCATCTCCCTCTTCGGGACCCCGGCCTTCATCAAGGTGTTGGTCAAGCGAGGTTTCGGCCAGTTCATCCGGGACGACGGCCCCACCTCGCACCACACCAAGCGCGGCACGCCCACGATGGGTGGTGCCGTCATCGTCCTGTCGACCCTGCTGGCCTATGGCGCCGCGCACCTGGCCTTCTGGACCCAACCCACCTGGTCCGGGATCCTCGTGCTGTTCCTCATGACCGGGCTGGGCCTGGTCGGGTTCCTCGATGACTACATCAAGATCTCCAAGCAGCGCAGCCTGGGCCTGCGCTCGAAGCAGAAACTCGCCGGCCAGACCCTCGTTGCCGTGCTCTTCGCGGTCCTCGTGTTGCAGTTCCCCAATGGCTCCAACCGGACCCCGGCCTCGACCAAGATCTCCTTCGTCCGCGACACCAACCTGGACCTCGCCTTCGCGGGGACGGTCGGCGGGCTCATCCTCTTCATCATCTGGGCGAACCTCATCGTCGCGGCCACCTCGAATGCCGTGAACCTCACCGACGGACTCGACGGTTTGGCGACGGGCGCGTCGGTGATGGTCTTCGCGGCATACATCCTCATCGGTGTCTGGGAGTTCAACCAGAACTGCCAGTTCAACCCCGGGCTCAAGTGCTACGAGGTCCGTGACCCGCACGATCTGGCCACCGTGGCAGCGGCCGCCATGGGTGCCTGCTTCGGCTTCCTGTGGTGGAACACCTCGCCCGCGAAGATCTTCATGGGGGACACCGGATCGCTTGCGCTGGGCGGCCTCATGGCCGGCCTGGCGATCACGTCGCGGACCCAACTTCTCGTCATCATCCTCGGCGGGCTCTTCGTCATCATCACGCTGTCCGTGATCATCCAGGTCGCGTCCTTCAAGGCCACGGGCAAACGGGTCTTCCGCATGGCGCCACTGCAACATCACTTCGAGTTGCTCGGGTGGCAAGAAGTGACGATCGTCGTGCGGTTCTGGATCATTGCCGGCCTGTGCGTGGCTCTCGGTCTGGGCCTGTTCTATGCGGAGTGGGTGGTGGGCGGCTCATGACCGTCCCGCCGAGCGCCGTCGGGCGCACGGCCACGCTGACCCATCGCGACGCCGACTGGCGCGGCCTTCGGGTTCTCGTGGCGGGTCTTGGGATCAGTGGCTTCGCGGCCGCCGATGCCCTCCTCGAGCGTGGCGCGCACGTGGTCGTCGTGGATGCCGGAGCCCCGAGCGAGAACATCGCTCTGGGTGAGCGCGCCCGAATCCTCGACATCCTCGGTGCCGACCTGCGTTTCGGCCCCGAGCAGGTCGCCTCCCTGCCCACCGACGACCTCGACCTGGTTGTCACCTCACCGGGCTGGGCGCCCCACCAGCCGCTACTTGCCGCCGCGGCTGCCGCCGGCCTGCCCATCTGGGGCGAGGTGGAGCTCGCCTGGCGGCTGCGCCCGGCCGAGGGCGCGGCTCCGTGGCTGGTCATCACCGGGACCAACGGCAAGACCACGACGACCCAGATGCTCACCTCGATGCTGCGAGCCGCTGGCCTGCGCGCGATGAGTGTCGGCAATGTGGGCACGCCGATCCTCGAGGCGATCATGGATCCCACGCCGTATGACGTTCTCTCGGTGGAACTCTCCAGCTTTCAATTGCACTGGTCGGAGTCGATCGCCGCCCGCGCGTCGGTGTGCCTCAACATCGCGCCGGACCATGTCGACTGGCACGGGTCCCTGGAGGCCTACATCCAGGCCAAGGGCAAGGTCTACGAGCGCACTGAGGTCGCGTGCATCTACAACGACCAGGACCCGACGACTCGGCGTCTCGTCGAGGAGGCGGAGGTCCAGGAGGGTTGTCGCGCCATCGGTTTCACCCTCGGGGTCCCGGGCCTGTCGATGCTCGGCGTCGTCGATGATGTCCTTGCCGATCGTGCGTTCGTCGAGGAACGCCGCACCTCGGCCGCGGAACTGGCCACCCTGGACGACGTCCGTGGCGAAGCACCCACCGTGGCGCCGCATCAGGTGGCCAACGCCTTGGCCGCGGCCGCTCTCGCGCGCGCCCACGGCATACCGCCGATCGCGGTACGTGACGGACTGCGGGCCTTCAGGCCCGAGCCGCACCGGATCGCCGAGGCCGGCATCGTCGGCGGTGTTCGCTACATCGATGACTCCAAGGCCACGAACCCGCATGCCGCCTCGGCGAGCCTGGCCGCCTTCGCGTCGATCGTCTGGGTCGCCGGTGGCCTGCTCAAGGGAGCCGAGGTCGACGAGCTCGTGCGCGAGCACGCAGATCGCTTGCGCGGGGTCGTGCTGATCGGCCAGGACCGCGCCAAGATCGCCGACGCGCTGGCCCGACACGCGCCCGATGTCCCGGTCGTCGACCTTGCCGCCACGGACACTGGAGCCATGGATCTCGTCGTTGCCCGGGCCGCAGACCTCGCCCACGAGGGCGATGTCGTGTTGCTCGCGCCGGCCGCCGCATCCATGGACATGTTCGACAACTACGGTGCCCGTGGTGATGCCTTCGTGGCGGCCGTGCGCAGGCTGGCCCGCGCGGCGGGGGAGTAGCCATGACGAGCACGGCCGCCAAGGCTCGGGCGTCCGGCTCACGGTTCGCACGGGTTCGTCATTGGTTCGGGCGCTTCGAGTCGCCGACCACGACCTACTACCTGCTGCTCGCGACGACCGCGATCCCGGCGCCGCACAGCGCGATCTGGATCAGCGTGGCCCGCATGCGTGATCGAGCGTGCATCGGCCATGCCGCGTGAACCCCGCGGACCCACGGCCGGTTGGCGCCGCCGCCGCGCAGATCGCCGTGGCGGTGGGGCGGCCACCGGCAAGCCGTGCGGAACCGCGCGGCGTACGCTCGACCCATGACCTCCACCGCCGCCGCGCCGGTCGTCCTCTACGTCGGCATCGAATGGGACCAGCTGCCCGACTCGTTCGCGCCCGAGGTCAAGCAGCGGATCAAGGCCGGCATCGCGCAGGCGATGAC
>ERZ795045.4293-NODE-4293-length-11609-cov-20.244504_pt1 | contig 11609 bp, 13 predicted proteins | sample MGYA00375129_ERZ795045 | MGnify/ENA primary metagenome ERZ795045 (study PRJEB30174, sample SAMN05720166) | activated sludge metagenome | isolation source: anaerobic digester from wastewater treatment plant | place: Japan | collected 2015-05-15 ... | reverse complement strand
TTTCACCTTACAAATGTTTGGGGGCGCATCATCCCCGCAAAGATTTTTTGCTCTGACAGATTTGGGTGTATGCTATTTGTAGCATGGTCACACCTGTTGACAACTAGGCGTGCGGGTGTTATACTATCATTATGGGAACGGATCTGATAGAGAGAGCGCGAAAGGAGGAGGCGCGGCACGCGCTGGATCTGCGTGTGCAGGGTCTCTCTTACGTCGAGATCGCCCGTTCAATGCACTATGACAGTCCGGAGACTGCCGAGGCGGCGGTACGTTGTGCCATTGCGGAGGAGCCTCGGGAGGACGCGGAGATGGTGCGTCGGCTGGAGCTGCGCCGGCTGGACCGCCTCATCCAGTATATCGAGCGCACGATTCAGGCGCACGCGGCCCCACCTCCTTCCTCTGCGAAGTCTCGCTTCGAGGCGCCGCCCGACGCGGCCTCGGCCAGCGTATTGGTGAGGCTGGCGCAGACTCTCCTTCAGGTGCAGGATCGGCGTGCGGCGCTCCTTGGCCTGGTCACGAAGGAGGAGCCGGGCGCCGGTACGATCATCGAGCGGGTCGTCATCAACCTATCGCCGTCGCGCTCTCTAGGATCCGCGGCTGATCAGCATGTTCAGCTGGCTGAGCTCCCGTCCGAGCGCCCGAATGGGGCAATCATTGATGCGAATTACATTCCCACCGAGCCTCCTTCCGGTTCTCCCGAACCCCGCAACACCGGTGGGATGGGGTAGGCATGCGCGCCCACGCATGCCTACCCCGCCATATCACGGAGTCGGCGAGTCATGAAATCTAGCTCTGAGGAGCTTTGGCGAGTAACGGAGGATGGGGGCCTCTCGGTGCACCTGCACGAGGGGCAGACGCAGGCGTTCCTATCGGCGCGTCGCATCACGCTGATCCTTGCGGGTGTGCAATCGGGCAAGACCAGCTTTGCTCCCATCTGGCTCTACGACCGCATCCAGCGCCTTGGTCCTGGTGACTACCTTGCCGTTGCGCCGAACTTCCCGCTGATGGACAAGAAGATGAAGCCGGAGTTCCTGCGCTTCTTCGAGCACACGCTGCGGCTCGGGTCCTGGCGTGAGAGCAAGCGGGTCTTCGAGTTCTCGGACTACGGCGCACGGCGGATGTTCGGCTACGTTCCCAACACGCCGACGACGGTGTTCTTTGGCTCCGCCGCAAACCCGGACTCTCTGGAATCCGCGACGGCGAAGGCCGCGTGGTTAGACGAGGCGGGCCAGGACGACTTCACTCTGAAGGCGTGGGAGAGCGTCATCGGGCGTCTCTCGCTGGCAGCGCACCCATACGTTCTCCCTTACCGCGCCCGTTTCATTCTGGACGCGCTCTACAACCACGTAGAGGCGCCCCGGCCAGACGACCCGTCTCGTCCCTTTGACCGGCGCACCCGTGACCCCATCGTTGTGCCGCTGCCGCCGTCGCACTACGAGCTCCTCTCCGCGCGGTCGATTCGCTACGTGCCGGAGCCGGATTCCTCGTTGCCGCACCCGCACTTCCTGTCGCACCTGACCGTCGATGAGCTGATCGACATGCTCCACCAGCTCCCGCCGCCCCTCCCGGGTGGTCCGATTCTCATCACGACGACGCCTTACAACCTGGGTTGGATGAAGCAGGAGTTGTACGACAAGGTGAAGCACGGTCAGCGGCGCGACGTGGAGGTGGTGAACTTCTCCTCGTTGATGAACCCGAACTTCCCGCGCAACGAGTACTACGATCGCAAGCGCACGATGCAGCCCTGGCGGCACGCTATGCGCTACGACGGGAAGTTCACTCGCCCCGCCGGCCTGATCTACTCTTCCTTCATCGACGCTCCCGCGGTGATTGACACGCACACATCACCCTCTCCCACCTCTTCCTCTCCCACCTCTCCGATCGCCGGTCCGCAGCGTCCGGAGGAATCCTTCCGGTACGTACGGGCGCCGAACGCTGAGGGGCACGATCAGCCGGGGCATAAGGTGCCGTGGTTTCGCATTCCCTACGGGTGGCGTCGCTTTGGCGGTGTGGACTTCGGTGCGGTGAATACCTGTCTGATTTGGCTGGCCGAGGTGCCTCCGCTCGCGTGGAATGACTCCAGCCTCTCCACGCCGATGTCGCCGCACCTTCTCCCGCCGACTGAGCCGGTGGACCTACCCCGCTACGTGGTTTACCGGTGTGAGCTGCTTGGGTCGCCATCCTCCTCTACATCACCCTTCCACTCTGCCCACGGCGAGGCTTCCGGCCTCCCTCGCGGCAGCACTGACTGTGACATGGAGACGGCGCAGTTCGTGCGTCGAGTGCATCGCCGCTTGCAGGAGGAGGGCTTGTTGCCGGAGCACGTGGTCTGGTGCGGTGGTGCTCCAAGTGAGCGTCAATGGCGCATTGACTACACCGCGGCGGGCCTGCCCGTGCACGAGCCGTACATCTCTGACGTGGAGGCTGGCATTGACTACGTGAGCGGTGCCTTTGCGAATAACCAGCTCTACATCATGGAACCGCCGCCGTTCGTGCCCAACCAGTCCGCACGCACGTCCAACTCGCGTGCCCACGACGCCACGGACTTCCCTTCGGGGGAGTTCTTCGGGGTGGACTCCATCGGCACTTACGGGTTGATCGAGGAACTCAACACCTACAGCCGCAAGCTGGACGACATGATGGAGCCGACCGAGGAGATCAAGGACAAGAAGCGGTTTCACCGCCTCGACGCGCTGCGCTACGCGGTGACGCAGACGGCGCTCTCCCCAACGGCGCAGATGTATGACAAGGAGGAAGTCGAAGGGATGTTCGCGCATTTGAACCGATACAGCAGGAGTTCGCGGTCAAGGCCTCGAATATCTCCTAATGAGCAAGCTCGTGTTGTCCATGGGGGTGACTACCCGCCGCCTGCCGGCTCTTCTCGCAGGGGCGTGCCGTGGTCGCACCTGATGGTTAACCGCTAGAGGCGCGTGGCGCGAGGCGAGAGCGCAAGGCGAGAGTCGGGGGGAACCGACCAGGCGACGAGGTGACGGTATGGCGCGGCGATTCAATTCACGGAGTGGGTTTCACGGTTTCTGGTCGCGGCTGGCTACGTCCGTCTCCTCCGGGGTTGCGGAGATGCGCCGCACCTGGAACGAGCCGACTGACGACCTCAACCAGGAGTTCGAGAACCGCTCGGCCATCTACGACCGCTTGTGGGAGTACTACACGAACACCATGTGGCTCGATCTGGCCGCGTGGGAGTCCTACATGGCCGAGCACGGCCTCTACCGGCACATCCGGCCCATCTACAACCCGATCTTCCGCCTAGATGCCTTCTACCAGAGCATCTACCCGGGGCTGCTCTCTACTGGCTCGACGCGCCCGCCGGACGGCATGCCGCTCGCGATCCCGCTCGCCCGCAACACCCCGGATGAGATTCGCGCTGCCATCGGCAACGCATGGCGGTGGTCGAATTGGCAGGAGCAGAAGAACGTCTATATCACGCGGGCGGTGGTTACGGGCAACTCTTTCGTGCGCATCGCTGATGACCTCGACGGGCGCAAGGTGTACGCGGAGTCGGTGTGGCCGGGGCACGTCCAGGACCTTGAGTTGGATAGCAGCGGCAACGTCACAAGTTACGTGATTCAGTACGATACCTACGCCCCGCCCTCGGCGTCGCTCCCACCCGCATCCTCGTCGCCATCATCACACCGTCAACTCGTCACGTTCACCGAACAGGTGACGCAGGAGCGCATCTTCCAGCAACTCGGCGACACGGTACTCCGTGACGAGGAAAATCCCTACGGCTTCGTGCCGGCGATCTGGTGGCGTTTCAATAACGTTGGATCGGTCTACGGCCTCCCGGCGTTCTTCGCTTCGATGGGCAAGATCGACGAACTCAACCACCTGATGAGTCTGGTACACGACGAGGTGTTCAAGACGGTCGGCTCACCTATCTTGCTCCGCGGCGTGGTTAACCCGGCGGGGTTCCCGGTGGCCAAGCGCGGTTCGACCGCTGACTTCTCCTACCGGCACAGTGACCGTGAGGAGAAGGGGATCATCTTCGCGCCGAACGAGAATGCTGGGATCGAGACGCTGAAGACGAACGTAGCCGAGGCGCTCCAGGTCGCGGACGGGCTGCGCAAGGAGATCGAGAACGACTTTCCGGAACTCACTGCCTACGTCGCGTTGCGCGAGATGACGCAGACCACCGGCCCTGTCGTGGACGCGCTCTCCGCTGACGTGAAGAACCGCTTCGCCAAGGCTGCGGCGTCCTCCGACCAGCAGATGGTGAAGCTGTGGCAGATGGTGCTCGCCATCGCCGGCATGCGCGTTAACCGGGGCGACTGGGGGCCGCGATCCGAACTTGACCGCACGCGCCTCTCGTTCCAGCCGTTCAGCCTTGCGTCTTACGAGGCGGAGGAACTGGACTTCGCCATTGAGATGCGTCCACTGGTTTATCCGAGCGCGCGCAGTCGCTACGAAGACGAGGAGGTGTTCTACCGGGCGCTCTCAACCGCCCGAAACGCCGGGATCCCTGCAGACGTGTTCCTGCGCGACATGGGCTGGGATGACGCCCGCATCGAGAACACGCGCCGCGCCATCATCGAAGGCTTGGAATCTTCGATCCAGGACGCCTCCGCCCGCTCGGAGATGCGCGGCGCCGAGGCGGTGGCCGCATCGGCGCGGAGGTAGTTTCGTCACGGCTGATAGTTGACGAACAAGAACGAATTTATATAAAATCCAAAGAAGGAACGTGCGTTCGCATGTCGAACGTGTGAGTAGCAGGCGCATCCGATCCACACGTCGGACGTGTAATAAAGCGAAGAGAGGAGAACGCCGTGGCAGACGAGGGCAACAAGCCCGGAGGTGAAGGCGGAACGACGCCCGCGACGCCCGTATCGGGCGGCGCCTTGGGCGCGGGAAGCCAGCAGAGTGATGGGGGTGCCGAGGAGCGCGTGCCGCGCTCGCGGCTCAACGAGGTATTGGAGCAGAAGAGGGCTGTGGAGGCGAGGCTCGCCGAACTGGAGGCGAAGCAAAAGGCAGCCGAAGAGGCTGCGCTCGCCGAGCAGGGGAAGTTCAAGGAACTCTACGAGGCGGCGGTCGCGAAGGCAGCGGAAGCCGCCGAGCGGGCACAAGCCGCGGAAGCGGCGCTCGCCAGGCGCACTGAGACCGTGCTGAAGGACTTGAAGGCGCGTGTCAAGGAGTTGCCGCAGGAGTTCCAGGACATCATGGGCGAGGTAACGCCTGAGAACCTGGATGAGAAACTGGACCTATACCAACGCGTTGCGAAGGCGGCGGGGGTGCCCCCGAAGCGTGGGACGGGTCCGCTGCCGGCGCCGGTCAACGGGGGCGGCAGCAAGAAGGAAACAGAAGGAAGGCGCGAGCAGATTGCGCTCGTGCGACGCGCATTCTGAACGCAGGAGGCGCGCGCCACGTTTGTTGGCGGTCACTTCCTGCGTCGGAGTAGGGGAGAAAGAGCATGGCAGACCTCTCTCTCGTGATGGCTGGTGTGTGCGCCACGGTCGGCATACCCGCGGACCAGAAGACGCTCGTGGCGTCCGAGGACCTGGCGGCAGGTACTGTGGTGCGAATTATCCAGTCGGGCACGAACGCAGGGAAGTGGACGAAGGCCGACGCCACGTCCTACGAGAACGCGAATGCCTACGGCATCGTGCTCAAGACGGTCGTGGCCGGCCAGCCGGTGACGGCGGTTCGCAAGGGCTATATCGATGGGTTTGACCTGTCTGGTGTGAACTACTGGGCGGGCGTGTACTTGTCGGACACCCCGGGTGCGCTCGCGGACACCGCGGGCACGATCCAGAAGGCCGTCGCCGCGGTGGTGCCGTCGAACTCGCAGCGTCTCGGCACTGCCCCGGACAAGATCCTCCTGGTGGACTTCCCGCTGCGGCAGGAGGCGGTCGTTGACGCCGATTTCGACAACGGTACGACCGACAAGAAGGTCGCAGCCCTCATCGCCGCGCTGAAGAAGCTTGGCATGATTAAGGGTGCGGCGTAATAAGGGGAGGTGAACGACAATGGCTAACCACGCACTCTACGGCTTCGAGAACCTCACCTCCCGTATGTCGGAGCGGGTTACGACCATCGGGGTCGATGACGTTCTCGACGCCATCAACCAGAGCCTCGAGGAGCACAACCGCCAGTTGAACGCCCTCGTTGGCTTGTTCGCGGAAACGACCACGGACTTCCAGACCCAGTACCGCACTCCGGTGCACTACCGGCTCCAGCCGCTCGATGAGAATGGCCGGGCTGAGCCGATCCGGCGCGCGGGTGCCTACACCTGCGCCTGGCCACTCAAGCAGGCGGGTCTGGCCCGCGGCGAGAACTACGTCACCGGCGTGAAGACGACCCTCGCGGAGTTGGCGATGGACATCGCCGCCATCGAGGAGGCTGACGCCCGCTGGATGCGAGACCAGATTCTCGCCGCCCTGTTCAACAACGTCACCTGGACCTATCCGGATGACCTGCACGGGGACCTGTCGATCCAGCCGCTCGCGAACGGCGATACCGTCACCTACAACCTGCGGACTGGTGATGACATTCCGGCGACGGACAACCATTACCTCGCGCAGGCCGAAGCCATCGGTGACACCAACAACCCGTTCGAGACGGCGTGGGAGGAGCTGATGGAGCACCCGGAGAACGAGGGTGCGGAGGTCATCGCGCTGGTGCCCTACAACCTGCGTAGCAGCATCCGCGCGCTCACCGACTACTACGACGCCCCCGACGCCAACATCAACTACGGGAACGACACCGCGCTCCTCGGGGCCTTCCCGAACATCGCGGTGCCCGGTGAGATGCTGGGTTACGTCGGTGGAGGGCGCACGAAGGTCTGGGTGTGCGAGTGGCGCTCCCTGCCCAACAACTACATCATTCACGTCGCCGTGGGCGCCCCCGCTGGCAAGCCGCTGCGCATGCGGCAGCACGAGGAGGCGGAACTCCAGGGCTTCAAGATGGTCGCGACCCGCGAGGACTATCCGTACAGCGAGAGCCAGTGGCTCCGGTTCGCCGGCTTCGGCGGCTGGGCACGAGTTTCCGCGACGGTGACTCTCATCGGGAGTGAGTCTTACGTCATCCCGACCGGCTACGCTGAGCCGGTGGCCTAACGGCTCGCGCCCGGTCCCTGCCGTCTAACTCGGTCGCGTCCGCGGCGGGGACCGGGCACATGCCCTTTCTGGGGAGGTGTTCACCTATGGCTTCTGAGAGCGTCGTCAAGAAGCGGATCAACGCCGCGACAGACCGGATCAAGGCATCCGTGGCCCGCCTGGGAGTTGTGCTTGGTCGCGAGATCCGCTGGCCGCATAACAAGGACCCGCTCGTGTCTCGCGCGCTCATCCTGGAGACCGTCGCCGACGCCTTCGAGCAACTGGTCCTCGCCCCGGAATCCGAGGCGACGAAAGCGGCATCACGAGACGTGTCGAACGACGTGAGCGAGGTGCTGCGCGCGCTCCTGGCGCAAGGTGCGGGGGTCTATGAAGTGGTCCTGGACGACAATGGCGAACCGGTGTCGATCAAGCGCTTCAAGACGAAGCGCACCGGCTCCGGGGAGGTGATCCCGCTGTGAGCACATTCGGTCGATCCGACGTGGTGGATTTCCTGCGTAGCGAACACCGCGCGCTCGCCGCGGACGCGAGTGTTGAGATTAACGACACCGCCGTGGGCGTCAAGAGCGTGATCGACCGTACCTTCCTGGAGCTAGGAACGGCCTACTCCAGCCTCTCGTCGGCGACCGCTGACGAGATGCTTTACCTGCCGGCCTGCGAGATCGCGTCCTACTTCCTCCTTCGGCGCATCGCTTCGATCTATGCGCCGAAGGCGGATGTGTGGACCGAGCACCCATCTCCGGAGGAGCGGCGGTCGCAGAAGTTCGAGCAGGTGACGAAGTTGATGAACGCCGCGAAGAAGGCCGCTCAGGGGTTCGGTTACCTCACCGAGGCGGACGGCGCAGACAACATGGCGACCTACGGCACCTTCCTCGTGGACAACTTGGAACCGGAACCGGAGTAACCGATGCTCGTCGTCCACGTTGATCCTGAGAGCGAAGCAATCAAGCGGCTGGACGTGCTGCTGGAGAAGTTGCGCAACGCTCTCCCACGGCGTACGTTGCCGTCTATTCGCACGTACCTCGCCCGGAGGGCGGAGCGGGCGATCCTGGGCGAGCAGGAGCCGGACGGCACCCCGTTTGAGGCGCTGTCCCTCAGCTACGCCAACTGGCGTAGACGCAAGGGCTACATGGTCGGCGGTAAGGTGACGATATTGCGCATGGGCGCGGCCTACCGTGGGCGTGGTCCGAACCAACTCTTTCGCAGCCTCCGCCCAGGTGCCTCAATGAACATCTCTACGCTGAATACGAAGCGCTCCGGTGGCGTCGCCGAGCACGTGCTGACCTACGGCACGTCGGACCCGGTGGGCGCTTTGATGCAGAAGGACCCTGTGCCTGGCGGACCGGTCTCAGAACTTCGCGGCGTGCCTGCGCGTCCGTTCCTTTACATGACGGACAGTGACTGCGACTACGCCGTGAATCACGTGATGAGCATGTTGGAGGAGGAGGCGTAGCATGGCACACCTGATCGAACCGCTGGAGATGCGGGACCAACTCTACGACTTCCTCTCAAACCACGCCATGCTCACTGAGATCGCCACCTGGAGCAAGTCGCTCCTCGACGTGGTGCCAGACGAGGCAGATTCGACCGGGAAGGCCTTCCCTGTCGCCGCAGTGACGTGGCACTACGAGTGGAACGCGATGGAGACCTCGCCGATCTACGTGGGTGGTACTGATCGGCGCCGGTTGCTTCTGTGGGTGTGCATCTCCTGCAAGGCGAGCATCGCCGACGGGGAGTCGGACGTGACTTCGACCGACCAGGCGGTGCGTCTGGCGAACCTCGTGGAGTTGGTGCTCCGCTCGAACGATGGGCGGGCACTTTCTTACGGCGGCAATACTGCCGCGCAGGGCGTGGCGACGCCCGAGATGCGCATCCGGGTCGCCCGCAAGGACACCGACCTAAAGAAATGGTACTCTACGGTGTACATCCGCGTGGAGATCACCAACATCCGGGGGCAGATTTCATAGGAGGGGATGATGCGAAACTTCAGAGTGCGCGAGGACTGCCCATTCGAGGAGGTCGCCTTCGGAGCGCCTTCTGTCGGCACGAAGAAGCGCGGTGAAGCCTTCTCCACCGATGACTCGGCGTTCCTCCTCGCGTTTGACTGTGGGCAGGTCGAGTATGTCGAGGAGGTAGCGCCCGTGCAGGAAACGCTTGCCTCCACGCCGAAAAAGGGGAAAGGCGGCTGCTGCGGGCAGGTCGAGTGTGTTGAGGAGGTAGCGCCCGAGCAGGATGCGCCTGCCTCCACGTCGAAAAAGGGGAAAGGCGGCTGATGCTGACCTGCTCTCCTGGAGGTGAGCGATGGCACGAGCAACTACGATAGTTCAGAAAGTAAACGACGCTTTTCCGCTCTACGGGGCGCAGACGACCCTCGGAACGCCGGTTATCCCGGCGACACGATGGGATCCGGTCACTGGTGGTGAAGTCTACCTGCGCCCGAACACGCAGACGGATCGTTTTGTGGGCGCCCGCGTCTACCGGCGTGGGGGCATTATTCGCGCTGGGATCGACAACCTGGAGTTCCGTCCTCGAAACGCAACCATCCTGGAGATGGCCGTTCGCGGATCAAGCAGTGACCCGTCCGGCGTATGGGCCTACGACGGGCAGGTGCAGGCGAACACGATCTACGCTGGTAGCACGCAGGAGTGCGTGCAGTTGGACTGGGCGAAGATCAACACCCTGGAACTCACCCAGGAGTACCCCGCGGACGGTGACGACCTTCCGCTGACCGCGACCGCGAACATCGTCGCCGCGACCGGCGTGGTGGCGACTACCGGGTTGACGAAGCAGCCAGCGGAGACCTTGCCGACCTTGCAAGGGTGGCAGAGCGAGGTCACGCTCTCCGGTATCGTCGCTGGAGCGCGCATCCGGCGTTGGCGGATCTACATTAACAACAACATCTCCTACATGACTTACGGAGACATCTCCTCGGCGGACCGTTACGCATCGGAGCTGCGTGAGGGCGAGGAGGAGGTGGAGTTCGAGCTCGACGTGGAGATCCCGGTGTCGTGGGCGGCGGCGGCGAACAACAACTACAACGCGGTATGTTACACCCCGGGGCCGATCTCCGGCACTATCGTTTACACGAACAACTGCACGGGTGGTTCGCCACAGACGACGACGCTCACGCTCACGAACCTGGTGCTTGCCGAGGACCAGGGGTTCAGTGAGCCGTATGAGGCGGAGGGCGCTGACCGTGAGCCTGTGAAGGTCTTCACATTCAAGTTCGTGAAGAACGACCCGACGCTCGTTTCGTTCTACGCTGTTACCGCCTGACGCTTGAGAGGAAACAGACAAATGAGGATCGCACCGCTAGAGAAGACGCTCGAACTGGACGGAGCGGTATTCCGCTACCGAATCCCGTGGGGGGCGAAGCAGGCATATATCGCGCTCGCGCATGGAACGCAGAGTGAAGTATCCCCGGAGGCGCGTCGCATGATCGCCGACGCACAGCGTGAAGGCCGTGAGCTCACGCCGGAAGAGGTGGCTGAGGTCGGCGGCGACTCCGTGATTGACGTAGCGAAGGCGGTGGACATTTTCTTCTCACACCGATGCCTTACCGGCTGGGACGGCGTGATGGTCGTTGACGCTGAGGGGAACGAGAAGCCGCTGCCGTTCTCCCACGAGAACGCGAAGGAGTACCTCCCCGGCGAGGCCATCGTTGCGCTCGCGATGGACGCGCTGATGCGAGTGGTGGAGTCCTCGGGAAACTGAAGCGGCTCCGCGAACAGGCGGAGCGGTACGCACGTGGGCAGGAGGTCATCGATCCGGAGCCTGCCATCCAGTACGATATGCTCCTGCGTCGCTACCCTGGCTATCGAGGCGTCGATGACCTCTTGAACGAACACGCGGAGGTCATCGACGCCTTTCTCGTGATTGCCGAGGCCGAGGGGCGGCATCAAGAGGCGGAAAACCGCAAACTCGAAGCGATGTCACGCCGCTCTGGAAGGAGGTGAGTACGTGTCCGACAAGAACCTCGAACTGAAGATCGTCGTCCGCACCGTGGACGAAGCCTCGAAAGTCATCCGTCAGATCAAGCAAGAAGCGGCTCGACAGGTATCCGGCCGTGGCGGCGCAGGTGTCAGAAGCGAGGAAGCGATAGGCCAGGGTCGGCAGAAGCGTCCGCAGGCGAAGGGGCAGGGGCATCTGCAGAGTGTCGCGGATGATGCTAAACTCATTAGCCAGATGCATAAACTTGGTCTCAAAGGGTACGAACACCTCCCGGACGACGTGAAGAAGGCGTTGATAACGATAGAAGCGTCGCGGCAGCAGATTTTGAATACGGTTGCGGAAGGGGCTGTACTCGACAGCCAGTTGGATGAACGTAAGCTCGGACATCTTAAAGACCTCCCGAACGCCGAGAAGAAAGCGGCGCTAAAGATAGATAAGGAGAAGGATCGGCGTACGCTGCAGAGGGCGAGAGAGGAAGAACTCGACAGCGAGTTGCGTGACCTTGGTATCACAGATATTGAAAACCTCACGTTCGCCCAGAAGAAGTCGACACTAAGGAAAAAAAAGAAGGAGCAACGGCAGCGTGAGGAA
>ERZ795045.4291-NODE-4291-length-11611-cov-4.552354_pt1 | contig 11611 bp, 12 predicted proteins | sample MGYA00375129_ERZ795045 | MGnify/ENA primary metagenome ERZ795045 (study PRJEB30174, sample SAMN05720166) | activated sludge metagenome | isolation source: anaerobic digester from wastewater treatment plant | place: Japan | collected 2015-05-15 ... | reverse complement strand
GATACCGGATCGGACGCGACGGCCCCATGTTCACCGCGGCGAAGAACAGCATTTCAACCAAGCGTTGATCGTGGATCTCGCCGATGCGCAGCTTGTCCCAGAAGTACTCGCGGTAGAGCGCAATCGCCTCTTCGCGCGTGAGCGTCCGCACATCCTCGAGCGTGGCGGGCCTTCCGATCGAGCGCAGAAATTGTTGCGTGATGCCGAAGTTCACCGCACCGGCATTGTTATCCGCGGCTGCGAATCCGCCCTCCAACTTGAGCAGTTTTTCCACTGCGCTTTGGAAGTCAGCCATCTCGATCTCCCGAGCGCCCAGTCTGGCATCGGTACGCCGGCGCGCGCAACGACACCGCTGAGTCGAGGGACTTGCCAGCGCGCGCGCAAATGTTGAGTGCTTCCATGGATCACCTCATAACAAGAGATGGCGAGAGCTGAAGCGCCGTCAACTCCCGCCGGCCGGCATTTGCCTTCATCGCGTTGATCGCGCCCTGAGCCACTACACGGCCATTCTGGATGATCACGTTCCCAACCGTCTTCGAGTCGATCTGGAGATTGACCACCGTAGTGCCGAGCCCGGCGCCAGAGGCCACGCCGCCGCCGATCGTGTCGAGCGTGGGGAGCCCGCCCAGGCCGGGGAGGGCGGTGCCGTTCGAATATCCCGGCGACTGGTACAAAGACCCGCCGGTCTGCACGATATCGAGCGGGTGAACCGTGGCGGGCATGCCTCGGGTCGACTGGCCCGTGCTCATTGCGTACAACTGGACCAAGTCCCGGATCTGCTGGCTGCGGATCGCCATGTCGAGGTTGCCGCCGAAGGCCTGCTTCGCGGTGTCCACGATCTGCTTGAGCAGTCCTTTGTGCGAGATGTCGACGCCGTACAGGGCCTTGATCTTCTCGCGGGCCTTCTGCTCGGCTGACTTCTTGAACAGGCCCAGCAGGCCGGCGAATGCGCCTATGCCGGCCGAGGCAATCCATCCGACCGGCCCGGCAGCTACCAGCGACGGGAACAGCATGGACAGACCGCCGAAGCCAAACAGCCCAGCAGCCGCGCCGAAGGCTGGAGCACCATATCGCAGCGGGCTCCCGCTCTGTCCGAGTTTGAACGCCCCAAAACCGCCGAGTACACCAGCGCCGACTCCGAGCATGCCGAGATTGCTCGCGCCGATGCCGCCAAGGATACTACCCGTGCGCGTCCCCCCGCCCGCCAGTATCGGCAGCCCCATCGCGCCTGTGCCGAGATAGCGCAGGCTGCCCCCGGCGAACGGAGCCGTGCCGCCCGGACCGATCATCGAAGCCGGGTTGCCGCCGCCGAAGCCACCCAGGAGCCCGCCGAGCGAGAAGCTGCCACCGAAGCGCTGGCCGCTGAACATCCAAACACCGAGGTTGACGAGCGCATTCTTGACCGGCGTCAGGAAGATGGACCAGAACATCCGTTTCCACGCTTCCCAGAACGAGCGCCCCCCAGCGAGCCCGGCGTCAACAAGTCCTTCGATGCTGGACCGCAGTTGCTCCACGCTGCGCTGCTGCATCTCGTAGTGTTTCTGTGCGGCAGTATCGCGCGCCTCCGCGATCTTCGCCTCGGCGTCGAGGCGGAGCCTGGCGATTTGCTGTTCGAGTATGGCCCGGTCGCCGGCGGTATACGCGCCGATCTGTTCCTCGCTCACGCCGAGGGCACGCAGTTCCGCTTCCTTTGCCGCGATCGAGGCCTCGGTGCGGGCACGCAGGAACGTGATTTCGCGCTCGAGGCGCTGCGCCTGGTATGCCTCCTCCATCGCCGCCTGCTGATCGATTACGGCCGCTTGGCTCTCGATGCTCGCGCCGGCCATGCGCTCGAGCGCACGCATCTCCGCGGCGTGCCGGTTGTCCATGGACTGCAACTCGAGGCGCTGCTCCTCTTCGAACGCCCGCTGGCTGGCTGCGCGGCTTTCGTCGAACAACCTGCGCCGCGCCTGCGCGTTCGCTTGCTCTGCCGCTTGCCATCGTTCCATCAGGCCGATCGGCTCGTCGACAGTGAGCATCTTGTCTTTGGCTTCTTTCTGATACGTCTTCGCCAGCACCTGGTCGATACCCTTGAACAGCTTTTCGCCTTTGTCGCGGACCTCTTTGAAGCGGTCATAGAGTGCCTGAATGCGGTTCAATTCGGCGGTGGCTGCGAGGAACCCCGCAGCATCCTTGTTTTCCTTGGCCGCAGATACGGCAGACTGCGCGCGTTCGATCCTCAGTTGGTAGCCCTGCTCTGTGCGGCTGCTGACGAGACGATTCCATGCGTTCTCGCGTAGTTGCGCTGGGTAGGTGATCTCCACCCACTCGACGAGTTTCTTGGCCGCGTCATCCATCCCTTGCTTGCGGGCCTCGGCCAATGCGTCCTGGAGATCCATCGCGGCTTGGCGGGCGTCCGGAGTTTCGGCGCCGAGATATAGCAGCGGCGAGCCCAGTTGCCGCCCTACCCACTGGCCCGCCTTGGCCATGCCATACATACTTCCGAGCCCAACGACTCCCAGTCCTACGGCCGTCCCCGCTGTGGGCCCCAGCAGAAACTTGGCAGCCAACGCGCCGAGTCCGCCGGTGGCGGCCACCGTGAGCGCGGAGCCCAGTTCCGGATGCCCTTGGATGAGTTTGAGTAGTTCGGTCAGCGTCTTGACTACCTTCTCTAGCGCTGGCTGGAACTGATTGCCGACGGCGTTTCGCGCTTCATCGAAATAGCGCTTCAGCGAGGTCATCTGCTTGCCAACGCTGGTCATCGACTCTTCGTACAGGCCAGCGTACTGCGGGGCAACGCGCAGAACCTCATTCACTCGTGCAACTGTCTTTTCCTGCTCGCTCAGCTCGAGTGTAGTTTTGCCGAGTTGTTTGGCCAAGCGCTCATAGGACTCCTGGAATGACACATTGATACCGATGGTGCGCAGGACGCGTACGCTGGCGCTCTGGATGCCGTAGATCAACTGCTCAAAAGCCTGCGACGAATTCATCAGGCCGATCACGGCGACGTCTTGCGCGAGACGCCCTAGTTCCTGGGCTTTGGCTAGGTCGATCTGCGCTGTTATCATGCGCAGAAGCGACTGGCGCGCCTCCTGCGTCGCAATCCCGAGGCGCTTCAGCCCCTGCTCCTGCTGATGGAGTAGGGGGATGCTGATGTTGTTCGCGCGGGCGGCGGCCTCAAGTGCAACGCCGTAGGTCTCGGTTTTAGCAGCGAACAAAGCAGAGTCGACGGCAACGTCTTTGATAACGGCCTTCAGCCCCTGGAAGGAGAGATACATCTCGCCCAACTGGGCGCCGGCCCGCTTCAGGGACTCCGTCATGCTCAATGTCGTACTGTCCAACTTCTTCTGCTGGTCGATCATCGTGCCGTACGCACGATTTACCCGCTCGATTGCCGCCTGCTCGTTGCCGAGGCGCTTAATGAGCATGTCGCGCTGGGCAACGAGGCGCTCTGTGCCGGTTTTCCCGTAAACCGCCGCCTGTTTCTCGGCCGACGCAACCAGGCGCTCGATGGAGTTTCGCGACCGGTCGGACACTCGAACCACCGTATCCCCGGTCTTCTGCGCCTGGCGTTCTACGGCTGCAAGGTCAGCGTTTGCTTTGGGAGCGTCATTTACACCAGTCTCGACGTCGAGGATGATCTGTTCGCGCTCTGGCATCAGGAAACTCGCTTTGCCTGAACCGGCTTGTATTTCACTGTTACGCTGTGGAGGGCATCCGCCAGCACGCGCTTATCCGAAGGGGACAGCCCATACTGGCGCTCGTCAGCGTTGCGAATGGCTGCGATCCCTGCGGCGGATTTCTTGCGGCCCGGCAATGTCGCATCCAGAAAGCCGAGGACCGCCCGGTTGATTGAGGTGGAAAGCACTTTTGCGCATCGCAGCGTGTGGCCCGTGAAGGTCCAGTCGCGGATATCTTTGAGTCCCTTCCTCTTTTTCCGCTCTGGGTAGGAGTTACGCCGCCGCGCTTCAGACGCGCCCGCCGGAACCTTTAGAGGCTTGGCGGGTGCATCCTGAACCGTTTCGCCACGTCGTATGCGAGACAGAATCGACGCGTTCGTGGGGTCCGCAATCGCCCGCATGGCCTCGTGTGAATACCCGACGACCTGAAATCGCGCTCGCCGGCGCACTGTCTGAAATCGAGCCATCAGATATCGAACGACTTTCCCCACTTCGGCTGTAAGGGCGGCGCCGGAGTATATTTTTTGCGCTCCTCAGTCAGTATGCGCAGGCCCAAGAGGGTAAACCCGTCAACCTGACCGACGGTAATGCCACGATCGAGCATAAAGTCGAGCAGTTCCGCGCGCCGCAGTAAACTGAACTGCTGCCACGGGACGCTTTCCTCGTTCACGTGCTTGCCTGCGATGAACTGCCGTACAAGCCAGCGAAAACCGGAATAAGGGGACGCGACGGATCCGTCCGCCCCCGCTACGCTTCCGGGATTTCTACGGCCAGATCTGCCGAGATCCGGTCATACTCGTTTACGATCTCGGTGACGACGGCAAGCTGATGCGTGATGGGCACGTCTCCGGCGTAGCCCTCGGTCCGGACGATCACTTTGCGGTAAAGCTCTGCCGCGGGCTCGAGCGCGATGCGCGATTCCGAGAACTTGCGCCCGAAGGACATTTTGAGGTGTGCGTCCTTGAATACCTCAACATCCAGCGCCTCGGGAATCCGGCAAACATGGACCAACTCTAGGCCCGCCATCAGTCGCGGCACGGTTACCGTGACTACGAATTCTGTTCCGTCGAACTCGGCCACCGCATCGCAGGAGTCCAGGCGGTCGATCACCTGTGACGCTTCGGCCTCGTCAAACGCGACGGACTTGTCTACCAGGATGGCATTGAGCAGTTCGAGGTCGGCTTCGCCCTGCTTGGTGGCGCTGGCCTCGTGTAGGTCGCGGCCAACGGGTCGGCGGATAATCCGGACGCGGTGCGCGCGGCGGCACCATTCGGCGTCTGAGGGGTAGCGCACGCGGGCGGTTTTGATGCCGGACGCGGTCAGGATTTTGACCGCGATGGACGGTACAGTGTTCAGACGAAATAGCGGTTTATCGTTGGGGTTATCGGTGCTCATAATTGCAGTAGTAAAAGGCGGGGGCGCGCGGGCGCCCCCATCGGGAGTTGAGGAACAGACAGACAACTACGCGAGAATCTCGGTTACACAGCCACGGTGCCGATGTTATCCTGCTCGCAGACTACCACGACGGTCAGCACACCGTTGACTGCGTGCTTCATGGCGGTGGCCTCGCACTGCACGGTCACAATACCGTTATTCGAAGCGAGCCGGGCAGTGCTCAGCACCACGCGGTGGAACGTCGCAGTGAGCGCGTGCTTGTCTGGCCCGGCGCCAATGGTTGCACCTTCGACTTTAACGACGGCGGTTGCTTCCGTGAGCGCCATCAGGTTGCCCAGTTCGGGCGAGCCTTCCTCAAAATCGGCAGTCCAGGTCAGCACCGCCTGGCGGTCGCCGTGCTCGCAACGTCCGCCGATTTGGAACCCGTCCTGTGTGCCGCTGCCGGGATAGTACATGCGATCGCGGCGGATGTTGTTCCGAACGCCGAAGGTCAACTCGTTGAACGTCTTCTTCGAGAGGTAGTCTTGCCCCATCAATGTGATCGTCGCCGCGCCGCCGGCATTGAGCATGTGTTCCGGGTAGGCGGCCGGCACAGCGATATTAGATGGGGAGACGTACTTCCCGCAACCCACCCACTGCGAAGTGAACGTGGCATTTTCGAGTCCCGGTCCCGACTTCAAGTTGATAAGGAACTCTTCCAGACACATACCGATGAGCGCCTGGTCGTGCACGTCGTTCGCGCCCTGCCTGATCGAATCAACGATGGTGGTCGAGGGCAGCTCAATGCCATCGGTCTTGGGGTCGCCGAACTCGCAGGTGTATGAGAATCCCGTGCCGGCTGCGGCCTTGACGAACTTCGGCAGCCCGAACGTCGCCAGAATCGCGGCAGCCTCGGACGTGAGATACCCATTCCAGGGGCGCTCCGAGACGAGATGCGACTTGAAGTTGGTAGTCGCAAACTCGTCGCCCTTGCCAAGAAATGTCGCGTTACTCTCGACCACTGGCTGCGACTGGCCGATGTCCTCATTGGTTTGCCCCAGACTCCAGCAGTCCGCGGCAGCCAGGGGCGTTTGAAGTGCTGATTGGCGCTTGAAGCCAATGCAGCATTTCAACTCTCGAATGTTCGCAGGCATAACACCCTCCTATGTGGCCGCGCCCCGCTCCTGGAGCGTCAGCGGGCACTCGTAGTAGTCCAGATATGACAAGTCGGAAACTGCCAGCGTTCGCGGCTCCGCACTGATGCGGCCGTGAATCGGATAGCAACTCGTGTGGATCATCGTGTAGCGGAAGCCGAGCCCGTCGCCGCCCGTGGGAACGCCGTTACTAATGAGGTTCCAGAGCGTCGTATATTTCCCCGGAGCCTTTAGATACAGCGAAAAGCGGTGTTCCCAGTTGCGCCCGGCGTTCGCCGTGCCGCGCCAGGCAACCATGATCGACCCGCGTGGCATGTCCTGAATCGCTTTGCCGATGTCGTTCGAAGCCGGGAAGTTGTCCTCGTAGGCGAAGATATTCGTGGCGTCGTTGTCGAGCGCGGCCACGAGCGCGGCAATAGCGCGCAGTTTCGTCACGAGGGCCGCGCAGAGATCAGCTGGATTTTGCATGGAAGGGTAGTAGACTGGACCGTGTTACGGTTTCTTTTCTAACGTCACCCGCACGGTGGACATGAACGGTACTTCTTCGACTTCGAACACTGTGTACGCGACGGCCCCGACTGTGACGGTATCTCCGCGCTGTGGCGCGCGCGACAGGTCGGCGATCTTGAACTCGGCGCCGAGGTAAGAGCCGGGCCACTCGTCGGACAGGCGCGTCGGGCGCGACAGCACCGCAGTTACGGATTCCGGGGCGCCCGCGCCCGGCGTGAACGTGACGGCCTCGCCGAACGTCGCAAACAGTGCCGTGCTCATGCCGGCGGCTGCGGAGTCGAAGGTGGACATGGGTCAAACCCGGTTACTGAAGCCGTGCGCTTCCGGACAATACAGCGCGCCCGGCGACCTGCCCGTAGGCCGCCGTGTGGAACGCATCGATGCGAATTTGCTTTTTTTGGTAAATGCGAACAGATGCCATGGTGTACTGCTGTGGATAGCGGTGGTGCGATCAGAACGGCGCGCAGGTACCGTTGGGGCGCATTTACGATACCTCCGTCTGGCTGGATTTCTCCCGCAACCGTGACTCGAAGGACACCTTCAATTGCCGAGCTACGTCATCCAGGCGCGCCTCGACCGCAACGCGCACCTGCTCCACCGTGCCGCCCAGCACGCCCAGCATCGCGGCCATGACTTCCTCGGTCACGCACGATCCATCCGACGGTACGGCTACGTTGTCGGTGGCGGCCACTTCGATTTCCTGCACGCTGAGTTTGCCGTCCGTTTTCCTGATTACGAATCGTTTCATCGCGTCCTCCTATGGCGTGAATGTGACCGTCCACTCCGGCCCCGCCGCCGTACAGATCCCGTTGACCAGATCGTAGGCGTACTCTTTGCCGCTGGTCGGTGGGCATTGGCTCTGATAGGCGCCACTCGGAGCGGCATTCGTCCCGCCGATGTTGAGTGCGGGCGTGGCATAGGTATAATTCGCCTTGCCACTCCAGATCCCAGTGAGCACAGCATCCACTTGAGCCTCAGTGAGTCCGTTATCTTGCAACTGGAGATCACGCAGATTTACAAGGGTCGAGAAACTTCCCGTCACGTCAACCGTGCCCGCTGGCATAGCAAAACATCTCAGGAATTGCGTGGTTGTCCACGCAGCCATGTCCACGCTGGCGATGCTGTAGGTGCCGTCTGTGGGCATGGAGTACAGATACCAGTGTGTCGGTCTCCACGCAGCCATGTCCGCGCTGGCGATGCTGTAGGTGCCAACGGGCATGGAGTGCAGATACCAGCGTGCCGGCCTCCACGCGGCCATGTCCGCGCTGGCGATGCTGTAGGTGCCAGCGGGCATGTAGTTCAGATACCAGTGTGTCGGCCTCCACGCGGTCATGTCCGCGCTAGCGATGGAGTAGGTGCCGCCTGCGGGCATGGAGTACAGATACCATTCTGTCGGCCTCCACGCGGTCATGTCCGCGCTGCGGATCGTACTGCTGGTTATAGCCGTCACATGAAAGTTATTAATCGGGCTGGAGCGCAACTGCGCGGTGTTGAGTCCGCTCAGCTTGGCATCGCGCAAATCTACAGCGGTCAACCGCCGCGCATCGGGCACGCGGATGGTGTACGATCCGGCCTCTGCGTACTCATGGCTCAGCGTGGCCGTGCTCCCGGCGGGCATGGGGCTGGTGGCCCCGTCGCCCCAGTACAGCGTCTGTGCCACGCTGCTTGTCAGTCGCTGGATGGTCACCGTTTGCGCTGGCGCGGTGGTAGTGGCCGTCAAAGTGAATGGTTTCGGGCCGTGAAGGATCGGGCCGAGAATCTGCGCCTCCAGCGGCAGCAGAGCGGACAGGAGTATGGTCAGGGCGCGCATGTTAGTTGTTCGTCCAGACGCCGGTGCCGATGTAGGCCATGTACTGCCCCACGGCCACGGCTACCACGCAGGCCGAGTCACCGAGAGCGCCGCCGCTCACCAGCGTCCCGCCAGCGGTCCCGTTGACCCCGTCAACATCCACCGAGGTCGCGGCGGGGAGTTGTAAGGTGATGGCCCCGGTGCGGCCGGTGTAGTTGCGGAAGCAGTACTGGTTGCCCACCGTGGCTGTGGTGATCGCGGGCAGATTGAACGTCATTGCGCCCGCCGCATTGTTGAAGTAGAACCCGGTCTGCGCGACGGCTTGCGGGCTGACGGTGGCGACGGTCACAGTCAGCTTCCACGAGGCGCAGTCCATCTTGCCGGTGTGGGGATTTAGCACCCACTTCGTGCATTGTCCCGCCGCCGGCAGCGCGGCAACGAGCAGCACTGCAAGAATAATTGTGACTGTGGTGCGCATGGAGTCCTCCGGACTTACTGGTACTGCGCAGGCGCGGCGCAGGTGTTGCGCATGCTCGTTCCGCCGCCAACCCAGAACACGCCAACGAGGTCGCCGCCGACGTTGTAGACATATTTCTGCACAGCCCACACGGACTGCCCCATGCGCGGTGCGCGTGTCTTGAACACGAGCGATCCGGTCATTGCGCCGAAGGCGGTTGAGTCCACGGGAATTGTGAACGTGTTTGCGCCCGTGACCGTAGCGATGAATGTACCGTTCACTGCGCTCCACTTGCCAGTGCCGCCGGAGATGGTTATCGACGGGCGGGCACTTGTACTGAAACCGTGCGCGACCGAGGTCAGCGAAACCGGGTTCGCATTTGTGGCGGCCACGATCGAAGATGTAGACGCGGTCGGCTGCAGCGACGTCGCATAACAGATGTAATCGAGGTTCCCACCCGCCGTGTAAAAGAACAGTTTCTGGTGAGCGGTGGCTGGCGGCCCTTCGCTCTGGTTAACGGTGGGGCCCTCCTGCGCTGCGGCGGTAGACAAAACGAGCAGTAGACAAACGAACATCGCGAAGAGTGAACGCATGCCGACCTCCAAAATTGTCGAGAATTCGGGGCCGGCCGAAACCGGCCCCGGTATAGAGTCAATACCTACGGTCGCGACTACGCCACGCGAATCGCGAGCACGTAGACGATGCCAGCGCCGACATCGCCACCAGCATCGGAGTCGGTCGTGGTCACGCGCAGGGAATCCCCTGCGGCGACCTCGTGGTTTGCGTAGTTGATCGACCCCGCCCGAACGATCTGCGTGTCCGCGCCGGACCACGACATCGCGTCGGTGATCGCCCCCCCGGCGACCGACAGCAGCTGGATCGTGTCGCCCGCTTCGCCAGGGCCGCCCGTGTGGACAGCCCATGCGTCGAGGACGCGGATCTTGTGGTCCATCACCACGTCTGTGTTACCCGCTGCGCCGCCTGCGACGTTGATCCGGAACAGGATCGGAATACCGCCTGTAGTATTCGCGTCCGGGACAGTCGCGACCTTGAGCGCCGTGAGAATGGCGTTGGCGATCTTTGTCGCAGATACCGCGCCGGTCGCGAGATTCACGTCCCCGACCGTACCCGCGCCGAGCGCGATGAGCAGATTCGGGATCTGAAGCACCTTGATCGTCGCGGTCTGTCCAGCTCCGACCGCTTCGAGCGCGATGCCGAACGGGTAGCCGGCCGAGTTGTTGCAAAGGCCGACGGCATCGACGTAGTACAGCACATTGCCGACGGCGATACCGCCGCCGACTGTGTCCTGAACGGTGTGGTCGTACACCGCGATTCCGAAGTCGACCACGGTTTGAGTTGCGAGGGCAACACCGCCGTCACCCTCGTTGAGCAGCGCCGTGCCGGTCATGTTGCCGTAGCGAACGGGATCGCCCGACGCGGGAACCGCGGGGTCCGTCACGACGACCGGCAGCCCGCGCACATCTTCGTACCTCTGGTTTGCAGACATGTTATTGAATCCTCCTCATATAAGATGTGGCAGCGCTGCCTACTACGCGCCGTCGTTGCGCACAAAGGCGCGCCAGTCGATGACCTTGGCGCCGAAGTCGAGGCGGCACTTGAACTGCATGCCGTCCACCTCGAAACCGACCTTGGTCTCCATGTAGGCGCCTTCCTGACCTTCCAGGTAGGCGTACTCGATCGTGTCTATCTGGTCGGGCGAGGCGGCCAGGTACCAGGCTGTGGTGCCGATGCCGGCGAGCCGGTCGAGGCGCGGCTCCACGATTGGAGTCAGCGTGCCGAACCACGGGTTGGTGTTCGCGTTCGTCGTCGGGTTGATCGGCATGAGAGTGTACTGGCGCGCAATTTCCTCGAGGGTCGTCGGAACCAGCAGGAAGCGCGGCTCGAGGTTCAGGTACGCAGCCGATCCGTCGGCGTTCGCGAGCCCGCGCTGAATGCGCATCAACTGGCGCGCGATGCCGAGGTTGGCCACATTGATCACGGTGCCGGGGCCGGTGATCAGGTTCGCGTGATTGGCGACGGAAAATAGGTTCACGCCGTCGCCCATCGTCGGATTGCTCGTGATGAGACCCCAGACGACGTCCGACTCGCAGCGGGCAGCGGCGCGGCCCTGCAGTTCGGGCAGGCGCGTAAATGCACCCATGTCGTCGTTGATGATCGCCTGGCGCGTGAACAGCAGGATCTTGCCGTAGGTCCGCAGAGCGTAACTCTCGCGAGCTTCCGGAATCGACCCGATCGGGAACACGCCGCTCTCGGGTACGAGTTCCAGATTCGGCGCATCGCCGAGTTGATTCACGAACTTCGCCTTGAAGTCGCGTGCGTTGCTCTGGCGGCAGAACGGACGCCACGTCTGTGGTTCGGCCGCGTAGGCGTCGCGCAGGGTCTTGTTCGCCACGTTCGCGAGGATGAACGGGAAGTCGCTCGTCCCCATCGCGCCGAGGCGCTCAATCCCGCTGTCGCCGATCAGGACGTGGCTGCCGCCGACGTTCATCGCCTCGGCTGCCATCTCCATCGGCGACATGCCGCGGGTCTTCACGCCCGCGTTCGAGAGGCATTCCTCCGCCAGGCGCAGCAGACTCATGCCGCGGTACTGCCGCGCGTCATCCTCGAGTTTGTACTTGCCCGGGGCGTAGCGGTGGAGCAGCGCGCC
>ERZ795045.4271-NODE-4271-length-11653-cov-5.470943_pt1 | contig 11653 bp, 8 predicted proteins | sample MGYA00375129_ERZ795045 | MGnify/ENA primary metagenome ERZ795045 (study PRJEB30174, sample SAMN05720166) | activated sludge metagenome | isolation source: anaerobic digester from wastewater treatment plant | place: Japan | collected 2015-05-15 ... | reverse complement strand
TTTTGGGGACAGGTGCCAGGTAAAGATTCCGTCGGGTTTGACCTGGCCGGAACCGCAGACGAGCAGCCCTTCATGGCCACCCTGCCGCGCCACACATCAACCGTATTGTGAATAATGACGAGGTTGCAGGAGCATGGCGCCCCGTGCCCACGTCCCCGAAGAACAATTTGGTGCCCCCGTATACGGTTCCATTCCCCCATCGTCCCGCGTTCCAATCCGCCGTTACTATACACATCAACGCTCCGCGGGGCACGCCCGGAGCCCAACCTGGCAACGCCATGATTACGGACGTGTCATCCGCGACGAAGATGAATCGAACCGGATTCGCCGACACATCCTTGATCATCCCGCGCGCTGGTGCTTGATGATGAAATCCGGACCCGTCCGGGAAAGCCCTCCTCCCGATGAACAATGTCGCTTCGTGTCTCCAGCCACCAGGGGAAAGTTGCTCTCCCGTACCATGCGCGACGTTGCCAGGAAGCGCGCGTTACATGGTGTTCCACCGACGGGGAGGGGTGTATTATGCTGTGATAAAGTTCAATGACAGGAGGTAATGGCGTGGCTATTCCAACACATAGGGATATCATGCTTCCCCTTCTCAAGCTGATGGGGGATGGAACAGAGCGGACGCTACACCAATGTCAAGACATTCTGACTGACCAGTTTCATCTGACGGCAGAAGAACGGGAGCGGCGGCTTTCCAGCGGCCGGCGGGTGTTCGATGATCGGGTAAGTTGGGCCTGCACATATCTCAAGAAGGCGGCCTTGCTGCAATCCACCGGTAAGGGCATCATACAAATCACGTCCAGGGGCCTGCAGGTGCTCTCAAACTCGCCAGACAGGATTACTACTGAATACCTGATGCAGTTCGAGGAGTTCCGCGAATTTGTGGACCGTTCCCGGAGGCCTTCAAAAAAAGGCCAAACCGAAGAAACGGAGAGCCCAAGCGAGGAAACACCGGAGGAAATGATTGAATCGGCCTATGCCCGACACCTGGAATCGCTGAGTGACGGTCTACTGGAACAAGTGATGGCGATGCCGCCAGCATTCTTTGAACACCTGGTGACACGGTTGCTTCTGGCAATGGGATACGGCAAGGGACTGACCACAGCGGGATCCGTGACCGGCGGATCCGGGGACGAGGGCATCGATGGCATCATCAACGAGGACAAACTCGGGCTGGACGTGATCTACATCCAAGCGAAACGGTGGACCAACCCCGTGGGCCGTCCTGAAATCCAGCGGTTCGTGGGTGCCCTGCACGGCAAACACGCCCAAAAAGGGGTGTTTATCACGACGTCCACTTTCAGCCAGGAGGCTAGGGACTACGTGAAAACCCTGAATCTGAAAGTCGTGCTGGTGGATGGCAAGACCCTGGCGCGCCTCATGGTTGACTACAACGTGGGGGTTTCCGCAAAAGCCACCTACGTGTTGAAATCCATTGATCGAGACTTTTTCGAGGGCCCGGAGTGAGCGGCCCATGAACCCCGATCAACTCGTGAAATTTTTCCTGTTGCCGTTCGTCTCCATGTTTCAGCAGCATCCCCTGCTGCTGCTTACGGTGGGGGCAATGGTCATCCTGATCTTTATCGGTCGATTGCCCGGGGTAAAGGGCTGGATCGGCGAGACCCTCATGCGTCTCCAGTTCAGCCTTTTCCTGCCAAAAGCATCCTACCGGGTCATTAACAACGTCACCATCCCGGATAACCAGGGAGGCACCACGCAGATCGATCACGTTATCGTATCGCCCTACGGCATTTTCGTCGTGGAAACCAAGCACTACAAAGGCTGGATATTCGGCGACCCACAGCAGCCGACGTGGACCCAGATGATCCACAAGCGCCACAAGCAGAAATTTCAGAATCCGTTGCGCCAGAATTACAAGCACACGGAATGCCTGAAATCACTCCTGGATCTTCCCGGTGACCTGGTTAAATCGGTGGTGGTTTTCACGGGCGACTGCACGCTTAAGACGCGCGATAAACTGCCGGACTATGTAACCCAGCCCCTCAGTTGCGTGCGGTACATCAGAAAACATCGGGCGGTCCTGATCGACAAGGACACGGTCGACGCTATCGAATCCGCTATCCGGGAAAAACGGCTGAGCCCTGGGTGGAAGACCGCCCGGCAGCACAAGGCGTATGTCCGCTCGATCCATGCCACGCCGCGACAAGCTGCCGTGTCCACGACCGGGTCGCGCAATCCTGCCGAAGCCGCCACGAGCAATCCGGCCTGCGCCGGAAACATCAGGCCTTCCAGGGTACCAGGACGGCCTGGCGGATCACCCGGCACCATCCCCGTCCGCGAGCGCGCTCCCGAGGTTGCCGCGCCCACCCTGCCCGCGCCAGGCTACCGGGTCAAGCCCCGGGGACCAAGTCAACCGAAATCATAAAGCACCCTACGGTTTCACGCGCGTTGTCGTGAAGGGGCAAACCGTTTCCGCGCAGGGCGGCGCGTGAGGACCGTTCCCATGCCTGTCACGCTTCACGGCCGGGAGGGGACAGGGACGGTTCCATGGCTTCGCGGAGAGCCGAGCGGATCAGTTCGACCGGGGGGATGCCGGATGGACCGTGGTCGCCCAGGTAAACCCGGCAACCGAAAAAAGGCGGATCCTCCGCGCGGGCGGATTCGATGTCCCGCCCGTTGACCTGGATGCTGGGGGAGCCCAGGAACCGTTCCTGAACGGCCTGCCCGGGACTGGTCACCTCGACCATTTCGATCGGACCGTCGATTCCCGCTTCCCTGATCACGGTTTCAAGGCGTTCCAGGGCGGGCCGGCTGTTGGGACAGCCCTCAAAATACAAAAAACGGATCTTCATGACGGCTCCTTCTCGAGGCCAACGTTTCAGCACCGTTCCATCTTTTTGCGTCCCGCTCCGGCGCGCGCGCTCCCCGTCACGGTTCGCCGGCTTCCCGCAGCGCGCCTTCCAGCGCGTCGAACTCCGGCGGTATACAGATGGGCGCCGCGGCATGTTCCGCGAAAAAGGGCAAGTCTTTCAGGCCGTGACCGGTCAGCAGGCAGCAGACCCGCGATCCCGGGAACATCGCGGCCAGCCGGGACAACGCGGCAAACGCCGCCGCGGCGGTTGGTTCCGCCATCAGCCCTTCTTCGCGCGCCAAGGCCAGGGCGGCTTCGCGGATGGCCTGGTCGGTAACGTCGAGCGCCACGCCGTCGGTGTCGCGCAGGGCGGGCAGCACGGTGTGCGCGTCGAACAGGATGTCGTCCGCTATGCCTCCGGCAATGGTTTCCGGGTGAGGCCACGGGCGGGACAGGGCCTCGAGCGGCGTCCATCCCTCGCGCAGGGCCCTGACCAGGGGGGCGCACCCGGCGGCCTGAATCCCGGCCAGCCTGGGCAGCCGATCGATCTTTCCCGCGCGTCGCAGGTCGAGCAGCCCGCGCCAGATGCCTCCCAGCAGGCCTCCCCCCCCACGGGCACCACGATCCAGTCCGGCAACCTACCGTCATACTGCCGCCAGAGTTCGTAGGCGATGGTCCGCGCGCCCTCGACATTGGCGGGCGCGTAGATCCCCGCCGTGGACAGGTGGGCCCAGCCGAACCGCGCGCAGGCCTCACGGCACAGGGTAAATACCCGGTCGGGCGACGGACAGGCCACGCGGAACACCCGCGCCCCGCAGGCCGCCGCCTGGGCGATCTTGCCGGCACCGGCATGGGCATGCATGAACAGCACGGCCCGCATGCCCGCCCGGGCGCAATACGCCGCGGTTGCCACGCCGACATTACCCGAGGACACCACGGCGGCCACCCGGTATCCCGCTTCGCGGGCACAGGAAACCCCCACGGACACCTGCCGGTCCTTGAAGGATCCCGTGGGATTGGCCGCCTCGTTCTTGACGCGTAACTCGGCAAGCCCGAGCCGCCGCCCGAGCCGGGGCGCGGGCACCAGGGGCGTTGCCCCTTCGCCAAGGGTCACCACGCCCGCCGGATCCCGTACCGGCAGGAGAGACGCGTAGTCCCACATGGACCGGGGATCCTGGTCAAACAGATCCGCCGGGGACGGGACCGAAGGGCTTAACCCCATGGGCGTGCCACAGCGGGAGCATCTGGCCGGCTCCATGGGCATGGGTACCCGGTCGCGCGCGCCGCACGCGTAACATTCTACATCCCATGCCCGGGGCATCCTGGTGGAGGCGTTCATGGGCAATACCATATGCCGTCCAGGCGCGCGGCGACAACTTCCCGGGACGTCGCGCGGGGGAAGCGGTCCAACCCGGAATGGTAAGATGATCCCGGACTTCAACTGGAGCCCTGCAAGGATACCGGCATGCGACAAACCCTCCGGCGAACCGTCACGATGATATGCGTGGGCGTGGGATGCCTGTCCCCGGGACCGTGGAGTCATGGAGACACCGCCACGCCGGAAACCTTTGTTCTCTGGAATGCTTCCGCCCCTGCCCGGGAATGCCAGTTCCACGGGACAGCCGCGGAGGGACCGGCGGAGAACGGACCAGGACTACGGGTCCGTTTCGATCCCGTGGACTGGCCCCAGTTGCTTTTTACCGCGGCGAGCGACCCGTGGGACTGGAGCCACTGGGAAGGCATACGGGTTTCCCTGCGGAACCTTGAACAGCGACCCTGTCGCGTCGGCCTGAGGGTAGACAACCCCGGCGCGGACGGACAATCCCTCAGTAACACGCGGACCCTCTCGCTGGGTCCGGGCCAATCCGCCACGCTGGTGATGCAGTTCCAGACCCCGGAAACGGAAAATCTCTGGGGCATGCGCGGCCTGCCCGGATTGTCTCAACTGGCGGAGGGCACGGCCATCGACCTCGCGCGGATTGTCGCTTTCCAGGTATTTCTCCACAAACCAGACCAGCCGCACCACCTGGTGATCGGGCCGATTGAACTGTTCCGGGCAGCCGGGGGGGCGCACCCGGCTGCATTGCCTTTCGTGGACCGCTTCGGCCAGTATCGACACGCCGACTGGCCAGGCAAGTTAATCGACCCGAACCAGTGGAAAACCCGGGAAGCCGAAGAACAGGCCGCCTGGGCCGCCGCCCCGGAAGTACCGGGACGGGACCGGTTCGGCGGGTGGATGGATGGTCCCTGCCTCGAGGCGACGGGGCGGTTCCGCGTGGAAAAAGTGGACGGGAAATGGTGGCTGGTCACGCCGGACGGCACGTTGTTTTTCAGCGCCGGAGTGAACTGCGTGCGACTGGGTGATTACACCTTCGTCGAAAAACGGGAGCCCTGGTTTGAATGGCTGCCAGCCGAAGGAGAACCAGAAGCCGCGTTCTATTCCCGGACCAGTGGCGCTCACAGTCACGCCGAGCCCATTGGCGGCGCGGGCCGCACCTTTGATTTCTTCTCGTGCAATCTGTGGCGGCGGTACGGAGAAAACTGGCGGGAACGCTGGGCCGATATCACCGGCAAACGCCTCAGGCACTGGGGCTTCAACACGGTCGCCAACTGGAGCGACTGGCGCGTGGCGGCGAGGCATGGCATTCCCTATGTCGCGGGCACCAGCCTGGGGGGGGCGCCGGTAGTCGAGGGCGCCACGGGGTACTGGGGAAAAATGTACGACCCGTACCACCCGAAGTTTGCGGAACTGGTCAATGAGCGGGTGGAACAACTGGCCCGGGATCACGCCGCCAATCCCCTGTGCCTGGGGTTCTTCGTGGACAACGAACTGGCCTGGGAAGGCGTTCGCTACGGCGTGCTGGCCAGTCCGGAGCAACAGCCCGCCCGGCAAGCCCTGGTCCGCCTGCTGCGGGAACGGTACGGATCCCTCGACGCCCTGAATGCCGCCTGGCAGACCGATTTCACCGACTGGACCTCCCTGTCCAAGCCCCGGCGAATCAACAAGACCTGTCGCGACGACCTGGACGCGTTCCTGCTGGACTTCGCGCGTGTCTACTTCCGGGTAATCCGGGAAGCCATGGACCGGCACGCGCCGGGTACCCTTTACCTGGGTTGCCGGTTCGCGTGGGTGGAGGACGCGGCCGTCCAGGCCGCGGCGGAATTCGCGGACGTGTTGTCGTTTAATATTTACCAGAAGACCCCGGCGCTTCCGAAGATCATGGAAAACATCGACAAGCCAGTCGTCATCGGCGAGTTTCATTTCGGCGCGCTGGACCGCGGCATGTTCCACACGGGCCTGGTAGCCGCGGCATCCCAGGAAGAACGGGCGGCCCTGTATGAAAATTACCTGCGCGAAGCGGCCACGCATCCCAAGATCGTCGGCACGCACTGGTTTCAGTTTATTGATGAACCTATCACCGGCCGCTGGTACGACGGAGAGAATTACAACATCGGCCTGGTATCGGTCGTGGACTTGCCATACCCGGAACTGACGGAAGCCGCCCGCCGGATCCATGGCGCGCTCTACGCTTTACGGGCCGGCAGAACCATGGAGAAGAAACCGTGAATGTCAGACACACGGGGGTTCTGTTCACGGGCGCGGCCATCGCGCTGCTCGCGTGGCATGCCTGGTCCCAGGAGAGCCGGGTCTCCGGGGTGGTGGCCTTTCCGGATAGCCGGCAGGATTTCACCGGCGTCCGGATTTTCGTGGAGCCGGGCATCAACGGCGCCCTGGAAGAAACCCATCCTGACCCTTCCGGACAATTCGCGTTCTCAGGGCCATACGCCGGACCGGTAGGCCTGCTGGCCATCGCGCCGGGATTCGGATGGACCGGCCGGCACCTGAACTTGAGCCCGGGCGAATCGGTAAACGACGTCCGGCTGGTGTTGCGACCTGCCGTCACCCTGTCGGGACAGGTCGTGGACTCAAAAGGAAAACCCGTCGCGGATGCCGTGGTGCTCCGGGCGGCCGTGACCGAGCCGTTCAAGGTGGGCATCCCCTTTTCAAAATTATCGGGCCTGGGTTTTGGGGACATCCGGTCGGACGCCAGCGGACGCTTCACCATTCCGGGACTCCCGGCGGGAAGCCTGGTAGCGCTGAAACTGGCCCATCCCTCCCACGCGCAGACCGCCACGCCTGCCCGCCCGGTCGGTGAAACCGTGACCGTGACGCTTTCACCGGGCGTGCTTGTCTCGGGCGAAGTGGTTGACCGGGCCCTGCAGAGCCGGGTCGCCGGGGCCCGGGTTACCCTGCGCAACGCGAGCCCACCCCACGATACCGTGTCCCTGGAGACGGATACCCAGGGCCTGTTCATGACGCGCCTGAACCCCGGTGTCTACCTGGCCCGGGCCGAGGCAACAGACCGACTGAGTCCCGGCTGGCAGGAAATCACGATTACCGGGGAAACCCCCGAAACCCGTTTGCGCCTGCCGGTAAGCCGGGCGGGATCCATATCGGGTACCCTGGCGGACGCGATCACGGGCACGCCGGTCGAGGGCGCGCGGGTGCGGGTGGAGTGCGGCGGATTCACCGCGGCCATCGCGCGCACGGACGCCCGGGGCGCGTTCAAGGTAACGGCTTCGGAGGGCGAGAATGTCGTCTACTTTGAAGGGACCCCCGGATACCTGCCACCGGAACCCAGGGCTGTACGGGTCATGGTCCCGTCCGGGCAGAACGTGGCCCTGCCGGGCGTGTGGCTCGCTCCCCTGCCCGAATTCGAAACCCGCCTGGTGGTGGACGACGATCAAAAGCCCGTGGCCGGGGCGGTGGTGGCCCCGCTCGAACCGCGGCAGTTAGGCTGGGTCATCGCGGACGCGGACGGCACCGCGCGATTCCGGGTAAACCGGCTGCCCGAGAGCGGCAAGGTCACCGCCATGGCCTGGCACCCCACGGAACGGCAGGCCGCCCTGTTCGCCCTGGATCGTGCCCGGCCCAAAAACAACCTGGTCCGGTTGCTGCCCTGCGCCCATGTCCGGGGGAAGGTGCTCCTGCCGGATGGTTCTCCCGCCGCAGGCGTGACCGTTGGCGCGGTATACGGCGCGGAAGGACTTGAAGAACCGCTGGTGTTGTGGCGCGCGGTCACCGACGCGTCCGGCGGATTTGCCTGGCCGGCGGTGGTGCCCGGCATTCCACAACGGGTGGTGGCGCTGGCCGCGGATGGCACGGAACTCGTTCTGGGGGATATCAACGCCGCTCCCGGGCAATCCCTGGAACTGCCCGCCGGAACGCTTGCGGGCGGCGAGCGCCAGGCGGCGTCTCCGGTGCCCCCTGAGGTTCTTGCCGCGCGATTGCGGGAACACATCCAGGGCCCCGCCCTGGTGGTCGCGCTGGGTGACGCCTCCACCCTGACGGCGTGGACGGAGACCTTGGCGGCAGTATGCCGCGTCGTGCCGGACATCCAGGGCGCCGTGGCTGCCGAGGCGACAGGGCCCGCGGACGCGGGCGCGTCTGTCCGGATCCTGCCCGCCCTGCCGGCCGGAACGTTGCCCCCCGGCGTGGACACCATCCTGTTGGACCGCCAAGGCCAGGCTGTCGTGGTCACGGCGGGCCTGCCTCCCCTGTTCCTGGTCCGGGAAGCCGCGCGATGAATCCGGAAAGGCTGCGAGGCACTGGTTTTCTGCTGCTGATCGCGTGGGGCGTGACCTGCCTGGCTGTCGCGGATGGCATCACGCTGCGCGGCGTGGTTACCGACCCGTCCGGCACTCCCGTGGCGGGAGCCCAGGTATGGTCCGGACAGTTCCGCGTGGCCCGGGTGACGCGAACGGATCGTGAAGGGCGCTTTGCTTTTGACGGGCTCCATTTCGCGCCCATGGAAGTGGTCACCCTGGCGGAGGGTTTCTCCTTCGCGGGGTGGAACGGTCTCCCGTTGCCGGACCGGGACCTGACCCTCGTGATAAGCCCGGAACGCCGTCGGATGGATCTGCGGATAACCGACGAGGCCTTCAATCCCCTGCCCGGCGCATGGATCAAGGCCCTGTCGCCAGGAGGACTGTATACCATCACCGTGGAAGATTACGCGCCCCTGGGCTTCCCCCCCATGCGGGCTGATGACGACGGCGTCATTACCATTGACGCGTTGCCACCCGTGGATCACGCGCGGGTCGTGCTGGGACACCTGAAATACGCGGACACGATGGTAAATTACCTGCCCGTTCGGGAAGGTCACCGCAACCACGCGCAAATGGAATCCGGCAATACCCTGCGCGGACGGGTCACGGACGGAAACCAGGGGGTCGCGGGTACACGGGTTCGGGTTTTCCAGCCGGGCGTGGGTGGAACGATCGTGCTGGCCGAGGGTCTCACTGATCCCGAGGGGTATTTCACGTTGCGGGTTCCGCCGGGATCGTACTACGCGGCATGCCTGGGGCATGGGGACCGCGCGGATCCCGAGCCCGTGGCGGTGGACCTGTCCGCCAGCGACGCCACCGTGAACTTCTCCCTGCCGGAAACCCGCACCCTGCGGGGACAGGTCCAGGACGCGTCCGGAAAACCCGTGCCGCTGGCCCGGCTGGTGTTCCGCAAGGGTGACCTGGAACTTGCCGAGTCCCTGTCGGACCTGGAAGGACATTTCACCCTCCACGTCGGCGCGCCGGAGGGAGACGTGATCGTGCAGCCACCACCGGGACTGCGTACCCGGGCCCTTCCGGTCATTCCCACGCGGTTCGAATCGGCCACCGAAATGAATATTCCACCGGTGGTGCTGTTGCCGTTACCCGTGATTACCGGGCGCGTCCGCCTCCCGGATGGCGTGACCGATCCTCCCCTGGCGCTGGTCTCCTCGCTTTCGCTCGAACCGGTGGCACGGGCGGTCACCGACTCGCAAGGGCATTTCAGTATCGCGCTGGGGTATCAGCCCGAGAACAACCGGGCCACGTTCCGGGTGGAGCACGCGCTGCGCATGTTGCGTCGGGACTTCACGGTCAACCTCGACCAGCCGGGCGAGGTCGAACTGGCACTGGAACCTTTCCAACCCGACCTGGAAAACCGTCCCCCCATTCCGGGCCAGAACGACCTGAAAAGTAAACTGGGGCGACCCGCGCCCGCCCTGGAATGTTCCCGATGGTTCAACATTCAACCGGAAAAGGCCACAACCCTGGGCGGACGCGTGACCGTCGTCACCTTCTGGGGCATGTTCGACGACAGTCCGCAGGGGCTGGACCGTTTGTATGAGATGCAAGCCCTGTATGACCTGTACCGCGACGTGGAAGATGTCGTTATCCTGACGGTGCACGATGCCAGTGAAGATGCCGAGGCACTGGATTACTTCCTGACCCGCCAGGGCATCCGCTTCCCGGTCGGCCTGGACGCCGAACCCTCGAAAACCTTCTCGGCATATGGCATCCGGTTCATTCCCGAAACGGTAGTAATCGATCCGAAGGGGGTGCTGCGATACGATCGCGTGGAAGGACGCCTGCTGGAACTGGTAAAAAGCCTGCGCCGGGAACGATAACCTTCCGCCGCCCTGGGACGGCATATCCTGACTCGAAAGGCGGCCAGGACGTCAACGGCGACGCGGTTCGGGGAAGACGGTCGGGGCGTCAACCGGGATCACGCAGCGGAATCCCAGGGTGTTTTCCCGGGATTCAGGGAAAAATCCCCGGCGAAACGTGGTCAGCAGTTCTTCCGGGGGCGAGTTCCAGCAGCCCCCCCGGACCGCCCGTTGCGGGTACTTCGCGGCCGATTCCGGATCCCGTAACGCGAGTTCATAGGGAACGAACGGATCCATTGTCCATTCGTAGACGTTGCCCGCCAGGTCCACGATACCTTCCGGCGTCTGTCCCTCCTCGTGCAGGAACACCACGCTGGGCATGCCCAGGTGATCCCCAAAGTTACACAGGGATGGATTCGGAGGGGTGTTGCCCCACGGGTACCGCCGGTTCTCAAAACCCCGGGCGGCGAATTCCCACTGCGCTTCGGTCGGTAGGGTCTTGCCCGCCCAGCGGGCATAGGCCAGGGCCTCCCGCCATGACACGCCGACCACGGGCTGGTCAGGACCGTTGAACAGCGCGTCCCGCCAGAACCGGGGCTCGGGAGCGCCGGTTTCCCTGAGATACCGGGCGTACTGGGCGACGGTAACGGGATGGATATCCATCCAGAATGGTCCCACTTCGGCTTCGAACTCCGGGGCCTGTTCCCGCACCGCGTTATTACCCATGAGAAAACGGCCCCCACTGAGGAACACCATGCCGGACGTGTCCGCCTTGCGGGCGGCCAGATCCGGACGCGCGTCCGTGGCGGGTGTGATCACCTCCGGCGGGCGATAGGCGGACCACGCGCGGCTGAGCGCCTCTCGGAAAGCCGCCGCCGAAGGCCAACGCGCGTCGGGATCCTCCGCCAGGGCGCGCCGGAGGGTTTCCAGCAGCGATGGCGCCACGTCCTGGCGGAGCTGCTCCACGGGCGGATTGTCCTCGAGGGGCGTCCGTAACGTCAGCATTTCCCGGAGCACGAGGCCCACGGCGTACAGGTCTGACGCGGCCGTTACCGGCTTGAAGGCCTTCTGTTCCGGGGACGCATAGGCCAGCGTCCCAACCACCCGTTTCTTCCGGGTTCCCTGGTCTTTTTCCAGTTCCTCGAGGGCCCGGGCCAGGCCGAAATCCAGCAGTTTCACCCGTTCGTTCGGTTCCACAAAGATGTTTTCGGGCTTGATATCCCGGTGGACCACCAGCCTGTGGGCGTAGTCGAGGGCCGCCAGGATCTGGTCCGTCACCCGCAAGGCGAAACGTACTTCCGGGTAGCGCCTGGCCTTGCGGTACTCGTTGAGCGTCTTGCGCAGGGAACGTCCCCGGGCAAATTCCATGGAGATGTACGGCACGCCGTCAGGGGTAAAGTTGATG
>ERZ795045.4265-NODE-4265-length-11664-cov-4.837798_pt1 | contig 11664 bp, 10 predicted proteins | sample MGYA00375129_ERZ795045 | MGnify/ENA primary metagenome ERZ795045 (study PRJEB30174, sample SAMN05720166) | activated sludge metagenome | isolation source: anaerobic digester from wastewater treatment plant | place: Japan | collected 2015-05-15 ... | reverse complement strand
TGTGTTAGGCACGCCGCCAGCGTTCGTCCTGAGCCAGGATCAAACTCTCCATTGTGTATTTTTAATTACTTTTTCGAAGAGTACAATCCTCTCGTTGAAACTTACTGCTGCTTTTTGTGCTTCCTGTTTTCAAAGAACTGTTTTTTGTTTCCTGCTTAAATGCAGGGACACAAAATTAAGCACTTTTTTTTAATTTCCAAAACTTTTTTTTAAAATTTTAAAGTTTTTTTTCTTTTTAGTGCTTTTTTCTTTCAAAGAACCGTTTTTTGTTTCCTGCTCAAATGCAGGAAAACAAAATTAAGCACTTTTTTTTAATTTCCAAAACTTTTTTTTAAAATTTTAAAGTTTTTTTTCTTTTTAGTGCTTTTTTCTTTCAAAGAACCGTTTTTTGTTTCCTGCTCAAATGCAGGAAAACAAAATTAAGCACTTTTTTTTAATTTCCAAAACTTTTTTAAAGATTTTTTGAATTTTTTCTAAATTTTTTAAAAATATTCGCCGATAAATATAGTTCTATATTATAAAAACCTTCCGAAGGTTCTAATCCTTCGGAAGGTTATATGTAGGGGCAATTCTTGAATTGCTCCTACGATGTGCCGCGATTATAGGCAATTAATAAGTGAAAATTACGGAATGTGTCTTTGGTAGTTCAGACATTCCTGTTTGAAAATTCAATCTTACTTTTATCCTTCGACGTCATTGCACAGACAAGAATGTCTGTGCTACCGCTTATAGAATAATTATCGCAAGAAAGCAATTGCTTGCAGGCGTCTAATTCGCCAATCAAACTATTTCGCTTTTTCAATCCACTTTTTCCACGTTTCGGGGACTACTCCGATTTGTGCTTCCTGCCCGAAACGAGTTATAGGTGTTCGCAAAAGGAGCGGGTCGGCGAGCAGTTCTTCCCAGATGTCGAAGACTTTGTATTCGAGCTGGCGTTGCTTGTATTGCTTGCTCTCGCGGTCGATAAGTTCCTCGATAGGCACATTGCGGGCGATGCTTTCGAGTTCGCCTTTGCTTGGTCCCTTTTCTGCGAGGTCGATGAACTGTATTTTCACGCCGCGTTCCTTGAAGAAACGGATTGCTTTGGCTGTTTCTTTGCACTTCTTAGTGCCAAATATTTGAATTGTGGGTGGCATTTTCACCTCATTTTTGCTTTTTCACCCGCTAAATTAACAATTTATCTTTGCTTAATTTCAATAATATTTCAACTTTTCTTTTGTTTTTGGTTATGCTATGAAATACCATCAATAATTCTGTTTTCCCCTGTAATTATAACTTTTTTGTTTCGATTTCTTTGCATAATATAGTGTGCAATTCGTCTACAATATAGTTCAATGAGATAAAAATACGCAATATATTCAGCTTCGGCTGTTTGATAATAATTAATCATTCATACATTTCATATCATGGTAATATTATGAAACGGTTTTATTTATACTTATTTGCTATATCTCTTCTTGGAATTTGCTTTGCTGTGGCAGTGCATTCAAAACCAAAAAAGGCTAATAATAAAGTAGATTATTTTGAATTAGGAGAGGCAGCCTGGGATAATTTCCAGTTCGAATTAGCGCTTGAATACTACAACAAAGCGATTGAAGTAAATCCTGCTGATATTCGACCGTACGAAAAATTAATTTCGTTTTATATTACAATTGATAATTACAGTGAAGCTATCGATTATTGCACTAAAGCAATTAAATATCACCCTGAGAATGATATGTTGTATTTACAACGTGGCGAATCTTATAAAATGTTAGAAGATTTCAAAAATGCTCTAAATGATTATAGACAAATTATAAAATTAAAACCTGATTATTATTTAGGTTATAGCACAGCCGCGGTTGTTAGCTATTTCTTAGATGAAGGTGATGTTGCTATAAATTATGCAGACAAAGCGATAGAGCTCAACCCCGACGATGAACAATCGAATTATGTTAAAGCGTGCGTCTATTTCGACAGATTTGATTTTGAGTTAGCTCTGGGAAATGCAAATTTAACTATAAACACAATTAACAAAAGAGTATTTGAAGCAACTGATGAAAATGACATAAAACTACCTTCATTTCTTTATGATGTATATGAATTGAGAGGGGTAACTTATCGATATCTTGGGCAATTTGAGAATGCAATTAAGGACTTTACTTTTTTAGCTGAGTTGCAGAGCCACGAACCTAATTACTTTATTCTGCTTGCGAACACAAAATTTATGTATGCAACAGTTCTACTGAATGATAGTTCCATTGACCAGCAAGAATATGAAGAAATGTTACTCTCAGCCATTAACGACGTAAGCGCCGCTATCGAACTTGATGAAGAAAATCCAAGCTTCTTTTTCAGCAGAGCTTTGATGAAGCATAGCTTAAACGACAATGTTGGTGCCTTAGTTGATATTAACACTGCCATTAGAATGAATGCAGATGATCCTCTTTATTATTCGTTGAGAAGCGAAATATATGAAGCATTGGGAAATAATGAAGCCTCCGAAAAAGATTTTGAGTATTATCAATCCTTAATCGATGAAGATGAATGAGGGTTGAAACTAAGCTTGTTATTTGCATTGCACAGAGTTTGTATTGCACAGACAGGAATGTCCGTGCTACTTCTTTAAAAAACCTTCCGAAGGTTTGAAACCTTCGGAAGGTTATGGCGATTCTTGGAGTTGCTCATCCACAGACAAGAATGTCTGTGCTACCGTTATGAAAACCTTCGTAAGGTTCTAAACTTTGTTATTACGAGACAATCTGATTAATACTGATATTTTCCCCTAATTAGTAGTTCAGACATTCCTGTCTGAAAATTCAATCTAACTTTTATCCTTCGACGTCATTGCACAGACACGAATGTCTGTGCTACTTCTTAAAAAAACCTTCGGAAGGTTCAAAACCTTCCGAAGGTTCTAAGCTTAGTAATTGCGAGACAACCTGATTAATAATAAAACTATTTTCCGCTTTTCGCATCCACAGACAAGAATGTCCGTGCTACCTTATATGAATATTTTTTTGTTCGTACCGCAAAGCTCTTTTTAAAAATTCAGTAAAAATTACGCTTGTTTTTCTTAAAATTTCTTATTAATTTTGTATTCCTTTTTCGGGGTATAGCGCAGTCCGGCTAGCGCACCTGGTTTGGGACCAGGGGGTCGGGGGTTCAAATCCCTCTACCCCGACAAAGACCACTAAAACACATCACGGAATTTCAATGAACACAAATAAACCTAAAAAAACTACTCGCAAGAAAAATTCAAGCGAAAGCGAGTTGATTAGACTTAATAAGTTTATCGCTGACGCCGGCTATTGCAGTCGCCGCAAAGCCGACGAACTCATCTCTGCGGGTGTGGTCAAAGTAAACGGCGCGGTTGTTACAGAATTAGGGGCAAAGGTACATCCCTCCGACCTTGTTACTATCAAAGGCGACCCCGTTAGCATCAAAGAGCATAACATTTATATCGTGCTGAACAAGCCAAAAGACGTTATTACTACTACCTCGGACGAAAAAAACCGCAAAACAGTTCTCGATATTGTTCGCAAGCAAACCCGTATTTTTCCCGTTGGACGGCTCGATAGAAACACAACCGGTGTGCTTCTGCTTACAAACGATGGTGAACTTGCCCACAGGCTCACTCACCCCAGCTACGAAATTCCTCGCCAGTACGCAGTGAAGCTCGATAAAGCACTCAAACCCGCCGACGCTCAAAAAATCGCCGACGGACTTGAAATTGATGACGAAAAAATGGCTCCCTGCGATATCATCATTAGCCAGCAGGACAAAACAAAAGTCTTTATCACGCTTACCGAAGGCAAAAACCACGAAGTCAAGCGTATTTTCGAGTTTGTTGGCTACGAAGTGAAGCAGCTCGACCGTAAATCATACGCCGGCATCACCTACAAAGGGCTCGAAAAAGGGCGATACCGCCACCTTACTCGCAAAGAAGTTCTTTATCTGAAAAAACTTGTTGGAATTCTTTAACATTTGATTTATTTTTATCAAGTTCATTTGATTTATTTCGGTGCGAATTATGAAACATATAATTTTTACCATAATATTGCTTTCTTTTGTATGTATAGGTGCATACTCGCAGGACGAAAGTCTGCCTAAATCCTCGACAACAGTTAAATACTACGAGCCAAACGTTCCGAAAGAGCTCCACACACGTATTTCTGACTTTTTCAAGCTGATTATTCAGGCTCGCTACGAGGAAGCCTACCGCCAATTACTGCAAGGTAGCCCTCTTATGCGAAAGGAAAAAGAGATAAACAGATTAATTGAGCAAACTGAAAAAGCAACGCAAATTTATGGTGCTATGCGTGGGTTCGAAGCAGTCGATAGCGAAGTAGCCTCGAACTCTATGATAAAATGCCGCTATTTAGGTTTGCACACGCTCTACCCAATGCGCTGGATCTTCACTTACTACAATTCACCTGAAAATGGTTGGGTAATCATCAACATTAAATTCGACGACCAGAGCGATTTTTATTTCAGAAAAGATTAGTTGCTGCGAAGAATTTTCTCTACTTCTTGAAGTTGCTCGAAGGTGTTCACCCCTTGAATTTCCTCGAACGAAGCACAATTTATTGCTACTACTTTTTTGCCTTGCTGCTTGATTATTTCTATAATGTCGGTAAGGTAGTATTCTTTTTGTGCGTTGTTTTGCTTTACGTTTTCGAGAGCCGCGAAAAGAAGTCCCGTATTTAGAAAATATATTCCACTGTTGATTTCATTAATTGCTTTTTCCTGCTGGGAAGCGTCTTTTTCTTCTCGAATGCGAATAAATTCGCCATCGGGCGAACGGACAATTCTTCCATAGCCGGTGGGATTTGCTGCGGTTGCCGATAGAACAGACAATTCAGCCGAAGCTGCGGTGTGTTCTGCGATAAACTTTTGCAAGGTTTTGGGCTTAATGACGGGGGCATCGCCTGCGAGAATAACAACATCGGTCGGCTGCTCGACAAACGGCTCGACTTGCTTGACAGCGTGCCCGGTGCCCAATTGCTCGTCCTGATGAATGAATTTTATTGTGCCGAGCTGGTTGCGATACTCTCCGGAAACGTAATCTATTACAAGTTCTTTTTTGTAGCCAACGATTAAATAAATGCGTTTGGGGTTAAGTTGCAAAGCAGTATCTAAAACGTAACCGATAAGCGGTTTTCCGTTTGCCTGTGCAAGCACTTTTGGTGTTTCGGGATTATTCATTCGGGTGCCTTTTCCGGCTGCAAGGATAATAATCGAAAATTGCGACATCTACATAATTTCCGGGTTTGTAATACTTTTTATCTTGTTGTCTTCGTCGACAAGCACAACAGTTGGCTTGTGGCTTGCAATTTCGTCGTCTTTCAGGTGGCAGTAGCTTATGATGATAATCAAGTCGCCGACCTGACCTTTGCGAGCAGCTGCACCATTCAGGCAAATTGTTCCGCTGCCTGATTCGCCCGGAATTACGTATGTTTCGAAGCGTTCGCCGTTGTTGATATTGACAACGGATACTTTTTCGAATAGAGCAATATCGGCTGCCTTCAATAGTTCGGTGTCCACCGTGAGGCTACCTTCGTAATGAAGTTCCGCCTGAGTGATTATTGCTCTGTGTATCTTTGATTTTAAGAAAATTCTTTCCATTTTTTCAACCAAATCAAAATTTAGAGTACAAAATTAGTAAATTTTTCGTTAATTTAATAACTTGTATTATTAACTATTTACATAGAATTTTATTTTATTTCGAGAAATTCCTATTTATATTTAACTAAGAGAATGTAACTATTGTTTTAATCAATGTGTAATTATATTAAATTTAATGTATAACTATTGTAGTCTTAAAATTATATGAAACAATTGTTTATTAAACTAACACTAATTATAACGCTTTTTGCTTCTCAGCTACAAGCAAAACCAATCGCAATTAGCACTGCAAATCAGGTGGCAGAAAACTTTTTCTTTCGCCAAGAACTCACCACCCAATCTGCTAACCAGGTTCAATTAGTCTATGTAGCCATAGACGATGTCCCTGCAACAAAAGATGTTCCCCAAGAACCGTTTTTTTACGTATATTCATCGAACAATAATTCATTTTTAATCGTCTCGGGCGACGATGCAACTCGCCCGGTGCTGGGCTTCTCGTTCGATTCTGAGTTCGACCCCAATTTTATTCCACCGAACGTTGAATACTGGCTGAGTTACTATAAAGAGCAAATTCGCTACGTTCGCGAAAATAATATACAAGCAACAGCAGTAACCGCAAAAGAATGGGCAAAAGTGCTTTCTGGTGGCTATGATTTCACGACAAGCACGCTTGACGCTGTTTCCCCACTCACAAGAACGAAATGGAACCAAGCACCATACTACAATGATTTCTGCCCGTACGACGATAGCCGGCAGGCTCGCACAGTGGCAGGCTGCGTTGCAATTGCAATGGCACAGGTTATGAAATATTGGAATTATCCAGCTTTAGGCAAAGGCTCTCATTCATACAACCACTATAAATTAGGAACTATTTCAGCAAGTTTCGAAGAGATGGAAATTAACTGGAAGTCGTTCCCAAATCAACTTCTTTCGAGAAACGAAGAATTAGCATACACGATATTTTTGATTGGAGTAAGTGTGGAAATGCGATATGGAGTGGACGCAAGCGGTGCGTTCGTCATCTCTAAATCTTCGCCTAAAACGCACAGTTCCGAGTATGCTATGAAAACCTACTGGAAATACGACCCAAATCTCATTGTAGGAATACGCAAAAGCGACACAACTGATGCCGGATGGGCAAATATCATTAAAAGCGAACTGAACAGCGGAAGACCATTAATATATACAGGTTCTGGTGAAGAAGGTGGACACGCCTGGGTATGCGACGGCTACCGCGAAGATAATTATTTCTCGATGAACTGGGGCTGGGGCGGTGTCTATAACGGGTACTATTCGCTTTCTGCTTTAAGTCCTGGAACGGGCGGTATTGGTAGCGGTTCGGGCACATTTAACGAAAATCAGGAACTGCTCTTCGGAATGCAACCAATCAAGGAAAATAGTTCTATTATCACTATTTCGGGGAATGCTCAGTTTGACCAATCACCTGTTGGAATAAAAGTTCAGAGAACTTTCTACGTCAATAATCTGGGAAGCAAGCCCTTTACTATCACTTCTGCAACTGTACCACAATCATTCGAGCTTGCCACTCAGCTTCCGATTACAGTTGCACCAGGTTCGTCCGCTGAGCTGTTGATAAATTTCACCCCAAAATACGCTACAAGTTATTCGGGAGAACTGGTATTGACTACAAATGCCGATTTCGGGAACAATACTATAAATTTACGCGGAACGGGCATAGCAAACACTTCTGTTGCGGACGAAAACGTTAATTTCGATGTTTATCCAAATCCTGCAAGCGATAATATTTTCGTTAGCACCGATGCCGCCGTATCGACCATTGAGATTGTCGATTTGCTTGGAAATATTCTCGTTAGCCAGAACGCAACTAAACCAAATCAATCAATCGATGTATCGAATTTGCCCGCGGGCGTTTATTCCCTCAGAGTAACAACAAATAAAGGCAACTTAAAAACTAAGCCGTTTTTAATTCACAGATAGAGACAAAAATAGGACAATATTTTGCTGAATTTTTGGAAGCCGTTAATTTAAAATGAAATTACGGCTTCTTCGTTTTTATGATAAATAATTAAAAGTAAAAATCATTTGAATTATTAACGCAATTATATTAATTTTAAAATTATGAGAGTGAAAACATTAATAGCAAATGCAAATATCACCTGCCGCGGCACAATTCGCGGTGGGTCATTCCTGTCGCTTTGTCGCTTCAAAAGAGACTTAATGCTCACCATAAAACTATCCGCAGGAATACCCTTATAATAAAGAACTACTCAAAATTAAGATTTTTTCTTAGCTTTGCCTATAACATTTGTTCTTTATTAATTTGGAGTATTTTTTTATGGGGTATTTTCCACAAATATACGTTGAACCAACAAAAGCATTAGAAGAATTAAGAAACTATATTTTAGCGGACGGTTTCGATTTTATTCTGGATTTGGAAAAAAGCCGTGGGGCATTACTTCTCGAAGCCCGCACCGGCAAACCATTTATTGATTTTTTCACCTGCTTTGCGTCTATGCCAATTGGTATGAACCACCCAAAAATGATGGACGAGCATTTTATCAATTACATCGGCAGAATTGCTGTCAACAAAATTGCAAATTCGGATATCTACACAGACGCAATGGCAACATTTGTCAAAACTTTCTTTGAATATGCTGTTCCCGATTACTTCAAATATTCGTTTTTCATCGAAGGCGGTGCGCTGGCAGTAACAAACGCGCTGAAAGTTGCCTTCGACTGGAAAGTGCAGAAAAATTTCCGCAAAGGATATCATCGCGAAGTTGGCACAAAGGTTATTCATTTCAAGGAAGCATTCCACGGGCGCGACGGCTACACTATGTCGCTTACAAACACTGACCCCGTTAAAATCAAGTATTTCCCTAAATTTGATTGGCCAAGAGTTACAAATCCGAAAATTACCTTCCCGCTTAACGATGAAAATTTAGAAAAAGTAATTGCATTAGAACGCCAATCTATTGATGAAATAAAGAAAGCTTTCAAAGATAATCCCGATGATATTGCGGCAATAATCATAGAACCTATCCAAGGCGAAGGCGGCGACAACCACTTCCGCCCCGAATTTCTGCAACAATTACGCGTGCTCGCCGACGAAAACGAAGCTATGCTTATTTTCGACGAAGTCCAAACGGGCGTTGGGCTTACCGGCACTATGTGGGCACACGAACAGATGGGCGTCAAGCCCGATATTATGGCTTTCGGCAAGAAAATGCAAGTCTGCGGCATCGTCGTTACCGATAGAGTTGATGAAATCGAAACGAACGTTTTCAAGGTGTCGAGCAGAATAAACTCGACCTGGGGCGGCAATCTTGTGGATATGGTTCGCGCAACTCGCTACCTTGAAATTATTCACGACGAAAATTTAGTTCAAAACGCTGCCGAACGCGGAGCGGAACTATTCGATAAATTGCATATTTTGAAAAATGAGTTTCCTGAATATATATCAAATGTCCGTCATCGTGGGTTGTTTGCTGCGTTTGATTTTGATAATGCAGAGAATAGAACCCGTTTTACTCGCAAATGCTTCGACGAAGGCTTGATTATTTTGCCTTGTGGCGAAAAATCTGTTCGATTCCGACCGCCACTGAATATTACAAGCGAGCAAATTGATGAAGGACTTGAAGTTATTCGCAAGGTAATGAAAGAATTATAGATTATTTAATTAATATTACGACGAACGGTATAATGGCAAACTTAACCATTGTCGTAAGATGCTTGAATTAGCATCCTCATCCCCAAGCATTATACCGTTCGTCTTTATTTTTAATCGCTATTTATAGCTTCTTGCAAAACCAAACTTTCCAAAGTTAAACTATTTTTCGGGAATAAATAAATTAAAAGTGTAAGCAGCATAAGCCCTGTGTTTTCAAGTAGTTTCGCCAACCCAACTGTTTGCTTTGCTATGTTCGAGTAGCAACCGCAATCTATATTTAGTCCTCGTGCCCAGGCTGTGGCAATCATAATATTGAAAAGCACAAGCAACACGAAAATCACTGCAGCATTTGCACGCAAACGCACACCCAGAATAAGCAACAACCCGCAAATTAACTCAATCCACGGCAACACAATCGCAACGGAATTTATAAGTATTTCCGGCAACATACGATAATTTGCTATCTCTCTGGCAAATAAATTTGGGTCGGTGATTTTGCTTACACCAACAATTATAAACATTGCTCCAACAATCAACCGAGCAAAAAAAATAAAATATTCATTCCCAATAATCGATTTCATAAACAAATGTCAAAAATTAGACATACAGAATAAACGAAAGAGCAATCAAATAATTCTATTTTTCAGAAAATTAACAATTTCATCAGCATTTTCAGAGAAAAACAGGCTACGGTATGTATTTTCCCAAAGAAAACCTTCTTCGTATGTATGACGAAGGAAATCAATCAATTTATTGTAGAAATTATTAATATTGTAGAAAGCAAGCGGCTTATCGATATAATTCAATTGATTAAGCACAATAATTTCGAAAAATTCTTCCATAGTCCCGACAGCGCCAGGCAAAGCCACAAATCCCGAAGCATATTCGCTCATCAGCGCTTTGCGTTGGTGCATTGTCTCGACAATGTGAAGTTTTGTCAGGTTGTTGTGCCCGACCTCCATTTCGAGCAATTTTTGCGGGATAACGCCAATGACTTCCGCCCCGCAATCGAGCATCTCGTCTGCAATTGCACCCATAATACCAATAGCACCGCCACCATAAACTAATCCAAAACCCGATTTAGCCAATTTTCGGGCAAATTTTCGGGCTTCTATTTCATAAATTGGATTATTCCCTTTCGACGAACCGCAATAGACAGCAATATAGTGCATCAGCAACCGCTCCTGCCCGTTAGCACCACAGCAATAGTTCTTGCTACAATATATATATCCAGAAACATAGACCAATTGCGAATGTAATAGACATCCATCTGATTGCGTTCTTCGAAGCTGGAATTATTGCGGTCAGTTACCTGCCACAGCCCTGAAATACCGGGCTTGACCTTCAAAATCATTTCTTCGTGCCCGTTCATCTTGATTTTTTCCCAGGGGATATATGCGCGGGGACCGATTAAACTCATATCGCCTTTGATTACGTTCCAGAATTGCGGAAGTTCGTCGAGCGAATACTTTCGCAAGAATTTTCCAACGCGAGTAAGCCGCGGGTCGTCTTTCAATTTATGATAGATTTCATATTCTTTTCTCAGTTCGGGATTAGAACTCAAAATAGACGCCAGTCGTTCTTCTGCATCGTTGTGCATAGTGCGGAACTTGATAATATTAAAACGAGTGTCGTTTATTCCCATTCTTTCTTGCTTGAAAAGCACCTTACCACGAGAATCTAATTTCACAAGCAGGGCAATAATTAGCATAAGTGGAGCCGATAGCACAAGCAAAATAGTTCCAAGCACAATATCGAATAGGCGTTTCATAAACCGCGCAGAAGACGAAAGCAGTTTTTGCTGCAATTCAAGACCAAGCACCCCACCAAAATCACGCACCGAAACCCACAAGCTCGATAGCCCATACAAATCAGGGATAATCGTCGTATGAGCAAAGAATTTGGAATATTTATTGATGATTTCCTTCTGACGTTCTATATTTACACGCGGCATTGCGATAATTGCGTGCTCGTTGCAAAGGCGTTGCGATAGGTCGGGTATTATGTCCAGTCCGCCGACAACAGGCACACCCTGAATATACCCCCAGCGGTCAACATCATCATCGACTGCAACAATGGGACGCAAACCGAGTTGCTTTTGCTTGATTAGCGAACTGATTACACGTTCGCCCGCGCGCCCGGCGCCAATCACAACAACAGGTATTCCCCACCACGAGCGGTTCGATACAAGCTTCCTCACAACCGAACGACCTACGGGAACAGTTGCCAATGCCACGAAAAATGATGCAAGCACTGTTATTCTGAACTGACTGTCTATTCCTTCGGCTAAGTAGCTTAATAGAAGAAAAATTATAAAAGCAATGGTTGTGCTATAAGTAATTGAGCGAAGTTCTTCGATAATATCTATTCCAAATCCGGGATAAAGCCCGCGCAATGCATAAGCA
>ERZ795045.4259-NODE-4259-length-11671-cov-4.877066_pt1 | contig 11671 bp, 8 predicted proteins | sample MGYA00375129_ERZ795045 | MGnify/ENA primary metagenome ERZ795045 (study PRJEB30174, sample SAMN05720166) | activated sludge metagenome | isolation source: anaerobic digester from wastewater treatment plant | place: Japan | collected 2015-05-15 ... | reverse complement strand
CCCCTTCAGCGCAGCGATGGGATCGCCGAACTTCACCGAGAAGTTCACCTGTGCCTTGAACTGGCCGACGAAGTCGGACTTCAGTGCGCCGATCCCGAAGGGGTTGTTGAGCGCCCCAGCGAGCCCGCCGAGAAGTGGGGTGATGGCCGCAGCGCCTGCGGCAGCACCGACGTTGATGCTTCCAAGAGGAACAGGTCCGACAGTCTTTTGGAAGTTGCTCACGGCTTACCCTGAAGGCGGAACGGCGGCTTGGTGACATACTCAGCGGCGGCCTTGATGATCGCATCCTTGTGACGGAACAGACCGATCGCCGTATTGCATCTACTACACAAAAGCCCTCGGACAATTCCGGTGTCGTGGCAGTGATCGATTGAAAGACGACGTACCTTACCACCGCGACGAAGCGCCGTTTCTTTGCAGTGGCATATGGCACAGCGGTTCTTCTGCTTCTTCAGCATCCGGTTGTATTGCTCCAACGTCACGCCGTACATGGAGCGGAGCTTCGAGTCGACCACCTTTTCTGGGAAGCGTGTCCTATATGACGCGCGCTGCTTACGCCCGTAGGCTTGTTTCTTCTCTTTGTTGGCCGCGTACCACGCAGTGTCACCTGCTTTTACTTTTTCTGGGTTGTTCTTTCGCCAGCGACGCGTGGCTTCGCGTGACCTCTCGGGATTCTTTTGGCGCCAGTCGCGCATCCGCTGATTCGCGGCTTCTGGATCTCGTGCACGCACCCGTTGTGCGGAGAGTCGATGCGCCTCACGCGCCCTGATGGGATCTTTGTAGGGCATGGGCCTATTATACACGGAAACCCCTAGCCCAAAAGATTCGGGTTCCCACTTGTGATGCTTCCGACAATGCCCGTGGGAATTGTGACCTGCGCCGTGAAGGGAATCGGATTCGGGCCAAGAGGAGCGACCTGAATCGTTCCTGTCATGAGCGCGGGGATGGTAATGCCTCCTTGAATGCCATCTCCTTGACGCGCGATAGGGAGCTCTCCCGCTTGAATGCGAACGACCTCTCCCTTGATTTCCGTAGAAGGCCCTCCATCCAACACCGCTCCGGAACTCGCACGGATCGAAAGAGTGGTGCAGGTGACGTCGAGAGCATCCCCGATCTCCACCCTCACGGCCTTCTTGAACGCGAAGTAGGCGCTCGCCTCTGAGCGAAGAAACACGTTGCCCTTGATGTCGAAGAAGAACTTGAGCTTGATCTCGTTGACGGTTCCGCCGTTCACGAGCTCTCCCGTCTGCGTCTTGAACCCCTGCTTTGCGAGCGCCACTTCGTAGACGATGATGGGGTCAAACCCCATCTCCGATGTAGCAGTGTTGCCCGCGGGCTCGGGAACGGGCTTGAACACTTTTCCGCGCGCGATACGAAGATCGGCGTACTTGTCGTTGGCGTACAGACGGTAGGTCTCCATCAACTGCGTGGGCGGGTTGTTGACGGAGGGGCCTTCCTGAAGCCCCCACCAGATGGAGCCGCCGGTACTCGTGTGCTCGTACTGCCCGGAGATGTCCATCAGCTTGTTGCCGATCGGAATGAAGATGCGCTTTGCAAGCTCGGTTGCTCCGATCTCGAGCACTCCGCCGCGATGAAGGACGACGTAGTTCCCGTCGCGCCCACGCAGAACGATGTCACCGGGCTTCGCAGGGGGACGACCGCCATCAAAGCGCGCGTCGACCTCGGGGTGAGGAACTGCGCCGCCTCGAGACCGCGTACCATCAGGCGCGTCTGAGTCGTCAACATCTGACGTGTTCGCTGTTTGCGTTCCGTTCTGATCCGTAACCACCGTCTGGTCTGGGTCGTTGAACTTTCCCTTCGCGTTCGCCACTTCCATCGGCATCACGAACGACTGGACGTAAGGCGGAGAGCTGTCACTCGGAATGGTGATCATCACCACAGCGCCAAGGTCAGGAACGGCGTAGATTCCCTCGCCACTGTTGTAGTGGAGGTAAGCAGCCCCCACCTGGATGTCGTTGAAGTACTTTCGGTCGAACTGGGAGATGACGTCGACCGTCCAGTTCACCATGTTGACGTTGATGACTCGACCACGAATGACCTGCGCAGGGTCGGTGCCCTGCTTGTGCGTCATCGTGTTGCGGAAGCGGGTAGCCATCAGTAGTGATGGGACGACACAGTGGGCGTCCTTCCAGAACCAGGTTTTGCCTTCGCGAGCCCGAACTCGCTTCCGAAAGCCAGGCCCGGAATTGGGTGGCTTCCGTGAACGTGGGATGCGCCTGCCGTAGATGCCGCTTCGGCGAGCGTCTGGTGGAGGCGCTGATGTTGGAGCTTTGCCATCCAGTCTTCTTGCAGCGAAAGAGGGAGCATGTCCACTCCTTGAAGAACCGGTTGATGAATGATAGGGCGCTTGTCCTTGAGCTCGGTCTTGTTGATGTGGTGGACCATTGAGGTCGGGTAGAACTCCCCTCGAATGAGGTACTCGTGGTCACCGGGGTCCTCGATCTTGGTCAGGTTGCTCATCGACTTGACCAAGGTCTCGACCGTCCGACGACGAAGACCTTCATCGCGGTACAGATCGTAGATGCTGTTCGCGAGGTGGTTCTGAACCTGTTCGATTGATCCCGTAGCCTGGTAGAGGTGTCGCGGGTTGACGTACGTCCGGTTGGGGTCCGAAAGAACCTGCCCCGCCTTCACGTACGCACCAACTTCCGGAGGCTGCCACGCGGTATAGACCTTCGCGCTTCGATCGACGTGCGGAAGGTCCTCGTGGAGGGGCATACCCCCCACATCTCGGCCAACGTGATGAGCATGGTTCCCGATCCAGATCTTCACACCGGTCGGGTCCTTCTCGATCTTTTCGATCTTCCCGCTGGTCATGGCGAGAGTGGCGGAGTTCGGGATCTTCTGAGGAAGCTTGGTGAGCTGCTCGAAGCGAGCAAACTGATTCAGGATCTTCGAGCCACCTCCTGCCTCTTGAACGCCTCCAGTGTGGAAGCTCTTCAGGGTAAGCTGAACCGCACGCTCGCCGACACTCTGCGCTGCGATGACGCCGATGTTCGTACCGAGCTCGTGGTGCTGTCCCGAAACAGACGGCCCGATGTCCATCTGGCAAAGCCCCTTCGGCATCTGGCACTTGAGCGGGCTACGCACCACGACGAGTGCGTTCTTGTCCAGTGCGCGAATCCGGCCGACAAGGTCGGGAGTGAGGAGCGTGTTTCGCGGAATATGAAGGTCTCCGGTTTTGAAGTCCTGTGCGAGGTACCGATCGTGGACGTCGTTCTCGCTGATGGGCAAGGCGATGCCGTGCTGCGTTCCACAGTCGTGGCCTTCGACGAGCATGTTCATCGAGGTGTTCATGAGCAGCTTCGAGATTGCGCCGGGCTCACGCACTTCTTGAACCTTCATGACGGCGCCGCGTCGCGCACCGTGAAGCTGCGTCCAATACCCCGCGAGGTCGAGGCCTTCCGCGTAGCTCTTCGTGACAGGAGTCGGAATGAAGCGATCCGAAGAATCCTTCAGCACCATAGGAGCAAGCACCATCTGCTTGTACTGGTCCCAGCTCGGCTTCACACCCGCAGCCTGCATCAAGAACAGGTTGGATGGGTTCTGCTTTGCGAGTTCGGTGTGCTCCTTGCGCATCTCGTCGGAAGCTTTGACCCACGCCTCGATCGAGCGGCGGTCCTTCTCCGAGTCCGAGATGTTGAGCTTGTGGATGTCGTCGACCTTTCCCTGCGCTGCCTTCAAGGCGCGCGTTCGCGTAACCTTGTCTGTCGACATGTCCTCGAGCGACAAGGAATGCGTTCCGATCGGGATCCAGTGGTCCTTGGTAAGGTCCGTCTTGATGATCCCGTAAGAGGCGCCGTTGCCGAGATCTTTGACCTCGTTGACGATGCGACCGAAGTCGTGGCGGTGATCTTTGCCAAGCTCCGTGAACATCGAGTCGAGGCCCTTCTTATCGATCTTGTAGTCGAAGTTGTGGAGAACTTTCGACTGCATGGCAGACGGAAGAACGGAAGCCAGAAGAACACGGCCAGGCGTCGTCTTCTTTCCCTGCAAGCTGACAACGTCGCTCGTCTGCACGATGCCTCGCTGCAACGCGTCCGCAACTTCAGCCGGCGAAGAGAACAAGTGCTTCGTTGCCGCCCCAACGGTAGAGAGCTTGTAGAGGCCAAGCGCGCTCTCGAGCGTCGGCTGGTACATCACCTTCCCCGACGCCTCGTTGAAGATGTTGTTGGACGGAAACATCTTCTCAGCCTCGCGAACCGCGTCATGGCTGATCGGGACGAAGAGCGCCATGGTGTCACCGTCGAAGTCCGCGTTGAACCCGCCAGTGACAAGCGGATGGATCTGAACCGCGTTCCCGTGAACGATGCGCGGCTTGAACGCCTGCACCGAGTACTTGTGCAAGGCAGGATCGCGCTTGAGCAGCACGGGGCGCTCTTTCATGACCTGCTCGAGGGCGTGATAGACCATCGGGTTTTCGTCGCCCTTGTGCGTAGCCGCGAGCACCTTCTGCGCCGCGAGGGCATTCGGTGCCGTGCCCTGAACGACAAGCTGCCTGACGATGAACGGACGAAACAGCGTCAACGCGGCTTCCCGCGGAACACCGACCTCATCCAACCCAAGAGCGGGCTCGGGAACGATCGTTGACCGCATCGTCAGGTCCTGACGGCGTTGAATGAGCGTCTTCTGGAAGAACCCGTTCTTCGGCTGCTCTCCGCTGATCTGGTCGAGGAGGCCGCGTTCCTTGCGCTCTCGGTTGAGGGAACCGATCCCGGAGAGCGCCTTGATGCCGTCGTAGTACTCCTCGCGGATTCCCTGCTTCTTCTTGTCGGTGAGGTTCTGCTGAAGAACCGGATCCTTGAGCTTGTCGTTCACCTGAGCGAACTGGGAGTAGAGACCGTTGACGTCCTCGTACTTCACGTTTCCGTCCTGCATCACAGTCAGGGGGCGGATGACAGGCGGGAGAACGGGGAGGTTGTGGAGGATGTACGCCTCGTCCGCCTTCAGGCCGAGACGGTTCAAGGCATCGAGGTACTTCACCTTCTTGAAGAGCTTGTCGACCTTCGCCGCCGGCGCGCTTTGCAGCTCCTTCTTGGCAGACGCAAGGGCCTTGGGGACGTCGACCGCCTGAAGCATCGCCTTGATGCCTGCCCCTCCCGTGACACCCGACTTCGCGTCAACGATCTTGTTGGTGAGCGGATGGACACCAGACGCACCAGAGACGACATTGTCGAACTCCTTCTGCGTCAATCCGGTGAGGCTTTTGATGGCCTTCTCGAAGATGGGGTTCGGAACGGGCTCTGCCAGGCGGATGTGGGACCACTTCGTTCCACCATGGCCGCCTGTAGCCTTCTCGTCGAAGAGGCCGCCCGGCAGCGGCTTGAACTCGCCGTTCTTGTCCACGCGCGCTCGAACCATCTTCCCCGCAGCAGTCAGCTCGCCCGAGGACATAGAGAGGATCTGTTTATCTGTGAGAGGCGAGAGGATGAGTTCGTTGCCCTTCTTCTCCACGTTGATACCCGCTCCGCGGAGCATGTCCGTGAACTTCTGAAAGGCGAACGTCGTTTGCGGAGGGGGAAGGTGCGTCCCCTGTTGAATCGCCTTCCAGACGTCGATGTGCTGAGAGGGCCAGCGCTTGGACTCGTTGGTTTGCGGGTCAGCGCCTTCGCTCTTCCAGGTCTGCATCTCACGAAGGTTCGCGCGCGCTCCGTGTGCCAACATCGAGTAGGTGCCGAGCGCCCCAAGGCTCTGACCACCACCGTGTCCGCCGCTCGAGGGCTGCAAGTTCAGGTCGTAGTTTTCCTGATCCTGCACTCCCGGCAGGTGCATACCAGAACGGACCGATAGCTTCTTTTCGACCTGGTGGACGAGCTTCAGCATGTACTGCGGCCCGGTCAACGCAGCACCAAGCGGCTTCTTCGTGACGGGGTCGAAGAGTTCTTCGGTGTCGCTGAGGCCGTGCTGTTTCAGCTCTCCCTTCACTTTCTCGAGGTAGTCGGGCGTGTTGACGTCGAAGTTCTTCACGACGTAGGGCTTGCCGGTCTTCGTTGCAATCTTGGCAGCAGCGGTCTCCAAGACCTGGCCAATGTTCATGCGCCCCGGGACGCCTGAGGGATTCAGCAGCACGTCGACCGGCTTCTTCGCCTTGTCGTGCGGCATCTCGTGATCCGGAAGAATCATCGTCACGATGCCTTTGTTGCCGTAACGCCCAGCGATCTTGTCGCCCACCTGCATGGGCTCCACGGTGCGGACGTGCACAGAGAGCTTCCCATCGCCACGGTGAACGCCGACAACCTCGCCTTCGAAGTCGGAATCCCAGCGAACGGAGTTGTCCGAGTGGTGACCCATGACGTGCTTTCGAATCGCAGCCAGGCCTGACCGATCCTTGATCTGGAACGGACGCATCGCCGCGATGAGCGGGTCTCCGGGACGAACTCGCTGGCCAACGCGGACGACGCCCTGGTCATCCAACTTGTCGAGCTGATCTGCCTTGAAGACGCCCGGATGGGACGCGTTGAAGAGCTTTCGATCGAGAACGACGTTGTCGAGCATGTCGATCGCGTGCTTGTGGAGGTGGACGCTCGAGAGTTTGTCCGCAGCGGACTGGCTGATGACGACACCGTCCTCGAAGTTGTACCCCTTGAAGGGTACGTACGCGACGCGGAGATTCGTCCCCAACGCCAGTGCGCCGTTCCTCGAGAAGTTGGTGTCCGCCAGCACCTGCCCGGCTTTTACGGAATCGCCCGCCTGAACAATCGGACTGGAGTGAAGAACACTCTTCACGTCGTTGAGCGGGTAGTAGTGGTAGGTCTGGACCTCGTGGTCCTTTCCTGCGGCGTCGGTGACGATGATCGCGTCCTTAGCGATCTTCTTCACTGTCCCGGCAACAGGAGACCGGTGAGAGGTCTGATGGCCCAAGAGCTTTTCGAACGTGTCGATGCTCGGTGTTGATGCCCCAGAGGACACCTGCACGAGCGGAGCCTCTCGGCTAACGAGCGAGATCGCCTGCTCCATGTGCCGGCTTGCCATGCCTGCACGGCCGCCTGAGTTGTTGCCCAGGAACGGAACGAGGTTCGAGGTGATGTTGAAAAGCTGACTCGCATGACGAATCGCGTAGTCGGCGTCACCGAGCTTTCCTTCGCGAATCGTCCCACCGTCGATCACCATCTTGACGGGGCCCTTCGCGTGGGGCTTTCCATCCTTCCACTCGATCTGATCCGGAAAGACGACTTTGCTCTTCGAGAACATCGTCGGGCTCACGTCCTCGACCGTGTGCGTCTTCAGATTGTAGAGAGGGATCCGCGCCTCGTTGTTCACCTTCTTCACGCCTACGGGCAGGCGAAGAGTGACCCCTGTTTTCTCTCCCTCAGGCGTGTTGATCGGATCGAGGAATCCGACGTGCGAAGGGTTGATCATCTTCGCCTCGTCCGTGACGCTTCGATCGCTCTTGATGCCTCCCGGGCCCATGATCGTCGTCTGCATCGCTGAAGAGATCATCTCGAGCGGGTTGATCTGACTGGGCGTACGAGACACAGCGGCGGCCGTGAAGAACTGGCGGATGGGTTCGTTGAAGAGGTCGAACTTGACGACGTCACGAACCGACTCTGCGCGCACGCTGTTGAGCTGCCGTTGGACTTTTTGGTTGATGGCACGTCCCACTCGAGCGAGCGCGTCACGCCCGTAGTCTCCTACCGTCCGCAGGTTCTTGTAGACGAGCGAGTCTCGGTCGTCTTCGGGAGCGCCTGCTTGGACCTTCAGAAGCTTCTGCGTCGCGAGGTGAAGAGTCTCGCCGGTGACATGGGCGAAGGGCTTTCCCAAGGTGCTCTGAGTTACCTCGGGGGTCAGCTTCGACTCTTGGAAGGTCTTCGCAAGAAAGTCTTCGGCGACTTGCTTCGAGGGGGCCACCTGGCCCGTGGTCGTTTTGTAGAACTGCTCCACGGCGCCTGCAACGCGTCGAGCTCCCTTGTTGGCGTTGAAGATCTCCTTGCCCCACGATCGCTCGAGGTCGTCATCGCTGACGCCGAGGGTCTTCATCAGAGGGTACAGCGGCAGGTTGGCCTTCTTGTACTTGACCGTGAACTGCTTCGAAGCGGGGTCGAGGATGATGTCAAAAGAGCTACGCCCAGTGACGTTGAACTTCGCCTGAAGCTCACCGTTCTGCTGCCGACGGGCGTAGACGCCCGGCTTGAGCTGCCACTGGTTGTCGACCTGATACTCCTGCCCGTCGACGATGTAGCTGTACCGGCTCGTTGGCTTGGGCAGTTCGAGAAGACGGATGCGCTTCTTGTCGACTTCCTTTCCCGTCTCGTTGTCGCGCAGCGACATCGTTGCGTAGACCGGAACAGCCCACGTCTTTCCGTTGAGCTTCGCCTGGTGCTGCGCACGCAGGTCGTCCGAGTGAAGTGCGTCATCCACCTCGAGGTCGTTGAGGTGCAAAGAGAGGACGCGGCCTTTGATGGGGAAATGCTGACGCACGCCCTCAAGGACCTGGGTTTGGAAGTCTTGGAACGCCTCGGTCGGATTTAGGTAGGCCACGCTGTCTCCCGCTTCCGCAAGGTACCGCACCCATCCAAGGTCGGGCAAGGCGCCGCGCGCTCAGGGAACAAGAACTGTGCGTAAAACACCGCGCAGGCCGTGAAAAAGCGCGGGCATAAGAGACTCGATGGAACCCGCTACATCCGGAGAAAAGATGCCTGAAGGACCGAAGGAACCAAAAGAAGAAAACACCGGAAAGCGCTTCGAGGATCTCATGGACGAGATCTACCGACCGCACGAAGAACCGAAGGAAACGCAGCAGAGCGAAGACGAGGAGCCCGAATGATCCTGCGGTTGTTCTTGTGGTCGCTTGCAGTGGGACTGATCCACGGCATCCGGGATTGGATGCAAGAAAGGCTGAGCCGTGCTCGTTCACCCCGATAGAGAACGCAACCGTCTGAACATCATCGCCGGCAGGTTCTTGCAGGAGACGTTTGGCCTGCTTGGTGTTTCACTCATCGACCCGAAGAACCACGAACGGATCTGGCAGATCTCCGCTGTCTTCGCTCCGATCCGGAAGCGAGCAATCGGAGGCATTCGGGTACAGGTCACGGACCAGAAGGGCTTCATCTCGTTCATCAACCAACGAGATCTAGAAGTCCTTCTGGGGATTGCTCGGCCTGGTGACTACTGCCAGTGGCTTGGCCAGGACTACGTCGATCCGGCAGACCGTGACGATTGGATCGGCTTCGTAATGGATGAAGAAGATCTCGCCGACGATCTTTTCGGACGTGAGACAGAGCTCCGCTTCGTTCACTACGAAAGCACAGGAAAGCCCATCCTACCGATGGGTGTGGAACTCGCTCGTCGGATTCACCTGAGTGACGGAGTGGACTCGGAAGAACTTCTTCTCGGGTCCGGCGACGTCGCTCGAGGAGAAGTCGACCCAGACACGCGCTTCGAAACCATCCAACTGCGATGGACGCGCATCGAAAGGAACCCACTGACATGGCGACATCTATGAGCTGCGACGTCGACGAAGACGACCTCTACGACGAGGATGAGGAAGAAGAGGCCGACGAAAACACATCCAACATCGAGTGCCTCCACTGCAACGATCGGATTGCCCACAGTGCTGACGTAGCGTGTATCGAGCTCGTCATGCCCTACATGAGCACGACGCCCCCTATTCAGTACCTCCTCGTAATCGACGACGAGGGGGAACCGAGGCTGCCGGCTGCGTTTCTCGAGTACGACTGCTTCGAGACCGTCGGCGAAGAGCTGAGCTCGAGGCTTGAGGACGTCCCACCCATCGTCGAAGAAGGGGCAGCAGTCACCTGCGACTACTGCAACAGCAGTATCCGCATGGGGGAGAGTTGCCTCTCGATTCACCTAGGCGAGCTCGTTGCGTCGGGGCGCTTGGGCGCATCGAACTTTGTGCCCGTCGAAGGACCGCCGTATCTTGTCTGCCTCCGCTGCGCACGAAAGATGTACGACATCTGCGAGATGGAGGGGTACGAAGACACCCTCACGCAGAACGGAGAGTGCGGTGGATGCACGGACGCCACGTGCTGGCGACAGGGTCGATGCATGTGCTCCTGCCACCGCGCGAGGAGACCATGAGTGGTGCGGGTCGCTATCTGGCCAATCGCGTTTCCAAAAACCCTCGCGGGACACAGGTCATGGACCATGTCGTCGAGCGCTTTTGGTTGCGTTGGCCAGATAGTCGACACCTCACCAACGAAGATGTTCGCACCCTCATCATCGATCAGGTGGAGGAAGCACGAAAAGCGAAGACGATCACGCCTCACCCCGGCGGTGCACGCGCACCGATCGTCTTCATGGGCCAAGAAGGTTACGCAATCATCCGTGAAGACAACAACGTCGTCACCGTCATTCGAAAGGACTCCGTATGAAGAACCTCGAGCAGATCATGAACGTCGCTTTCCTCACGCCGCTCGGCGACCCGCACTCTCCGAAGTGCTTCTGGGGCCTACCCGTTCTCCTTTGGGGAGACCCCGGAATCGGAAAGTCGCAGCGCATCAAGCGGATGGCGGAGCTGACGAAGTTCCACGCCGCAATCATCTTTCCATCGGGACGGCTACCTGAAGACTTCGCCGGTGTTCCGATGTCCGATGGCAAGGGAGGTGCGCACCTCGTCACCCTCTTCCCCCAGATTCGTGAGCTCATCGAACTGGGCGAAGGCGTCGTCTACTTCGACGAGATCAACACGGCACGGCCTTCAGTTCAGTCCGCACTTCTTGGTGTCATCCAAGATCGGCGAACGGGCGAAGACCTGCTCCCCGGAAGGATTCGAATGGTAGCCGCTGCCAACGACCCCGAAGTCAGTACGGATGCGACGCCTATTCGTGCACCACTCGCGAACCGTTTCATCCATTTCAACATGGCTGCACCAAGTGGAGAAGACTGGGCCAACTACATGCTGAACGTCGATCAACCTACGGATGAAACGCTCATCTCGATGTTTGATGGAGAGAAGACAGTCACGGAGCGTTGGTCCGAGGTGTACCCAGCAGCCTGCGGACAGTTCGTCGGATTCCTTCGAGGGAACAACCGGGCGTTGCACGCTATCCCAGCGGACGGTTCATCGGATCGCATGCGTTCCTTTCCCACGGGACGAACGTGGGAGTGGGCGTGCCGGGCAAGCGCGACAGTGGCCGCGCTACAACTGAAGAAGGGCGAGACCACCAGCTTGGAAACCACCCTTCTTCGCGCCTGCGTCGGAGAGGCTGCGACCGCGATGTTCATCGAGTGGCGAGCCAAGGCGGACCTTCCGACGCCAAAAGACGTCCTGAAGAACGGGTTCAAACCGGACGGCAGGATGGACCGCAGCTACGCCGTCTACACGTCTCTGGCGTCGTACGTCTGCGGACTGGACAAAGGACCCAAGCAGACGGAGGCAGCAATCACGACCTGGCGACTGCTCGAGGCTGCGACTACTGCCGGGCTCTCAGACCTGATCTTCCCCTCCGTTCGAAAGCTCATCGATGCGAACCTCGCGTCGATGTCGGACAAGGCCGTCGCACAAGCAGCGCAACCCGTGATTCAACGCTTCCCCACCCGTGTCGCGGAGGCGTTGAAGGGAGTCTACAAAGCCCAATGAACAAAGAGCAACAGCAACTGATGGAGGCGCGTGTCTACGTGATGCAGCACGCGATCTACTTCACCGACACGCTTCTCGGACTCATCCCCCACCCAACCTTCGAGACGA
>ERZ795045.4254-NODE-4254-length-11681-cov-4.791674_pt1 | contig 11681 bp, 9 predicted proteins | sample MGYA00375129_ERZ795045 | MGnify/ENA primary metagenome ERZ795045 (study PRJEB30174, sample SAMN05720166) | activated sludge metagenome | isolation source: anaerobic digester from wastewater treatment plant | place: Japan | collected 2015-05-15 ... | reverse complement strand
AAGATCCGTCATCTCGTGTCCAAAGCTCCATAGCCCCTGCCGGATCTACAACCATCCGTCTTCCGGTCCTGTTCACGATGGGCAGCATCGTATCCACAGCTTCGGGCCGGCATAGCCGGAGTAAGGTTCCTTCCCCTTCGTTTGTGGGATACCTGACGTCGATGCCGAATACATCCCCCATGCCTTCCAAGGCTACGCCGTTATAGGACAAATACAGTGTCCCCCCGTCCTCCACGAATTTCGTCAGACGCCTCCAATCCGACGTGTTTATCGCACCGCGCCGCGGAACACTTGGAACGAAGAGAACCTCAAACCTTGCGAGGTCATCGTCGAATGTCACAATCTCCGGGTTGAGCCCGCTCCGTCTGGCCATTATGTAGGAATTAAAGAGCACCCGAAGTTTTGGGCCGGGGTAACATCGGGGTCATAGTTCTCGTAGTAACGCCTTTGCACTACGATTGCGGCTCCAACCTCAGCCTTGTGCATTACCCCGCCACCCGCGCAATCAAGCGCCTTGCAGAACTCGGCCATGGCGCGTCCTGCGCCCTTGGGGCATCCTTCTCTGTCTACCAAGCCGAACCCCACTTCGTAAGGGGTCGTCTCGTAGGGAAGCTCGTCACCGACTGAAAAATCCCCGTAGCACCACCCCATCGCCCCTGTCACTCCCTCGGCAAGGAGCGCATAGAGGCTGGTCGTATAGTATCGCTCAATCACGTCTTCTGCGCACATCTGGCTTGTCGCCCCAAACTCCTCGAAAAGCACGTCAGCACCGCGCCCTAGGGCACGAGTGAGGGCCGCGCAAAACGGGACAAAATAGGTGCTTCTTACGCCATCCATCCGCTCAGGGCACGCATCCGAGTAGAGCGGGTACGCATGCATGCAGAGGAAGTCAAGGGATTCTGCCAGGTCCTCCGGCCAAAAACCGCAATCCTCCCACAGGCTCGATATGTGGGTTCCAAGGGTGACCGGATGGTCAGGGTCATTCATCTTCAGCTCTGATGCGAGAAGCCGGGTCCATAGCCAACCGGAGTGCCTATCCCGGGGCTTTACGAACACATCCTGCTCGTTGGCGAGGTCCCAGCAGATGATCCTGGGATCGCCCCTGTATGCCATGGCGAAATGGCGCACTTGAAGCGCTTGTGCCCTGAGCATCTCCGGATCGGTGTAAGGGTCGCGCCCGCCGCGCCAAGGCACGTCCCAGTTTTCTCCGCTCATGTGGCCGCAGAAGAACGTTGGGATCACTCCTATTTTCGCCTTGTGGGCAGCCTCGAGCACCTGCTCGAACCTGTCCATCATAGTCCGGTCAATTCGATCCGGCTCGGGCTGAAAATCGCTCCACCTCAAAAAGAGTCTCACCGCGTTCATGCCCAGTTTCGCGATGGCTTCCATGTCGCCTGCGATCTCACGGATGTCGAAGTCCCTCCACATCGCAAGCCCCTTGTTTTTAGGCCAGTAGTTGACGCCTGTTATGAACTTCATATGGTGCCCCCTCCATGCTGCAATCTATCTCAATCTATGCCGTTGAGTTCTCCATAAAGAGCCCAAGCTGCATCGAGCTGTTTTTCGCCTCCGAAGAAACCCACCCTCCAAATGCCGCCTGGGTACGTTCCCCAGTCGATGCCCGATCCCCCCGGCTTCCACCAGGTATGGACTATCACATAACTCGAAGGCAGATTTCCATACCACCGGTTCGCTCTGAGGTTCGTTGAACCTTCCTTGTGAGCTGCTGCCACACCGAGGTCGGGCCCATACCACACTATCCATTTGGGGTAACCATTGACATCCTGATTGAGCCGTACGGCCTCCTCAGAATCGCCATACCGTGGCAAATCGATGTTAAGTGCCCAGCCCGCCTCCTGCAATCCATCGACATTCTCCTGAATGCGCCAGGTGAGTTCCATGTCGAAGAAATCCTCATAGAATGTGAATACCCAATCCGCCCGGACAGGAGCGATCTCCCCGAATGTCGTCTTGAGAAAGCCCACGAATTCGATGTCTGAGATAGCCAGCACGGTCCTGCCTTCTTCTTCCAGAACTTTCACTCGGGACGGTTTTGTCGGCATATGAGTGCCCCATCCCCCGATCCCCAGCCACAGAGTGGACGGCTTGCCCACATACGCGAGAACATCACGTTGTTCTCCCTGGCTCTTAGGGTCGATGGAAATATAGTCGATGCAGACGGGATCGAGCGAAATGCCTATGGAGTATGCGGAACTGATGTATTCGAAATATGGTTCGGTGTAGGCCTCGGCACCGGCAACGGATGGCGCCCGGGGCGAGACGAGAGCGAACCCAAAGCAGAGTGCGACGACAAGCAATACTGCTCTAAGCTTGGCCAAGGGCGCGGCATACGCCGCGCCCCTGTCCTCATTCGCATATGCCAATGCCATCGCTATCGAACCTCTACGCTGTCGAGTTCGGCGTATCTCGCCTCGAGGAACCTGACAGCGGAATCAACACCATCTGCATCAAATAGCAGATAGAAGTTGAGGTGCTCGAGGACATCGCCTGGGATCATGTGCAGTGGCCAGTTGGATCCCTTGTCTTCGAGGTCCTCTATGTCTATAGGGATTTCATTCTTCTGCCTGAGGCCGAAGATCTCGTCGGCGATCCACCGGAAATAGCCGGTCCTCCATTCGCCTTCGAGGTGCCAGTGCTCCATGTTGATCTTGCCCTCGAGATCATCTGCAACCTCGGGCACATCCATCAAGCATTCTGCGACGCCCATGCCTTCACTGGCTGAGACGTTGGCGCGCCATCTTTCGGGGCTGCAGAAGAGATAGGAAGCACCCCACCACGCAGGCTTCGGTCCGCGGGAATCTGCAAAGGCTATGTAGGACGCACCGTCCACTTTTGTGAGCACTCCCTGCTCGGCCCAGTATTCCTCGGCAGTCATCTTCAGCTCATCCGCCCAGTCGATCCAGCGGAATACGGGCAGTATGTGCCTTGCGTCCTCAACATCGGCCATGACGCCTCCGCACATAGTAAAGAGCTTTGTAAGGTCGGCATATCCAGCAGAAACCACGCGGTTCGACACCCTAATTTCTCCCGTGGCATATATCGACGCCACCATCTGCTGGCGCAAGCCGGGGAAGAGATCAGATGCGTTGTGTGCAACCACCGTAATTCTGGCGGGCCCTGCCTCGAGAATCCCGAACTTGACGCGGCGGAGAGGCTCCTCAAACGTCGTCTTCTCCTCGTGTCTGTCGTAGTTCTCATCATACCACCAGGTGCTGTAGGGGAACCCGGCGTACCTGATCATCCCGATATCCCTGGCATACTTGTGTTCTTTGCCGCGGTACTCGATTATGTCGAGGGTCCCGTGCTTACCTACTTTGACCTTGAAAAGACCGTCAAGGCTTTCGATGACCGTGTTGTCCTCGTCGATCTCGAGAACGCGAAATGCCGGCTCAAAGACTGGCTTCTCTTGTGGCGCCTCATCTGACACGACGATCTTGACCCGGCCGGTCGCCAGGAAGGCAAGCTCATCGTAGCGAGAGACTGTTCCCGACATGTCCACGTCATCCAGCTGGAAAGGAACGACGTTTCCGTCTTCATCTACTACCTTTAGAGAATCCCAGTTGGCCGGGAAGTCTACTCCGATGGCCTCACGGACTTCATCCATCGTGAGCGACACGGGAACGGGTTTGCCTGTCGTGCACTTCACGTCGACCGCAACGGACTTGGTTGCCGCCGATGCCCCCACACTCAATACGGCGAGCAATGCTGCCGCAAGAAGAGCAGCAACGGCGAGTCTCTTTCTAACCTTCATCTTTCACGTTCCTCCTCGATTTTTTTGGGTCGGCCCTTAGGCCGATTGTGCTCTGGCGCTGGACTGCAAGTCTCAACGCCACTCGACCAATGTGTACCCGTAAGCTTCCACTAAGGGATCTATCCTGACCGTCTCCGCACATTCATCCACCGGACGTATCACGCTTTCCTCTGATACGAGATCACCGGCTGTGTTGTAGCTCTTCACGGTAAACTTGATCTCATGCGCCGGCGCGCTCGAACGTATGTCCACATCGATGCCTTTGGTGGAGGCCTTATCGGCAAAGCTCCGGAGGATGATAACGTTCTGATAATCCGGCCCTGTCATGTGGCGATACTCGATCATCGGCTGGAAAACGAGGGCGTCCAGCGCTGCGGTCTGCGCCCGGCTAGCACCGACAAACTTCACGGTCACAGTGTGCTTGCCGGCTTTAAGCTCGACTTTCGGCGCGAGTTTTTCCATCACGAAATACTTTGTATCAGAAGATCCGCCCATGTCCACTACGATGGGTTCTCCGCCGTCTATAGAAAAGCTCATTCCGACTTGCCCCTCGGCAACAGGTTGGCGTTCAAAGACCGCGTATGGGATGTAGACGTCGTCTTCGGGGACCGTGAAGCTCAGCTTGAAGCTGTCACCGGATCTTACAGTCACGTAAAACTCTCCGCTGGGCGTGTTCTCCCCTGTCCACTGCGCCCAGATCTTCCGAGGGCGGCCCGATAGCGGGTTATCGAAGGACTCCGCCTCGACCACTCGGTATGCATATTTCCATCTGTTGGCAAGGTTTACGTATTCACATGCCTTCGGCACTGAAGCAAGCTCTATCATCGTCGTTACAGCCTCGATAGTCGATTCGGCTCCGGCATTGAAGCTCACGCCTATCCCGCGTTCGGGCCCGGGCGGGTCTATCCCGTCCCATCCGCGCCCTGTGGCCGGATCATACATCGGGTGGTTCGCCACGTTGTTCCCCATGTACCACGATCCTGCGATCCCGCCAAGCACTGCGTAGATCTCCTTGCCCGTTGCGCGGTAAAGCTCGAGTAAGCCCGTGGTGATGGTCTGAGCTCCATACGACAGCTGAACGTAGGAGAGCGGTGCCGGGCCCATGTGCGCGAACATCCCTATCGACGCCAGCATATGCGTGACGAAGCTGTTGGCCGCATATTCCGCGGATTCGATCCACGCCTGGTTGCCGAAGATTCTTCCAGCCATGGCTAGGGCCTTTATCTGATGGCTCCCCCAGCCATGCCAGTTGGTGATCGTTCCACCCCATGGAAGGTGAGCGCCGAAAGGAAACTCATCGGGGGTACCCATCTGAAAACCGACTATTCCGTCGGCGAGCATCTTTGCCATCTCGGCAGTCCTCTGGTTAGGCCTCGCCTCATACAGCTCGCAAAGGGCCATCACGAGGACTCCTGAGGCATCAGACCCGTCCTCCACTAGCCATGCCGGAAGCTTCACGCCATGAAGGGTCTTGTACTCCCCGTATTTGGAGAGCTCATAAGCGGTGACAAACTCCCAAATCGACTCCAAGGACGGCTGGATCAGCTCCTCAAGGTGGGCCGCGTATTCAGGATCGACCTTGTCGAATACCCTGATGCCCCGGGCCAGAGCCCACATGCCCCTGGTGGTCCACCAGTTTACTCCCTTCTCGCTCGTAGCGCCCTTCAGGTTACGGGAGCCCGATTCCAAGATGAAGTTGTAGAAGTGGCCCTCCGGGGTGCGCATATACTCGATAAACGTGAAGCAATCCCTTGCCATGTCGAGGGCGTGTTCATCTCCACTACGCTCGTATTCGGCAAGGTATGCAAGGGCCGCCCTGGCCACGTCATCTACGCAGCTTATGCCCTCGCTCGCCGCTTCCACATACTTGTATTGAGAGCTCCTGTCGCCCGGAACCGAAGGCTCGCAGTATACCCACCAGATGGGTATGACCGTCCCGTCGGAGCGAACTATCTCGTCGCGCAAGTAGTCCAAATGCGACAGGTTGACCATCTCGTTCACAGCCCTGTGGGCATCGCTTGCGTACTCTATACCGCTTTCGGCAGCGCTGGCCCCGAACGCCGCCACCATCAAGATGAAGGCGCAGGCCGCGGCCGCCAGTGCCCAGCGTCGCCTAGCTGAATTCATGTTCATATCCCCCTATGCTGCTGAGCCCGACTGATGCAACAGCTTGGCTGCTCAGTAGCTCAATATCTCGTTTACCCTCTCCTCGGCGATCTTTATAGCTTCCTCGGGAGTCTCTTGCCCGAGAACGGCACAGTACTGATACTCCTGGGCGATCGCGTCGTATATCTCCACCAAAGGCTTCACGTTGTCCGCCCCTTGGGTATACCTGCTTTGGACCATGAACTTGGCGAGGTGCGGCTGCTTCTTCGCTATTGAAGCGAAACCTTCTACCTTGTCAAAGTTCTTGCGGAACGGGATCTGGCTCGTCATCGCCAGAAACATCGCGTCGTTCTCCTCGCTCAGCATGAACTTGACAAACTCCCACGCTTCTTCAGGATGCTTGCTGGTCTGGAAGATGCCTACGTTCTTCGGATCACTATAGCTCCAAACTTCCTTGCCCGTGTAAAAATCGGGGACAGGAACAGGCACGAAGTCGTATTCGAACCCTTTAGGCTTCATCGATTCCCAGAAGGGTATAGCAAACGGGCCGGTTATGTATGTAGCCGTCTTTTCTTGCAGGAACACGTCACCTGGGAAGGTCGATTTCGGGGCGTAGCCGCGCTTGAAGATCTCAGCAAGAAACCCCATCGCCGCAACTCCCGCCCTGTTGTTGAAGGCCGCCCGGTTCCCCTCAATCAGCGTTCGCCCACAACTGGCGGCTACATACAAGGTGTAGAAGTCGAAAAATCTCTGCCACCAGATTGGCTCTATGTTGAGGTAGATCATCCACTGGTCGACTCTGCCGTCTCCGTCTCTGTCCCGTGTGAGCTTTTTGGCCGCTGACAGGAAACCGCTGTACGTCCTGAGCGATGCGGGATCGACGCCTGCTTCGCGAAGCATTTTCACGTTGTAGGCGAGCATTATGGGGTTGCCCTTCCACGGGACTTGGTAGAAGTGGCCGTCAGGCGATCTATGCTGCTCCATAATGGAGGAAGGCAACCGTTGCTCCATGAATGGGATGAAATCACGGAATCTGTCCATCCGATACAATCCGCCTGCCGCCACGAATTGCGTGACCACTCCGGGGTAGATGTTTGCGCACACATCCGGGGTAGTCTTTGCCGCTATTGCGGCAAGCAATGCCTCCTCTGTCGAGCGCGAAGCGGGCAATGGCTGAAGGTTTACCACGATATCGCGCCTGGTCGCATTCCATTTACCCACAACAGCCTTGGCCCATTCGATCTCCTGAGGATTAGATGAACACCAAAAGTCGATGGAAACAGGGCCACCCGCCGCCATCCCGCCACAAGGCGCCAGCATCAATCCGGCCAGGATCAGCCCTGCAGCCAGACAGCTGGCGAGGGCCCGGACATGCCGGGCCGTCCGCTTGCTTTTGACGTATCTTTCTGAAGTTCTCTCAGTCATCACGTGCACTACCACCCTGCCAGAATATCGCGAGCGTCCCGCGCGCCGTCGCGAACTGCATTCTTCGGAGTCTTGCGCCCGTTCACACAGCAAAGGTCATACTGCTTGGATATGGCATCAAAGATCTCAATCAGGTACTTGCTGTCATCCACGCCCCGGGTGTAGGCGCCCTGAACGACGAATTTGGACATCATCGGATTTTTCTTGAAATAGGGCGCGAACATGGGATCGTCCACGATATCCTTGCGATACGGGGGCTGAGATGTGATCTCCAGCCAGAGAAGGTCGTTCTCGCGGGACATGATGAATTTTACGAACTCCCACGCTTCGAGCGGATGCTTCGAATTTGCGAAGATCCCTATGTTTTTAGGGTCTCCGTAGGTCACTACAGGGCCCTTGTGCCCGTCTGGAACTGGCACAGGCATGAAGTCATACTTGAAGCCCTCCGGAGCATTCTGGTCGTAGTAAGGTATGGAGTACGGTCCCGTTATAGTGGTGGCTACCTTGCCGCCTAAGAATTGGTCGCCGATAAGCATTCCCTTGGGAACGAGTTTCTTGTCAAATAGGGTTCTCAGAAATGTGAAGACTGCAACTGCAGCTTCGTCTTCAAATGCCACTCTGCCGCGGTCGTCAAGGAGTGTCTTGCCGCCGCTCGCGGCTATGTAGAGGGTGTAGAAGTCGAAGAACCGCTGCCACCACGTAACATCCGTGCTAGGAGCGTAGAGCCACTGGTCGATGCGGCCGTCTCCGTCGGTATCCTTCGCGAGCTTCTCGGCTGCCTTCAGGAAACCGCTGTAGGTAGAGAGCGATCTGGGGTCAATGCCGTTCTCCCGGAGCAAGTTAACGTTGTAGGCCAACATGACAGGGTTTGCCTTCCACGGAATCTGATATATATGGCCATCTCTGTAAGTGAAGGAATCCACTATTTCCTTCGGGCTTCTTTCGTAGACGAAATCGTAGAACCCAGGCAACTTGTCGTGGGGATAAAGGCCCTTGCCCGCGATGTACTGGGATATCGCGCCCGGGTAGATGTTTGCGCACACGTCCGGAGTCGTGCCTGCCGCTATCGCCGCAAGCAGCACTTCTTCGGTAGACCTGGACGCCGGAAGCGGCTCCATCTTCACCTGGATGTCCGGATTCTGCTTATTCCATCTTGCCACTATGATCTTGGCAAACTCGATCTCCTGCGGGTTAGACGACGGCCAAAATGTGATGGTGACCGGCGTCTTCGCCTCGATGATCCCGCATGACAACGACACCATCAGTAGAGCAGCCACGATGGCCGCTACACGCGATTTGATGCTGGTTCGCATTGCCGTCCCTCCATTTCAGTAATCTCGCTTGTTTGTTCATATGAACCCGCGCTCCTGCGCGAGGAGTAAAGTGCGTACCACAAGGGGTTTTGTTTCGGGTTCCAACCACCAGCTCTGAGAAGGCTCTAGCCTTCGTTGCTATCCCTTGATGCCCGATAGCGCCAGGCTCTCTATGAAGTAGTTCTGGAAGAAGAGGTAAGCAATTACAACAGGCAACGCCAACATGGTTGCAGCAGCCATCTCCGCAGCCACCTGCGCTCCCGCCAGTCCCCCGACGCTGAACAAAGTCACCATCTGCGGCATGGTCATCATGTCCCATTTCCTGATCACAATGAGCGGCCATAGCACTTCGTTCCATGAGCCGATGAAGGTGGTTATGCCCACCGTAACCAGTGATGGCTTGGAAAGGGGCCAGAAGATCTTGAAAAGTATCTCGTAGTCGGAACACCCGTCGATCCTCGCCGCATCCACCAGCTCCTGGGGAAGCGACATGAAGAACTGCCTGAAAATGATGATTCCCATATTGCTCATCATGGCCGGAACTATCAATGCCTTGTAGGTATCGGCCCAACCTAATTTCACAATCAGCACGTACATGGGTATTAGCGTCAGCTGGCCCGGGATCATCATCGTCAGAAGCACGAGGTTGAAGATGGTGTCACGTCCTATAAACCTGAGCCGGGCCAGAGCGTAGCCCACCATGGAGCTGAATATGAGGACGCAGGCGGTCGATATAACCGAGACAAATACCGAGTTGAACAAGGCCTTGAGGATTGGGATCTGGGTAAACACCGCCCCATAGCCTGCGAGCGTGAAGTTCTTCGGAATCAAGCTCAAGCTGCCGATCTCGCTTTCGGGTTTAAACGATGCCGAGATCATCCAGAGGAATGGGTATATGAATGTGAGAGCGGCCGCGGTCAGGATTACATAGCCCAATATCTTCTTGAATGTTCGCATCGCTACCGCCTCCGCTCTAATATGGCTGCTCGACATCGAGCAGCTTTCTCTGGACTAACGTGACCAAAAAGATCATAAGCGCCAACGCAAACCCTATGGTAGCCGCATAACCCATCTTTAGAAACTGGAACGCGTTCTTGTATAAATACAGAACCACGGATAGAGTGCTCTCTGCCGGCCCACCGCCGGTCATCACGAATGGCTCGATGAAAAGACCAAACCCGCCTATCGTAGAGAGCATGATCACAAGCAGCGTAACCGGCCTGAGCAGCGGCATCGTGATCTTCCAGAACTGTTGTCCCCGGTTGGCCCCATCTATGCTCGCGGCCTCGTAAAGCTCGCGCGGCACATTCTGGAGCCCTGCCAGAAACAGCACTATGTAGAATCCGACGTTTTTCCACGTGGCCATGACTGCAATAGAGTAGATGGCGATAGACGGGTCAGTGAGCCATGGCACAGGAGATGCGCCTAGCTTGGTCAGGATCAAGTTGAAGACTCCTGCATCGGTGGAGTAAAGCTGCTGCCAAAGAATTGTGACAACTGCGCCGGAGATAACGAATGGCAGGAAGAACGCGCCCCTAAAGAAACCTCTCAGCTTTATCGGGCCGTTGAGCACCACTGCGATCAAGAGTGCAAAGACTATCTGAAGCGGAATGTGTAAAGCCAAGAACTTCAGGGTGTTCGTGACTGCAGTCCAGAACGTCGTATCACGCATCAGTCTTTGAATGTTACGCAGTCCGACGAATTCCATTGGGGATACGATGTCCCACTTGCAAAACACGAGTATGAACGCAAATACGAGGGGATATGCAACAAAGACGAGAAAATGCAATACATAAGGAAGCACCATTATGTATCCTGCTTTGTCGCTCGACCGGTACTCCATGCGCAGCCGCGCAAGGTATGATGGCTGCCTCTCCTCGACCGCAGCCTCCTTCACTTAAGTCACCCCCACACAAAACTATGCATCGAGACGTCTGGGGCATGTTGATTCGCGGACAATCAATTCGGTGCAGACCGCGATCTTGTAAGGGATGCGGTCTGGATCCCCGTCTATGGACTCTAGGAGAAGGCGGGCTGCATGATACCCAAGCTCCCTCTTGTGCACTCGCACGGTTGTGAGGGCGGGGGTTGTATGAGCCGCCAATTCGATGTCATCGAATCCGACCACCGACAAGTCGTCCGGAACAACGAGGCCCAACTCCTGAGCGGCCTTCATGACTCCGATCGCCATGGAATCATTGCCTGCGAATATCGCAGTCGGCCTGGGCGACCTCTTCAAAAGGCGCTCGGCGGCCTTGTAACCTCCATTGACGTCGTAATCGGCCACATCTTCATACGCAATGACCATATCAGACCTGACCAAAAGGCCATTTGCCTCCATGGCCTGCCTATAGCCCTGATAACGTTCATAAAGGGAGCTATGGGTCATGGGGCCTGAGACGAATCCGATCTCTTCGTGGCCCAGGCTGATCAGGTGTTCCACAGCTTCCCGCGCCCCCGCTGTATTGTCAGTCATCACGCAGGGAACCTTGGGCTCAACTATGTTGTTGTCAACCAGCACCAGAGGCATTCCCATGAATACCGCTTTCCTGATGCAATCGAGGTCAATGTCGCAGCCTGCCATGATCAGCCCGTCCACAGGGCGCTCCGCGGCAAACTCTGAGATCATGGCCATGTCGGCCTCACGATCTGAGAATGTGGAAAAGAATACCTGATAACCCTCGTCGCGCAGCCATTCCTCGACCCCGACCATTACCAGGCCATAGAATGGGTCTGCGACGAGCGAATGAAGGCGTCGGTCGAAGAGTATTCCTATGCGATTGGTCCGTCGGCGGGAGAGGCCCGCATCCGCACTCACCGGGTATTCCAGTTCGCGGGCTGCTTCTATCACTCTCCGCCTCGTCTCAGCACTTATCCTGCCCTTGTTGTTGAGGGTCCGAGACACGGTCGACGCTGAAACGCCAGCCCTCCTTGCGACGTCTTCTATCGTAACTCCCATGGCGCCACTCTCCGTTCCGTTTTGCGCAACTTGCGCACGTTTTTTGCCCCTATTTTGCAGTAAAGTCTTCGATCTTTGCTGCAGCAACGCCGATGCAGGCGTCTGT
>ERZ795045.4249-NODE-4249-length-11689-cov-4.180334_pt1 | contig 11689 bp, 10 predicted proteins | sample MGYA00375129_ERZ795045 | MGnify/ENA primary metagenome ERZ795045 (study PRJEB30174, sample SAMN05720166) | activated sludge metagenome | isolation source: anaerobic digester from wastewater treatment plant | place: Japan | collected 2015-05-15 ... | reverse complement strand
CCTTGTGCCTGCGGAGCGCGTCCTGAATCAGGAGTTTTTCCATCGCCGCGAGTGTCAGTCCCGCAGGCAATCCGGGCCGCGCGCTCTCTTGACCTTCGCGCATGTAAGGCGGCAAATGATCCAGTTCAATCAAGCCGCCCCGGCAAAGGACAAACGCGTGCTCGATGATATTTTCGAGCTCGCGCACGTTGCCGGGGAAATCGTACTCCATGAGCCGTGCCAGCACGGCGTCTGACACACCGGCGATGTCACGCCCCTTGAGCCGATTAAAGGCCGAGACAAAATAATCAATCAACAGGGGAATGTCCTCTCTGCGCTCGCGAAGGCTCGGCAATTCCAGCCGCACTACATTGATCCGATAATACAGGTCCTCGCGGAATTTGCCTTCGCGAACCAGCGCGCTCAGCGACTTGTTCGTGGCTGCAATTACTCGCACATCACAAGGAACCGGCTCGATTGTTCCCAAGGGTTCATAAACACGTTCCTGCAGCACCCGCAACAACCGCGCCTGCATGGCAGGCGAAATGTCACCAATCTCATCCAGAAACAGTGTGCCCCCTTCGGCAAGGGCGAATCGGCCGGGTTTGTCCTTTTTCGCGTCGGTGAATGCGCCCGCCTTGTAACCGAACAACTCACTTTCGAGCAGTGTGTCGGGCACTGCTCCGCAATTCAGCGCCACGAAACGTTTTTCACGCCGCCGCGATAGTCGATGAATGGCCCGGGCCACGAGTTCCTTGCCCGTGCCGCTTGCGCCTTCGAGCAACACAGTGCTGTTGCTCTCCGCCACCGGCGGTAACAAATCAAACAAACGCCGCATCGCAGCGCTGCGCCCGATGATATCCGAAAACGACACCTGCTGTTCGGCCTGCTGGCGCAATTCCTCCACAAGGCGGAGATCGCGAAAGCTTTCCACCCCGCCAATGACTCGGCCGCGCGCATCCTTTAGAACCGCGGTCGAAATGCTGATCGGGATGCGTTCCCCATGTGCATTGACGATGTAAACCACCTTGTTGAGGACCGGCCTGTGGGTCGCCAGCGTCTGTTTCAGTGCGCAGGCGCTCTCGCAAATGCTGGCGCGAAACACTTCACAGCATGGACGCCCGATGGCCTCTTCCCGAGGTACACCTGTGATCTGCTCCGCCGCGCTGTTGAACAGAGTGATCCGCCAGTTGGCGTCAACGGCAAACACCCCGTCCGGCACGCAGTCAAGAAGGTCTGTGGATATGCTAGCCATTCAAACCCGTTTCAACGCCGGACCACGAATCTGCTCCCGACCGAGCATGGCACGCAAGCCCGAAGGAACTCGTTCCGTGCGAGCGCGCGTCGTGCATGATGTGATCGCTTCGCCCCGTGTCAAACGGCATTCTTTCTGAGCCGACTCGAAGGTGGAATGCAAGGCCGTGATCCGCCTCGAAACCGCGGTTGCGCGCAGAGTTTTCCACCAACACAGTGATTAGGGTTGTCTCGTTCACGGTCTTCTGTCCTCACGTTGGGGGTTGCACATGTTCCGCCCCGTCAGGGTTGTTCGTGCCAGGTGCGGAAAGAAACGGGCCAGTCCGGCGACCAGCACAAGTGCAATCCCGAGAGCGCACACAATGGCAGCTCCGACTGGAAGATCGAGTACTGGCGTTACGGCAAGGCTCGAGATGCTGGCCACGGTTGCCACCGTCCAGCCTACCAACAGCCTGGGTCTCAATTTGGCAGCCAAATAGTTGCCGCATACCGCCGGCACAATCAGATATGAGAAAGTCAGAAGCACCCCGCCGATGTGAACGAAGCTGGTGACCACAAACCCGAACATCACGTAAAACAAGAAGTCCCACCACCGAACTGAGAGCCCGCTGCGCTCAGCCGCGTCCGGGTCTTCTGAAATGGCAATGAACTGTCGCCTGAAAACATAGTGAACCACGCCAACCACAACAAAGAGTCCAATTGTCTGAATCACTTCCCGCGGTGGAACAACCAACAGCTCGCCGACAAGCGATCGCTGGAGTTCTTCCTTGCCACCGGTGCTCTTCATGAGGATGAGAATGCCTGCCGCTGCCGCCACAACATAGACAATGCCGATCAGGGCTTCCTGTGGGACACGAGGATGCCGCGTTCGCGTAAGAGTGAATACGACCGCGCCCGCGAGGGTAAATCCTGCGGACCATGCATAGGTCTGCCATGAATGGAGATCGTGCCCGACAAGAAGAGCCACGCACGTGCCGAGAGCCGCCACTTGCGCCAGCGCCAAATCAACAAAAATGATCTGCCGCTGGACAACGTGTAGCCCGAGGTACACTAACAACCATGGCAGCGTGAGACACGCAATCAACGGCCATTTCATCAAACTCAGCAGTTCCATCGTACATCACCTCGTTGTGTGCCGCGCCTCATGGTTTCTTGCCAACACTCTGGCCGAGGGCGTTGGCCAGTGACGTCACCAAATGGTCCATGTATTTCACGTAGTCCTCCTCGGTGCCCTTTACCCCGCCGGGGAAACCGGCAACGTCAACCACCACAGCGCCGGTGTTTCGCGCCACACTTTCTGCTGTGTGCCGATTAAGATACGGTTGCACGATGATCACGCGCGCTCCGGTCTCCTTCATTCTGGCCATGACATCAGCCAGGTGCGCCGGCGTGGGCGGCAACCCCGGTTTGGGCTCGAGAAATAGGTCAATCTGCAGTCCAAACCGACGGGCAAAGTACGGCCACGAATTGTGATACGCCACAACGTGCTGGCCCTTGAATGGAGCAAGGAGTTTTTCCCACTCGGCCAGCTTGGAATCCACGGCCGACTCGAATTTCATGAGATTAGACCGGTAAACCTCGGCCGAGGCGCTGTCCAGTTTGCAGAACGCGTCCGCAATCCGCTTCGCCACCAGCACGGCATTCACCGGGTCTGTCATGAAGTGAGGGTTGCCCATGGCGTGCATGTCCCCCTGCGAGCGATCCAGCGTCGCCGGAACCTCGACCAATTCCACGGCTTCGCTGGCGCGTACTCGACCAGGAGCGCCGATGGCGATCCGCGGATTTCGCACACCCTGCAACAGCGCCGGAAGCCAGCCAATCTCAAGTTCGGCGCCGCCCTCGATCAGCACATCCGCCTTGTTGAGCTTCAAGATGAGGCTTGGCTTGGCATCGACAAAGTGCGGGTCTTCGGTTGGCTTGGCAAGAGCGGTTACCTCGACGCGATCGCCCCCAACCGCTTTTGCAACGGCGGCGAAATCAGGTGTGGTAGTAACCACGTTCAGTTTCGCGTGCGACGCCAGCGGCAGTCCAACCACCAGCGCAATCGAGTAAAAGAGTGATTTGGTTTTCATCGGTTGAATAAACACAAGGTTATGTTGTTCGTGTTGCTAAAACTTGTGCGCTGCGTGAGCGCCGAGCATGAATTCAAATTGCAGCCAGACCGAGTGATCCACGCCAATGTTCTCCCTGTCGTCGTAATTGTATTGCAACCGCAGCTTCGAAAACTCGGTCGGAAACCATGTCAGGTTCGGCGAAATACGCCATCGCGTGTCGCGGTCAGGATCGGGATAGAACGCACCGCGTTCGCCGCTGACCCAGTCGCCGCGGAGTCCGGCAACCCAACCCCTCTTGAAACCCCAGGTCAACTGCGAATACAAGCCGTAGTCCCACAGCGTTTCCCGGGGCAGGTCAACCTCCGGCAATCCATCACCGTTTTCATCCAACGTAAACGCGCCCGCTTCAAACCGCCGCGCCATCACCTCCGTCTGCCATGCAACGAATGGGAAGCCGCCGTGGTGCCGGGGCGATTTCCATTTCCACAGAAAGTCCATTCCGAAAATCTGTGTGTCAGTGTCAGGACCAGAGTTGTTCGGTCCAAACGCCGCCGAGGCCCCGAGCAACACAGTCTGGTTCTCGGTCAGATCAAATGACACTGCATAGCGCGGCGCGAAAAGCATGTCGCCCAAATGCTCAGTTTCACGTTCGATGCGTTCACGCCCGAAGATCAAATTGCCTTCGTGGTCATCGTGACTGTGGCCCGACCCGCGAAAACTGTAAGCTGTGTCGCCCTGGCTGTTCTGCACTGTGAAAAACAACTCCGAGTAAAACGGCGTGGGTACTATCCACGAAACACGTGCCCCGGGATTTCGCAGCCCTTCTGCGCCAAGAAACCGGCCGGCCACAAGTGGCACATCAACAAAGCTCCATGTGTGCGGATGTGTTGGGTTGATTCGGCCGAACTCGGTGAGAAACTGGCCCGCTTTGACCTGCAAGTTGGCCGGAAGCGCGATGGTTTCAAGGTAGGCCTCCTCAGCTTCGAAATGAAAATCTCCATCCGGAGCGATATGTCCGACCAAGCTGGCCTGGCCGCGAAAGTATGGATCGACATACCCTTCGAAAACCGTTTCGAGGTTCTGGGCTGTGAACCCGCGCTGAACAGGGTCGTGCCCGCCAAGCTGCAAGTGCGGAATGTCGTCCGCAGTCGAGCTGCCAGCCGCGAACAGCGCATCGAAGGAAATGTTCAGGTAACTCCGTTGTCCGCCAAGCAGTGCAATCGGGGACGTCGGAGACCACGCAGGCTTTGTCTCCTGTGTTTCTCTAGCTACCTTGGGCGGACCTGATTCGGCCGGTGGCGAGGCGGCCGTGGCCGGTGGTGGAGTGGTGACTGGCGGCGATGAGGTTGCACTGTCAGGCGTTTTGGACTGCAGCGCGTCGATCTTTTTCTGGAGAGCCTCGATTTGCTCGCGTTGCTGCCGCAAGGTTTCCTCGAAGGTCTCCCGCAGTGTGCGCAATTGTTGTTGGAGTTGCTGAATTTGTGTTGCCTGGTCGGCTTCTTGCGCTCGGAGCGCTGGCGCAGGCACCAAGGCGCAAGCGAAAAGCAAAGACCCGGCTAATCTGAGTGATCCGACTAATCCGACTGATTGAACAGTTTTCATCTGGTTATTTGAACAAGTCCCAAGCAAACGGGGCTGCCAAGAGCAGCACACCAAAGGTTTAGTTGATAAAACGGTTGGCGCCGGCACACGCAGTGCCGACGATCCGACTCACGAAACTGCGGGGTTCAGCGGAGGCGCACGGCCCGGTGGGAGAAAGAGCCCAACGTCCCACGCCACCGCAGTAACGGCGGCCGGCAATCCCACAAACAGATCGGGCAGGGTCGGCTCAAGAACCGGCCTGATGTCAGTCAACGCCACTTGGCCGTGGACGAAGAGGCAAACAACGCACCCGTTTCCACCGTTGGCGCTATGATGCATGAGTGCGTGGTGCAACCGCGCGTTGGCAGAGAGCAGTGCCAGCGCCAGCAAAACAAGAACCATGCACGTCGCCATCACCGGGCGCAGCGCGCGCATCAGCTTTCTTGCTTGGCCTTGCACGAACAACAGGATAGTCCGGCAATGCTTCGCATGCAAGCTCTGCGCGCGAGCGTCAAGCTGCGGACCACGAGTGCTGCCATAATAAAATCCTGCATGAGATAAGATGGTCGCTCCTCCACTTTGCGCCTCCGCACAACGCGCTCGTCACTCCCGCTACACTTGTCTGGATGACGCGCAGGGTGTTCTGTCCGCTGAGCCGGCGAGGTTTCCGGGCCGGACTGCTGCGTACTGAGAAATGCGCCGTGAAGACAAACGGGGGCTTCCATTGCGATGGGGTCGCATGTTAGAATTCGCGCATGCGCACATTTGATTCTTCTTCTGGAGCAGTGCGGCAGGGCTCTGCTTTTTCTTCGTCTTTGGCGATTAATGGTGTGAATCGTCGCCGGTTCTTGAAACGCATTGCGGTCGCAAGCGGTGCAATAGGGCTTCCATGCATAATACCGGGATCGGCGCTCGGCTTGAATGGTGCCGTCCCGCCCAGCGAGCGAATTGTGCTTGGCGGAATAGGAATTGGCGGGCGTGGCACGGGCGTGCTCCAGTGGATGTTGCCGGAGCGTGACGTGCAGTTCGTTGCCGTTTGCGATCCTCAAAAAGCAAGGCGCGAAGCGGTCAAACGCCTTGTTGATTCGCGGTACGGCAACAACGACTGCAAAGTTTACAACAACCTGAGAGAATTTCTCGCTGCGCGCCCGGACATCGACGCGGTCCTGAGCACGACCGGCGACCGTTGGCATGCGCTGGCCGCCGTCTGGGCCATGCGCGCAGGCAAAGACGTGTACTCCGAAAAGCCGTCGTCAATGACCATCGCTGAAGGCCGGATGGTTGTCGAAACCGCCAAGCGTTACGGGCGGGTTTACCAAACAGGCACACAACGGCTCAGCGAAGCAAATTTCGTTTTTGCCATCGAACTGGCCAAGTCCGGCCGGCTGGGCAAGATTCACACCGCCTACGCGCACATTGCGCCGTGGGACGCGGCTGAGATGCGGCATGACTGGCTGCCGGGCCAACCTGAACCGCCAAAAGACGAAGTTGATTGGGACCAGTGGCTGGGGCCATGCCCGTGGCGGCCTTACAATCCCGAATACACGCGCGGCGGATGGCGCGGGCATTACGATTTCCATACCAGTTGCATTGGCGAATGGGGCGCTCACACATTCGCTCAAGCACAGGCCGGCCTTGATCTGCTCGACACTTCACCTGTCGAGTACGAGTACGTTAACAATCCAACCGGCGACGGCATGGTCTGCAGGTTCGCCAACGGGGTGAAGCTCGTGTTGTCGCGCGGCGACAAATACTGGCACGGGTCATGTGGAATGCGGTTCGATGGACCGGATGGATGGGTATCCGTCGCGGACGGTTATTCGCGGCCCGAGGTTTCGCCGCCATCGCTCCTTGCCGACTTCGACAAGATAGTCAGCGATTACATCGCCCGAACGCAACGTCCGATGAGCCACGTGCGCGACTTTTTCAACTGCATAAAATCGCGCCGGCTAACCGTGGCAAATCCCGAGGTCATGCATCGCTCAATGTCAACCGTCCACGCAGCAAACATCTGCATGTGGCTGAAGCGAAATGTGAAATATGATCCTGTGAAAGAGGAATTCATCGGAGACGAAGAAGCAAACCGGTTGCGGTCACGCGCAATGCGCGCCCCGTACACGTTCTGAACTTTAACGCCAAACTCGAACCTTTTTGCAACCCATGAACAAAGAGTACTTCGCCATGACAAGGAAATCCGCCGCCGTTTTGATGGGCACGTTGCTGGCCTCTTCGTTGTTGATCGCCCAGAACCCGACCCCACTGGTCACAAAATCGCGCGCTGATCTTGTGGCGGTCTTGAAATCTGATGCATCGCAAAAAGAAAAAGCCGATGCATGCCGAGAACTGGCCGTCATCGGAAACAAGGACGCCATTGACGTTCTTGTTCCGCTGTTGGCCGATGAGAAACTGTCGCACATGGCCCGGTACGCCCTCGAGACGATGCAGGATCCCGCAGTCAACCCGGCCCTTCGCAATGCACTTCCGCAGCTAAAAGGCCGCCAATTGTGCGGAACAATTCACACTCTGGGCGTCAGGCGCGATCCAGAAGCCGTTAAACCGCTCGGCGAATACCTGTCGAATCCCGACCCCGACGTGGCGCAGGCAGCCGCACGAGCTCTGGGCGACATCGGCACGGTCGAAGCCCAACGGCTTCTGATGACAGCCCTGCGCAGTGTTGATGATGCCAACCGGCTCGCAGTCTGCGAAGGTCTGTTCCGTTGCGCGGAAAACGCTGTCAAGTCCGGCAGGCCAAGGCGCGCAATCCGCGTGTATGACGCTTTGCGCCGACAGGCTTCAGTGCCCCACCAGGTGAAAGCGGGCGCAGTGCGGGGAGCAATAATCGCCCGAGGCGACGCCGGTTTGGACCTGCTTCGCGAATCTCTGCAAAGCGAGGACTACATAGTGTTCGCCGCTGCGGTTCGCACAGCCATTGAATTGAAAGAAAGCAGCGTTACCACTGTCTTGACCGATGCACTGCCGAAACTCGCCGCCGACAACCAGGTTGTCGTGCTCAATGCGCTCGCCCAGCGCGGCGACCCGGCAGCCCTGCCCGCGATAATTGAAATCGCAAAAGACGGCGCGCAAGCCCCGAAACTCGCGGCAGTCCGCGCTCTCGGCCAAATCGGGCAGCCGAGAACTGTCCCTGTGCTTGTTGATCTGATGGGATCATCGGACCGTGAAGTGTCCCAAGCCGCGCGCGAGGGTTTGGCCGCAATACCCGGACAAGCGGTGGACGATGTCATTCTGAAGATGCTTGCAAGCGAGAATCCGTCCGATCGGTTGACAGCTCTGCAACTCATTGGAAGACGCAGAATGCAATCGGCCGTCCCGAATCTGCTAAAGGCAACTGGTGATAGCGATGGCCGCGTTCGCACGTCTGCATTGAAACGACTTGGTGAGCTGGGTGAACCCGCTCAACTTGGCGACCTTCTCAACTTCTTGATTCGCACCACTGACAACGCGGACCTGAACGCCGCTGAAGAATCAATTACCATGCTTGTCTCTCGCGCGGACGCGCCCCAGTCGGCTGTGGGAACGATCGTCGCTCGCCTTGCCGCTGCGCAGCCACAAGCCAAATCAGCTCTGGTTCGGGTTTTGGCATCTGTGGGCGGGCCCGATGCTTTGAAAGCGGTTCGCGAAGCTTGCAAAGACAGCAATGCCGAGGTCAGGGCCGCTGCAATCCGTTCGTTGGGATCATGGAAAACATTGGATGCCGCACCCGACCTGCTTGATCTTGCCAAGAACGCTTCTGACGCAACCGACAGGTCGGTGGCTTTGTCTGCGTACCTTGGCCTTGCCAACAACGCCGAACTGCCGCCCGAACCGCGGCTTTCAATGTGCCAGCAGGCCTCCAGCTTGATCGAGCGTGTCGAACACAAAAAGCTGCTGCTCGCCGCGCTCGGAAGCATACACACGACCGATTCCATTTCCATGATCGCGCCGTACCTCGATGATGCTGCGACCAAAGAAGAGGCCAGCGCCGCGGTTGTGGCTGTTTCGGAGGCCATTTTGCGCGACGGCGCCGATAGAGCCAAAGCTGACAAGATTCTGCCGGCGCTGCGTAAAGCTGCGGAATCAACAACCAACGCCGACCTCGGCAGGCGCGCCAGAGCCCTGTTGAGGCGCGCAGAGTCGAGGTGACAACAAAAATGGAGACATTCAGGGCTGGCGAAAGGTGTTTGGTCAGCCCTGCGTGCAGAATCGGCATTCCACCCTGCCGGGCTGTGAAACCCCGACCTGCCGCAATAGCTGTCCCTCTTTGCGGGATGAGTCCGCAGCTACCGCAACAATCCGGCAACGCGCAAGTGCACACGCACAAATCACTCCCGCGCCCTCCAGCGCTGGCCGGCGTCGGCGCTTACGCTGCCAGTCGCGGCATGAGCAGCGCCAATGAATCCCGCTCGCTCAAGAGTCTGCCATGAACACATCAGCATCCCCTATTTTACCGGACGAACTGGGTCATTTTGGACCGTACGGCGGACGGTTCGTCCCGGAGACGCTGATGCATCCGCTTGTCGAGCTCGAGAAAGAGTACACCCGTTTCTCGCAAGACCCCGAGTTTCAAAAGGAACTTGACTATTACTTGCGCGAGTTTGCCGGACGTCCCACGCCGCTTTATTATGCGGAGCGTTTTACAAGCTCACTGGGCGGCGCGCGCATCTATCTGAAACGCGAGGATCTCCTTCACACTGGCGCGCACAAGATCAACAATTGTCTGGGCCAGGTCTTGCTCGCGAAGCGAATGGGCAAGACCCGATTGATCGCCGAGACAGGGGCGGGCCAGCATGGCGTTGCAACCGCCACTGTGGCCGCCATGTTCGGATTCAAATGCACGGTTTACATGGGCGCTGTGGATTGCCAACGCCAGGCGTTAAACGTCTATAGAATGCGAATGCTCGGAGCCGAGGTCGTGCCGGTCCACGCAGGACAGAAAACGCTGAAAGAGGCGATCAACGAGGCCATGCGCGACTGGGTCACAAACATCCGCAACACACATTATGTGCTTGGCACCGCGTACGGCGCGCATCCGTACCCGATGATGGTTCGCAACTTTCAGCGTGTGATAGGCGACGAAGCGCGACGCCAGATACTCGAAAAGGAAGGGCGTTTGCCGGACCTGTTGATTGCGTGCGTTGGCGGCGGGTCGAACGCGATTGGCCTGTTCTACCCGTTCTTGAAGGACGAATCAGTTCGCATGGTGGGAGTCGAAGCCGGTGGCGAAGGCATTGTTCCCGGCAAACACGCAGCCCGGTTTCAGGGCGGTTCGCTTGGCGTGTTACAAGGCACGCGGTCGTATGTCTTGCAGGACGAGCACGGCCAAATTCAGCTCACGCACAGCGTGTCTGCGGGTCTGGATTACGCTGCGGTTGGCCCTGAGCATGCGTGGTTGCGAGACAAAAACCGAGTTGAATACACGTATGCCAGTGACGATCAAGCGCTCGAGGCCTTTCTCCGGCTTGCCCGGACCGAGGGCATCATACCGGCTCTCGAGTCAGCCCACGCGGTCGCCGCCGCCATCGAACGCGCGCCGAAGATGGCCCCTGATCAGATCATCATCGTCAATCTGTCCGGGCGCGGCGACAAAGACGTGGAACAAGTTGCGGCTCGATTGAAGTTCTGACCCAGCCCGGCCCGCAGCCAATCAGCTTTGTGTATTTGCATTGTCAAATGAACTCGATGACTGGATACGGACGCGGCCAGTATGCCAACAAAGGCATACGGGCTGTGGTCGAAATCAGCTCGGTGAATCGCCGACAAAGCGATATCACGGTGTTCATCCCGAGCGAGCTCGAACTTGTTGAGAGCCGAATCCGCGATCGTGTGAACGAGTATGTCTCGCGCGGCAAGGTCACCGTCCGAGTGTCACTCGAAATTGGCGAGAGAGCATGGTCCGGCAAAGTGCGATTCAATCGATCTCTGGCGAAGACCTATGCAGCGGAACTGAGCTTGCTTGCAAAACAGCTTGGCTTGACCGCACCGCTTAATATCGAGTGTGTGATCCGTCTGCCCGGTGTGGTTGCGCCACCCTCTGCCACGAATGATCCGGAAGCCATTTGGCCGCTGATTGACAAGGCATTGTCGCGAGCACTCAAATCACTTGCTGCCATGCGAGCCAGAGAAGGCGCTCATCTTGCTCGCGACCTTGCAGCTCGCGTGCGCAGGCTTCGCCAATTGTCGCGCCAGATCTCCGCCCGCGCTCCCAAGCTCCCGGCTCTGTACAAAGAAGCCCTGCTGAATCGCATGAAGGCAGCCGGCATCACTGCGGTGAACACGCACGACGAGCGGTTGCTGAAAGAAATTGTGCTGTTCACCGACCGTTCTGACATCAGCGAGGAACTCACGAGGCTCGAAGGCCATTTCAAGCAGTGCGACGAGTGTTTCAGGTCAACAGCGCCTGTGGGCCGAACCCTTGATTTCCTCGCGCAGGAAATCAATCGCGAGATTAACACCATCGGCTCGAAAGCAAACGACGCGCTGATCTCACGCGCGGTGGTTGAGTTCAAAGCCGAGCTCGAGCGGTTCCGCGAACAAGTCCAAAACGTCGAGTAGTGCGGCGAAGCCGCGCTAATGCATTCTCTTGCCGATCAACCGCCGCCGGACGAACTTTTTTGTGGCCCAAACAGCAGTTCTGCCAGCTTGCAGATTCGGTTTCCCGATACGCGCAAGCGGAACTGGCTCCGCAACGGGCGTGTGCGAAGCCGGCTGTTGATTGAAAAAGCCTTTAGTTCAGCGTGCAATTCTCTCCAGCTTCGGGCGCTCCCAATTCGCTCGATAACATCCATGTCCACTTGGAAGAACGCGGGACTGACTGCCATGATTAT
>ERZ795045.4248-NODE-4248-length-11698-cov-7.586447_pt1 | contig 11698 bp, 11 predicted proteins | sample MGYA00375129_ERZ795045 | MGnify/ENA primary metagenome ERZ795045 (study PRJEB30174, sample SAMN05720166) | activated sludge metagenome | isolation source: anaerobic digester from wastewater treatment plant | place: Japan | collected 2015-05-15 ... | reverse complement strand
CGCGCATTGCAATATTATATCTTTTGCGTTAAACGTTTTGCTACTTGATTAAATTTTTCTCCGCGGTCAAATTCGTTTTTAAATTTTTCAAAACTAGCGGAAGAAGGAGAGAAAACAATAATCATTTGCTTTTTTGTTTTTTTGCTGTTTTGATAAAGAGTTAAAACATACTTCAAACATTCATTTAAATTTTCAAATAGATTAAAGTTTTGACTATATTTTATCTTTTTTAAATCAATTATTAATTTTTTGGTAGCAGAACCATTTAGTAAAATCAAATTTTCGGGTTTTATATTTTGTTTAATTTTTAAAGCCAATTTACTGAATTCTAAATCTTTATCAGTACCTCCGGTGATAAGAATTAAGTTATTAGTTTCTTTTGAAAATCTTGAAATGGCGGCAATTCCTGCTTCTGGTGAAGTGCCGGCACTGTCGTTGATAATTTTTAATTTTCGATTCTCGAAAATTGTTTCTTGCCGCATTTTAACTTGGGGAAGAAAAGGAATTTGATTTTTAATTTCTTTCCAACTTAAACCGACTAATTTTGCTATAAGCATTGCGGTCAATAGATTTGAAACATTATGTTTACCCCATTGTTCTTCAAATTTTTTTATATTTAGGATGTAAATTTTTTTATTATTTTCTTGAAAATAAACTTTATAATTTTTGACGAAAATTCCATTTGCTTTTTTTAGTGACGATCGTCTCGAGAAAAAGAAAATTTGAGATTTGGGTTTAAAAGAAAGAAAGTATTTTGTCCAGGGGCTATCGTAATTTAAAATAAGATAATCACTAGAGGTTTGATTCAAAAAGATTTTTGCTTTGATTTTGGCATAAATTTTCATTGTTTTATAACGATTTAAATGGTCGCGGTATAAACTTGTTATTACCGCAATATTTGGTCTATCGGCTAGAAGTTCTAATTGGAAACAAGAGGTTTCGAGGATAAGCGGTTCGCTGTTTTTTATTTTATCAACTAAAGAAAAAATCGGATGTTCAGGAATGTTTCCGCCGATGAGAGCATTTTTGAATTTATTTTTAATTAAAAAATAAGTCCAATTAGTAGTGGTGGTTTTTCCTCTGGTGCCAGTAATGCAAATTTTGAAATTATCGGTTAATTTAAACAAGAACGAAAGGTCATTTTCTATAGGTTTGTTAAATTTTTTGGCATAGTTGAGATAGGGATTATTAATAGTAGAAACTGCCGGATTAACAATTATCAAATCATTATTTTTGAAATCTATAAAGCGATGTTTGCCTAAAACATATTTAATTTGTTTTTTATACTTTGAAAGTTTTTTGATACTTTGTTTTAAATCTTCTTTTGATTTTAAATCAGTAATTATTAATTTTACTTTTCTTTTTAAAAACCATAAAGCGGTTGAAACCCCGCCTCCTAAAATTCCCAAGCCGACCAAAAGAACTTTTTTGTTTTTAAAAGAAGATTTAAAATTTTCCATATTTTTTATTCCTACATTCGTATTAAATTCGTAATTCGTTGATATTCTCTATTATTTTATCATTAAAAAGGTTGACTTTCAAATTTGAATCCTTTATAATAGAATTATAATCAAAAGGTCGAACCTTCTTGTATAATTTTATCAAGAAGGCTAAAATTAATAAAAAAAATATGAAAAAGAATCTAATTTATATTATTATTGCCATTATCGTTATTCTTTTGATAGTGGTATTTGCAATGCAGGGTAACAAGAATGTTCCGGCTCCAGAAGATTTAGTTCCTCCAATACCAGAGGATATGGTTCCTTCACCAACAGAAATTAATGAGCCTGTTTTAGAAGAAGAAATACCAGCTGAAATACCAGAGACGACCGAAACAACTGCAGAACCAAAATAATTATAAAAACAAAAACCTGCTTCAATGCTTTGAAGCAGGTTTTGCCGCGGGGTGGGGGAGTAGTACCCCGCGAGGCCCATAACCTCGAGACGTTGGTGCAATTCCAGCCCCCGCAACCATCAAATTATCTTTTATTTTTGATTTTTTATTTATTATCTTTATTGGCTATGTAGTTTATTGGTAAAACGCCGCCCTCATAAAGCGGAGAAACAGGTTCAATTCCTGTCATAGCCACGAAAAGGGGCGGGTGTAGTTTAGCCTGGTTAGAACGCCTGCCTGTCACGCAGGAGGTCGCCGGTTCAAATCCGGTCGCCCGCGCCAAAAATAAAAAAATAGGTATTGACAAAAAATTTTTTGGGAGTATAATTATAGGCAGAAAAATTTTGATAACATTTTTATGTAACAGAAAAACTTTGAAAATTTTATTCTCAGAAATAAGATAGAAAAGGGACAACCAGCTTAATAAAGTGGTTGTCTTTTTGAACGAATTAAAATGAAAGAAAGAAACGACAGTTCTTTAAAAATCTAAAAATTCAGTTTTTCCTAGTTATCCCAAAAGGATTTATTTTTAGCGAGGATTTGATCCTGGTCCAGGATGAACGCTGGCGGCGTGGATAAGGCATACAAGTCGAGCGCTCCCATCTCTCTCACGAAAGATGGGGGAGCGGCAGACGGGTTAGTAATACCTTGGTACATACCGAACACTCGGACATAGTCAGCCGAAAGGTTGGGTAATTTCCGATGGTCTGGCGATCAATTCTTTGATGTGAAAAAAAATGTAAAAATCAAAGTTCAAAAATCATAATGATAATGCAAAATTTTAAAACGCATTTAAACATTTTGCATTTTAATTTGTCATTTTTGATATTTACTTTTTGGATTAGATTATTATGTAAAATAAAATACTTCACATTAGAGATTTGATCGCCAGTAAAGAATGCAGCAATGTATTCGGTGTTCGATTGGCCTAGGTCCTATCAGCTAGTTGGTTTACTCGCCTAAGTTTTTGCTCCGCAAAAATTTAGGCGAGCTAGAGGTAATGGCTCACCAAGGCGATGACGGGTAGGGGGTGTGAGAGCACGACCCCCAACAAGGGAACTGCGAACGGTCCCTACTCCTACGGGAGGCAGTAGCCGAGAATCTTCGGCAATGGGCGAAAGCCTGACCGAGCGACGCCGCGTGCAGGATGAAGGTCTTCGGATTGTAAACTGCTTTTGTAGGGGAGAAAGCCGATTTTTTCGGTTTGATGTTACCCTACGAATAAGGAGCTGCAAACTACGTGCCAGCAGCCGCGGTAATACGTAGGCTCCAAGCGTTATCCGGATTTACTGGGCGTAAAGCGTCCTTAGGCGGTTCTGTCTCGCAAGAGAGCCCCTACCATTTATAAAATGGTAGGAGTCTAGTCTGATGTTAAAGCCTCTGGCTCAACCAGAGAAATGCATTAGATACGGCAGGACTAGAGGGAGAAAGAGGCAAGAGGAACTCACGGTGTAGGGGTGAAATCCGTTGATATCGTGAGGAACACCGAAAGCGAAGGCATCTTGCTGGGTCTCTTCTGACGCTCTAAGACGAAAGCGTGGGGAGTAAAAAGGATTAGATACCCTTGTAATCCACGCCCTAAACGATGGATGCTGGCTATTGGTAGTATCGACCCTATCAGTGGCGAAGCTTACGCGTTAAGCATCCCGCCTGGGAAGTACGGCCGCAAGGCTAAAACTCAAAGGAATAGACCGGAGCTCGCACAAGCGGTGGAACATGAGGTTTAATTCGAAGGCAAACGAAGAACCTTACCAGGGCTAGAAATCCTGTTGAACACCTGATGAAAGTCAGGTTTCCGCAAGGACAGCAGGACAGGTGCTGCATGGTTGTCGTCGGCTCGTGGCGCGAGTCGTTCCCTTCAGTGGGGAAACGAGCGCAACCCCTGTCAGTTGTTAAATCTGTCAACTGAGACCGCCCCCCTCACTTGGAATGAATAAGCAAATTCATAAAATGAATTTGCATCTTTGTGAAAATTAAATAGAATGTTCAGCTGATTGAAGTTTTGCATCTTAATTTATTCTTGATGAAATCAATTCATTTCAAGTGAGGGGGGAGGAAGAAGGGGATGACGACAAATCCGCATGGCCCTCTGATGCCCTGGGCTACACTCATGTTACAATGGGAAGAACAATGCGCTTGCCAAGTCGTAAGACGGAGCCAATCGCACCAAATCTTCCCCCAGTTCAGATTGAGGTCTGCAACTCGACCTCATGAAGCCGGAATCGCTAGTAATCGCGGGTCAGCTATACCGCGGTGAATACGTTCTCGAGCTTTGTACTCACCGCCTGTCAAGTCAAGGGAGCCGGGAAGAGGTGAAGCCTCTGTAAGGGGTTAGCCTCGGCTCGGTGACAGGGGCTAAGTCATAAGATAAAAAATCAGTTGTGACCATGGGAAGTAATTCTCATGAAAAATCCAACTATATCGGTGAAGCCCTATTATTATCATGGTATAATAAGGGTAATACCGAGGGAAGCTAGAAAATTTATGATTACCAATTCAACACTAATTAGAAATCTTAGAAAATCTCTCAAATTAACTCTCCAGCAAGAATTAGTTTTATACGGAACTCTTTTAGGTGATGGTTCACTTTTATCTAATGCGTGGGGGAAAAATTTTAGATTGAGTGTAAGACACGGCATTAAACAAAAAGATTATCTTTTTTGGAAGTATGAAATTTTCAGAGAGTGGACATTGTCGCCTCCTAAATATTATTCAAAAACTAGTTCCTGGAGTTTTCGCACGATGAGTCATCCAGATTTAACGAATATTGCTTATCAGTTCTATGGTGGCAAAAAGAAGCAAATTCCAATTAATATAGAAAAATACATCAAAGAACCGTTAGCAATGGCAGTTTGGTGGATGGACGATGGTAATATTCGAAGAAGTAAAAGTAAGATTTATGGAGGAATGTTAAATACTCAAAGTTTTAGCATGAAGGATAATATAAGACTTAAATCTCTTCTAGAAAAAAACTATAAGATTAAAGTGTTGATTATAAAAGACCACGGTAAGCCAAGATTATATATTTCAGGAAAAGATAATATTAAACAATTTCTAGATATAATTAGACCTTACTGCTTATCGAGTTTTAATTATAAGTTTTCTTAGCCCCGTAGAGACTACACGTTGGCCCCGCCAAAAATTTCTTATAGAAATTTAGGCGGGTGAAGATATAGTCCATGCCCGTGGAAACACGTGGATAAACATGAACAAGGCACTCCTAGGGGAACCTGGGGGTGAAACTTTTCTTTATAGAATCGTACCCACCCAAATTTTATTTTGCAAAATTTGGGCGGGTAAAGGTCGGTCTCGTTTCAAACGAGAGGGTGTTGGCCTTTCAGCCCTAAGTGAAGGCTTTCTTTTGGGATAACTAGGAAGGACTGAAGTATTGACTTTAATTTTTTATTTTTTTATAATGGATTATATTCGTAAAGATATTTGATATGAATAATAAACCTTTGATTCTTTTAGTTGAAGATGATCCATTTCTTTCCAGTGTTTTACAATTAAAATTGGAAAAAGAAAATTTTCAGTTAATTAGAGCATCTGATGGCGAAGAAGCGACGAAGTTTTTGTTTACTCAAGGATTAAAACCAAATTTAATTCTTTTAGATTTAATCTTGCCCAAAAAGAATGGTTTTGAAGTTCTGGAAAATATTCGTCAAGACCCTTTATTAGAAAAAATTCCCGTGATTATTATTTCCAATTTAGGTCAACCATCTGATATTGAAAGAGGAAAATCATTAGGAGTGATTGACTATGTTGTCAAGGCAAAAATGTCAATTGACGAACTGGTGAATAAAATTAAATTCGAAGTTGCGCAAAATCAACCAAGCACTTGATTTATTTTTTTTATATTTGCTATAATATGAATATATTAGGTCGATTCACCCGCCTAAATCTCAAAGATATTTAGGCGGGGTAAAACTAATAACTAATAATTATGAAAAAAGGATTTACATTACTAGAACTTTTAATTGTTATTGGAATTTTGGCAGTTTTGTCAACTACAATGGTTTTGGTTATTAACCCAGCAGAAATGTTAAGAAGAGCCAGAGATTCTCAAAGAATTTCTGATTTAAATACCATTAAATCAGCCCTGGCTTTTTATTTAACAGAAGCAGCAAGCCCGAATCTTGGTAATGATTCAAACTGGTATGTCTATAATCATACGACGATTACTATTCCCACGGATTGCGCTGGAAGAACAAAAAGTGCATCCTCTAGCCAAGCAGTAGATGGAGGTGGCTGGATTCCTGTAAAGTTATCTGATCTTACTGGCGGTTCTCCTATTTCTGGCTATCCAGTAGACCCTAATCCGGCTTCAAATCAAAGGTATTATATTTATCTTCCTAATAATGCTAGTTCTACTTTTGAATTATTAGCCAATATGGAGAGTACTACTTATACTGCCAATGAAGCAACAGATGGTGGAATTCTATCTGACCTTTATGAAGTAGGAACTGAAATGATATTGACTTCTAGTGCCAACTGTTATCCAAACACCAGTCAGTAAATATTTTTTGTTTTCTTAAAATAAATCTGTAATTTATTGTTACAATTATGAAAAAAGGATTTACATTACTAGAACTTTTAATTGTCATTGGAATTTTGGCAGTTTTATCAACCACAATGGTTTTGGTCATTAACCCAGCAGAAATGTTAAGAAGAGCCAGAGATTCTCAAAGAATTTCTGATTTAAATACCATTAAATCAGCCCTGGCTTTTTATTTAACAGAAGCAGCAAGTCCTGATCTTGACGGAAGTAGTTCAACAGCAATGTTTGTGTATAAACATCCAAACATTACCATTAGCGGTACAACTTGTGGCGCTAAAAGTTCTAGAAATGAAAGTACTAGTCAAGCAGTAAATGGAAGTGGTTGGATTCCTGTAAATTTGTCTAATCTTTCTGGCGGTTCTCCAATTTCCGGCTATCCAGTAGACCCTAATCCGGCTTCAGATAAAAGATATTATATTTATCTTCCCGACCAAAATACTTACACCTTTGAACTCTTGGCTAATATGGAAAGCACTACTTATAGCGCGCAGGAAGCGACTGATGGAGGGCTCCTTAATGATGTCTACGAAGTAGGAACAAGAATGATTGCTACTGCTACAACTGGTTGTTATACTAATACCGGCCAGTAAATAATTTTTTTTTCTTTCTAAAATCCGCTATTTATCTTTTTTGACAATAGCGGGTTTTTTATTGCGCAAAGTTTAAAAAAGAGATAAAATTAACAAACAGCATTCTGTATTCTGTATTTTTTATTTATTATTTATTTTATTATTTATTTCCGTGTTTTTCTTTTTTTTGGAAAAATTGAATTTGATTTATATCTTTTTGGTTATTTTTTTATTAGCTATTCAATTAAAAGAAGAAATAACAAAGACAAAAAAACGTCAATTATTACAATTTGTAAAAATCTTTATTGTTATTGTCTTAATACTTTATATTTTTGTTTCTTTTTTAAAAACAGCCGCCACTTATTTCAGTTGGAAAAATAATCCTTTAAGCAAACACCTTTTGCCTCCAGATACTTCTCTCATTTATTTTCTTGGCTATTCATTTCTTCATTATTTCTTTTCTCCTTTAATAAATGTTATTTTTTCTTTTTTAGTTTTTTTTGGCCTTAAAAAATTCAATCAGAAATTTGAAGAAACTTTTTTTTATGATGAAGAACCGTATTTGGCGAGTTTTAGTATTTTGATAACTGGCTGGCCAAATTGTTTAATTTATTTAATTTTAATTTTATCGTTAGGAGTGATATTTCATCTTTTTCATTATTTAAGAGAGGGATTGACTTATTTGTTTAACAGGAGTCATCAGAGTCCTAATGGGCTTGGTCCCAGCCAAGAGCAAGATCATCAGGACGAGATCCAGCGGCTGCAAGCCGCTGGAGCGAGGAGACCGTGGTCCTATAAGACAAATAAGTCAATCCGTCTTTCTCTTTTATATTTCTGGCTCCCTTGCGCTTTACTTGTTTTGCTTTTAAATGATATAATAAGTCAATGGGCAGTTATTCAATATTTTAAAGTTGTCGGTTAAGTAATTTTTATGCTCGTTATTCCTTTAGAACAACTAAAAAAACTTTTAATTGAAAATGGTCTTTTAAGCGAGAGCGATTTTGAAAACGCCTTAAAAGAATCACAGAGAACAGAAAAAAATTTGGTTGATATTTTAATCTCTCGCGGCTTTTTAACCAAAGAATATTATGCTGATTTACTATCTGATTATTTAAAAATAGAAAGAGCAAAATTAGTCGGGCAGACAATTCCTAAAGAAGTTTTAACTCTTATTCCAGAAGATATTAGTCGAACTAAAAATGCGGTTGCATTTGAAAAATTAGACAATACTTTAAAAGTGGCGATGTTAGACCCGGTTAATTTGGAAACTTTAAGTTTTTTGGAAAAATATACTGGCTATTTTATAAAACCATATTTGACTTTGGAAGAAGACCTTCAATCTGCTTTTTCTCAATATGGAGCGGCGGCTTCTTCTGATTTTCAAAAGACGATTCAAGAAAGTATTCGCGCTTCTTTAAAATTAAAAGGACTGGAAGCAGAAAAAGCAGCCACTGAATTTCCAATCGTCTCTTTAATTGATAATTTAATTTCTTATGCCGCTTCTTTAAATGCTTCTGATATTCATATAGAACTTTTATCAGACGAAGTTTTAGTTCGTTTTCGAATTGATGGTGTTTTGCGGGAGATTCTAAGATTAGCAAAAGAAATTCATCCGGCAGTAGTGGCAAGAATTAAAATTTTATCAGGTCTGCAGATTGATGAACATAATAAACCTCAAGATGGCAGATTTAAATATAAATACGCTGATACTATTTTTGATATTCGAGTAGCAATTATTCCCACGATGTATGGTGAAAAAGTAGAAATGCGTCTTTTAACCGGTTCAGTTAAACCAATGAGTTTTCAAGAGTTAGGAATGTTAGAAGAGACAATAAAAATTGTTGAAAACAATATTACAAAAACTCACGGAATGATACTCATTACTGGTCCAACTGGTTCCGGTAAAACTACTACTTTGTATGCAATTTTAAACAAATTAAATCGGCCAGAAGTAAACATTATTACCCTAGAAGACCCAATTGAGTATGAATTAAAGTATGTTAACCAAATTCAAGTTAATCCAAAAGCCGGAATAGATTTTGCTAATGGCTTGCGGGCAATTTTGCGGCAAGACCCAAATATTATAATGGTTGGTGAAATTCGCGATAACGAAACCGCAGAAATTGCTGTTAATGCCGCTTTAACCGGCCATTTAGTTTTATCCACTTTGCATACTAATGATGCTCCCACTGCCGTACCTCGTCTTTTTGATATGAATGTGCCGCCATTTTTGGTTGCCGCTACCATCAATATGGTTATTGCCCAAAGGTTAGTGAGAAAAATTTGTAGAGAATGCATAGAAAGTTATGAAGTAGATAGTTCTTTACGCGATTCGGTTAATCAACAATTGAAAATAGTCAAAGGGAAATTTGCTCCAGTTTTTAAACCGAAATTTCTTTATCGGGGAAAGGGTTGCAAATCTTGCGGCTATACGGGTTTTCGCGGCCGAGTGGCAGTTTACGAAGCATTCGATGTTAATGAAAAAGTCAGAGAATACATTCAAAGACCAGATTTTTCCATTGATGGTTTAAGAAACATTGCTTTTAGTCAGGGAATGAAAACAATGTTTGAAGATGGCCTTTCAAAAGCAGAATTAGGAGTAACCACTATTGAGGAGGTACTCCGTGTTATTAAGGAATAATTTATAATTTTAATGTTTAAAAATTATATCATTAAGAAATTATTTACAAAATTATAAAATTATAAATTAAAAATTGTAAATTGATTTTATGCTTTTTCATTTTGTTGCTCAAGACAAACAAGGAAGAATAAAAGAAGGCAATATTAGCCAACCAAATTTACAGGCGACTTTGGATTTTTTAGCGAGCCAGAATTTAAAACCAATTTCAGTCAGACCAATAGCGTTCGAAAAGGCGAAAAAGGGAATAAGAATCCGGAAAGAATCAATAAGTTTAACAGATAAAGTATTTTTAACTAAATATTTGTCTTTAATGCTAAAAGTTGGCACTGATTTATTTTCTGCGATTGATATTTTAATTGAAGATTTTGAATCAGGACCAGCCAGAAGATTTTTGCTTGAAATAAGGAGTAATTTAGAAAAAGGTCAACCTTTTTATTTGGCTTTTCAGAATCATCCTGATTATTTTTCTCAGGTAGTCATAAATTTAATAAAAGCCGGAGAATCTGCCGGTAATTTGGAAAAAACTTTAGAGCAAGTATCTTCTGATTTAGAAAGAGAAAAAGAACTTTCCAGTAAAGTAAAATCTGCTTTAATCTATCCAATTATTTTGGTTGTTGCTTCGTTTTTTATGATTATTTTTCTGGCAACTTTCGCCATTCCAAAATTAAGCGAAATGTTTTTGTCAACTGGCAAAGAAGTGCCAATTTATACAAAAATAGTGCTGGGGGTGGGAATGTTTTTAAACCGTTATGTTTTTATTATTATCCCTTTAATTATCGGCGTTCCTTTAATTTTATATTTTTATTTTTCAAGAAATAAAAAGGGTAAACTTTATTTTAATAATCTTTTGGAGAAAATTCCGGTGGTAAAAGATTTAGTGAGCAAAATGGCTCTCCAAAGATTTGCTTCTGTTTTAGGTTCTTTGATTAAAGCCGGAATGCCAATTATTCAAGCGGTTGAAGTAACTGCCCAGGCAGTCGGCAATCCAAAATACGAGGCTTCGCTAAATAGAATTGCGAAAGAATATTTGGGTAAAGGAATTTCAATCGGCGATTCTTTTAAAAGAGAGAAAATTTTTCCAGCCGTAGTATCTAATCTCTTAGCCATTGGAGAAAAAGCCGGTCATACTGAAGAAATTTTATTTACTTTATCCACTTTTTACGAATCAGAAATAGATGTTGCTTTAAAAACATTAGTTTCCTTTATTGAGCCAGTACTTCTCGTCATCATTGGAGTAATCGTTGGCGGCATTGCCCTTTCTTTAATTGTGCCAGTGTACCAATTAGTAGGACAATTCTAATTCTGTATACCGTATACTGTATTCTGTATGATGTATGATGTATAATAAAGATAAGAAAGATAAGATTAAATCTCTTACTGATTTAAATGCTTATAAAGAAGCGCATAAATTAGTCCTTATGATTTTATTAATAGCCAAAGATTTGAAATATTTAGATCAACAAACATTTAATTTAATAGCTCAACAATCAATAATTGTTAGAAAATTACTCTCTGGTCTTAAACGAATAAAATATCAAAATGAAACTTTTTAATACAGAATACAGAATACAGGATACAAGATACAGATTTCGTGGTTTTACTCTTCTTGAAATTATTATTGTTATTGCCATTACGGCAACAATGGCAACAATTGGCATTGGTTATTATGCGAATATTTCTAAAACTAAACTTTTGGACAAAACTGCCGAAGAAATTGTTGCTTATTTAAAATATGCTCAGCAAAATTCTATAGTCCAGAAAGACGGCAAACAATGGGGAGTCCATTTTGAAAATCCTTCGAGTGGTGCTGATTTTTACGCTCTTTATACTGGCACCACTTATTCTAGTCCAATTGAAATAAAATATCTCCCAGAAGGAATAGAGTTTTCAATACCCCAAACAGCAAGTTCAGCCGATATTTCATTTTCTAAACTCACAGGTTTATTATCTACTGGCGGTTACAAACAGATTATTTTAAAAGAAATATCTACTAATCAGACGAAAAACGTTTTAAGTTGTTATCAAGGATTAATTAG
>ERZ795045.4243-NODE-4243-length-11718-cov-4.145417_pt1 | contig 11718 bp, 10 predicted proteins | sample MGYA00375129_ERZ795045 | MGnify/ENA primary metagenome ERZ795045 (study PRJEB30174, sample SAMN05720166) | activated sludge metagenome | isolation source: anaerobic digester from wastewater treatment plant | place: Japan | collected 2015-05-15 ... | reverse complement strand
CAGCAGGCGCAGTGCCAGCACGCTGATCAGCATGAACAGCGCCAGGCTCCAGAACTCGTAGCTCAGGCCCCACAGCCGCACCGCGGCGTCGGCGCAGCTGGCGCGCGGCTGGAAGATCTCGGGCAGCCAGGCGTCCAGCCGCAGGCCGCTGACGATGCGGTCGGCCAGCGTCAGGTTGCACGACGAGCTGGCGGCGGCGACGAAGTGCTGCCACAGCGCCGCGGCCACGCCGGCCACGCCCAGGCCCAGCATCAGCACGGCCGACAGCGCCTGCACGAAGCCGCGCTGCCACAGCAACCCCGGCAGTGCGGCCAGCGCGATGGCGACGAAGATCAGCCGCTGCAGCACGCACCACGCGCACGGCTGCATGTCCAGCGCGTGCTGCGTCCACAGCGCCACGCCCACCGCCACCAGGCTGATCGCGGCCGCGAAGGCCAGCGCGGCGCTGCGCCGCGGCGCGGTGCTCACTTCAGTTGCGCGATCAGCTCGATTTCCACGCAGGCCCCGAACGGCAGCTGCGCCACGCCGAAGGCGCTGCGCGCATGCGCGCCGATCTGCGGGCCGAAGACCTCGCCCAGCAGCTGCGAGCAGCCGTTGGTCACCAGGTGATGCTCGGTGTAGTCGGGCGCGCTGTTCACCAGGCTGAGCACCTTGACCACGCGCGCCACGTTGTCCAGGCCGTTGGCGCCGGCTTGCAGCGTGCCCAGCAGATCGACGCAGATCGAGCGCGCGGCGGCCTTGCCTTCGTCGGTGCTCATCGTGGCGCCGAGCTGGCCGACCCAGGGTTTGCCGTCTTTGCGCGCGATGTGGCCGGACAGGAATACCAGGTTGCCGCTGCGCACGAAGGGCACGTAGGCGGCGGCCGGCACGGCCAGCGGCGGAAGCGTGATGCCCAGGGCATCGAGTCGGGCTTGGATCGACATGGCGCGTTGGGGTGCGGCTGCGGGGGACGGGCATCCTACACTGGCAGCGATGAGCCGGCAGCGCGTCACGGCGTCGATCCTGCCGCCGGCGGCGGGCGCGGCGCTGTACGGCGCGGCGGGGCTGGCCTGGCTGGCGGGCATCGCGGCACAGTTGCAGCAGCCGGTGTTGTGGCCGGCGGACGCCTACGCGGCGATGGCGGCGGCGGCGCTGCTGCTGCTCGGGCTGGCGGCGTGGCCACGCCCGCGGCGCGTTGTGCGTTTGCCGTGCCTGCTGCTGGCGCTGGCGTTGCTGGGTTTTGCCGGCACCGGCGTGCGCGCGCTGCAGCGGCTGGCCGAGCGCCTGCCGGCCGCGCTCGAGGGCCAGCCGCTGCAACTGGTGGGCGTGATCGAGCACATGCCGCAGCCCGGCGCGCAGGGCACGCGCTTCGTGCTGCGCACCGACGGCACGTCGCTGCAGGGGCAGCCGGCACGCGTACCCGAGCGCGTCGCGCTCGGCTGGTACGGCGGCTTCGACGGCGATGCGCTGCTGGCCGCTGCGCCGCCGCCGTTGCGCGCCGGGCAACGCTGGTCGCTGAGCGTGCGGCTGCGCCGGCCGCACGGCACGCTCAACCCGCACGGCTTCGACCTCGAGCTGTGGCTGTTCGAGCAGCGCATCGGCGCCACCGGCACGGTGCGCGGCGGCAGCGGCAGCGCCAACCGGCTGCTGGACGAGCACGCCGGCGCATCGCTCGAGCGTGCGCGCCAGCGGCTGCGCGACGCGATCCTGCTGCGCGTGCCCGACCCCGCGGCGGCCGGCGTACTTGCGGCGCTGGCGGTGGGCGACCAGGCGGCGATCGCCAGCGACGAGTGGGACCTGTTCCGCGACACCGGCGTGGCGCACCTGATGAGCATCAGCGGCCTGCACGTCACGCTGTTCGCGTGGCTGGCGGCGGCATTGATCGGCGCGCTGTGGCGCGGCAGCGCACGCTTGATGCTGGCCGTGCCGGCGCCGCTGGCGGCGCGCTGGGGTGGCGTGCTGGCGGCCGCCGGCTATGCATTGCTCGCCGGCTGGGGCGTGCCGGCGCAGCGCACGCTGTGGATGCTGGCCACGGTGGCGCTGCTGCGCAGCATCGGGCGGCAGTGGCCGGCGCTGCTGGTGCTGCTGGCCGCGGCGGTGGTGGTGGCGCTGTTCGACCCGTGGGCGCTGCTGCAGCCGGGGTTCTGGCTGTCCTTCGCCGCGGTGGCGCTGCTGCTGGCGGCCGAGCCGGCGGCCGGCACCGGCCACCGCACGACATGGCGGGGGCGGCTGCGTGCCGGCCTGCGCACGCAGGCCGTGGCCAGCGTCGGGCTGGCACCGCTGAGCCTGGTGTTCTTCCAGCAGGTGTCGCTGGTCGGTTTCGCCGCCAACCTGGTGGCGATCCCGCTGGTCACGCTCGCCGTCGTGCCGCTGACGCTGGCCGGCATCGCCGCGCCGCCGCTGTGGCTGCTGGCCAGCGCGCTGGTGCAGGCGATGTTGCACGGCCTGCACTGGCTGGCGGCGCTGCCGCTGGGGCTATGGACGGCCGCTGCCGCGCCGGCCTGGGCGGCGGCCGCCGGGCTGCTGGGCGGCGCCTTGCTGCTGCTGCCGTTGCCGTGGCGGCTGCGGCTGCTGGGCCTGCCGCTGCTGCTGCCCTTGCTGGCGCCACCCGTGGTGCGGCCCGCGCCGGGGCAGTTCGAGCTCGTGGCGGCCGACATCGGCCAGGGCAGCGCGGTGCTGCTGCGCACCCGCACCCACCTGCTGGTCTACGACGCCGGCCCGCGCCACCCGGGCGACAGCGATGCCGCGCAGCGTGTGCTGCTGCCGCTGCTGCGCGCGCGCGGCGACGAGCGCATCGACCTGCTGCTGCTCAGCCACGGCGACAGCGACCATGCCGGCGGCGCGGCCTCGCTGCTGGCGAGGCTGCCGGTGGCTGCGCTGGCCAGCTCGCTGCGCGCGGGCGACCCGCTGCTGGCCGCCGGCGTGCCGCACCGGCGCTGCGCCGCCGGCCAGCAGTGGCAGTGGGACGGCGTGCATTTCGAGCTGCTGCACCCGCCCGGCGCCGATGACCACCCTGCGACGCCGGCCAACGCATTGAGCTGCGTGCTGCGCGTGCAGGCGCGCGACGGGCGCAGCGTGCTGCTCACCGGCGACATCGGCCAGGCGCAGGAGGCGGCGCTGATCGAGCGCTACGGCCAGGCCTTGCGCGCCCAGGTGCTGCTGGTGCCGCACCACGGCAGCCGCGGCTCGTCCAGCGCAGCCTTCATCGCGGCGGTGGCACCGGGCACGGCCCTGGTGCAGGCCGGCTACCGCAACCGCTTCGGCCACCCGGCCGCCGAAACGCTGGCGCGCTACCGCGCGCTCGGCGTCGAGCTGCTGCGCAGCGACCGCTGCGGGGCGTGGACCTGGCAGGCCTCGGGCGCGTCGCACTGCGAGCGCGACGCCGCCGCACGCTACTGGCACGATCGCGGCGGCGACGCGGCGCTGCCCGTGCCGAGCGCCACCGCGGCGGCGGCGCGCGCGCCTTGATCGCGACCGTGTCGACGGCATCGCGCTGCGCGGGCCCAACGACCTCGTGTTCGATGCGCACGGCGGCGGCTGCTTCACCGGCCTGGGCAAGTCGCGCGCGCTGGACAGGGACCACGGCGGCGAGTGCTACGCCGCGGCCGGCGGTGCCGCGCCGCGCATCGTCGCGCACCCCGCGCTCACCTCGCGCTCACCTCGCGCTCACCCCCGACGGCGTGGCGCGGTCGCCCGACGGCAAGACGCTGTGCTGCGCCGAAACCGCCGGCGCGCGGCGGTGGGCCTTCGAGCTGGACGCGCCGGGGCAGCTGCGGCGCACGCCGTGGCCGTCGCCGCAGCGCGCGCGGCTGCTGCCGGCGTCGCCGGGCGGCCACTGCCAGCGCTTCGATTCGATGGCGGTGGACGCGCTGGGCAACCAACATGTGCGTGGCCACGCTGCTGCATGGCGGCATCACCGTGGTGACGCCCGATGCACGGCGCGCGCACCACGTCGGCCGGCCCGACCGCTGTGTCACCAAGTTGTGCTTCGGCGGGCGCGAGCTGCGCACCGTGTACGTCACGCTGTCGGGCAGCGGCCGGCCGATCGCCATCGACGGCGGGCCGACGCCGGGGTTGGAGCTGGCCTGCGGCGCCTGATCACACCACGCGCCGCGCGCGCAGCGCAGCCACGTCATCGGCGCCCAAGCCCAGCAGTTGCTGCAGCACCTGTTCGGTGTGCTGGCCCAGCAGCGGCGGCGGCAGTTCGTAGCGCACCGGGGTGTCGGCGAAGCGCAGCGGGCTGGCCAGCAGCGAGATCGGCCCGCCGGGATGCTGCATGTTCGTGCGCAGCCCGCGGTGCTGCACCTGCGGGTCGTCGAACACCTGGTCGATGTTGTTGATCGGCCCGCAAGGCACGTTGTGGGCTTCGAGCAGCGCTATCCATTGGTGCATCGTGCGCTCGAGCATCAGCTCGGCCACCATGCCGCACAGCAGCTTGCGGTTCACGCTGCGCGCGGCACCGGCGGCAAAACGCGGGTCGTCGGCCCACTCGCCCTTGCCCACGGCGCGGCTGAAGCTGCGGAACTGGCCGTCGTTGGCCACCGCCAGGATGACGTGCCCCCCTTTGCAGGCGAACACCTGGTAGGGCACGATGTTCGGGTGGCCGTTGCCCAGCCGCTGCGGCACCTCGCCGCTGACGAACCAGTTCAGCGCCTGGTACGAGGTCAGCGACACCAGGCAGTCCAGCAGCGCGATGTCGATGTACTGGCCGCGGCCGCTGACGTGGCGCTGCTCGAGCGCCGCCAGGATGGCGCTGGTGGCGTACAGCGCGGTCACCAGGTCGGCCACCGCCACGCCCACCTTCATCGGTGCGGCGCCGGCCTCGCCGTCGGGCACGCCGGTGATGCTCATCAGCCCGCCCATGCCCTGGAAGACGAAGTCGTAGCCCGGCCGCGGCGCATAGGGGCCGCTTTGGCCGAAGCCGGTGATCGAGCAGTACACCAGCCGGGGGTTGACGGTGCGCAGGCGGGCGTCGTCCAGGCCGTAGCGCGCCAGGGTGCCGACCTTGTAGTTCTCGACCACGATGTCGCTGCGTTCGGCCAGCCGGCGGATCAGCTGCTGGCCCTCGGCGCTGGCCAGGTCGACGGTGATCGACTTCTTGTTGCGGTTGGCCGACAGGAAGTAGGCCGAGTCGCCGCGCTCGCCGGGGCCGGCCTTGACGAAGGGCGGGCCCCAGCCGCGCGTGTCGTCGCCTTCGCCGGGCTTTTCCACCTTGATCACCTCGGCGCCCATGTCGGCCAGGTTCTGCGTGGCAAAGGGCCCGGCCAGCACGCGCGACAGGTCGAGCACACGCAGGTGGGACAGCGGGCCTTGGCGTGGTGCCGCATCGCTCATCGGGGTCTCCTCGTCGTGGGGTGCTGGCGCTGACGAACGATGCTAAGCCACGCCCAACGCGTCGTGCCGGCCGCGTACGCAGCCGTGCATGCCGGCCGATAATCGCGCGCCGCCACCCCGCACCGCCCGCCCCGCATGTCCAAACACCGTCTGGCCGTCGCGCCGCAATACCTGCTGCCCAAGACCGCGCTGACGCGTGCGGCCGGCCGGGTGGCGCGCGCCGAGCGCGGCGCGCGCACCACGAAGCTGATCCGCTGGTTCGTCGCGCGCTACGGCGTGAACATGGCCGAGGCGGCCGAGCCGGACATCGCCGCCTACCCCAGCTTCAACGCCTTCTTCACGCGCGCGCTGAAGGACGGCGCGCGCCCGCTGGCGCGGGCCGATCTGGTGTGCCCGGTGGACGGCGCGATCAGCCAGTTCGGCCGCATCCGCGGCGATGCGATCTTCCAGGCCAAGGGCCACGACTACAGCACGCGCGCGCTGCTCGGCGGCGACGCCGAGCTGGCCGCCGCTTACGACGACGGCCACTTCGCCACGCTGTACCTGAGCCCCAAGGACTACCACCGCATCCACATGCCTTGCGCCGGGCGGTTGCGGCGCATGCTGCACGTGCCCGGCACGCTGTTCTCGGTCAACCCGACCACCGCGCGCGGCGTGCCGGGGCTGTTCGCGCGCAACGAGCGCGTGGTGTGCGCCTTCGACGGCGCCGAGCCGGGCACCGGGCCCTTCGCGCTGGTGCTGGTGGGCGCGACCATCGTCGGCAGCATGGCCACGGTGTGGCACGGCGTGGTCAACCCGCCGCGCCCCGGTGCGGTGCGCGAATGGCGCTACGACGACGCCGCGCCGCCGATCGTGCTGGCGCAAGGCGCCGAGATGGGCCGCTTCCTGCTGGGCTCCACGGTGGTGCTGCTGTTCCCGGCCGACGGGCTGCAGTTCAACCCGGCGTGGATGCCCGGCGGTGCGGTGCGCATGGGCCAGCCGATGGCGCGGCGCTGGGTCACTCGGGCAGCCGCCCCAGGCCGTACATGATTTCCAGGATCGGCGACGGCCGGCCGAGCCCAGCGAACCAGCGGTTGTAGAGCTCCGGCAGTGCCGGGCTGCGGTAGATCTGCGACAGCGCGGCGTCGACCGCCTGCTTCATCGCCCAGTCGCCGCGCGGCAGCACGATCGCATAGGGCTCGAAGGACAGCGGGTCGCCGAGCAGCGCCAGTGCCTTCGCGTCCTTGGAGCGCGCCACCAGGCCGACCAGCAGCACCCGGTCGCTGGCCAGCGCGTCGATGCTGCCGGCCTCCAACTGCGCCAGGCCATCTTCGCGCGAGGCCACCGGCACCACGGTGGCCGTCACCACCTTGGCCTTCAGCGCTTCGTTCAGCGCGCGCTCGTTGCTGGTGCCGGGGATGACCGCGATCTTCTTGTTGGCCAGGTCGAGCAGCGAGCTGCCCGGCGTCGACGCGCGCACCAGCAGGCCGGTGCCGTCGACGAAGGTCAGCGACGAAAAGCCGACCTCATGCATGCGGCCCAGCGTCACCGTGGTCGCACCGCATTCCATGTCGGCCTGGCCGCTGGCGATGGCGGACAAGCGCGTCTGTGCCGTCACCGGCACCCATTTGACCTGCAGCGGCACCACGCCGAGCTGCTTTTCGATCACGCCGATCACGCTGCGGCACAACTCCACCATGTAGCCGGTGGGCTTCTTGTCGTTGTCCTCGAAGGAGAAGGGCGTGGCGTCGCTGCGGTAGGCGACGTTCAGCGTCTTGGTGTCGTGGATCTTCTTCAGCCGGCCTTCGAAGGGCGCGGCGGCCATCTGCGCCAGGGCCAGCGCAGGGGCCAGGCAAAGCGCGGCGACGGCGGAGTGCAAGCGGGACATCGGGGCTCCTCGGGGATGTTCGTTGATTGGCCCGCCCTGCGCGGGCCGCGCATTCTATTCAGGCCGGCTTCGCGTGCCCGCGCGATTCGCGGCGCGTGATCCACAGCGTGGCCGCGCAGATCACCGCGCCGCCGGTCAAGGTGCTGCCCGAGGGCAGGTCGGCAAAAACCAGCCAGCCGATCAGCGAGGCCCACACCAGGTCGAGGAACTTCACCGACTGCGTCGACGAGATGTCGGCGACGTGGAACGAGCGCGTCAGGCAGTAGTGCCCCAGGCTGCCGAGCAGCCCGCACAGCGCGAAGCCGGCCCACTGCGGCGCCGTCGGGGCCTGCCAGTGCAGCAGCGCCAGCGGCAGGCTGAACAGCGTCACCGTCAGCGCCTGCCACACCACGATGGTGCCGGTGCTCTCGTAGCGCGTCAGCGCCTTGGTCAGCAGGAACGAAGCGGCGAACATCGGCGCCGAGCCCAGCATCACCAGGTTGTACCAGCCGCCGCTGCCGGTGAGCTTGGGGCCGACCACGACCAGCACGCCCACCAGGCCGATGCCCGAGGCCAGCCAGCGCTCCCAGCGCATCGGCTCCTTGAACACGAAATACGCGCCGATCATGATGAAGATCGGCGCGGTGAAGCCGATGGCCGTCATGTCGGCCAGCGGGATCTTCGGCAGCGCGGTGAACCACAGCATCAGCCCGAGCGTGTGCAAGGCGCCGCGCACGAACTGCCCGCCCACGTGTTGGGGCTTGTAGGCGCGCACGCCGTGGCGCCACAGCAGCGGCAGCATCACCCCCAGGCCGAACAGGTAGCGCAGGAACTGCGCCTGGAACGGGTCGAGCTGCTGCGCCAGGCCGCGCACCAGCGCATTGAGCACGCTGAACACCAGCCCCGAAGCCGCCGACCAGACCAGCCCCTGCAGCACGGGGTCCAGGCGGCCGAAGCGCCGCGCCAGCACGGCGCCGCGGCGGCGCAGCGCATCGAGGTGGGGCCGCGGGCGCGGTGCGGCCGTCATCGGCGGGCAGCGGCACGGGTGGGCATGGCGTGATTGTCGTTGCCGGCGCGCCGCGCGCACGTCGCCGCGACGACACGCGCAAGCGCCTCAGCCGCGTTGTGTGCCGAGGTAGGTTTCGACGATGCGCGGGTCGGCTGCCAGTTGCGCGGCGGCGCCTTCGAGCACGATCGCGCCGGTCTCGAGCACGTAGCCGTGGTCGGACACCGCCAGCGCGGCGCGCGCGTTCTGCTCGATCAGCAGGATGCTGGTGCCCTGCGCGCGCAGCCGTTCGATGATCTGGAAGATCTCGCGCACGATCAGCGGCGCCAGCCCCAGGCTGGGTTCGTCGAGCATCAGCAGCTTCGGCGACGACATCAGCGCACGGCCCACCGCCAGCATCTGGCGCTCGCCGCCCGACAGGGTGCCGGCCAGCTGCAGGCGCCGCTCCTTCAGCCGCGGGAACAGCGCGTAGACCTGCTCGATCTGCCGGCGCCACTGCGGTACACGCTGCTTCATCGCGCGGTAGCCGCCCAGCACCAGGTTGTCTTCCACCGGCATGGTGCCGAACAGCTCGCGCTTTTCCGGCACCAGCGCCAGCCCGAGCATCACGCGTTCTTCCAGCGTGGCATCGGCCAGGTCCTGCCCGGCAAAGACGATGCGCCCGCGCGAGGGCAGCATGCCCATCAGCGCGGCCAGCGTGGTGGACTTGCCGGCGCCGTTGGGCCCGATCACGCTGACCACCTGGCGTTCGGCGAGCTGGAAGTTCAGCCCGGCCAGCACCTCGGCACGGCCGTAGCCGGCGTGCAGGTCGGTGACTTGCAGCAGCGGCGTGGTCATGTCGATGTTCAATGCTCGGTGCCCAGATAAGCCGCGCGCACCGCCGGGCTGGCCTGCACCTGCGCCGGCGTGCCTTCCATCAGCTTGGTGCCGAACTCCATCACCACCACGCGGTCGGCCAGGCCCATCACGAAATCCATGTCGTGCTCGACCAGCAGCAGGCTGATGCCGTCGGCCTTGAGCTGGCGCAGCACCGCGGCCAGCGCCTGCTTTTCGTGGTGACGCAAGCCGGCGGCCGGCTCGTCCAGCAGCAGCAGCGCCGGGTCGGTGGCCAGCGCGCGTGCGATCTCCAGCAGCCGCTGCGGCCCCAGCGCCAGGTTGCCGGCCGGCTCGTGCGCCCGTTCGGCCAGGCCGATGCGCGCCAGTTGCGCTTCGGCCTCGGCGAACAGCTGGCGCTCCTCGGCGCGGTCCAGCCGCAGCACCGCGCGCAGCGCGCCGCAGCGCGTGCGGCCATAGCCGCCGAGGGCGACGTTTTCCAGCACCGTCATCTCGGGGATCATCTTCACGTGCTGGAAGGTGCGCGAGATGCCCAGCCGCGCGATGACGCGCGACGGCTTGCCGGCGATGTCGGCGCCGCGCCAGCGCACCACGCCGGCGCTGAGCGGCAGCACGCCGGTGACCAGGTTGAACAGCGTGGACTTCCCGGCGCCGTTGGGGCCGATCAGCGCGACGATGTCGCCGCCTGCGACTTCGAAGCTGACGTCGTTGACCGCCACCAGCCCGCCGAACTGCTTGCGCACCGCTTGCACCTGCAGCAGGGCCTCGCCGCGCGGCGGTCGCGCGCGCCGCGGCAGCGCGCTGGCGCCGGCCCAGTCGCGGCGGCGCTGCGGCGCCGGCAGCCAGCGGCCGACGAAGCTCCACAGCCCGTCGGGCGCGTACTTCAGCACCCCCACCAGCACGATGCCGAAGACGATGGTCTCGAAGTTGCCGCTGGTGCCCAGCAGCCGCGGCAGCAGCACTTGCAGCTGGTCCTCGGTCAGGCGCACCGCGGCTGCGCCGGCAAAGGCGCCCCAGACCTTGCCCACGCCACCCAGCACCGCCATGAACAGGTATTCGATGCCCTTGTTGATGCCGAACGGCGACGGGCTGACGCTGCGCTGGAAGTAGGCGAACAGCCAGCCCGACACGCCGGCCAGCATCGCCGCGATGACGAACACCGTGAGCTTGCAGCGGAAGGTGGAGATGCCCATCGCCTCGGCCATGGTCGAGCCGCTCTTGAGCGCGCGGATCGCGCGGCCCGCGCGCGAATCGAGCAGCCGCAGGCAGCCCAGCGCCGCCAGCAGCGCCAGCGACCACACCAGCGGGTGCAGGCCGCGGCCGGTGCCCAGTTCCACGCCGAACAGGCTGAGCATCGGGATGCCGAGGATGCCGTCGTACTTGCCCAGCCACTCCATGTTGGCCATGGTGTAGTTCAGCGCCAGGCCCCAGGCGATGGTCGCCAGCGGCAGGTAGTGGCCCGACATGCGCAGCGTCAGCGCGCCCAGCAGCAGCGCCGCGGCCACGCACAGCGCGAGCCCGGCCAGCAAGGTCAGCGGCGGGCTCAGCCCCAGCCGCACAGCGAGGAAGGCCGCGGTGTACGCACCCACGCCGACGAAGGCTGCCTGGCCGAAGGAGATCAGCCCGGCCACGCCGGTGAGCAGCACCAGGCCGAGCGCGACCAGCGCATACAGGCCGATGTAGATGCTCTGCGTGATCCAGAAGTCGGGCACCGGCAGCAGCGGCAGCGCCAGCATGACCGCGGCGAAGGCGGGAAAAGCCCAGCGCCGCATTCAGTCGTCCTCGGCGTGCGGGTCGCGCAGCGAGCGCCACAGCAGCACCGGCAGGATCGCGCCGAAGACGATCACCTCCTTGAAGGCGCTGGCCCAGAACGAACTGAAGCTTTCCAGCAGCCCCACGCCCAACGCGCCCACCAGCGCCAGCGGGTAGCTGGCCAGCCCGGCGAACACCGCGGCGACGAAGCCCTTCAGGCCGATGAGAAAACCGCTGTCGTAGAACACCGTGGTGGTCGGGCCGATCAGCAGGCCCGACAGCGCGCCGATGAACGCCGCCATGGTGAACGACAAGCGCCCGGCGCTGCTGCTGGAGATGCCCATCAGCCGCGCGCCCAGCCGGTTGACCGCGGTGGCGCGCAGCGCCTTGCCGGCCAGCGAACGCTCGAAGTACAGCCTCAAGCCGATGATCAGCGCCACCGACGCCGCGAAGATGATCAGCGCCTGCCCCGACAGCGTGATGCCGCCCAGGCTGAAGCGCTGGTCCCAGAAGCTGGGGTTGCGAAAACCTTCGGCGCCGAAGAAATACAGGCCCAGCCCGACCAGCGCGAAGTGCACGCCGACCGAGACGATCAGCAGCACCAGCACGCTGGCGTCGGCCAGCGACTCGTAGGCCAGGCGGTAGATCAGCGTGCCGAAGGGGGTGACCAGCGCCAGCGTCAGCAGCGCCTGCGCCGGCATCGGCAGGTTGCGCGGCGCGGCCCACCACGCCAGCAGCGACACCGCCGCCGGCCAGGCCAATGTGCGCGCCGCTTGCGCCAGCAGCCGGAGCGCGCTGCGGCGCTGGCGCACGCCGTTGACCAGATCCTGCAGCACCACCACGCCGGCCAGCGCCAGCAGGAACCACACCGTGCCCGGCACGCGCCCGGCCTGCAGCAGCGCCAGCGTCAGCGCGCCGAAGGAGATCGGAAGAGCACACGTCTGAACTCCAGTCACGTGAGCTTATC
>ERZ795045.4242-NODE-4242-length-11718-cov-4.421847_pt1 | contig 11718 bp, 8 predicted proteins | sample MGYA00375129_ERZ795045 | MGnify/ENA primary metagenome ERZ795045 (study PRJEB30174, sample SAMN05720166) | activated sludge metagenome | isolation source: anaerobic digester from wastewater treatment plant | place: Japan | collected 2015-05-15 ... | reverse complement strand
ATCATCTACATGGAGCACTATCTCGGTATTGCCGATTACGCCCTCCTGCTCGGCGTGGTCTTGATCCTGGCCTCCGCGGCCAGCGTTATCATGGGCCGGTTCATCGATAAATACGGCAAGCAGCGCTTCCTCTACCCGGCCGGAGCCGCTTTTAGCGCGGGTTTACTGATCCTCTACGCCTCGGGCAAAACCCTGCAGGGCAACAGCAGCGCCACCATGCTCATGCTCGCCATTTTCGGCACCATCATGATGGCGGGAAGTCTGGTCCTGATGGCCACCCTCTCCGCGGGTATGCGGGATTTAATTCCCGAGGAGAAAAGGGGCCACTACTCGGGGATCAGGATGATCTTTTTTGTGCTTCTGCCCATGGTTATCGGCCCCTTCATCGGTTCGGCGGTTATCAAAGGCGGCAAAACCATCCTCGATGAGTTCGGCTTTGTCCAGGACGTGCCCAACCCGGAAATGTTCCTGGCTGCGGCAGCCGTTTCTCTGCTCGCCTTTATCCCCTATGCGCTGGTAATGCGGGAGTGGAAAAGGGGTGCTGCCGGATCGGAGTAAACCCTTGAAAAATAAACAAACGTAAAAAGTTTCAGGCAACCCGTTTTTCAGTTAATTTGGTGCCTGGCACCAAATTAACTAAATGGTGTCCAGCTATAAGATAAGGAAGGAAAGAAGGTGAAACATTGAGTCTTATCGGCAATATTCTCTGGATCATCTTCGGCGGCTTTCTTATTTTTCTGGAGTATGTCCTGGGGGGAGTGGCCATGTGCGCAACTATTGTCGGCATCCCCTTCGGCATACAGCTGTTTAAGCTGGCGATGCTGAGCCTGGTGCCTTTTGGGAAAACAATTGTCAGCACCCCCGGAAGCACGGGCTGCCTGGCCACCGTCTTCAACATTGTCTGGATCTTTACCGGCGGCATAGTTGTCTCCCTGTCTCACCTGCTGTTTGGAATAATCCTGGCAATTACTATTATCGGGATACCTTTTGCCAGGCAGCATTTCAAGCTGGCTTCGCTGGCCTTTACCCCCTTTGGTAAAACTATTATAGATAAAGAAGCTTGAGAATAGGGCAATATGTAAAGAATTAGAAATTCCCATGGAATGCAGCAGCTTCATCATAAACTGAATGGTATAAATTATTTGCCTGGGAAAATGTCTATTGGTATGATTTTTCTGGAAGACTTCGCAGTGCGTATGGGCTGCGCGGCCTGTTTTTTCCAAATAACTTACAGGAGGTTTCTCCATGGATTACAAGTTTGAAGTAAACGAACAGCCGGCGCGGCCGGTGCTCTCCATGCGCACTGTTACATCCGTAGACAAGCTGCCCCAGGAACTGGGACGGGCTTACATGGCATTTTTGCCTACATGGATGAGTTGGGCGAGAAGCCGGTGGAAGCGGCCTTTGCGGGCTACTACAACATGGACATGCAGAACATGGAAGTGGAAATAGGGTTTGTGATGACAAAGCATTTGCCGGGCAAAGGAGAGATCAAGGCGGGTGAGATCCCGGCCGGCCGCCAGCTTTCTTATCTTTTCAAGGGGCCGTATAAAGAGGTTGCTCCGGTCTACGACGCCATGATGAAATGGGTCCAGGAAAACGGCTACACCCCCACCGGCGTTGCCTATGAATTTTATTACAACTCGCCGCAGGAGGTTCCGGAAAGCGAACTTTTGACGAAGATCATTTTCCCGTTGAAGAAGCAGCATTTAAAAAGAATTGAAGCTCCCCCGTCAAAGAGGCGGGGGAGCTTGTTAAAAGCCCTCTAATCCTCAGCCGGGCCAAAGGGAGCTCAATTAGTGTGGCAAACGTTAACGGCAAGATGATCCCATGCATTATAGTATATGCGCCGGGCCTGATACGGTTTATAGATTTTCGCCATCACATTTTATAGCGATTCAAGATATAACAGGTTAACCCTATCTATCAGTTGGAGCGGCATTTATAGACTTTCTTTTGTCTGGCTGTGGGGAGCTCCAGCCAGCGGAGGCGGCTGCGGTAATAGTAGTATTCTTCCTGTAGATAGGTCCGGCCATTCCAGGGCTTGATGTGGGTATTGTAATGGATGATCACCGGGTCGATATTGAGATGGGCCATGCGGTAGACCTGGTAGTTCCACTTGTAATCGAGGGGGTACCACCGGTCATAGAGGACGCCGTTGAGGGCATCCTGATCCCACCACATGATTTGAGAAGGGTTTTCTTCGATAAATTTTAAAACCTTAGAAGGAATATCCTCCAGGCGCCACTTTTCGAGATTCATCAGGAGCACGCCGGTGTTAAAGTATTTATAGCCCGGGGGCAGCTTTACCCCGGCAAAGTCAACGGGGTCCTCCACTGCTCCCAGCAGGTAGTGCTTCAGCTTCTCGTTATGCCAGAGCTCCGACAGGTCGCCTTTAATAATCATGTCGCTGTCCAGGTAAAGCGCTTTTTTAATCTTCCCCGGCAGGAGATCGGGGATGGAGATGCGGTAAAAGGCTTCCCGGGTCACATGACCCCAGGCCGGGCAATGAATATAGAGGCTTTGATCCACATTTAAGTAGATGGGAGATACATGATAGCCTTTCAGCAGTTCGTTAAGCTGTTCCTTGTTGTGGCGGGAGATATCGCCGTCGATGATATAGATGCGGTACCTGGTGCCCGCTTCTTTATTTTCAAATAAGGAGAAGAGCATTGTCGCCAGATGAACGGCGAAGCTATCGTTGCTTATGGCGACAATTGTGATCGGCTCCATTTATTTCCCCTGCCCCTGGAGTCTAACCTGCTCCCGGTAGCGGGCAGCCAGGGCTTCGGTGTAGTTCAGCAGGTTTCGCACTGCGTTAACTTCGTTCTTCCCGGTATACTTTAGATCCAGCGAGTGACAAAAAAAAAATTCATAGGTACATGTTCCTCGTTGTGCTCCAGGATATCTTCCAGGCGCAGGTTAAAATTGTTGTGCTTAATTATCTCGAAGAGCGCCTGCCAGTGGTAGTTATGGCCCACGTTATAACTATATGAAGCGAGGGTGTTGATCCAGCCCACCGCTATCTTTGACTTTGCCTGTTCCAAAGAGCGGTAGGGAAAGTGCCGTATTTTAAGCGGCGCCAGTATTTCCTGCTCAAGATCCCCTTTGTCAAACAGAAGATCATGGTTGCCGCCGGAGATGACCGGGCTGTAGCTTTCCCAGATTTCCCTGGAAACCACCACCTTGGGCCAGTAGTCTTTAATCGGGCTGGCATAGGTGATCCGCCTGGGTATAAAAAGCTCCTTTTCATTAATGTGAACCGGGAAATAAGTGTAGTCCTGTTCAAGGTAATATATTTTTTTTCCTGTTTGCAAGCGGTCTATCAGCCGGCGGGGGTTTTCCGGCGATGCGGGAGCGGTCAAAAACTCATCCACATCCAGGGGGAAGATAAGGTCAGGAGCGAAATGCTTAAAGGTGTAGTCAATCAGCTCTGTGGTTTTATCGCCCTGGGCGAAAGCCAGGCTGTCATCTTCTTTAACCTCGATTGGAAGGCCCTCTTTTTGCATGAGGCTGATGATCTCCATGGTGCGGTCAGTGCTGCCGTTATCGAGAATGACGATGCCGTCAAAGATATGGAGATGGTAGCGCAGATAGGATTCAATAATATCTGCTTCATTCTTGATCATGCAGAGGCAATAGACCGTACTCATATCCGGCTCCCCATAAAGTGGTCATCTCCAGTTTATTCACCTACTCATTTTTTAGTGCTTTTAAGCCCAACACCGTCCTGCAGGAGAAAAGCACGATTGGGCCTTCTCTCCAGGCTAATTGTTAAAACCGGGGCATATAATGAGGCAGATTATTCTTAAGGAGCAGGTCGCCCATGGAGATTTCGGTGATAACGGCGGTCTATAACGGGGAAGAGTACCTCATGCAGGCGGTTAGAAGTATACTTGAGCAATCCCACAAGGATTTTGAATACATTATTGTCAATGACGGCTCCAGGGATAGAACAAAAGAGATATTGGACGGCATGACCGATCCCAGGGTGAAGGTCATTCATCTGGAGCAAAACAGCGGGGCGGCGCATGCTTTAAATACCGGCATTAAGGCTGCCCGCGGAAAGTGGATTGCCCTGCAGGATGCCGATGATATCAGCAGCAAACAGCGCCTGCAAAAGCAGTGGGAATACATAAAGGGCGATCCCGGGCTGGTAGCGGTGGGCTCATTGATCAAGTGTATCGGTGGAAATGAGCCTGTTGCTCCGGGCGAACTGCTCTGGGAAGAAGCCTTTTTTAACCAGAAAAACAATTTAAGGCTTTACCAGTTTTACAGCACCCCCATATGCCACGGCAGCGGTTTTTTCTTAAAAAAAGCTTTTGACCAGATTGGCGGCTATGATACCTCCTTTAGGATTGCCTACGATTACGATCTCTGGACAAGAATGTTCGAGCTGGGCGAGATCTCCAGGGTGCCTGAGGTGCTCTACAGCTACCGGGTTCACAAACGCTCACTGGCTCATAAGAACAAGATGGAAACAACAAAAGAGGTTTTGCTGAGCACCTTTAAATGCATCGCGCTCTTAAGATTTAACCATTTAAAGCGCAAGCCCAGGCTTATTATGCTGGGGTTGGAGAGCAACTTCGACTTTTACCGGGAAAAGCTGGCCCCGTTTAATTCCTATCTGAAGCTTGACCTGCTGGAGTTAAGCGCGGAAAATGTGCAGCGGGCCGCTTATGATTACCAAGCCCGGAAGATCGACGGCGTCATCCTGCCGGCATACCGGCAAACGGGAACACTGATAAGCTATTTTGAGCAAGGCGGTGTGTCGTACGGGGAAAACTTGTTCGTGGCGTGGATGCCGGGAAGAGGCGAGTGGTAAGGGGAGACATGCGATGCAATTATCCTCAGCATGAATGCAACAAAACCGGCCGACGGCTTCAAGGCAGTAGCTCCATCAGCGCCTCTCAAGTTGGAATCCGGGACCTGGCGCCGTTATTCGCAGGGTATTGCGCAGAACAGGTTATTTGCGAAGCAGGAAAAAGTTGCATCATGCAGAAGTAATTATAAAATTCCGGCAATTACAGCGCTCTCGATTTTTTCAACCAGGATCGACAACCGGATAAGTGATGAATGTCGCGCGAACGTTCACACTCACCTGGACATTGAAGAATGACTTAAGCTTGTTACGCAAAGAATGGCGAGTTCAAGAAAATTCTTCGTGCCGCCGGTGTGACCATTCTGCGCTTTTTTGTATTTTCAGTGCTTGAAATAACAATATTACTGGGGGCTTGATATCTTGAGAGTGAATCTTCCCTCCGAAAAAGAACATGAAATTATACTTAACTTATGTCGAGAACAGCTTCTTCATAATAGCCTTTTTAAGGAGATGGTTAACGCCATTCCTGCCGGGATTTTGATCACCGAGGCCAACGGCCGGGTTTTGTTTGCCAATAAAGAGGCCAGGCGTATCCTTGGCGGTAAAGTGTCCCTGGACTCTATTGGCGGTCATGGCAAAGATAAAGGCTGCCGGTTTGATGCGGAAGAGGAACGAAGGCATCCGGAGGAATGCCCTGAGGCTCAAGCATTATTGCAGGGACGGGAAACCCGGGGTTTGCTGGTGGACATAGAGAAATCAGACGGCACAGCGGCTGCGATCGCGTTGTCAGGGGCGCCGGTTAAGGACGAATCAGGCAGCATAACCGGTGCGATAGTGGCTATCCAGGAGATATCCGGACAGGCAAAGGTTCAGAATTCACGGCGTGAGGGTGAGAAGCAATATATCCTGGAGCCTGAGGCGGCCAGGCTTCTGCAAAATATCAGCACCAGGCTGATTCAAGCCAATAATATCGATGAACTTTATGATCAGATCCTTGAGACGGCGATGCAGCTCCTGCACTCGGATTACGCCTGTTTTCAACTATTTATACCAGAGCGCGGGGAGGAAGGCGAACTTTATTTCCTGAGGCAGCGTGGATTTAACGAGTCAGACATCGGGGCATGGGAATGGGTAACCCCGCGCTCGCGGAGTTCCTGTGGGCTGGCCCTGAATACCCGCCAAAGAGTATTTTTTCCGGACGTGCTGCAGTGCGATTACATGGCCGGCAGCATATACCTGGAGACGTACAATAAAATAGGAATCCGTGCAGTCCAGACAACGCCGCTGATTTCTCGCAACGGCACCCTCATCGGCATGTTCTCCACATACTGGCGCCGGCCCCATGAGCTGACAGAAAGCGAAATCATTATTCTTGATGTCCTGGCCCGCCTGGCTGCAGATCTAATTGAGCGCGCACAGGTTGAACAGGCTCTCCGCAGCAGCGAAGAGCGATACCGGAACCTGGCGCAAGAGCTGCAGGAGATCGACTGCCGGAAAGATTATTTTATAGGCATTCTCTCCCACGAGATACGCAACCCGCTGGCGTCGATCATGCTCTGCCTTTCCCTGTTGAAAAAAGCGGAACCGGGCGGTGAGCAGGCAAAAAAAGCCATGGAAATCATTGAACGGCAGGCAGCCCATCTCTCCCGCCTGGTGGACGACCTGCTGGACGTCACCCGGATTAACCGGGGCAAAATAGAACTGAAAAAAGAGCGGCTAGAGCTAAACGCATTGGTTCAGCAAGCTGTTGATGATTACAGGGAAAAATTTAAGGAAAAAGAAGTCACCCTGGGCTTCCAGCCGGCATCAACTGAGCTTTATGCCGAAGCAGACCCGGCCCGCATCACCCAGGTGGTGGGAAATCTGCTTCATAACGCGGTCAAATATACCGACCCCGGCGGTTATACCCTTGTGTCCGTTACCGGAAATTGTATCCAGCAGTGCGCGGTGATTCGCGTGGAAGACAGCGGTGCCGGCATGAGCCCGGAACTGCTGAAGAATCTGTTTGTCCCTTTTATGCAGGCCGATCAATCAATGGGCCGCAGCGGCAGCGGTTTGGGTGTCGGCCTGTTCCTGGCCAAAGGGCTGGCCCAGTTGCATGGCGGTGACCTGAGTGCCCACAGCGACGGTCCGGGTAAGGGATCGGTATTTACGGTGCGCCTGCCCCTGGCAGACGGGCCTGCTTTGGCCAGGGTGGACGAGGCTGCCGCCACTGCGTCCTGCCATAGGCTGCGAGTGCTGGTGATTGAAGATAACAAGGATGTGGCTGACACCCTGAAGCTTCTGCTGGTCGAAGAAGGACACGAGGTACTGGTAGCTCAAAACGGTACGGAGGGACTGGACAGGGCCAAAGAATTCAAACCCGATTTGTTATTATGCGATATCGGGCTTCCCGGTATGGACGGATACGAGGTGGCCCGGTCATTCCGCGCCGACGCGGATTTGAAAAATGTCTATCTGGTTTCTCTGACCGGTTATGCCCGGCCGAAAGATATTCAGAAAGCTAAGGAGGCCGGTTTCCATCACCATCTGGCCAAGCCGGTTTCACTGGAGAAGATAAAAGCAACCTTGCAACACTACTCCACCACTTTTATAGACAGTATAGGGTAGGGTCAAATATTCAGAGTGAACCAGGGGAACGGTGACTTTGACTCATCAGAAATAAAGCTCTTTGAATCATATTTATATATCTTCCCGCCCGGGCTTACCTGATCTGATCCAACAGGTAATTTTCAGCAGCGGCGATGTCGGGATCGCGCCCGTTGATTACATCTTCCACGGTCCACTCTACCATGATATGAGGCCGGAAGCCGATGCCTTCAATGGGACGGCCGTCATTACGCCGGAAATCTCCCGTAGAGTAGCGGGCGTATCCCCCGTTAAAGTTAAAACGCACCGGGTTTCCGCTGGAGCCCGCCGTGGAGCGTCCCACCAGCATGGCGCGGCGGGAGTCTTTCATGGCGGCTACGAAGTTCTCGGCGGTGCTCATCGTGAAAACATCTGTCAGCAGGACCACGTGGCCGGCATAATATTCACCCCGCGGGGCAACCCGGTAGCGGTACGTCCGCGTCCAGCCGCGCAGGGGCAGCGGCACGGTATAATATTCGGTTCCGTATGCAAAGGGTTCTTCGAAAAAGCGGCCGGCTATGCGGTCGGAATTGGCGGTGCTGCCGCCTCCGTTCAGCCTCAAATCAAGAATCAGCGCCGGCGCTTCCATGAGCGCATCGAGGGCCCGGTCAAATTCACCCACAAGATCTTTCCCTCGCGAACTAAAGATGGGAATGTTAATATAGCCAATCCCCGAGTCGAGCATCTTTCCCTCGATTAGGGGCCCGGCGCCGCCCGGTGACGGAGCGCTGTTATGGGGGAGCTTCGCGGGAGCTCCCGTAAGCTGAACCCGGCGGCTATTTCTTCCAGCATCGAGGTAGGACAGCTCAATTGTTTCACCGGCTGCGACGGTCATCAGGCTGCCGTACCCTTTTTCTAACCGCTGCCTATCAGTGGAGCCGTAGATCTGCCATGGTTCAAGGGTAGCCAGATATTCTGCTACAGTCATGCCGTCCCGGCCGGTAATTACCGCGCCCCGTTCCAGCCCCGGCGCATGGATATCTTCCCGCACCCGGATTAATATGGCGCTCTCGCCGATCTTTCTGACTAAGCCCAGCATATATAATTCTTTCAGAGAAGGCGCAACCAGAGAGGTATGAGCGTCATTCAATTCTGCCAGCATGCTGCGGATCTCCTTGAAATAGGCCTCATCATCTACAGCGGCGGCAATCCGGGGAGCGTAGCGCTTTTCTAGTTCGTTCCAGTTAATCCCTTTCTCTTCAAAGTAAGGATAATGCAGTTCCAGCGCCCGGCACAGCCTGTTGAATTCGGCTGACCTGCCCAGGAAAGGAACAGGGATGGTGCCGGCCAGGTAAAGCTGGATTAAAACCAAAATGCCAATGGATAAGGCCAGGGTCAGGCTGCCCCATATTACCGCTCTCTTCCACTTACGGGCTTTGCCGGGGGGGCCCTTGATTGCGTAAAGTTTCTGAAAGGCAGTCAATGCGGCGAAAAGGAAACCGGCAAGAAGTCCTCCTATTAATGTAAATATGCTCCAGCCAGTATTTAGCGGACAGAAACAGATCACTCCGCCCAGGGCCGAACCCGCTACAAACTGAAGGATTATGCAGAGTGCCGCTTTGGCTGCTGCCGGGGGATTTCTCCGGGCCCAATCTCTTACTGTTAAACTCTCCTTTTGCGCTGTCATCTTGCACTTCCTTTCCACAACGTGCGTCAATTCCCTTCATGCCCCCGTCACAGTTGGCAAACAACTTATACTATTTACGATATTATACCGAAAATTGCCTTTTAGTGGTAGGTCACGCGAGTAAAAGGAGAGAGACAGGGAGACCTCCTCGTCCCCCGTCTCCTTACTACCCCCTTGATTCATACTGATTCATACCGGCTCACGGCGATTTATTTGCATACCGGTCATCGTGAAATCATACAATTAATCGACACAAAAGGAAGCTTGCTGCCGCATCTTGGTTGCTGATTACAAGGTAGTGCAGGCAGAGGCCGGCTTAACCTGGAAGGCCGTCAAATTTGGATCGAAAGGAGGTAGAAAGATATTGAGGATAAAGACATCCAGCTTGATCCTGGCCTGCGCAGCCCTGCTTTTGATTCTAAGCCCCGGTTTGCAGGAGATCGGCCTTGCTGAGCAGATTTCAACGGCTTATCCGGCCGGGGCAGCTACCGGAATGCAAACGGCGGGTGCAGGTTCAAAGCCCTATGAATACGGGCAGCCTCCTTTGGACGACAACGGGGGGAGCCAGGCCCTGGAGGAGCCGCCGGATCCCAGGGAGCTTCCGCCGGGGCCGCCGGGTGGCGATTATCCCGATACCGTGACAGTGGAGAAAACTGCTGCAGAGGTGCCCGGCTGCCGCACATACGAGGTTAATCTAAGCATATCCGGAGATCCGCATATTACTGATGCGCGGCCTATTGACCTGGTGGTCTTAATCGATGTATCCGCGAGCATGGATGAAGGTGCTCCTTCGGTGTGGACCAAGGGCAAGAAACATGCGGTTACCTTTGCGCAAAATATCGCCGCCAGAACTGACAGTTACGTGGCCATAGTTACCTTTGCCCATAACATGAACTCAAACGGGGAGGGCGTGGCCAACCGTAATTTAACCGGTTCTACTGATGGCGATACCTTTTTAAAATTAAATTTTACCAGTCATAAAGGCGATATTAACAGCAGTATTAACAATATCAACAAGTACTCCGGCGGCAGCAACATAGAAGCCGGTCTGCGAAAGGCGCTGCAGCTGCTTAATAGAGAAAACCGGGACCATGCCCACAAGGTTATTGTGTTATTCTCCGACGGCTTGGCCAATGTCAGCAACGACGTATTGCCTGGTCCTGACTGGCCTATCCATCATAATGCCCACACTGCCGCTGCCGTTGCCGCCGGGCAGGCTGCCTGGATCACAGCAAGGATCTATACCGTGGGCTTATTTAAAGAGGTTCCCGCAGAGAGCCGTGATATAGCCAGGGAAACACTGGACTGGGCCGGCAACGCCGGTTTATACGAGGCTGTAAGCGAAGATGATATGGAAGAGATCCTGAATGATATCTACGCGCAAATTGTGCCCGTCGCCACTGACGCCGTGGTAACGGATAAAATTGCCGAAGGCTTCGAGCTCGTTCCGGGCAGCATCTCCGGGCCGGGGGTGTATGACGAAGAGACCAGGACTATAACATGGGACCTGGGGGAAATCGAGGGCGAGGCCGCACTGACTTACATGGTCAGGGCCGGCTCATCGAATCCCGGAGGCCTGCAGATGCCCATCAGCGATTGGGCAAAGCTCGATTACGCCGATGTAAACGGATCCCCAGCCCAGAAACAATTTCCTCTGCCGCGGGTAGATGTTCCGCCGCCGCTGGCGGTAGATGCCGGAGTTGACCGGACGCTGCCACCGGGCGGCAGCATAGGGATTGGCGATAATTTGTTGGTAAGCGGCGGCACCGGGCCTTACAGCTACCTCTGGACCTGTGATACAGATCCCGGTTGGAGTTCCAACGAAGAAAACCCCCAGGTATCGCCCGCCGGAGATACCATCTACAACGTAACTATCAAGGACAGCAAGGGCTGCACTGTTTCCGATAACGTGGCTGTAACGATTTTAAAAGGCTCCATCACTGTCTCAAAGGTGATGGAGAACGGCGCGGGCGGCGCCAGATCTTTCCCCATCTATGTGGAAGGCAACGGCCATACCTGGAGCATGCTGCTGAGCGCCGGTGAGTCGGCTACCATTACAGGGCTGGAGCCGGGCACCTACACCGTCCGTGAAGTGGTCCCCATGTATTACCGTCCGGCCGGCATCAACCCGCAGACTGTAAACATCGGCCCTGACAATCCAACCGGCCACGTTACTGTTGCCAACCGCAAGGTAAACGATGCCTGGTTCTGGGATGAGGATGAAAAAATAAACACTTTTTCTGTCATCAAAGTATTTTCATCGTCATCCTGAAGTAGTCTCCGTCATCCAAAGGTACATTCTCCAACATCCTGAGCTGCATTCTCTGCTGAACTGCATTATCTGTCATCCTGAGCGCAGCGAAGGATCTCGGTTGCTAATCCTTGTTACGGAGTACAAAACGCTTGTCTTTGAAGTTTGAGCTATGGAAAGGCAGGCTCCTGGATGAATGGCTGAAAACCTGTGGCAAAAAACAGCCCAACTGATTAACACTATCACCTTTATCCTGCTGATAGCAGCCGCTTTCCTGCTGGCTTTTTTCCTGCTCCGGGGGAAGCTGACCGGCGCCGGCCCCTCCATTGCCGGCTACAAATTATTTACCGTTATGAGCGGCAGTATGGAGCCGGCATTGAAGGTGGGAAG
>ERZ795045.4228-NODE-4228-length-11746-cov-4.629544_pt1 | contig 11746 bp, 11 predicted proteins | sample MGYA00375129_ERZ795045 | MGnify/ENA primary metagenome ERZ795045 (study PRJEB30174, sample SAMN05720166) | activated sludge metagenome | isolation source: anaerobic digester from wastewater treatment plant | place: Japan | collected 2015-05-15 ... | reverse complement strand
TCTCGGCGTGCACCGCGTCGAGATGGGCGGCGTCGGGGCTGAGCAGGATGCTCTGTGCCAGCTCGTCGTGCTCGGCCTGGCTGAACAGGTCCATCGCCACCCATTCGGCCGCCGTGCTGCCGTCGGCCAGCACGCAGATCTCGCTCGGGCCGGCGATCATGTCGATGCCGACCGCGCCGAACACGCGCCGCTTGGCCGCCGCGACGTAGGCGTTGCCGGGGCCCGTGATCTTGTCCACGCGCGGCACGCTGGCCGTGCCGTAGGCGAGCGCCGCCACCGCCTGCGCGCCGCCGATCGTGAAGACGCGATGCACGCCCGCCAGGTGCGCCGCGGCCAGGACGAGCGCATGGCGCCCGCGGGCCGCCTGCGGCCGGTCGACGTCGGCCGCATGCACAGGCATCGGCGTCACCATGACGATCTCGCCCACGCCTGCCACCTGCGCCGGCACGGCGTTCATCAGCACGCTCGACGGGTAGGCCGCCTTGCCGCCCGGCACGTAGATGCCCACGCGATCGAGCGGCGTCACCTTCTGGCCGAGCAGCGTGCCCTCGGCGTCGCGGTAGGCGAAGCCGCGGCCGCAGGCCTCGAGCTGGCGCTGGTGGTACTCGCGCACGCGCGCCGCCGCCGCTTCGAGCGCCTGGCGCTGTGCCGGCGTGACGGCGTCCAGCGCGGCGCGCAGTTCGTCCGCACCCAGTTCGAGCTCGGACATCGACGATGCCGCCACGCCGTCCAAGCGCTGCGTGTACTCGAGCAGCGCCGCGTCGCCGCGGGCGCACACGTCGGCCAGGATCTGCCCGACGCGCGACTCGATCGCCTCGTCGGCCTCGGCCGACCAGCGCCTGAGCGCCTCGAAGCGCTGCTCGAAGTCAGGCGCCGAGGTGGCCAGGCGCCTGATCTGCACGGCACCGGTCATTGCCCTGCTCCCTCTTGCACGCAGCGCCGCGCGAGCGCGTGCAGGCCCGGCCGCACCCTCATGCCCGCTCCTGCACCGCGCGCTCGAAGGCGTCGATGAGCGCGCGCATCGGCTCGCGCCGGATCTTGAGCGCCGCGGGGTTGACCACCAGGCGTGCCGAGATGTCCATGATCTGCTCGACCTCGAGCAGCCGATTCGCCCTCAGCGTGCCGCCGGTGGACACCAGATCGACGATCGCGTCGGCCAGGCCGGTGAGCGGCGCCAGCTCCATCGAGCCGTACAGCTTGATCAGGTCCACGTGCACGCCCTTGGCGGCGAAATGCCGGCGCGCCATCTGCGTGTACTTCGTGGCGACGCGGATGCGCGAGCCCTGGCGCACCGCGTTCGTGTAGTCGAAATCCTCGCGCACGGCCACGCTCAGGCGGCAGCGCGCGATCGCCAGATCGAGCGGCCGGTACAGGCCGTCGTCGTGCTCGAGCAGCACGTCCAGCCCGGCCACGCCCAGATGCGCGCCGCCGTACTGCACATAGGTCGGCACGTCCGAAGCGCGCACCAGCACCACGCGCAGGTCGGCGCGGCTGGTGGCGAGGATCAGCTTGCGGCTCGTCTCGGGGTCGTCCAGCACCTCGATGCCAGCCGCCGCCAGCAGCGGCAGCGATTCGTCGAAGATGCGTCCCTTGGACAGCGCGAGCGTGATCATCGGTGTGCGTCGGGGATCGTCGCGGTTCGTCGCGGTTCGTCTGCGCGGCCTGCGACGGGTTCGGCCGGCACCGTGCCACCCCGGCCGCGCCGCGCGGATGTCGCAGCGCGCCGCCACCCGGGCAGCGCTGCGGATGCGCCGCGCGATTCAGTGGTCGTCGTGCAGGCCGGCGGCCGAAGGCGGATGCTGCGCCTCGGGCGACGCCGCCGCGTACTCGGCGGGGGTCAGGGTCTGCATGGACAGCGCGTGCACCTGCTCGCGCATTCTATCGCCCAGCGCCGCGTAGACCCGCTGATGCCGGCGCACGCGGTTCAGGCCCTCGAACTCCGCCGACACGATGGTGGCGAAGAAGTGACGCCCGTCGCCCTCGACCGCGAGCGCCGTGCAGGGCAGGCCGGCCGCGATGTAGCGGCGGACCTCGTCGATCGTCGGTTCGTCCATCTTCAGATCCTCAGCCCAGATCCTTCTGCCGCTCGACGATGCGCCCGACGATGCCGTAGGCCACGGCCTCCTCGGCGCTCATCCAGTAGTCGCGCTCCATGTCGGCGAGCACCTTGTCGAGCTTGTGCCCGGTCTCGCGCGCGATCACGCGCGCGATGCGCTCGCGCGTCTTGATGATCTCCTTGGCCTGGATCGCGATGTCGCTGGCGCGCCCGCCGGCGCCGCCCGCCGGCTGGTGGATCATGAAGCGCGTGTTGGGCAGCGCCAGGCGCCGCTCTTTGGGCGCGGCGAGGAAGATGTGCGTGCCGGCGCTGGCCACCCAGCCGCTGCCGATGGTCGTGACCGGCGCGCGCACGAAGCGGATCATGTCGTGGATCGCGTCGCCGCTTTCCACGTGCCCGCCGGGCGAACTGATCAGCAGCTGGATCGGCGCCTCCGACTCCTGCGCCAGCAGGATCAGGCGCTCGCAGGTCGCGCGCGCCAGCTTGTCGTCGATCTCGCCGAACACCAGCACGTAGCGCGACTTGAACGCGAGCTGCTCGACCAGGCTGCCGCCGCGCTCGGATTTCTCGGCCTTGTCGCCCTTGGCGGGCTTGTCGTCGCTGGCGTCGTGGATGGGCAACATGGATGGGCGGACCGGAACGGATGGGCGCCGATTATCGGCCCGCCACGTGCCGGCCGCCGGCGCACGGTCTTGCACGTGCTACACGCGCAGCTTGTAGCCGCTGGCCAGCAGCCGCAGCGTGAGCGCGGCGACGCCCACGAAGGCGCCGGCGACGACGGCCAGACTGGTCCATGGCGAGATGTCGCTCACGCCGAAGAAGCCGCGCCGAAAGCCGTCGATCATGTAGAAGAACGGGTTGAAGTGGCTCACGGTGAACCAGATGCCGGGCAGCGAATTCACCGAGTAGAAGACGCCCGACAGGAACGTCATCGGCACGATGATGAAGTTCTGGAACGCGGCCATCTGGTCGAACTTCTCCGCCCACAGCCCCGCCACCAGCCCGAGCGAGCCCAGCAGCGCCGCGCCGAGCAGCGCGAAGACGACGATCCACGCCGGCTCGGCCATGCGCAGCGGCACGAACCACACCGTGACCGCGAGCACGCCGGCCCCCACGGCCAGCCCGCGCACGACCGAGGCGCCGACGTAGGCCACGTACCAGGCGCGGTGGTCCAGCGGCGTGACGAGCAGGAACACGAGGTTGCCGGTGATCTTGCTCTGGATGAGCGAGCTCGAGCTGTTGGCGAAGGCGTTCTGCAGCACGCTCATCATCACCAGCCCGGGGATCAGGAAGCTGGTGTAGCCGACGCCCGGGTAGACCTGCACGCGGTCCTCGAGCACGTGGGCGAAGATCAGCAGGTACAGCATCGCCGTCAGCACCGGCGCGGCCACGGTCTGGAAGCCCACCTTCCAGAAGCGCAGCAGCTCCTTGCGAAAGAGCGTGCCCGCACCTTCGAGGCTCACGCCGCGGCTCCCGCGGGCGCCGCCGCCGGCTCGCGGTGCATGATCTCGACGAAGACGTCCTCGAGGTCGGCGTGCCCGATCTCGAGCTCCTCGACGTGCACGCCGGCGCTGCGCAACGCCGCCAGATGGTGCTCGACCTCGCCGGCGTCGCGCGCGCGCAGTTGCACGATGCGCCCGGTGACGCGCGCCTGCGCCGCCAAGCCCGGCGGCAGCGCGTCGTCGGTCTTGAAGCGCAGCATCGTGCTCGCCGCGCGCGCCAGCAGCGCCGAGGTGCGGTCGAGCGCGACGATGCGCCCGTGCTTGAGCATCGCGATGCGCCCGGCCAGCGCCTCGGCCTCCTCCAGGTAGTGCGTCGTCAGCAGCACCGTGTGGCCCTCGCGGTTCAGGCGCGCGACGAAGCCCCACAGCGACTGGCGCAGCTCGACGTCGACCCCGGCCGTCGGCTCGTCGAGCACGATCACCGGCGGCTTGTGCACCAGTGCCTGCGCCACCAGCACGCGCCGCTTCATGCCGCCCGAGAGCTGGCGCATGTTGGCCAGCGCCTTGTCCTCGAGCCCGAGGTGGGCGAGCAGCTCGTCGATCCAGTCGTCGTTGCGGCGCACGCCGAAGTAGCCGCTCTGGATGCGCAGCGTCTCGCGCACGTTGAAGAACGGGTCGAACACCAGCTCCTGCGGCACGATGCCCAGCGACTTGCGCGCCGCGGCGAAGTCGTCGACCACGTCGTGGCCCATCACGGTGACGCGCCCGGAGGTGGCGCGCGCGAGGCCCGCCAGCACCGAGATCAGCGTCGTCTTGCCGGCGCCGTTGGGGCCCAGCAGGCCGAAGAACTCGCCGGCCTCGATGTCGAAGCTCACGCCGTCGAGTGCGCGCGTGCCGTGCACGCCCGGGAAGACTTTCGTGACGTTGTCGAAGCGGACCGCGGGCATGGAAGCGCGCGATTGTAGGCAGCCGCCCCTGCCGCTGCGGCGCAGTGCAAGAATGCGCCGGCCATGGCCGCCGCATCGCCCGCGTCGACGAAGAAGAGACCGCGCCGCACCGCCGAGCGCATCCTCGAGGTGACGCTCGAGCTGTTCAACCGCTTCGGCGAGCCCAACGTCAGCACCACGCTGATCTCGGCCGAGCTGAACATCAGCCCCGGCAACCTGTACTACCACTACCCGGCCAAGGACGAGCTGATCAACTCGCTGTTCGACCGCTACGAGCGTGCGCTGAACGACCTGCTGCACGCCGCCGAGGGCGTGCGCGACATCGAGGACGCCTGGCTGTTCTTCCACATGCTGTTCGAGCTGATCTGGCAGTACCGCTTCCTGTACCGCGACCTGAACGACCTGCTCAGCAAGAACCGCCGGCTGGAGACGCATTTCCAGTTCGTGCTGAAACACAAGGCGCGCGCGGTCAAGCAGGTGCTGCAGGCGCTGTCGGTGGGCAAGCCGCTGCGGGTCGAGCGCCGCCAGGCCGAAGCCGCCGCCAATGCGATGGTGGTGGTGCTGACCTACTGGCTCAGCTACGAGTACGTGCGCGACCCGCGCAACGCGCTCGAGCCGCAGCATGCGGCACGCGCGCTGGCGCGCGGCGCCTACCACGTGCTGTGCCTGCTGATGCCGCACCTGGACGCGGCGGCGCAGGAACACCTGCACACGCTGGCCGGCGAATACATCAGCGCCGGCTGAGCTTCGCACGCTGGCGCCGGCGCGCGCGGCGCCGGGGGGGTGTCCCGCGCGACGGCGCCGCTCAACCGTGCAGCCGGCTGCTGCGCGGCACGCTGGCGAGCAAGAACTCCATCTGGTCGGCCAGGATGCGCCGGCCGCGCAGGATCATGTCCTCGTGCAGGCTGGGCACGTAGGGCAGGTACAGCAGGCTCATGTGCGCCTCTTCGGGCAGCCGGTTGCCCTTGCGGCCGTTGCACGGCCGGCACGCGGTGATGCAGTTCATCCAGCTGTCGACGCCGCCGCGCGACACCGGCCGGATGTGCTCGCGCGTGAGTTCGTCGCAGGCCAGGTGCTTGCCGCAATAGGCGCACACGTGGCGGTCGCGGCTGAACAGCTTCGGGTTGCTCAGCGCCGGCGACTGGCGCCAGCCGCGCGACGGCACCGTGCCGCGCACCGCGACGATCGGGTGCAACTCGATGCGCGACTGCATGCCGCTGGCGCGCTGGATGCCGCCGCGCAGCACCTGACAGGTGCCGCCCAGGGTCCAGGCCACGGCATCGCAGGCGTACAGCACGGCCGCTTCGCGCGGCGTGATCCAGTCCTGCGGGCGGCCCGACACGTCGAGCTGCAGAACGTCCATGCACGCAAGCGTAATCCAACTGGCCGAAGCTGCACGGTCCGCCTGCGATGGCGTTGCGCGGCCGGCGCGCCGCCGGGCGGAGTGCGCGGGTGCGTGCCGCCACCGCACGGCAGGAATTCGCGCTTGCCATTGCCGAAGCTCTCTGACAGAATAGCACGATCGTTCGTTTCATTTTGAAGCAAACCACGTGTCCACGCCGCACTCCACGCGAGCGCCGCTCGAAGCGGCCCGGTCCTTGCACAAGGGCCAGCAAACGCGTGCCGCGATCCTCGATGCGGCACTCGGGCTGGCCTCGCAGATGGGCCTCGAGGGCCTGTCGATCGGCGCGCTGGCCGAGGTCGCCGGCATGAGCAAGTCGGGCGTGTTCGCGCACTTCGGCTCGCGCGAGGAACTGCAGATCGCGGTCATCCGCGAATACCACCATCGCTTCGAGCAAGAGGTGTTCTTCCCGGCACTGCACGAGCCGCGCGGTGTGCCGCGCCTGCGGGTGCTGTTCGAGCGCTGGCTGCGCCGCGTGAGCGTCGAGGTCGACCATGGCTGCATCTACATCAGCGGCGCGGTGGAGTTCGACGACCGCCCGGGCCCCGTGCGCGACGCGCTGGTCGGCATGGTGCGCTCGTGGCACGAAGCGCTGCAGCGCGCGATCGGCCTGGCCATCGAGGACGGCCAACTCGCCCCCGACACCGACGTGCAGCAGATGCTGTTCGAGATCCACGGCCTGATCCTGGCCTTGCACCACGATGCGCGGCTGATGCGCATCCCCGGCGCCACCGAGCGGGCGCGCCGCGCCTTCGAGCGCCTGATCGATTTCCACACGGTGACGCCGGCGCGCAAGCCGCGCCGCTGATCGGTCACATTCCTTCTGCATGCTTCTGGAGTCAACCCGCCATGCCCCAATACACCCCGCCCTTGCGCGACCTGCAGTTCGTGATGCACGAGTTGCTCGGTGCCGTCGACCAGCTCAAGACGCTGCCGCGCCATGCAGACATCGACGTCGACACCATGAACTCGGTGCTCGAAGAAGCCGGCAAGTTCGCCGCCGAGGTGCTGGCGCCGCTGAACGCGGTGGGTGACAGCCAGGGCTGCACGCTGGACAAGGCCACGCACGAGGTGCGCACGCCCGAAGGCTTCAAGCAGGCCTATGCGCAGTTCGTCGAAGGCGGCTGGCCGTCGCTGGCCAGCGACCCGGCCTACGGCGGCCAGGGCCTGCCGGTGCTGCTGAGCCAGTGCGTGAACGAAATGCTGAACTCGGCCAACCAGGCCTGGGCCATGTACCCGGGGCTGTCGCATGCCGCCTATGCCGCTTTAAGCGCGCATGGCAGCGCGGAACAGAAGGCGCTGTACCTGCCCAAGCTGGTCAAGGGCGAATGGACCGGCACCATGTGCCTGACCGAACCGCAGTGCGGCACCGACCTCGGGTTGCTGCGCACCAAGGCCGAACCGCAGGCCGACGGCAGCTGGCGCATCAGCGGCCAGAAAATCTTCATCAGCGCCGGCGAGCACGACTTCGCCGACAACATCGTGCACCTGGTGCTGGCGCGGCTGCCGGATGCGCCGGCCGGCAGCAAGGGCATTTCGCTGTTCATCGTGCCCAAGTTCCTGCCCGACGCCAAGGGCCACCCGGGCGCGCGCAACGCCATCTTCTGCGGCGCGCTCGAACACAAGATGGGCATCCACGGCAACGCCACCTGCCAGATGAACCTGGACGGCGCCACCGGCTGGCTGGTCGGCCAGCCCAACAAGGGGCTGAACGCGATGTTCGTGATGATGAACGCGGCACGCCTGGGCGTGGGCAACCAGAGCCTGGGGTTGACCGAGGTCGCCTATCAGAACGCGGTGGCCTACGCCCGCGACCGGCTGCAGATGCGCGCGCTGACGGGCCCGAAGCATCCCGACCGGGCGGCCGACCCGATCATCGTGCACCCCGACGTGCGCAGGATGCTGCTTACCGCGCGCGCCTACGCCGAAGGCGGGCGTGCGCTCGAGATGTACTGCGCGCTGTTGCTGGACAAGGAGCGCGCATCCGACGACGAGGCCGAGCGCCAGGAGGCTGCCGACCAGGTGGCGCTGCTGACGCCGATCGTCAAGGCCTTCCTCACCGACAACGGCTGGATCGCCACCTCGAACTGCCTGCAGGTGTTCGGCGGCCACGGCTACATCAAGGAATGGGGCATGGAGCAGTTCGTGCGCGACGCACGCATCAACCTGATCTACGAAGGCACCAACACCATCCAGGCGCTGGACTTCCTGGGCCGCAAGGTGCTGGCCGACAACGGCGCCAAGATGCGCAAGTTCGGCCAACTGGTTGGTGAGTTCATCGACGAAGAAGGTGTGAACGAGGCGATGCAGGAGTTCGTCAACCCGCTGGCCGAGCTGGCCGAGAAGGTCACCAAGCTGACGATGGAACTGGGCATGAAGGCGATGGCCCACCCCGACGAGGTCGGCGCCGCCGCCACCGACTACCTGCGCGTGTGCGGCCACCTCGTGTTCGCTTTCCTGTGGGCGCGCATGGCGAAGATCGCGCTGGCCAAGCAGGAATCGGGCGACCCGTTCTACGCCGCCAAGCTGCACACCGCGCGCTTTTACTTCGCCAAGCTGTTGCCCGAAACTGCCGGCCTGATGCGCAGCGCGCGTGCCGGCATGGCGCCGCTGATGGCGATGGACGAAGCCCTGTTCTGAACCCGAAGGAGACACGATGAAGACACTGTTCGCGGGCCTGCTGCTGGCCGCCGCGGCCGGCGGCGCGCTGGCGCAGGCCACGCCGGCCGGCCTGTGGAAGACCATCGACGACGACACCAAGGCCGAGAAGTCGCTGGTGCGCGTGACCGAATCGGCTGGCGTGTTCACCGGCAAGGTCGAGAAGATCCTCACCGACAAGACCGACGCCAAGTGCACCGAGTGCAGCGACGAGCGCAAGGGCCAGCCGGTGCAGGGCATGGTGATCCTGCGCGACATCAAGCCCGACCCGGACGACAAGTCGCAGTGGATCGGCGGCGACATCCTCGACCCGAACAACGGCAAGGTCTACAAGGTCCGCATCAGGGCAGCCGACGGCGGCAAGAAGCTCGAGGTGCGCGGCTACATCGGCACGCCGCTGCTGGGCCGCACCCAGACCTGGATCCGCGTGGAATGAACCCGAAGGAGATCGAACAAGTGAAACGATTCAACGTGCGCAAGGTGGCCGTGCTCGGCGCCGGCGTGATGGGCGCGCAGATCGCCGCCCATCTGGTGAACAACAAGGTGCCGGTGCTGTTGTTCGACCTGCCGGCCCAGCAAGGGCCGAAGAACGGCATCGTCACCAAGGCCATCGACGGGCTGAAGAAGCTCAAGCCCTCGCCGCTGGGCGTGGCCGAGGACGCCGCGCTGATAGGCCAGGCCAACTACGACGAACACCTGGACCAGCTCGCCGGCTGCGACCTGGTGATCGAGGCCATCGCCGAGCGCATGGACTGGAAGCTCGAGCTGTACCGCAAGATCGCGCCGCACGTGGCGCCGCACGCGATCCTGGCCAGCAACACCTCGGGGCTGTCGATCACCAAGCTGAGCGAAGCCATCCCCGAAGCGATGCGCGCGCGCTTTTGCGGCATCCACTTCTTCAACCCGCCGCGCTACATGGCGCTGGTGGAGTTGATCCCCACGCCCGGCACGCAGCCCGAAGTGCTGGACCAGCTCGAAAGCTTCGTCACCCGCACGCTGGGCAAGAACGTGGTGCGCGCCAAGGACACGCCCAACTTCATCGCCAACCGCGTCGGCATCGCCGGGCTGCTGGCGACGATGCTGGAAGCGAAGAAGGCGGGCCTGTCCTACGACGTGGTCGACGATCTCACCGGCAAGAAGCTCGGGCGTGCGTCCAGCGGCACCTTCCGAACCGCCGACGTGGTGGGGCTGGACACGATGGCGCACGTCATCAAGACGCTGCAGGACACGCTGTCGGCCGACACCGACCCCTTCTACGCCAGCTTCGCCACGCCGGCCGACCTGAGTGCGCTGCTTGCCGCCGGCGCCCTCGGCCAGAAAACCGGTGCCGGCTTTTACAAGAAGGTGGGCAAGGAGATCCAGCGCTTCGACGCTGCTGCAAATGGCGGCAGTGGCGGCTACGTGCCGGCCGGGGGCAAGGCCGACGCCATCGTCGAGCGCATGCTGAAGAAGCCCGCGCCCGAGCGGCTGAAGCTGCTGCGCGAGTCGAGCAACCCGCAAGCGCAATTCCTGTGGGCGCTGCTGCGCAACAGCTTTCACTACGCGGCCGTGCACCTGGACACCATCGCCGACAACGCGCGGGATGTCGATTTCGCGATGCGCTGGGGCTTCGGCGTCAAGCAAGGCCCGTTCGAGCTGTGGCAGCAGGCCGGCTGGAAGCAGGTGGCGCAGTGGGTCAAGGCCGACATCGACGCCGGCAAGGCCCTGTGCAAGACGCCGCTGCCCGACTGGGTGTTCGAGGCCCCGGTGGCCGACCAGGGCGTGCACACGGCCGCAGGCTCGTGGAGCCCGACGCACAAGAAGTATCTGCCGCTGTCGAGCCTGCCGGTGTACCGCCGCCAGCCCTTGCGCGAGAACGTCGACGGCGGCGGCGCGGCCGATGCGGCCACGGCGGGCAAGACGCTGCACGAGGACGACTCGATGCGGCTGTGGACGCTGGACGACGAGGTGCTGATCGCCAGCATCAAGACCAAGGTGCATGCCATCGGCCCGGGCGTGATCGAGGGTCTCCTGAAGGGCATCGCGCTGGCCGAGGCCGACTACCAGGGCCTGGTGATCTGGTCGGGCGACGACCCCTTCAGCTACGGCGCCGACCTGCAGGCGATGCTGCCCACCTTCATGAAGGGCGGCGCCAAGGCCATCGCGGTCGAAGAGAAGAAGCTGCAGGACGCGATGCTGGCGATCCGCTACGCCAACGTGCCGACGGTGGCCGCGGTGCGCGGCATGGCGCTGGGCGGCGGCTGTGAACTCGCGCTGCATTGCGCCAAGCGGGTGGTGGCGATGGAAGCCTACTTCGGCCTGGTGGAAGTGGGCGTGGGCCTGATCCCCGGCGGCGGCGGGCTGGCCTATATCGCGCGCCGCGCCGCCGAGATGGCGGCGGCCGGCGGCGCCAACCTCGAGCCCTTCGCCTTCATCCGCGAAGGCTTCACGGCGGCGGCGATGGCCAAGGTGGGCACCAGCGCGCTCGAGTCGCGCAAGCTGGGTTACGTGCTCGACGACGACATCGTCGTGCCGCACAAGGACGAGTTGCTGCATGTCGCCATCGCCCAAGCCAAGGCGATGGCCGAGACCGGCTGGCGCCCGCCGCAGCGCAGGCTGTTCGCGGTGGCCGGGCGCTCGGCGGCCTCGACCATCAAGGGCCAGCTGGTCAACATGCGCGACGGCGGCTTCATCAGCGCGCACGACTTCCACATCGCCGGCCTGATCGCCGACGTGGTCTGCGGCGGCGACGTCGACGCCGGCTCGCTGGTCAACGAGGAATACCTGATGGCGCTGGAGCGCAAGCACTTCTGCGCGCTGCTCGAACACCCGAAGACCCAGGAACGCATCATGGGGATGATGCAAACCGGCAAGCCGGTGCGGAATTGATCGGAGAGCCAGACATGAGCAAGCAAGTTCAAGACGCCTACATCGTCGCCGCCACACGCACGCCGATCGGCCGGTCCGGGCGCGGCTGCTTCCGCAACACGCGGCCCGACGATCTGCTGATCGCCGCGATCCGCCATGCGCTGACGCAGGTCCCAGGCCTCGATCCGAAAGCGATCGAGGACGCGGTGATCGGCTGCTCCTTCCCCGAGGCCGAACAGGGCATCAACGTGGCGCGCGCTGCCGCGGTGCTGGCCGGGCTGCCGCATTCGGTGGCCGGGGTCACGGTGAACCGCTTCTGCGCCTCGGGCCTGAGCGCGCTGCAGATGGCGGCCGACCGCATCCGCGTCGGCGAGGCCGAGGTGATGCTGGCCGG
>ERZ795045.4226-NODE-4226-length-11747-cov-139.349641_pt1 | contig 11747 bp, 8 predicted proteins | sample MGYA00375129_ERZ795045 | MGnify/ENA primary metagenome ERZ795045 (study PRJEB30174, sample SAMN05720166) | activated sludge metagenome | isolation source: anaerobic digester from wastewater treatment plant | place: Japan | collected 2015-05-15 ... | reverse complement strand
TCAGAAATGTGAACATAGGCGGAACAGCAATTGGTACTGGCATCGGTGCACCGAAGGAGTACATATTGAAGATAGTAGAAGTGCTGCGAAGCGTATCAAACGTCAAAATCGCAAAGGCAGAGAATCTGATCGATGCAACGCAGAACTTGGATACCTTTGCGGAGGTGCATGGCCTTTTGAAATCATTAGCGGTGAATTTGTACAAGATAGCGAACGATATCCGACTTCTCGGTAGCGGGCCGAACACGGCTATCGGAGAGTTGAAACTTCCAACTGTGCAAGTGGGAAGTTCGATCATGCCAGGAAAGGTCAATCCCGTCATCCCAGAGTACGTCATGCAACTTGCCCTTGCAGTCTTCGGTCATGACGAAATTGTCTCGCATGCATGTGCGCAGGGTAATCTACAACTCAACCAGTTCGCCCCAGTCATTGTTCATTACACGCTAAAATCGATGAAAATCTTGCAAAATTCCTGCAAGACGTTGAAAGAGTACATCGAAAAGATAGAAGTGCGAAAAGAAAGGTGCGAAGAGCACCTACAAAATTCTACTTCAAATTTGACACCACTCATAAATTATTTCGGATACGAGAAAGTATCGCAGGCAATAAAAGATGCAAGTTGGGACATCCAAAAGGCGATAGCCCTATTGGCACAATCCGAAGGCACATCTGTTCAAGAACTTCTCGCCAAATTGGACATCAACAAGATGACTGGACTGGGATTCATTTGACGTACAGCCTTTTTATTTTTTTCTTATCTTATTTATTTTCGAGAATCATTTTTCGGATCACTTGGACAGCTTTCTCAGCACGTGTAGTTGGAATCACGCCACCACCCATTATTTTGGTAAGATCTGGATCTCGTAACACTATAGAAATAGATGTTCCACCAGTCGTTGTAAGTGTAAAAGTTTCTACATTATTTAGTTGGATAGTGTTAGTGCCTGATGTAGCACGTCCTCTTAAAGAATTACCCAATTTCCAGCTTTGTTTCCAGCTTTGGCGAGCCAACAACTTGTAAACTGACTCAGGAATGGTGATCGACATGCTCTCCAACCTAGTGGAAACAGAGACTACATCCTTAAAAAAGTATTCATCTGTGCTTTCATTCAATAGCTTGCCATCGATCAGATCATACACACAGCTATAAATCAACAGCTGTTTTTGAGTAAAATTGACTACAACCACTCTGATAGGAGTGAATCGAAGAATGTTGTCTTTACCTTTCTTGAAAAGGACCTTAGCATCACCCGTGTACCAAATATATGGACCAGTAATTGTCACTGGTTCAGCAATAAGTTCGGAATCATCAGCTCCACACTTATCGACCGCTCTTCTAGACAAATATTTCAAGTCTTCTTCCAACCATTTGTCTACTTGATAGTCAGAAGGTTGTCCTTTGAGATGCGAATAAATTAATACTACACCAACTATTGCAGCTATCAACCCGAATACACCTAGTAGTGTAGTCATCTCATCGGCTTCTCCGAAAGACAGTATCCATAGAAATAAAAGAGAAACGCCGAGAAGGACTGCTAAAAACGCCCAGTCAGGAAAAGGCTGAAAATACTTAAGAATCATAGTTCTTTTGGACTCTTCATACATGTTCTCTCCCTCCTCTACTGTTGACATTCCTTCCTTACGCACTGGTATTGAGTAACATGAACAGTATTTGTGTTGCTCTCATTATAAAATACACATTGTTGAGGTGTTTCGATCAAACGCAGTATGGTTAATTTCGGAGATGTCGGAATGTTTGTTCTATCACTACTCTCGATAATGTTTTCATTTATCTCATCACAATAAATTTCATACCAACTTTGTAAAGTTAAGATAAAAGATATTTTGCTAGATTCAGAGTATTCATGTCATTAAAGCTCATAGGATAATACTGAGAACACCGTTCATTTTGTTATGCACCTAATCAACTCCTGGTCAGTTATTGGTACATGTTGCAAAATATCCTCAATCTCTTCCCTTTCATATGAGCACGATTCTGCCAAGTCAATCAGTTCTTCAAATGTTGGTGGATTAATTTTTAGACCATTTTTTAAGTAAAAATCGTGCTTCACCAGTGCTAGAAGATAGTAATACTTTGACTTGGTACAATCTATTTGAATAGCAGCATTTATATAGTCCTCGATTTTCTTTATTTCTGTTAGTGTCAACACCTTAGGCTTTCTATGTTTGAATAAAGATAATGCGTAATAATAATAGCTCTCACTAAAATCAGGCAACTGCTCGATCGACTTAGCAAGGTATGTTGTAGCCATGTCGTACAACCTTAGGTTCAGATAACAAATCCCTAAAGCAAATAATACTTTACCATTCTCAGAGTTTACCTTGAGTAGTTCCTTGTAATGATTTACGTATTTACTAATACCTGAGTTATCAAATTTATCTAAGTAAGCAAGAGATGAAACTAAGAATTCAGCACCACAATACTCACATTTTCTTGAGCCAGATTTTGCTGGTGCACCACATTGTGGGCAAATCTTGATCTTTACTTCACTGTAGAACCTTTCTTCGTCTACGCTATTTGACAAGAAGTTTTTCTCTCCTTTCCAGCATCTGTAAAGTGGTTGTAGCCAAATGCTTAATGTTACTAAGCACTTTGTTTAGTTCTTCCCCCTTTACCGAAGGAATCTCAGAAACAAATTGATCAAGTAGAACTATCGTTTCTCGTATTTTGGTCTCTATTTCATATATATTTTTTGCGTTATCACTCTCTATGTCGCCTTGTCTTTGATAAGGAGTGGAAACCTGGAGCATCTCTTCCAACCTTTTCATGATGAATTGGATACTCCGAAAATTCTCAGCATCAATCATTTCTTCATAATTCAAAAATTTCAGATGGATTTTTTCAATGTCTACGATAATTTGAACCAATTCTTGCCTTTTTTGCCTCAATGCATTTTCCTCTGCACTCTTAAAAACGTTCAAAATAACAACCGAGCTTAAAATAACCAAAAACGCGAGAAATTCTAAAACCAAGGTAGCGAGATACGCTTTCGGAGAACCAAAGAAAGCTGAGAACATGTTGTAAAATATCATTGAAGCGACAGACACAGCGATGTATATTCCTAAAATCACTCCAATAGCTTGATAAAGAGGTAAAGTTATCCTCATTGCAAGATTTGGAACAAATGACAGAAAAACATAACCGAAAGATAACAATTCTAAAAAACAAACAAATGAGATGGTTAAATTAAATGTATTAGATCTCATCTCAGGCTCAATTAAGTAATTGAAGAGCCAAATTGTTATAACGAGCGTTATTATGAAAAGAACAATCGTTATCAATGAAGCTACCCAAGACGTCTTCTTATCCAAGACAATCACCCCAATTTTGTTCCACAATTGGAACAAAATCTTGCACCAGGTGAGTTTTCGGTCTTACAATTGGGGCAAATGATACTTTTGTTTTGCAGTTTCTCGCCACAGTTACTGCAAAAATTAGCTGTCGAAGAATTCTCGGTACCACATTTCGGACACTTAATCTTGTGCTCAGAAGGGATAATCGTTATCTGTTTCGCAATGTCATTCGTATTTAGTGCTTTAAAAACCCCAATACCTAGGCTCATCCCTAACCCCAACCCTAAACCAGTTCCTGCGGTTCCACCAGCTCCTTCATTAGATGCTGCTTTATCCAACACGTCAAAAGCTCTTTTTTTTGTGTATCTTTCATCACCTAATATCTCAAATTGTGCTTTTTCTTGTAAGATTTCCTTTAGTTTAGTCATATCTTCTTCAGGAATGTTAACTGACTCTATAAAGAAATTAAGAGTCTCGATTCCAAATCTGTCGAACTCACTTGTTATTTTTTCTTGGCAAGAAACAGAAATAGAGTTCAACAAGGTAGCTATATCTAAAACGGAGACCCTTTTATTCACAATTAGGTTGGCTACTATAGTCTTGAAACTCTCAATTACCAATCCTTTAAAATAGTTTATAACCTCTTCATAATCCATAATCTGAGCTTGATTCAGAGCTCCAACAATCTGGGTAACAAAATTTCTAGAATTAGATATTCTAATCCCGAAACGCCCAAAACCTCTAACTCTTACGATAACCCCATATTTTGGATCTTCAACTTGGATCGGGTCTGGCGTACCCCATTTTATATCAAGTCTCGCTGTTTTGTTTACAAAATATACCTCTGCTGTGAATGGGGTGGTTCCTCCAAATGGCAGATTCACAAGCTTCTCAAGAATAGGAAGATTGGCCGTCGACAAAGTGTGCCTACCTGGTCCGAAGACGTCAAGCGCGATACCTTCCTTAAGAAAGATCGCTTCTTGTCCTGGTCTAACGATTAACTGAGAACCCAATTTCAAACTTTCGGACGGAAATTTATACACCAACCATGGAGTTGGCTGTCCTTTTGAATCGGGTTCCGGACCATCATACTTTATAACATCTATCAACGCCATAGTATCCCTTCTTCCAAACAATGAATATTAGTGGTCAAACACATGAGTTGTACGATGACTATTACTGAATGTCAAAAGTTCAATCCTTCTAATTATTTCTAAATACTAATCGGTGTTTTATTTCTGGGCTTCAATCCATTAATCATATAAATCAAAAGCATGACGTTGCTATTCCAAGTGCACAGAACAAGTCAACAAAATATGATAAATTATCGAGAGGGCAAACCTTTTGCCATATCTTTAATATCAAGTTAACAGCTTTTAGATCCTTCAAAAATTCTTCACGCTATTAGAAAAAACACAAATTTATTATATAATTTTGTTTTTCAAAAGTCAATAAAAAGATACAAACGACTCAATTAGAACGAGTTGAAGTGCTAAATTTTGCTTTTATTATATTTGGATCCTCATTCCTTCTGCCACACATACAGAAGATGCTCCGCTTCCTTGGTGAAATATCTTCCATATCTTTCGTTCAGATGTAAACTTTTGAATATGCCAAGTGCAGTTATGTGCACAACTTTCCAACCATAGTGATTTGCGAATTCAACCAATTCTTCGTCTGAAATGCCACGAGACATGAACGCACCGAATTCCGAGCCTATGAGCAATCGACCCGTCTTTTGTAGGTTCTTCACTTCTTGCTTGGTGCCGTATATGATTGCTTCCTTCATGTAGAAATTGAAATTATCAACTGTGCCAAAAAGAAATGCGCCACTTTTAGCCACTTTCGACACGTTCTCCAACGTTTTCTCGGTATCATTGACGTAACTGAGTACATCACCAAGCATGAAAATCACATCGAACTTGTCCTGCACCTTTTTTGTGAATTTCTCCGCCCTGCAGTTTATAAATTTGCATACGTCTTGAAAATTTGCGAGCTTTTCTCGAGCTATCTCGAGCATCTTGTTTGCTGGTTCGACAAGCACCACATGGGCGCCGCGATTAGCCGCCCAAAGTGACCATTGGCCTGTCCCAGCGCCCAAGTCAAGTACCGATTTCCCTGCCATTTCCGGCACACACTTAAGAATCTCTACCTCTATGTGCGTCATCACACTCTGCCAGTATTCATCTTTGTACATATCGTCGTACATCGTTGCGATGAAGTTGTAGTATTCGTGAGGCCCTTGAGTCATGTCTATGTATCCTTTCAACATATCCTCTTGTACTGCGTGTAGCCCTTCTTTGCCTTATCAACCGCTCTCAATATCCTGAATCCTTTTTTAGGTACGCTGAATTTCAAAACCCCACCTACAATCCAAAACTCCTCGCCACTCATCAAATCGACAAACGTTGTGCCTGCAAGTAATCTGCCATCTGGAACGGACACTGCAACATTCTCTTCGCCATCTTTGTTGACAGCAACTACCACATCATCAAGTACGTATGGAGCTTTACGGAGAAACACGATCGGTTCTTCACTCAACACTTCAAAACCACCGATCTTCAATGCGACCTCACTCTTCCTTATACTGATCAACTTCTTGTAGAATTCTCTCAGGTCTTTGTCCCACAACTCCTCGTTCCAAGGCATCGGTGCCCTACATTCTGGGTCTCTTCCGCCCGTCAGACCGATTTCCGTACCGTAATAGACGAATGGAACGCCGGGATATGTGAATTGCAATACAGCGGCCAATTTCCTCAGCGCCTTGTCTGGAATCACAGTTGCTAATCTTTCCGTGTCGTGACTGTCGAGCATATTCCAGCAACCGTATATGTTCGGTGTCTCATCGTATGCCTTCTTCAAAGCCTGCGCCGGATTCTTGAATTCTCCTTTGAGATATCCAAGAACAATTTCTCTGAAATGATAATTCATGATGCCATCGACGACGGTCCAATTCGATGGGAAGTTCCAAGTCTCCGTTACAACGTACTTCTCCGTTGAGACGCTTTTTGCGCGTGAATTTATGAGTGCATTGTTCACGTATCCCACATCGAAGCCTACATCGAGTCGCCATCCATCGACACCCATCCTGAGATAATGTTCAACGACAGAGAGCAGATAGTTTCTTACTTCTAGCTCTTCCCAATTCCATTCCGGCATTCCATCGAAATTGTTCCAAGACCTGTATCCATCTTTGTAGAACGTGAATTTACTCATGTGGGTCTTGTCACCCCTAAGTGCCTTTTTGAACCATTCATTCTCCTTGCTCAGATGGTTGAAAACACCATCGAGCATTATTCTGAATCCATTATCCTTGGCTTTCTTGAGGTAATATTTGAAAGCTTTTTCACCACCGAATTGTGGGTCTATACGCATGTAGTCTATCGTATCGTATTTGTGGTTGGAAGGTGACAGGAATATCGGCGTTGTGTATATCAAATTTACGCCTAAATCTTTCAGATAATCGATCTTTTCTGCAATGCCCCAGAGGTCACCACCGTAGAATTCCATCACATGGCTTGCATCCACCTTGTGCTTTGGCAGTACATTCCAATCCACCAACTTGCCACCACGTTTCGTGTACAACTCGGCTTTATCGTAGACCGTCTTTCCTTTACCTATGGCGAAACGATCAGGAAATATCTGATATATGACAGATTCACTCACCCAAGAAGGCAACGGATAATGCATACGGTGAACACTCCTTTCGATTTTACGAATTCGTGCATATGTGCAGGAAAGCACATGCACATAAATATTATACATCAATATCTCTGATTAACAAATGGAGCTGAAACTTTCACAGTACATTCAACAATAGCATTAATAGTTAGAAAACCCCATATCTCGAGAAGTTCATGAAAAGTTTCTAAAGATTTTTATGAACAAAAACTATTTTACAAAGGTCTAAAACCTTATACAAGAACATATAATGATCGTGAGCGCGGATTAATTGTTATAAAACTTTGTTACATCACATGCTTTTTATGAGTTCTAACTGCTTTATGACTTTGGCATTAATATCTCCGTTCTTATATGTTCCATATTGGTTTTGCACATCTGAATTTAATCAAGTCAATTCTGTCAGAAGTGACATTTACTCAAAGTGTAGTTGCGAATATTCTCAATTGATTTCCAGACTAGCTAAGATGTTCAATTGCTGTCAGTTTTTTATATATTCTAGATGCAGATCTGTGTTTGATAACGGGTTCCGTAATATTTGACAAGTTGGCAAGTACCTTATGCGGTAGATGACTAAAGGCTATCTGAAAGCTTTCGGGGTGCTCAAAATTGGAGGTGAGCAGTAGGTATGAACATGAAAAAGTTGATGCTTCTTACGGCTTTTATCTTTTTAGCATTTTTAGTTGCATGTGGGCCAGTTAAGTTAAATCCGCCACAAAAACCAACTGAATTATCTGCTACAGCAATTTCTTCATCGGAAATCGATCTTGCTTGGAGAGATAATTCGACTGACGAGTTAGGATTCATAATAGAACGCAAAGTTGATATTTCAGGTACTTGGGAGGTAACCGCAGAAGCAAGTGCCAACGCTACAGCATTCAGAGACACAAACTTGGATTCAGATACAACATACTACTACAGAATCAGAGCTTACAACAATTTTGGTCCATCAGATTATTCCAATGAGGCATCTGCAACAACCTCTCAAGCAGCGCCTGCTCAACCCACAAATTTAGCTGCAACGGCGCTCTCATCGACGCAAATCAAATTGACGTGGCAAGATAATTCAACGAATGAAACTGGATTCAAGATAGAAAGAAAAACTGGTTCGTCTGGTTCTTGGAATGTCGTTAAGCAACTTGGATTCAATGTAACTGAGTACACAGATGAAGGACTTACACCCGAGACGACGTACTATTACAGAGTGGTGGCCTACAATAGTGTAGGTAATTCACCGTCAGATGAAGTTCAAGTAATGACACTTCTGGTAGCTCCAGCGAATCTGACTGCAAAATCCATTTCATACTACGAAGTTGAACTCAATTGGGAGGACAATTCCAACATCGAGACAGGCTACATAGTGGAAAGACAAACGAGTGGAGCAACAGAGTGGGTAGAGATAAAAACCTTGGGTGCAAATGTTACAACGTACAAAGATGACACAGTTACCAAAGGTCAAACTTACAAATACAGAGTGGCGGCGTATAGAGATGAAGGTAAATCTTATTCCAACGAAACATCTGCAACGGTACAGCAAGCATGGGAAGTGCGATATGGTAAAGAGAACGTTGACGACAGGGCGTACTGCGTTGCGCAAACCGATGATGGAGGATACCTTGTCGCTGGTACAACACAGACTGGTACAAACAACAGTGATCTCTACATAGTGAAGATAGATAGTGCAGGAAATAAGGAATGGGAACAAATATCTACCGAATCTACATGTTTAGGGTATACTATATCATTGGTAGGAGACGAAGTACCACTTGCAATGCAAAGGACGTCCGATGGTAACTATATTATTGCAGGGTATACAACCTCTCTTGGACGTGGTAAAGACTTTTATGTCGTTAAGATCGATGGAAGTGGTAATAAGATATTGGAGCAAATGTACGACTGGACAGGCTCTAGTTACGACGAGGAGGCATACGATATCCAGCAAACATCTGACGGAGGATACATCGTTGTTGGAAGAGGCTATAGCGGTGTCGATACAAGAGCAATAATAATGAAACTTGATGGAAATTTTGATATGGTTTCCGAAGATGCATTCCATAGCAGAGCTCATGTCCCAACTGATTGGGATTATGCAGTTGCCTATTCTGTCAAACAAACACCGGATGGTGGATATCTGGCTGCAGGTGAGGTTAGAGATGGAGGTGCTTACTACAAACCTGACTGCATGTACGTTTGGAAGTTTGCAAGTAATGGTGACCTACAATGGGAAAAAGGTTTCACTGATGCAGTATCATCCGTTGCTAATTCTTTGGATTTGACAAGCGATGGTGGTTTTGTCGTTGCAGGGCAAGGACTAGATACTCAAAATAATAAGACAGTTTATGTTGCCAAATTCAATAGGTATGCCTTTACTGATCAACAAGCAGCAGATGCAGGATTGCAGCGTGTCTGGTCATTCACCGATGGCTGGTCGCAACATACCGATGTAGCATGGTCCATCAAGCAAACTACCGATGGTGGTTATATTGTGGCAGGTGATAGAAAATATGATACATTGAATATATCTGATGTCATGGTGTACAAGCTCAATGCAAGTGGCGGGCTCGAAGGTGGATGGACTATGCAATACGGTGCTACCGACTATAGCGAGAGTGGAAGGACAGTTCTACAGACTTCCGATGGTGGATACATCGTCGTCGGATACGGAGGTTATTTTTATAATGGAGTGGATTATAAAGACCAGTTCTACGTTCTAAAACTCGATTCGAAAGGAAGCAGAGGTTATTAACAAGATGCAAGCTCGTTAAATGCGATGTGAGTTTTCATCGATTCGCACAGAATGAAATCCCAAGCGAGATTCAGCGCAGTTGGATGTACATTCTTTGTCAAGTCTCAAAATACTAATTATCTAAAGTTATCTAAAGCAGATGGGCCCTCAGTGGCCCATCTTTGTTTTTATTGAGTGTCTTTCAAAGACGCCGAAGTGTAATTCAGTCGATTTTCTTTACGAACATTTAATATGATCTAACGCGGATGGTTCAAATTTTGCATGATTTGTTGTATAATATCTCAGAAATGTCGAAGGACAAAACAGAACGAGTAAGACAAATCTGTATGTGGGGGGAAAAGTACATATGAAAAACGATTTCCTAAGTCGAACGTTGGCAGTTATCAACGATTTTTCGGTTGAGGAACAGCTGTTTTTGTACGATAACGCAAGAAGGTTGAAAGAGAAGGTAAGAAACAAGGAGGATATTTCAGAGTTTCAGATTAAGGGTAACACGGGTATATATATCGTCTTCCTTGAATCATCCACGAGAACGAAAGAATCCTTCATCAATGCTGCAAAATTCCACAAGAATGCAAAAGTGAACATCTTCGATTCAGAACATTCCTCGTTCAATAAGCAAGAGAGCTACGTAGACACATTTAATATGCTGACTGGTTACAGTGACTATTCTATATTCATCCTAAGGACTCGTCTTGAAGGTGTTTGCAGATTATTGGAGCAGAAGGTGGGTGATTTTGCAGATCGGCATGGTATAGTCAGACCTGCATTTATCAACGGTGGCGATGGAAAGCATGAACATCCAACGCAAGAGTTGCTCGATGAATACACGTTCTTGGAACAGAATAATTTCGATAATTCGCACATAAGAATTGCATTAGTTGGTGATTTGCTCCATGGCAGGACTGTTCATTCAAAGGCAGATGGTTTGAAGGTTTTCAAAAATGTAGAGGTAGACTTGGTCGCACCACAACAGCTTCAAATGCCACAAAGTTATGTTGATAAGATGAAAAGGAATGGATTTGAAGTGAGGACTTACAACTCTATAGAAGAATATCTTTCGTATGGTTCTCCTGCAAAGATATGGTACTTCACAAGATTGCAGCTTGAAAGAATGGGTGAAGATATACTCGAAAAGGCGCATGTTCTTAAAAAGGCTGTGACGTTTAGAAGGGAGTTTCTCGATAGAATACCTGAAGATGCAAAGTTTTACCATCCACTTCCACGTCCGAAAGTGGAACCGGAAATTCCAACCTTTCTTGACAGTTTACCACTGAATGGCTGGGAAGGTCAAGCGATAAATGGTTATTGGGTGCGTGTCGTGCTGCTTTCGATGTTCGGTGGTGCACTGACAGCAGGATTCGATACAACGGTGAGAAGGGAAGAACCAATTGAGGATTTCATCGTTCCAGCTTCTATTATCGATGGCACAAAGGGAACGCAAAAGGAAGGAAAAAGAGGCATTAAACCTATAGATAATGGTACAGTTATAGACCATATAGCCAAAGGAAAATCAACCGATGAGATATACAATACGATACTGAAAATTCGTAAGATTCTTAGACTGTATGATATAGATAGTGCTGATGGAATCTTCAAGTCAGCTGATGGGAATTGTAAGGGTTATATCAGTTTACCAGATAGATATCTGAGTTTCAAGGAAATCAAGAAACTATCAGCTATCTCACCAAACACTACGGTGAATATAGTGAAGAATGGCAAAGTGGAAGAGAAGTATAGAATAAATCTTCCACCAAGGATATATGGATTCGATGAAATTAGATGTAAGAATGAAAACTGTATCACAAATCCAGTAAATGGTGAGGGAGTTAACGCTTCATTTGTACGTGTCGATGGAAAGTTCGTCTGCGAGTATTGCGAGACTCCTCATGAATATCACGAGATTTGGAATATATAAATATATAGTCAATTAGTCATCGCACCTTCTGAATAAAAAAGTCCCCGGTGGTGAACCGGGGCGGGAAGGTGTGGTGGCCGCTGTGAG